>Ga0183260_10002552_pt1 | contig 15034 bp, 16 predicted proteins | sample AntDrymUQ4972206_2_FD_129768 | JGI IMG/M metagenome (GOLD analysis project Ga0183260, IMG submission 129768) | Polar desert sand microbial communities from Dry Valleys, Antarctica - metaG UQ497 (22.06) (version 2) (version 2) | ecosystem: Environmental > Terrestrial > Soil > Desert | place... | reverse complement strand
GGATCGCGCCCTCGCCCGAGGCGTAGGCCTCCTCGCCGTGATGGATGATGTCCATCCCCACCGCCTCTTCGTGCTCTGATCCACGCAGCTGCGTGAAGGCCCCGATGACGCGCAGCAGCACGAACGTCATCCCGAACGCGTATGCCGGGGCCGCGACCGCCGCGAGCGCCTGCCATCCGAGCTGGCTTGCGTTGCCGTAGACGAGCCCATCGGAGACGCCGTTCCACGACAGCTGCGCGAAAAAGCCGATGAAGAGGATGCCGAAGAAGCCCGCGACGCCGTGGGCCGCCAGGACGTCGAGCGTCTCGTCGACCCCCGTTCGCGGCCGCAACACGATGACGGCGTAGCTGGGCAGCGCGGCCAGCGCGCCGAGCACCATCGCCCAGCCCGGGCTGATGAACCCGCCCGCCGGCGTGATCGCGACGCAGCCGACGATGATCGCGGTCGCCGCGCCGATCGCCGTTACCTGTCGGCCGCGGACGAGGTCCAGCAAGAACCAGACCGCGAGCGTGCACGCCGGCGTCAGCAGCGTGTTCGTGAACGCGAGCACGCCTGAGTTGCCGGCCGAGAATCCGCTGCCGCCGTTGAAGCCAAACCAGCCGAACCACAGCAGGCCGGCGCCGACCAGGACGTAGACGGCGTTGTGCGGCAACAGCGCCTGGCGCCCGTAGTCCTTGCGTGCCCCGACCACGAGCGCGGCTGCCAGCGCCGAGAAGCCCGACCCCATCTCGACCGGTATGCCGCCGGCGAAGTCCAATGTCCCCTTCTCCTGCAGCCACCCGCCGCCGAAGGCCCAATGGGCCATCACCGCATAGACGAGGACCGACCACAGTGCCGCGAAGATCAGAAACGGCCCGAAGCGCATCCGCTCGACGACGGCGCCCGACACGAGCGCGACCGTGATGATGCAGAACGTCGCCTGGAATGCGAAGAACAGCAGGTGCGGGATCGTCGTTCCGTCGCGCGGCTCGAAGGTGACGTCGTTCAGGAAGGCGTGCCCCAGGCCGCCGATCAGCCCGTTGCCCTCGTCGAACGCGATCGAGTAGCCGACGAGCGCCCACATCACGGTGGCGACCGCGAGCGCGGCGACGCACATCATGAACGTGTTGAGCGTGTTCTTCGATCGCACGAGGCCCGCATAGAACAGCCCGAGCGCGGGCGTCATCAGCAGGACCATCGCCGTCGCGGCGAGCATCCAGGCCGTATCGCCGGTATTGACCGTGCCGGCCGCCCCCAGCGTCAAGCTGTCCGCCAGCGTCACGAAGCCGGTCATGTGCTCGGCGTCACGGCGCTGTCGTCGGTCTCGCCGGTGCGAATCCTGATGACTCGCTCGAGCGGTACGACGAAGATCTTGCCGTCGCCCACCTCGCCGGTGCGCCCTCCCTCGCACAGCGCGTCGATCGTCGGTTGGATGAACTCCTCCGAGACGGCGATCTCGAAGCGCGCCTTCTCGGCGAGTCCCATCTTCACCGTGGTGCCGCGGTAGGTCTCGACGCGGTCAAGCTCACCTCCATGCCCCTGGACGCGGCTGAGCGAGACCCCGCGCACCTCCGCGCGATACAGAGCTTCAAGCACGTCGTTCGCCTTGTCCGGGCGGACGATGCCGATCACGAGCTTCACGGTCCGGCGCTCCTTTTTCACGAGAGACCCGGAAGCGGTCAGATCCCGGGCTGCTGCCCGAGCATCGGCCCTCCCCCCGGCTGAGCCGGCGCAAGCCTAACGCCGTCCACGCAACGGCGGGCAGCGGACCGTATGCTGCGCGCGCGATGTCCTCGAGCCCCGTCCCCCGCCGCTCGTGTCTATCGGTCCCCGGCTCCTCAGCTTCGATGCTGGCCAAGGCGCCGGCGCGCGGGGCCGACGAGATCGTCGTCGACCTCGAGGACGCCGTCGCGGCATCGGCAAAGGACGAGGCGCGCGAGACCGTGGCGGGCGCGCTCGGCGAGCCGCAGTGGCAGGGCGTCCGCGCCAGCGTGCGCGTCAACGCGCCACGGACGCCGTGGTGCCACCTGGACGTGATCGCGATGGCTTCGCTACCCGACGCGCCGGGATCGCTCATCGTGCCCAAGGTCGAGAGCGCCGGCGACCTTCAGTTCGTCGAGCGCCTGCTCGACGGCATCGAGTCTGCTGCGCAGCCGAGCCGGCCGATGCGCGTCCAGGCGCTCATCGAGACGGCCGCGGGCGTCGACCGCCTGTCGGAGATCGCGGGGGCGTCGGCGCGCCTGGACGCGCTGGTCCTCGGCTACGCCGATCTGTCGGCGTCGCTGGGCCGCGCCGCGGGCGCGCAGGCGGAGCTCGACTCGTGGCGCGCGATCCAGGACGCGGTGCTCGTCGCGGCGCGCGCGCACGACGTGTCCGCGATCGACGGCCCGTATCTCGGCGTCGCGGTCGACGAGGGCTTCACGGCCGCAGCCGAGCGCGCGCGCGACATGGGCTTCGACGGCAAGTGGGCGATCTATCCGGCCCAGGTGTCCGCCCTCAACGAGCTGTTCACGCCCAGCAGTGAGGAGATCGAGCACGCCCAAGCCGTCATCGACGCGCTCGAGCAGGCCGAGCGCGAGGGCGGCCACGGCGCCGTCGCGCTCGACGGCGAGATGCTCGACGAGGCGATCCGGGTCGCCGCGCTGCGCGTGCTCGCGCGTGGTCAGGTCACCGGATCTCGCGACTGACGGCGACCTTTGACTCAGCCTGATTGAGGCGCTGCGCGCTACGGCGTAATCGGCGAGGCGATCTCGATGAGCGTTCCAAACGGGTCGCGGACCCAGCCGACGGTCTGGCCGTGGGGCTTGACGGACGGCTCGGCGAGCGCCGTGCAGCCGCTGGCGACCGCGTGTTCGAAGGCGGCGGGGACGTCGTCGAAAACGAGCGCGACCTCCACGTTGAAGGGACGGCCGTCGGGAGCCGGCCGCTGCGCGCCGCCGTCGAAATTGGAGTCCGCCAGCTCGAAGGCGGCGAAGGCGAGCGTCGTCGTGCCCGTCTCAAGCTCGCCGTAGCTGTCGACGACGAAGCGCCGGCTCAGCCCGAACGAGCGCTCATAGAAATCGATCGCCTGTCCGACGTCGGCGACATAGACGATCACCCAACCGAGCCTCGCCCGCTCAGCCACCGGCGGCCGCCTTGCGCTCGCGCGAGTAGTGCCACCACGGGCGCGCGGGCTCGCCGTTGGCGATATCGACCGCGGCGGCGAACGTGTCCAGCAGGCACGGATCCTCGCGTCGGCCGTCGAGCGCGCAGAGGCGCTCGAACAGCTCGTCCGGATCCTGTCCGCGCAGGTCCTGCGGCGCGGTGATGCCGAGCCGCACCAGCCTGCGCGCGACGGCCGGCCCGACGTTCGGAATCGCGGTCAGCGCGGTGATCTGAGGGTCGGAGGCCATCGGCAGCGACAGTCTGCCACGCGCTGCGCGCAAGACGCCGCTGCAGACCCGAAACAGATGGCGCGCGGCGTCACCGTTTGTGCGGCGAGTCGATCCGCTCGGCGAGCTCGGTCGGACCGCGCGTGAGCCCGCTGGGCGTGCATCCCCAGCGCGGCGCTCTCGGCGAGCACCGGATCCCCGACGACGAGCGACAGCTCGGTGTGATTGCAGGTCGAGATGACCACGGCCTCGTGCACCTCGGCGTGCTCGGCGACCTCCTGCAGGAACCCGCCCACAACGCTCTGCGTCAGTGCCAGGCGCTCGCGCAGCTGCACCGGCGCGTCTTGTGCGAGATGCCCAGCCAATCTCGACGTGCAGGAGCTGCCCGCGCTGCGGTTCAGTCCTTCGCGTGCCGGAGTGACCGCGATCGAAAGATCGTCCGCATCCGCAAAACGGTGAGGAGCAGCCCATTTCAGCGCGTTGGCAGTGCTTCGGCGAGCTCGGGCCGCAGCAGAAGGGTCGCCACATGTCGCGCTTCGAAGAAGTCGTCAACGAGGCGATCAGCGAGGTCGTGTCGGCGAGACGACTTCAAGGCCGAGGCGCTCGCGACGCGAATCGCCGAGCTCGTCCGTGAGCGCCAGGGCGCCGAGCGTGCCGAGGTGACCGTCGCCGCCCGTTATCCCGAGCACAAGCCCGCGCCTGTCTTCGGGGTCGCGACGCAGGAGATCTACATGCTCTACGGCATGGCCGCTGCCTCCGCGCACGGCACCCGTCGGCTCGTCGGCGTCGCCGCGCAGGGCCTGACTGCCTGCCAGTGCGCTCGTCGGAGATGTACGAGCTGATGAAGCGCACCCGCGAGGGCGCCGTCGTCCGCGAAGGCCCACCGCAGGCCGCACTTCGTCGAGGACTGCGTGCGCGAGAGATGATCGGCGGCGTCGTCTCCGAGCTCGCTGAGCTCAGCGACGCGCATTTCGTGAGCGCGCGCCACGAGAACCTCGAAACGATCCACGAGCACAACGTCGTCGCCGAGCGCTTCGGCCTGCTCGGCGAGCTGCGCCACGAGGTCGCCTCCGGCGAGCGCGCATCGCCACACGTCGATGCGCCACTTGCTCGACGCCGCCAGCCGCCAGCGCTGACGGCGCCGGCCCTCAGGGCTGGCTGGACTCAGCGCAGGCGCCTCGACCTCGCGCAGCACGCTCCGCAGACCGTCCACGCAGCTGACGACCGGGGTTACTCAGCAAACCCCATCAGCACAGGCAGCATCGGACCGGTCAACCTCGGCGACACCACGGCCCCGCTCGAGCGCATTCGGCGGCGGGACCGTCCCGGCCGGGTAACTCACCGCGCGGTCTGGCGAGGTCCGTTCGCACGCCCGAGCCCCTGTACGCCCGGGAACTATTGTCCGCGCAACGATGTGATATGCTGCCATGAGGCGTCGTGCGGCATACCCATGCTGCTCGCTCGACTACCCCCTCTCCCCGTGCTTCAGACGCCGCGCTCGAGCGGCCTGCGAGCTGACGGTCGGGGCTCTGTCGCGAACAGCGTCGCCGCGAAACCTCCGAAAGGAACCATTTGGCCGGTACACCCACATCGAGCGCGCGTCGCCGCCGCGGCGAGCACAGCGCTCCGACCAAGAAGCCTCGGCGCCGGATCACCGCTGCCGACGGCAGTCATAGCGCGCAGCGGGCCCACGCGGAGGCGGCCTCCGACTCCCTGCAGATCTTCCTCAACCAGGCGTCGCGGCACGCGCTTCTGACCGCGGCCGAGGAGGTCGAGCTCGCCAAGCGAATCGAGCGCGGCGACATTGCTGCCAAGGACCGGATGATCAACTCCAACCTGCGCCTCGTCGTCTCGCAGGCCCGTCGCTACCAGGGGCTCGGGCTCTCGCTCGGCGACCTCGTCCAGGAGGGCACGCTCGGGCTGATCCGCGCCGCCGAGAAGTTCGATTGGCGCAAGGGATTCAAGTTCTCGACGTACGCCACTCTGTGGATCCGCCAGAGCATCCAGCGTGGGCTGGCCAACTCCGCGCGCACGATCCGCCTGCCGGTCCACATCGAGCAGCGCGAGCGCAGACTCGCACGCGTCGAGCGCGATCTGACGGCCAAGCTGTCGCACGACCCGACCGACGAGGAGGTCGCGGCGGCGGCCGACATGACGGTCGCCGACGTGATCGCGCTGCGCGAGGCTCGGCGCGCGGTTACGAGTCTCGACACGCCGATCGGCGACGACGGCGACAGCCATCTCGGTGACCTCATCGCCAGCGAGGGGCCGGGCCCCAGCGAGGCCGCCGAAGCGACCGAGCTCGAGCATGCGGTCGCCGGTGCCCTGTTACGTCTGACGGGCGAGGAGCGCCGTGTCGTCGAGCTGCGCTTCGGCCTGCGCGACGGGCGCGAGCGCACGATCGAGGCGACCAGCCGCGAGCTGGGCGTCAGCCGCGACCGCGCACGTCAGCTGGAGGAGGCGGCGATGCGCAGCCTCGGCAACGAGCCGTCGCTCGCGGGCCTGCGCGACGCCGCCTAGGGACCTGCCCGCGCGCCATCGCGCGGGCTTCTGGCCGGCTGGGATGGCGACGCACAGCGCAAGGACACGGGGCAACCCGAACCGGACGCGCACTGGGGCGACGCCGCAGACGTGTCGAGTTCGCGCTTCGAGGGCGCCATCACGACCGCGCCGTACGAGATGTGGCTACGCGTGAGACGCTCGACACCCTGCTCGTGTCGTCAGACCAGGAGAAGTACCCGCCCGAGATCGACGACTTCGCGCTGCGCTGCGCCGTGGTCGAAATCTGCCGCTCGGTCATTCGGCGTCGTAGACGTCTGCGGCGGCGTTGTCCATCACGCGCTCGGCCATCTCGCGCTTGAGCTGATCGAGGCGCGCGTCCTCCTCGGGCGTCAAGCCCTTCTTGCGCGCCAGATCGAGGAACTCATCGGTCACATAGCCCTCGCGCAGCACGAGGGTCACGCTGCGGTCGCGGTAGATCAGCTCGAAGACGAACCTCTCGCGCGTGCGGCCATTGCCGGGCCGGGCGAGCGCGGGATCGATGACGTAGCGGTCGCCGGTGACGGCGCGGGTGACGATCTCGAAGCCGTCGCGCGCGCCAGGTCCACCGAAGGACGTTCGCAGCGATACCTCGCGCCGCTGCAGCAGGCCCTCAGGCTCGAGCAGCGTGAACCCGCGCTCCATGACCTTGAAGGCGTGCGCTACGCCGCCCGGCGAGCCCGGCCCGTGGTATCTCATCAGGTCCTCGAACGAGAAGCTGATGCGCTGCTCCTTCTCCAGGACGTCAATCGTGTCGCTCATCTCTATTCGCGCAAGCGGATGGAGCCCTGGCGGAACTTCGACGCGGGCGGCAGGCCGGGCGGTGCAGCCGGTTCCGGTGGTGCTGCATCGGCGGGCGCGGCATCGGCCGGCTCGGGCGCGGTGTCCGCCGGCTCGGGCGTTGCGGGGAGGAAGCGTCGCTCCCCGAGACGGATCCTGCCCGGCTTCGCCGCAGTTCCCTCGGGCCGACGGGCCCGAAGCGTCCAGGCCGGCTCTACGGCCGGGCCCGCGGGCATGGCGGATGGTTCGGGCGTGGCGGGCGGCTCGGTCGGCTCGGGCGCCTCGGGCGCCGCGGTGGCCTCGGGCGCGGCGTCGGCCGGCTCGGGCGCGGTGTCCGCCGGCTCGGGCGCCGCGGGCGGCTCAGGCGTGGCGGGCGGCTTCTCGGGCGCTGCGGGACCGAACCGAGCGCCGCCCAAACGAATCCTCCGCGGACGGGCGGGCTCGTCCTCGGTCGGCGCGGTCGGCGCCGGCTCGTCCTCGTTCGGCGCGGTCGGCGCAGTCTGCGCCGGCTCAGCCGCCGGTGCCGGCTCAGCCTCCTCGGATGCGGGGCCTTGACCGGCCGTCTCGCCGAAACGGGCGCCGCGCAGCCTGATCCTCTGCGGTTCGGCGGGAGCCTCGTCCACCGCGACGGTCGCCGGTTCGGCGGCCTCGGGGTCGGGCGGCGCTGGTTGCTGAGGCGCAGGTTCGGGATCATGCTGCACCGACGAGGGCTGCGCCGCGACTGCCGGAGCCTCTGGCGGCGGGCTCGCGACCGCGGCGCCCGGTCCGGCATCGAGGCGACGGCCACGCGCCATGAGCAACACACCGAGCAGCAGGGCCACCCCGGCGATCGCCGCAGTCGTCGCGTTGCCGGGCGTAGACAGCGCAAGTACGAGCACCCCGTCAGCGTATCTAGAGAAGCGGATAGCCTCGTCACATCTGCTCATGGTGGCTCGGCACCAGCGTCAGGCATGTGACTTCATCTCTCGTCTATCTCCAGCGGCTACCCGTCGTCGAGATCAAAGCCGACAGATCGTTCGTCACCACGATGTGCTCGGTCAAGGATGACGCCATCATCGTCCGGTCCATCATCGACCTCGCCCACAACCTCGGTCTGAAGGTCGTCGCCGAGGGAGTCGAGGACAGGGCGACGATGAATCTGCTCAACGAATATGGCTGTGACGAAGCTCAGGGCTACTACTTCAGCCGGCCGGTGCCAGGCGACCATCTACTGCACTGGCTCGAGACCTCGGCCTTCGGGCTGCCGCGCCCTGTCATCGCGGGTACACGAGCCGCAGTGGCAGTAGGTGCCGAAGTAAGAGCTTCTACGAGCGCAGCGAGGCCTCTCCCCCATCAACCACGTGCTGCTCGGCGGATCGACGGCGCGAGTGCGCCGTCTGCGACCGCCAGCGATGAAACAGCGCCCATTCGGGAACTACGTCCCCACAGCGACCAGGAGGGATCGTGACAGCGGCGACTCGAATCGGAACCGCAGGGCTGCAGGGCTGGCGAAGGAAGGTGGGCGATGCGGTGGCCGAGCCACTCGCCCAGCGCACGCCGCTGGGCACCGAACAGATCAGGGCGGCGGTGGGGGCGCTGTTCTTCGCGCTCGCGGTGATGTACGTCTTCAAGACGGTGAGCGTCGCTGCTCACGAGTTGCGCGACTGAGAAGCGCCTTACTCGCGCCAGTCGAACAGGCCGCGTGTGGCGGTCAAGTCGAAGATGCGCTGCACCTTGACGAGGGCCGGGCACGACCATCAGGCGGTGTCCTTCGCGCTTGGCGGTGTTGCGCAGGCTGATGAGCAGGCGCAGGCCAGTCGAGTCCATGAACTCGACCTGGCGCAGGTCCACGACGACGCGTTCGCATCCCGCGAGGCGCAGCTTGCGGACGTCGCGCTCCAACACGTCGGCCGAGGCCAGGTCAAGCTCGCCGGTCAGCACCACGACGACCTCGCCGCGGTCGGGCACCACGCTCACGCTGAACGGCTGAGCCGCTGAGGCGTGGACGGCACTCACGAAGGCCCCCCCGTAAACACGAGCACCGCTTTCATACATTCAGTCTTCGGCACGGCGCCCACGGTCCTTGAGGCCGATCGGCTCAAGCCAACGCCAAGGCCGGCGCCAGGTTGCAAGCACGGCTGCGCGCACGCTCGACCGCGTGTTGCGCGAAGTCGAGCGGCAAGCAGACCACGCCGGCACCGTAGGGTGCGCGCCGTGCAGCGCGCCATCCGCCACGTCATGCAGCGCACGCTGGTCGCCACTCGCCGCTCCGTGGTCGAGTTCGTCGAGGATCGCGGCCACCGCTCGGCCGCGCAGATCAGCTTCTTCGCGATCCTGTCCTTCATCCCCCTCATGCTGCTGCTGGCGGGTGCCTTCGGGCTCGTGTTCGATGACTCCGCCGTCCGCGAGCGCATCATCCAGACCGTCTTTGACAACCTCCCGCTCGCGAGCAGCGGCGACCGGCCCAAGCTCGAGCGCGCGGTCGGAGATGCGCTGGACCGTGCCGGCAACCTCGGGGTGCTCACCACGATCCTGCTCATGTTCGCCGCCAGCGGGGTCATGGGCGCGCTGCGACACTCGATCAACGAGGCCTGGGACATCGAGCAGCGCCCGTCGCTGCTCAAGCGCAAGGCGCTCGACCTCGCGCTCGTCCTCGGCGGGACGTCGATCCTCGCGCTCAGCCTGTCGCTCACCGCCACGCATCGGCTCGCCAATGTGCTCGACGACGAGGCCGGCGGCGGCTGGCTTCTGGCCGCCGGGCTCGAGATCGCCGGCGAGCTGCTGCCGTTCGTGTTCACCGCGCTCGGGTTGCTCTTCCTCTACCGCGTCCTGCCGATGCACAGAAAGCCGCTGAGGGACATCTGGCCCGGCGCGATCGTGGCCGCAGTGGGCCTCACGATCGTCAAGCTCGCCCTCGAGCTGTACTTCGAGCAGCTCGCGGACTTCGGCGCCATCTACGGCTCGCTCGGCGCCGCCATGGCGCTGCTGATATTCGTCTACGCCGCCGCGAACGTCGTTGTCTTCGGCGCCGAGTTCGCATCCGAGTGGGCCAGGTACCGCGACCCCGATGCTCGCCGTCGGCCGCCAGAGGGCGAATGACTCGATCTACGCCACGCACGCGCCTACCCCCGCAGCTGCTCGAGCGCCTCGGGGGTATCGACGTCGACGGCCGAGCACAGATGGCCGCACTCGATCGCGACGGCGCCGATCTGCTTGAGCACCTCGCGCGCGCCGACATCACCGCGCAGCTCGGCGATTCGAGGGAAATAGGCGCTTCCGAGGACGAAGGGATGCCCCGGTCGCCCGTCATAGACGGCCCGCACCCGCACGTGCGCACGGTCCTCGGCGGCGATGTCGGCAAATCGCGCGATCGCCTGCGCAGTGATGCGCGGGGTGTCGCCGAGCGTCAGGACCGCGGCGTCGGCCTCGTGGGCGACGACCTCGACGCCGCGCCGTAGCGAGGCCGCCTGGCCCTCCTTCCAGTCGGCGCAGACAACCGGCTCCGCGGCGCCGAAGTCGATGCCCGCGTGGCGGCAGCTCCACGCCCTGCTCCGTCGTGCGCGGGCCGTCGCCGCGGCCGCGCGCCTCCTCGAGCGCCTGCCAGACGCGTAACGGCGTCAGCGGCATGTCGATGTACGTGATGCCCTCGTGGCGCAGCGCGTCGATGACGGCGTTGACGACCGCCGGCGTGGCGGCGATCGTGCCCGCCTCGCCGATGCCCTTGACGCCGAGCGAGTTCGACGGCGACGGGGTGACCGTGTGCGGTCGGTCTCGAACACCGGCAGCTCCCCGGCCGTCGGCAGCGCGTAGTCGACGAACGTGCCGGTGACGAGCAGCTAGCCGCCGGCCTGGGGCGCGTAGCCCAGCAGCTCGCGGTGGCACGCCGCGAGCTCCGCGTAGGATCGGTGCAGATCCGACCGGGCGCCCTCGAGGAACTCCGCGGGCGCCGGTTCGGGCTCCCAGCGGCCCTTGATCGGCTCGGTCGCCTCGAGCGCCTGCAGCTCCTGCGACGCCGTTCGCAGCCGCTCGTGGGCACGGCGAAGGCGCTTGCGTTCGTCCTCCGACAGATCCTCGGGCGTACGCGGCTCGGTCATGAGGCGCCCATCATGCCAGTCAGCGCACAGGCGTCCGGGCGGACTCGAGGACGACGCGCCCGTCGAGCTTGGCGACCACGTGCAGCGCGATCATCGTCACATCGTCCAGCGTGGCGGCGTCAGGGCCGACGAGCGTGCCGATGACGTGCTCGCAGAGCACGTCGACGTCGGCGCCCGCGTTGGCCGCATCCGCCGCGTCGCGCAGCCGGTCGAGTCCGATGTCGAGCACCTCGGTCGGCCTCTCGATCAGCCCATCGGTGTACAGCAGCAGCGTCCATCCGGGCTCGAGCTGCAGCGTGCGCTGCCCGTAGGACGGCGCCTCCATGACGCCCATCGGTGGCGCCGGAACGTCCTCGAGGTAGCGTGCGGCGCCGTCGGGCCCGACGAGCAGCGGCGGCGGATGGCCGGCGTTCGTGTAGCGCAGGTTGCCGGTCGCCGGTTCGAAGACCGCGAGCACGACGGTCGTCAGGATGCAGTCACCGAGCCCGAGGGCGAAGCGGTTCAGACGCTCGGCCATCGCAGCACTGTCATCGGCCTGCATGAGGATCGCGCGCAGCGCGCTGCGCATCTGGCCCATCGTCGCTGCGGCCTCGATACCGCGGCCGACGACATCGCCGATCACGACCGCCACGCGACCGTCGGGCATCGCGATCGCGTCGTACCAGTCGCCGCCGACGGTCGCACCGTTGCCGCCGGGCAGGTAACGCGCGGCCAGCGCCACGCCGGGAATGGCCGGCAGCACATCGGGCAGCAGCGAGCGCTGTAGCTCCTGCGCGATCCGGCGCTCGCGGTCGTACAGGCGCGTGCGCGCGATCGCGAGGCTCGCCCGGTCGGCGACCAGGCGCAGCAGATCGACGGTCTCCGCGTCGAACTCGCGCCGCGTGAGCGTGGCGACGTGCAGGCTGCCGATGATCTGCCCGTCGGCGACGAGCGGTACCGCCAGCAGCGAGCTGACCGCGGGGCCCAGCGAGCTCGAGTCGATTCCCGCGGCGGGTACGTCGAGGATGGTCACCGGCCCGCGCTCGGCCGCGACGCGCATGACGACGTCGTCCACCTGAGCTCCCGCATCGCGCTGCACGACGGTCGCAACGCCGCCGGCGGCCCGGGCCACGACGCGCTCCTCCCCGTCGCTGAGGACGACGGCGGCGCGGTCGGCGTCGAGCGCCTCCAGCAGCCGGTCCAGCAGCGCGCGCAGGAACCCTTCGAGGTCCTCGGCGCCGAGCGCCGCGACGGCGATCGACTGCATCAGCGCCAGGCGCTCGGAGGCAGCCTCGGCCTGCGCGCGCTCGGATTGCGCGCGGGTGAGCTGCTCGCGATCGCGCTCGGCCCGGCGTCGCTCGCGAAGGTCCTGGACGTGGAGGATCAGATCCGCCGTCGAACCCTCACCCGGCGTCGCCAGCGAGACGCTCACGAGCACCGGGATCGATGTGCCGGCGGGACCGGACAGGCGGCGTTCGATCTCGTAGCGAGCGACACGGCCGGCCATCAGATCCTCGCGCTGGGCGGCGTCGATGCCGGCATCCGCGCGCGCCCCGAGCTCGTCGAGCGTGCTCCCGACGAGATCGTCCGGCTCGCGGCCGACCGTCTGACACAAGGCCCGGTTGACGCGGCGCAGCCGCCCTGCGCCATCCGCCCGAGCCATGCCGATCGGGGCCTCCTCGAACATCGCGCGCAGGAGCTCCTCGCGCTCGGCCAGCGCGTGGCCGCGCTCGTAGCTCGCGACGAACACCTCGACCTTGGACCGCAGCACGACGGGATCGAGCGGCTTGAACAGGTAGTCGACGGCACCCGCCTCGTAGCCGCGGAAGACGTGGTGGGGCTCCTTGCTGATCGCCGTGACGAAGATGATCGGCACCGAGCGCGTTCGCTCGCGAGCGCGGATCAGCTCGGCGGTCTGAAAGCCATCGAGGCCGGGCATCTGGACGTCGAGCAGGATCACCGCGAAGTCGTCCTTCAGCAGCGCCCTGAGTGCCTCGTCGCCGGAGCGCGCGCTGACGAGGCGACAGCCGGTCGGCGCCAGAACGGCCTGCAGCGCGAGCAGGTTCTCGTCGCGATCGTCGACGAGCAGGACGGCGCTGTCTCTCATGACGGCGCCTCCTCGCCTGCCGCGACGAGATCGACGAGCAGCCGGCCGATGCTGTCACCGAGGGGTTGCAGATCGACCTCCTGCAGGTGCAGGCGGTCGACCCCAAGGCGCTCGCGCGCCTCTTGGGTCGCTTGCGCTCAGCGGGACAGCCATACGCGCATCAGCGAGATGAGCTGCTCGATGTCGACCGGCTTGGTGATGTAGTCCGAGGCGCCGGCGGCGATCGACTTCTCGCGGTCTCCCTTCATCGCCTTGGCCGTCAGCGCGATCACCGGCAGGTCGGCGAAGCGCTGGTCGGCACGCAGCGCGCGCGTCGTCTCGTGGCCATCCATCTCGGGCATCATCACGTCCATCAGCACGAGGTCGACGCCCGGATCGGCGTGCAGCGACTCGATCGCCTCGAGACCGTTCTCGGCGAAGCGCACGGTCATGCCACGTGTCTCGAGCGCGCTCGTCAGCGCGAACACGTTGCGCACGTCATCGTCGGCGATCAGCACGCGCTTGCCCACCAGCACCGAGTCGGAGGCGTGCAGCTGCTCGAGCATGCGCCGGCTCTCGGCCGGCAGCGCGCTCTGCGGACGATGCAGGAACAGCGCCGTGTCGCTGAGCAGCCGCTCGGGCGAGCCGGCGTCCGTGACGATGATCGAGTCGGCGTAGCGGCGCAGCTTCGTCTCGTCGCGGCCGGTGAGCTCCTTGCCGGTGTGAAGGATCACCGGCACGTCGCGGTGGCGCTCGTCCTCCTTGAGCTGTTCGAGCAATGCGTAGCCCGTCATCTTCGGCAGCTTGAGGTCGAGCACGACGCAGTCGAAGCTGTGCTGCCCAAGCGCGGCGAGTGCCTCCTCGCTGGACCCGACGGCCGTCACCTCGACGTCCTCACCGGCACCCACGAGCTCTGAGACGCTCATCCGCTCGGCCTCGTCGTCGTCGACGACGAGCAGCCGGCGGACGGGACGGTCCAGGAACGCGGCCGCCGCCACGAACGCGCCGGCCAGCGCCTCGCTGTCTGCGGGCCGCCGCAGAAAGCCGGCGGCGCCGGCGCTGAGCGCGCCGTGACGCTCGCTCGAGTCGGCGATCACGTACGCCGGCACGTGACGTACGCGCGGATGATGCTTGAGCTGGTCCAGGACGCCGGCACCGCCGCGCACCGGCACGGACAACACGATGACGTCGGGCAGGAGCTCGTGGGCGAGCGCTAGCCCGATGTCGCCGCGCGGGGCGACGACGGCGCGGAACCCGTGCGCGCGCGCCTCGTCGAGCGCACGCGTGGCGGACTCGGGGTCGTCGTCGATGACGAGCGCGACGCGGTCGCCGTCCATCAGCAGTCCGCGGTCGTCGGGCGGGGCGAGCGGCTCATCCCCGTCCTGCGCCGGCGCGGGCAGCTCGAGCGGCGCGACCGGCTCGGCGAGCCCGCCCTCGTCCTCGTGCGCCGGCGGCGGTTCGACATAGGTCGGCAGCAGCAGTTCGAAGGCGCTGCCGCTGCCGGGCGTGCTGCGCACGCGCATCTCGCCGCCGAGCATGCGCGCGATCTCGCGACTGATCGAGAGGCCGAGCCCGGTCCCGCCGAAACGCCGGCTCGTCGTGCCGTCGGCCTGTTGGAAGGCCTCGAAGATCGGCCGCAGCTTGTCCTGGGCGATGCCGATGCCGGTGTCGCGCACGGTCAGGGAGATCGCGTAGGGGGTGCCGTCGGCGGCGCGCTCGCTGGTGCCGGCCAGCTCGAGCGCGACCTCGCCGGCTTCGGTGAACTTGAACGCGTTGGAGAGCAGATTGCGTAGCACCTGCTGTAGGCGCTGCTCGTCGGTGAAGATCGCCGGCGGCGCGCCGGGCGCGACCGTGACGTCGAGCTTGAGGCCCTTGTGCTCGGCCACCGAGGCGAAGGCGCGCTCGACGTACGCGCAGATCGCATCGAGCTCGATCTGCCCGGCGCTGATCTCCATCTTGCCGGCCTCGACCTTGGACAGGTCGAGGATGTCGGAGATCAGCGTCAGCAGGTCGGCGCCGGCGGTGTGGATCGTGGAGGCGAACTCGATCTGCTTGTCGGTGAGGTTCTGTTCGGGGTTCTCGGCCAGCAGCTTGCTGAGGATCAGCAGGCTGTTGAGCGGCGTACGCAGCTCGTGTCTCATGTTGGCGAGTAACTCCGATTTGTACTGGCTCGACAGCGCCAGCTGCTCGGCCTTGTCCTCGAGGCCGAGCTTGTAAATCGCGATCTC
>Ga0183260_10002551_pt1 | contig 15038 bp, 12 predicted proteins | sample AntDrymUQ4972206_2_FD_129768 | JGI IMG/M metagenome (GOLD analysis project Ga0183260, IMG submission 129768) | Polar desert sand microbial communities from Dry Valleys, Antarctica - metaG UQ497 (22.06) (version 2) (version 2) | ecosystem: Environmental > Terrestrial > Soil > Desert | place... | reverse complement strand
GTGAGGCGGAACCATACGGGCGTGCCCTCGTCCATCAGCGCCAGCTCCGCCAGCCGCCGGCCGCCCTCGGACCGCTCCCCGAGCAGGCGCACCGTGCGGGCATAGCGGCGCCAGGCGAACCAGGAGCGCGTCTTGAAGGCGAGCCCCGAGCCGTAGCGGCCCGAGCGCCACGGGACGGCCGGCGTCCTGATCCACTGCCGTGGGCCGATCACGACGCTCTGCACGTCACGGCCGGTCCGCCACGTCAGGCGGTCCGGCGCGCGCAGCCGGTAGCGCGTGGTGGCGAAGGTGCCGGGCCCGCTGGTCAGCCGCTCGAGCTCGCGCACGCCACGCAGGCGCCGCATCGTGGCCTCGGCGCGCCGCAGCAGCGTCCGGGCGCGCCGGCTCGCGCCGGGCTCCCAGACGGCCGGCAGGTGGGTGGCGTAGCGGCGCCCCCGCTCCCGCACGGCGACGTCCACCGCGGTGGCGGAGGCGGGCAGCCGGAAGCGCTGGCAGCCCGTCCCGCAGGGAGAGGCGCCGGCGCCGGGCAGCTCGACCGGCACGCGGGAGGGCTTCCCGCGCCGGTCGAGCACGCGGACCGTGCCGGTGACCGCCTGCGGCGTGCGCCGCACCCACGCGGCCACGACGTGCGTGCCGGCGGAGTCGGCGACCGCGAGCTCGTCGGCGGCGGGGCGCGGGAGCGGGCAGGGGTCGCAGACGGCGGCCTGCGCCTGGCCGGCCTGGGCCAGCTGGCGCGGCGGCAGCGGGAAGGCCACCAGGCCCGCCACGGCGGCGACGACCGCCAGGGCGAGCCACGGCTCGGTGCGCCACAGGCGCCAGTGACGGCGCTCCAGCGGCTCCGGCGGATGCGGGTTGGCGGCCAGCAGCCGCGGGCGCAGCCGCAGCGCGTGCACCGCGCTCGCGGCCGCGATCAGGCCCACCAAGGCGATCTTGACGGTCAGCAGGCGCCCGTAGCTCGTGTCCCACAGCGCCGCGACGCGGCCGAGCTGCGTGACCAGGCTCACCAGCCCGGTCGACGCCGCGACGGCGAACGCGCCGGCCGCCACGCGCCCGAACGGCTCCAGCACGTGACGCGCGACCGCCAGCCGCGTCGCGCGCTGGGTGAGGCGGACGACCGGCCACCACAGGAGCACGAGCAGCGCGATGCCGCCGAGCCAGACCGCGCCCGAGACGAGGTGCAGCCAGTCGTTGAGGATGCTCGGCACGCGCGGGTCGGCGGAGCCCGCGTGCCCCGAGGCGGCGACCGCGCCGAGCGCGAGCACTCCGGCGCCGGCCGCCGCGCGCGGGCGGCGGTCGCGCAGCAGCGCGGTGGCCACCAGCAGCACGACGACGAGCGCGCGCGCGAAGCCCGCCACGTTGCCGGCGAGGTAGTCGGCCATCCGGCCCACGTCCACGCCGCGCGCGGCGTCGGCCGCATCGGCCACCGTGGCGGCGACCGCGGCCGCCACCGCGGCCCACGCGAGGTCCCCGCGCAGGCGCCGGCCGCGGGCGCGCACGGCGTCGAGGTCGCCGGGCATCGCCTCGGGCACTGGCCAGCCCCGGGGCCGGCGCACGAGCAGCGGCAGCAGCAGCGCCGCGACGAGGATCAGCATCGTGGTGTAGAGCGCGATCCGGGCCAGGATCCGCACCCAGCCCGCGCGGGCGAACGGCCCGGTCTCGAGCACGGGGGCGGCCCCCGCGGCGGCGCGCACGCCGAACGCGAAGGCGCCCTCGAGCGCGTGGCCGTCCTCCGTGGAGACCGTGTGCCACTCGACGCGGTAGGCGCCGCGGGCGAGCCGGCGCCCGGGCGTGAGCACCAGCCGCTTACGGTCCGCGACGCGCACGGCGGCCGGGACGGCCGGCCCGCCCCCCGCAGCCAGCAGCGTCGCGCGCGCCAGCCGCCCGTTCAGCGGCTCGGTGAACACGAGCGTGATGCGGGTGGGGGAGGTCTCCAGCCGCTGCCCCGGCGCCGGCTCGGAGCCCACGTAGGCGGCGTGGCCGAAGGCGGGCGCCGCCGTCCCCAGGACGGCGGCGAGCACAGCGGGCAGGGCGAGGAGACGGCGCATCCGGCAGTGCACCGAGTCTAGGCGGGGTCAGGCCGTGCGCTTGAAGCGGGCGCGCAGGCGAGACCACTGCCAGCGGGCGAGCAGCTCGGCCCAGTCGGCGACGCCGGCGACCAGGTGCCCGAGCGGACCGGTGTAGAAGCGGGCGGCGAGCCGGGAGCGCACGGCCCCGGCTTATACAGTGAAGGCGCCATGGCAGCCGCGCCCGTCAACACGACCGTCACCGAGCTCCCCGAATCGCGCGTGCGCGTGGAGGCGGAGGTGCCCGCCCAGGAGGTCGAGAAGCGCGTGGCGCAGGCCGCCCGCGCCCTCGCGCGCAACCTGCGGGTCCCGGGCTTCCGCGCCGGCAAGGCGCCGCCGCCGATCGTGATCCAGCGCGTCGGGCGCGAGGCGGTGCTCGACGAGGCGGTGCGCGACTCGCTCGGCGGCTGGTACGCCGCCGCGATCGAGGGGGCGCACATCGTGCCGGTCGGCGAGCCGGACCTGGACCTCTCCGAGCTTCCCGGCGAGGGGCAGCCGCTGCGGTTCTCGATCGAGATCGGCGTGCGCCCGAAGGCGCAGCTGGGCGAGTACAAGGGCCTCGAGGTCGCCCGCCGCGAGCCCGGCGTCCCGGACGAGGCGATCGCCCAGGAGGTCGAGCGGCTGCGCGAGCGCTCCGCCAAGCTCGAGACCGTCGAACGCCCGGCCCAGCGCGGCGACTTCGTCGTGATGGACTTCGTCGGCAGCGTCGACGGGACGCCGTTCCCCGGGGGCGAGGGCCGCGACCAGATGGTCGAGCTCGGCTCAGGCCGCCTGGTGCCGGGCTTCGAGGAGCAGCTCGAGGGCGCCGGCGCGGGCGAGGACCGCACGCTGAAGATCACCTTCCCGGACGACTACGGCTCCTCCGAGCTGGCCGGCCAGGAGGCCGAGTTCGCCATCACCGTCAAGGAGGTCAAGGCCAAGGACCTCCCCGAGCTCGACGACGAGCTGGCCGCGGAGGCCGGCTTCGACACGCTCGGCGAGCTGCGCGCCGACATCCGCGAGCGGATGGCCGAGGCCGACTCCACGCAGATCGACGCCGAGTTCCGCGAGGCGGCGCTCGACACGGCCGTGGAGGGGGCGACCGTCGAGATCCCCGACGCGCTCGTCGAGGCCCGCGCGCGCGAGCTGTGGGACCAGATGCTCCACTCGCTCTCGCACCAGGGGATCTCCAAGGAGGCGTACCTGCGGATCTCCGGCCGCGAGGAGGCCGAGGTCGTCGAGGGCGGCAAGGAGGACGCCGCCCAGGCGCTGCGCCGCGAGGCGGTGCTGGCGGCGATCATCGCGGCCGAGGGCATCGAGCCCACCGAGGAGGAGCTGATGGAGGCCGTCGGCCAGGCGGCGGAGGGCACCTCCCCGAAGAAGCTGCTGGAGCGCCTGAAGTCCGCCGGGCGCCTGGACGCCCTCAAGGAGGAGCTCGCGCAGCGGCGCGCGCTGGACGTGGTGGCGGAGTCGGCGAAGCCCGTCGCGGCCGAGCCCACGCAGGCGCCGTCCTAGACGTTCGTACCGGTTCTGGCGACCGGCCGCCATTGCTACAGTGCCGTCGAGTGAGCGGCTACGGGCCGACGCTGAGGGAGGCCCGGCACAGGTCGGCGTCTCGTTGAAGGATTCGAGCGCGAGAAGCGAAACGAAGCGAGGACCGTGAGCCCACTCGTACCGATGGTCGTCGAGCAGACCTCCCGCGGGGAGCGCGCGTTCGACATCTACTCCCGTCTCCTCAACGAGCGGATCGTCTTCCTCGGCACGCCCGTCGACGACCAGATCGCGAACCTGATCGTCGCGCAGCTGCTGCACCTGGAGTCCGAGGATCCCGACAAGGACATCTCGCTCTACATCAACTCGCCCGGCGGGTCGGTCTACGCCGGCCTGGCGATCTACGACACGATGCAGTTCATCAAGCCCGACGTGCAGACGATCTGCGTCGGCATCGCGATGTCGATGGGCGCGCTGCTGCTCGGCGGCGGCGCGAAGGGCAAGCGGATGGCGCTGCCCAACGCGAAGATCCTGATCCACCAGGTCTCCTCCGGCTTCCAGGGTCAGGCGACGGACATCGAGATCCACGCGCGTGAGGTCATCGAGCTCCGCCGCCGGCTCGACGAGATCATCGCCGGGCATGCGGGTAAGCCGGTCGAGGACGTCCGCCGCGACACCGAGCGCGACTACTTCATGAGCTCCGCCGAAGCCGTGGAGTACGGGATCATCGATCGGGTGATCTCGGAGCACTAGCAGGAGACGTCACGTGGCACGCCCGACCGACTCCAACGAACAGCTCCTCTGCTCCTTCTGCGGCAAGTCGCAGCGGCAGGTCAAGAAGCTGATCGCCGGGCCGGGCGTCTACATCTGCGACGAGTGCATCGATCTCTGCAACGAGATCATCGACGAGGAGCTCACCGCTCCGCCGAACTTCGACATCGACAACCTCCCGAAGCCGAAGGAGATCTACGGCGTCCTCAACGAGTACGTCGTGGGGCAGGAGCAGGCCAAGCGCACGCTGTCGGTGGCGGTCTACAACCACTACAAGCGCGTGCAGATGATGCAGGCGGACGACTCGGACATCGAGCTGCAGAAGTCCAACATCCTGCTGCTCGGCCCGACCGGCTGCGGCAAGACGCTGCTCGCGCAGACGCTGGCGCGGATCCTCAACGTCCCGTTCGCGATCGCCGACGCCACGGCGCTGACCGAGGCCGGCTACGTCGGCGAGGACGTCGAGAACATCCTCCTGAAGCTGATCCAGGCCGCGGACTACGACGTCAAGAAGGCCGAGACCGGGATCATCTACATCGACGAGGTCGACAAGATCGCCCGCAAGGCCGACAACCCGTCGATCACGCGCGACGTGTCGGGCGAGGGCGTACAGCAGGCGCTGCTGAAGATCCTCGAGGGCACGACCGCCTCGGTGCCGCCCCAGGGCGGGCGCAAGCACCCGCACCAGGAGTTCCTGTCGATCGACACGACGAACGTCCTGTTCATCTGCGGCGGCGCGTTCGCGAACCTCGACAAGGTGATCGAGCGCCGGATCGGCCACAAGGGCGTCGGCTTCGGGGCCGCGATCACCACCAAGTCCGAGAAGGACACGGGCGAGCTGTTCGAGGTCTGCCTGCCCGAGGACCTCATGCAGTACGGCCTGATCCCGGAGTTCATCGGCCGCCTGCCGGTGACGAGCGCCGTGCACCAGCTCTCGCGCGCGGACCTGATCACGATCCTGACCGAGCCGCGCAACGCGATCATCAAGCAGTTCCAGCGCTTCTTCGGCTTCGACGGGATCGAGCTGATCTTCTCCGACGACGCGCTGAAGGCGGTCGCCGACCGTGCGCTGGAGCGCGAGACCGGCGCCCGCGGCCTGCGCTCGATCATCGAGGAGGTCCTGCTCGAGGTCCAGTTCGAGCTGCCCTCCCGCCGCGACGTGAAGAAGTGCGTCGTGAAGAAGGAGACGATCGACCGCGGTGTCAAGCCCACGCTCGTCACCGAGGCGCCCGACGAGGGCGAGCCTGAAGCCGCCAAGTCGGCCTAGCGGCCGCTGAGCCGCTTTATCGCCTCGAGCTCCTCGACGTAGATCCGGTCCTTCGGGCGGCCGGCAGCCTTCTTCATCGCGATCAGGTCGTCGAGGCCGGCGACGCGGACGGCCGTGCCTCCGACGATCGCCTCGATCGAGCCGGCGAGCAACTGGTCGTAGCCCGTCGAGCCGTCGGGCTGGACCATCACGTCGAGGGGGCCGTCGTCGGTGTCGAGCGTGAGCACGCGCACGCGCTTCAGAGCCCGCGCGTCGGGGACGAACGTCACGTCGTCGGTGACGCCTCGCAGCGTCGCGTTGAGGTCCTGGAGCGCTCGGCCGAGGCGCTCGAGGTTCGCCGCGCCGGTCGCGTAGACGATGTCGAGGTCTTGCGTGATCTGCGGCGAGCCGTGGGCGATCGCCGCGATACCGCCGATCACGACGAACTCGACGCCCGCGACATCGAGGCGGCGCAGGATCGGCCCTGCCGCGAACTTACGCCACTCGGGCACGGGCGATCTGCGGCTGGAGCTCGTTGGCGAGCGCGCGGACCTCGGCGTACGACGCATCGTGCCGCTCGATACGTTCGCCAGGGGTGAGCCGCAGCGCCTCGATGATCTGCGTGTCGTCCACGCTCGACGGCATCTGCGCCGAGCGGAGCTCGAGCGTCCGGTTCATCACGTTGAGCGCGCGCTGCAGACTGGCCAGCGTGACGTTGTCGCCGGCCGCCTCGAGGCGTGCCACCGAAGGCTGCGTGATCCCCAGCCGCCTCGCGAGCTGCGCCTGGGTGAGTCCCTCGGCTTCGCGTGCCATCCGTACGATCGCCCCTGGGCTCATGCGTTTCAGTCTATATCGATTGCAGCGTATCGGCAAACTGGCCGCCGTCGCGGCGGCGCCCGCGCTCGCCGCGCCGCCGGCGCCGTCCCCGAGGGCCGGAGGCCGGCTCGCTGCCCGTCTTTCTCGACGCGCCCGCGGCGCAGCAGCCCGTCGAGGCGGCCGACCCGCCGCGGCACCCGTTCATGGCGCCGAACGGGCGCTCGAACCTGCACGTCGACGCGTACCAGACCGACGTGCACCAGGGCCCGGGGCCGCTCGGCAGGGACATGCGGCGTGTTGAGACGTTCCTGGAGGGCGACTGCGCGTCCGTGACGTTCGACTCGCGCGGCCGGATCGTGACCGTCTGCGTCGGCCTGGAGGGGCCGAGGCTGTTCCTGCTCGACGCGGGGACGCTCGAGACGCTGGCCGTCTTCCCGCTGCCGCCGCGGATGCCGGGCGGGGGCAACATCTTCACCGACTTCGCCGGCGGGGGCTACTTCTACCTCGACGAGCGCAGCCGCAAGCCGGACGCGGGCGGACCGCGCCGCCGCGGCGGGCTGCACCTGCGCGCCAGGCGCCTGCGCTCGGGCAGGCTGCGGTTGCGCGTGGTGGGCGCCGGCACGCGGCAGGTGCGCCGGGTCACGTTCTACGCCCGCGGCAAGCGGATCCGGCGCGACGCCCGCCGGCCGTTCAGGGTCACCGTCTCCCGCCGGCGGCAGGCGCCGCGAAGGGCGAGCGTCGAGTCCGTCGGGCTCAGCCGGACGGAGTCGACGCTCGACCGGCGAGGGCTCCGGCACCGCCGCCGAGCGGCTCTCGCGCGAGGAACCGGGCCACGGCGGCGTGCGTCTTCCGCGGCGCCTCGAGCTGCGGCACGTGGCCGCAGTCGAGCTCCAGGTGCTCGGCGCCCGGCAGCGCCTCGCGCACGTGGCGGGCGAAGGCGATCGGCACCAGGCGGTCCTCGCGGCCCCACACGAACAGCGCGTCACCCTGGAGCGCCTTCAGGCGCGTCCAGAACCGGTCCGGGTCCTCGAGGTAGATGTTGCGCAGCGCGGCGTAGAAGGCTGCGCGGCCGCGCGGCGTCAGGTACGCGCGCAGGAACTCGTCGACGCCGACGGCGCTCGAGCCCTCGCGCCCGCCGGGGACCACCGAGCGCACGATGCTCTCCACGACGGCGCGCGGGGCGATCTGCAGCAGCCCCAGCTCCGGGCGCAGCGCCCGCACGACCGACGCCCAGGGCCGCTCGCGCAGCCAGGCCAGCGACGGCGCGAGCAGGGCGATGCGGCCCGTGCGCTCGGGGAACTCGAAGCCGACCTCCAGCGCCACGCGGCCGCCCATGCTGTTGCCGACCATGTGCGCACGCTCGATCCCGCAGGCGTCCAGCACGCCGGCGACGGCGCGCGCGAAGTACGGCGGGTCGTAGGCGGCGCCGATCGGCTTCACCGAGTCGCCGAACCCGGGCAGGTCGACCGCGATCACGCGGAAGGAGCCGGCGAGCGCCGCCACCGTGGGGAGGAAGGAGGCCTTGGTCGCGCCCAGCCCGTGCAGCAGCACGACGGGATCGCCCGCGCCGGCCCGCAGGACCGCGATGCCGCCCAGCTCGGTCTCGACCCGGCCCACCTCGAGCCGCTCGGGCTCCGTCGACCCGCTGGTGGCGGCGAGGAAGCCGACGCCGAGGTGCAGGTCGTCACGGAGCTTCAGGCGCCCGCGGCGGAACGCCTCCATGCCGCCGCGGACGTCATCGGCGATCGCGCGCCAGGTGGCGGCGTCGGCGGCCATCCGGGCGTCGGGGCGGCGGGTCGCGTCGGCGGCCGCGAGCTCGAGCCGCCCGTCCGCCACCAGCGCGTCCCAGTCCTCCTCGCCCTCGACCCGCAGCCGCAGCACGGCGCGCCCGGACGGCGCGTCGAACGCGTCCGCGTCGAAGCGGTCGGCGAGGATCTGCAACACGGAGGGAGGCATCCCCTGCCTCTACCCGCAGGTGCCGGGAGGGCCAAACGTCTGTTCCGTGCCCGATTCCCTGCGATGACGAACGTGCGTTCGCGTGCGAAAGCGAGCGACGGCCGTGCACCGGCGCCGCCTCAGCCGACGGGGAGCCTGCCGGTGCCGAGCTCCAGGCGCGCCGCCGCGGCCAGCGTGGCCGCGCGCCACTCCGGCACCAGGCCCGCGCGGGTGCGGCGGTCGGCCAGGTCCTCCACGGTGAGGGCGAGCTCGTGCTCGACCGCCCAGCGCAGCTCCGCGCCGGAGACCGGCACCCCCCGGGCGACGGGCTCGAGCAGCTCGGCCGGCGCGGCGGCGAGGGCCGGCGCCTCCGCGCCGTAGCGGCGGGCGAGGCGGGGGAGCGTGCCGGCCGGCGCGCCCGGCGCGCCGACGAGCGGGAGGCCCGGCGTGCGGCACGCCCGGTCGGTCAGCCGGTCGACGACGTCCTGGGCCATCCGCCGGTAGGTCGTGAGCTTGCCGCCGACCAGGCTCAGCGCGCCCGTGGCGGGGTCCGTGAGCACGGCGTGGCGGCGGGAGAGGTCCGCCGTGGCGCTCGCACCGCCGGCCAGCAGCGGCCGCAGCCCCGCGTAGCGGCCGGCCACGTCGTCCGGGCCGAGATCGACCTCGAGGGCGGCGCTCGCGTGCGCGAGCAGCTCGGCCTCCTCCTCGGCGCTCGGCCGCGGCTCGTCCGGGATCGGGCCGTCGGCCGCCACGTCGGTCAGCCCGATCGTGACCAGTCCGTCGGCGCGGGGGAGCGCGAACACCCAGCGCCCGTGCGGGCCGGGAACCGGGACGTTCACGGCGGCGCGCGGGTCCCCGAGCCGGCCGGCGGGGATCAGCAGGTGCGAGCCGCGACTGGGGCGCAGCGCCACGCCGGGGCTCAGCTCGCCCGTCCATACGCCGGCCGCGACCACGACATGCCGGGCGCGCACCGAGAACGCGGCACCGGTCACGGCGTCGACCGCCTCCACGCCGTCCTCGCGCAGCCCGGTCACGCCGGCGTAGGTGAGGATCCGCGCGCCGTGCGCCGCGGCGGTGCGGGCGACGGCGACGACGAGGCGCACGTCGTCCTCGAGCTGGCCGTCCCAGCTGAGCAGCGCGCCCCGCAGGCCCTCCTCGGCGAGCGCGGGCGCCAGGCGGCGGGCTTCGAGCGCGCTGATGCGGCGCGCCGGGGGCAGCAGGCGCCGGCTCGTCCGGGCGCCGATCCGCAGGCCGTCGCCGACCCGCAGGCCGATCTGGGTCTTGGCGCCGACGCCGCGGCCGACGCCGGGGTGCAGGGGGATGAGGAACGGCAGCGGCCGGACGAGGTGCGGAGCGATGACGCGCATCAGCCGCGAGCGCTCCTGCGCGGACTCCCATGCGAGCCCGACGTCGCCGTGCTGGAGGTAGCGCAGGCCGCCGTGGACGAGCTTCGAGCTCCACCGGCTCGTCCCGTGGGCGAGGTCGCGCCGCTCGAGCAGGGCGACCGACAGGCCGCGGCTCGCCGCGTCCAGCGCGACGCCCGCGCCCGAGATGCCGCCGCCGACCACGACCACGTCGACCGCCTCGCCTGAGGCCAGCGCCTCGAGCTCGGCTGCCCGGCGGGCCGCGTTGAGGGAGGCGCCGGTCATGGCCGCAGGTAGCCGTCCACGGCGCGCGCGAGCTCCGTCCAGGCGTCCAGCTCCGGCTCGCGCGCGAGCACGAAGCCGCGCGCCATCAGCTCGATCCCGCGCGCGAGCACGTCCGGGTCGGCGTCGCGGACCGAGCCGTCGCCCGCCCCGGACCGCAGCTCGGCGGCCAGGCCGGCGACCGCCATCCGCTGCATCCCGCCCAGCCGGAGGGTGACGTAGGGCAGCAGCAGCTCGGGATCGACGTCGAGCAGGCGGTCGAAGAGCGGGTCGGCGTGCAGCCGCTGCGCGGCGAGCGCGACCATGGCGACCGCGCGCTCCCGGCACGTGGCGGCCGAGCGGGCCGTGCGGGCCTCCTCGACCAGGCGCCCGAACTCGCGCGTCATCAGCGCCGACAGCAGCGTCTCGAGATCCGGGAAGCGCCGGTACAGCGTCATCCGGCTGACGCCGGCCCGGCGGGCCACGTCGGAGAACGTCGTGCGGCGGAAGCCCACGGCCAGCACGCAGGCACGGGCGGCGTCCAGCACGGCGTCCTCGGCGGGCTCGAATTCGTGACGCTGTGACATCACATGACGAACTGTAACAAGCACAGGAAGAGCCTAGACTCCGCGCGGCATGAGCGCCACCGACCTGCAGTCCCGCACGCGCTACGACTCGTCCGAGGCCGAGCCGCGGGTGGCCGCGCGCTGGGAGCAGTCCGGCCTCTTGAACCCTCCGCCCCGGGGTGAGGCGGAGGAGAACTTCTCGATCGCGATCCCGCCCCCGAACGTGACCGGCGCGCTGCACATGGGGCACGCGCTCAACAACACGATGCAGGATGCGCTCATCCGCCTGCACCGCATGCGCGGCCGCCGCGTGAAGTGGATCCTCGGCACCGACCACGCCGGCATCGCGACCCAGACGCAGGTCGAGAAGGCGCTGCGCGCGGAGGGGACGAGCCGCGAGGAGCTGGGCCGCGAGGCGTTCGTCGAGCGAACGTGGGAGTGGACGCGCACCTACGGCGGCACGATCGTCGAGCAGCTCAAGCGCCTCGGCGCCTCCTGCGACTACGAGGACGAGCGCTTCACGCTCGACGACGCGTACGTGCGCGCGGTGATGAAGGTCTTCGTCGACCTCTACGACAAGGGCTTCATCTACCGCGACAACTACATGGTCAACTGGGACCCGGGCTCCCGCTCGGCCATCAGCGACCTCGAGGTCGAGGAGCGCGAGGTCACCGACACGCTCTACTACGTCGACTACCCGCTGGCGGGCGGCCACGGCTCGGTGACGGTGGCCACCGTCCGCCCCGAGACGATGCTCGCCGACACGGCGATCGCCGTGCACCCGGACGACGACCGCTACACGCGGCTGGTCGGCGAGACGGCGATCCTGCCGCTGGTCGGGCGCCGGCTGAAGATCATCGCCGACCCCTACGTGAAGCCCGAGTTCGGCACCGGCGCGCTGAAGATCACGCCCGGGCACGACCCCAGCGACTTCGAGATCGGCCGCGCGCACGGGCTGGAGGAGATCTCCGCGATCGGCGAGGACGGGCGCATGACCGAGGCCGCCGGCGAGCGCTTCGCCGGCATGACCGCCCTCGAGGCGCGCACGGCCGTGGTGGACGCGCTGCGCGAGGAGGGGCGGATCGCGCGCACCGAGCCCTACGTGCACAACGTGCCCTACTCCCACCGCTCGGGCGAGCGGATCGAGCCGCTGATCTCGCTGCAGTGGTTCATGAGGATGGACGAGCTGGCCGCCCCGGCGCTGGAGGTGGTGCGCGACGGACGGGTGACGATCAAGCCCGAGGGCCAGCGGCGGCGCTACGTCGACTGGCTGGAGAACATCCGGCCGTGGTGCATCTCCCGCCAGCTGTGGTGGGGCCACCAGATCCCCGTCTACTACCGCGGCGAGGGCGAGACCCACGTCGGCCTCGAGCCGCCCGAGGGCAAGGGCTGGGTGCGCGATCCCGACGTGCTCGACACCTGGTTCTCGAGCCAGCTGTGGCCGTTCGCGACGCTCGGCTGGCCCGAGCAGAGCCCCGAGCTGCGCGCGTTCTACCCGACCGACGTGCTCTCGACCGCGCGCGACATCCTCTACCTCTGGGTCGCGCGGATGGTGATGATGGGCCTGGAGTTCACCGGCGAGGTGCCGTTCTCGCGCGTGAACGTGCACACGGTGATCCAGGCGCCCGACGGCCGGCGGATGTCGAAGTCGCTGGGCACCGGCATCGACCCGCTGGCGCTGATCGACGGCGGCCCGCGCCCGCCCGCGTTCAGCGAAGGAGGCGACTTCCCCGCCTACGGGGCCGACGCCGTGCGCTGGGGCCTGCTCGCCATCTCCTCCAGCCAGGACGTGCGCTTCAACGAGGAGCGCGTGGCCCAGGGCCGCCAGCTCGCGAACAAGCTCTACAACGCCAGCCGGCTCGTGCTGCTGCGCGTGCCGGAGGACCTCGTGGTGCCCGAGACGGCGCCGCGGCCCGCCACGGTCGAGGACGCGTGGATCCTCTCCCGACTGCAGGCCGCCGAGCGCGACGTGGCCGAGGCGATCGACGCGTTCGACTTCCACATCGCCGCGCTGCGGGTCTACGATTTCGTCTACGGCGAGCTGTGCGACTGGTACCTGGAGCTGCTCAAGCCGCGCCTGTACGGACAGGTTTCGTACTTCGATCGGCGCGAGCGCAGATCTCCGGACGACGTTACACGGGCAGCGGGGGAGTTCGCCCTGCACGTGCTCGCCGAGACGCTGGCGCTCGCGCACCCGCTGATCCCGTTCGTGACCGAGGAGATCTGGGGCCACATCCCGGGCGCGGACGGCCTGTTGATGGCCCACCGCTACCCGGTGGCAGACGACGCGCTGGCCGATCCCGGGGCCGAGGAGCAGCTCGCACGGGCGATCGAGGCCGTGCAGGAGCTGCGCGGCTGGCGCGACCGCGTCGGCGCGACGCCCGGCAGGGCGATCCCGGCGCGCCTGGATGCGCGGGGCTACGAGGCGACCGCAGAGCACGTCGCGCGGCTCGCCCGCCTGGAGTGGGAGGCCGGTGACGGCGAGCCGGTCGCGACGATCCCCGTGCCGGGCGGCTCGGTGGCGGTGTTCGCCTCGGAGGCCGTCGACCTGGAGGCCGAGGCGCGCCGCGCCGGCGCCCGCCGCGCCGAGCTGGAGTCCGAGATCGCGCGCGCCGAGGGCAGCCTCGCCAACGAGCGCTTCGTGGCCAAGGCGCCCGAGGCCGTGGTGCAGGCCGAGCGCGACAAGCTCGCGCGCCTGCGGCAGGAGCTCGACGAGCTGTCATGAGCTGGAGCCTGGAGCGGGCCGAGGATCACCTGCTGTCGCTCGAGCTGTTCGGCATGCGGTTCGGGCTCGAGCGGATGCGCCGGCTGCTGACCGCGCTCGACAGCCCGCAGGAGCGCTTCGCGGCGATCCACGTGGTCGGCACCAACGGCAAGAGCTCGACGGTGCGCATGGCCGCCGCGCTGCTGGAGGCCAACGGCGTGCGCGCGGGCGCCTACCTGTCGCCGCACCTCGTGAGCTACGCCGAGCGCATCAGGATCGGCGACGAGGACGTCACCCCCGAGGCGTTCGGGGCGGCGGTGCAGCGCGCCGCCTCGGCCGCCGCGAAGGTCGACCGCACGCTCAGCGGCGGCGAGCGGGTCACGCAGTTCGAGCTGCTGACCGCCGCGGCGCTGGACGAGCTGGCCCGCGCCGGAGTGGACGTCGCGGTGGTCGAGGCGGGGCTCGGCGGCCGCTGGGACGCCACGAACGTGCTCGGCGCGGACGTCGCCGTGCTCACCAACGTCGGGCTCGAGCACACCCGCTGGCTGGGTCCGACGGTGGCCGACATCGCGCGCGAGAAGCTCGCGGTGGTGCGGCCGGAAGCGACACTGGTGCTCGGCGACGTGGACGCCGAGGTCGAGGCGCTCGCGCGAGATATCCGTCCCCACCCACCCGCGATCGTGCGGGCGGCCGCGCTCGACGTGCCGCTGCGCGGCTACCAGCGGACGAACTTCGAGCTGGCCGCGACCGCCGCACAGGTGTGGTTGCAGGCGGCCGAGCCCACGCCCGAGGCCGCCGCCGGCGCCCACCCCGGCGGGCTCGATGCTGCGCTCGTCACCGCGGTGGCGGCCCGCGTGCGGGTGCCGGGACGTCTGGAGCGGGTCGGCGAGGACCCGCTGACGATCCTCGACGGCGCGCACAACCCCTCCGGGATGGCGGCGCTGGCCGCGGCGCTGCCCGAGGTGATCGGCGAGCGGCCGCTCGTGGCGGTGGTCTCCGTGCTCGACGACAAGGACGCGGCAGGCATGCTCGAGGCCCTGCTGGGGAACTGCGAGGCCGTGGTGTTCACCGCCTCCCGCAACCCACGCGCCCTGCCTCCCGCGACGCTGGCCTCGCTGGCCGGGCAGCTGACCCGGGGCGCTTCGGGCGCCGGCGCGGGCCTGCGGTCGGAGATCGTCGCCGACCCGGCCGCGGCGCTCGAGCGCGCGCGCGGGCTGGCCGGCCCGAACGGCGCCGTACTGGCGACCGGATCGATCTACCTGGTGGCCGACCTGGTCGGCGGTCCGGCGCGGCGGAGGGCCTCCGCGCTGTGACGCAACCCCACCCGCCCGGCGGGCCCAGCGTGCTGGCCATGGTGGCCCTCGTGGCGGTCGTCGTGGCCCTGGTCATCCTCGTCTTCTTCGCCCTCGGCTACGCTTTCGGCCGCGCGTTCCTGTAAGTCCGCCGGGTACGCTTTCCTCCTCATGCACTCCCTCGGCGTCTTCGGGATCACCAACGACGGCCTCAACCAGGCCGTCAGCGTGCTGATCCTCGTCCTCATCGTCATCTGGGCCGCGCTGGTGTTCTGGACGTACGCCGACGCGCGCCGGCGGATCGACGATCCGATGCTCGTGGCGTGCGCGACCGCCGCCTCGCTGTTCCCGTTCGTGGGGACGATCGTCTACGCGATCGTGCGCCCGCCGGAGTACCTCGACGACGTGCGCCTGCGCGAGCTGGAGATGACGGCGGCCGAGGCGCGGCTCGCGAACCTCGACTACCAGCTCTGCCCGCACTGCGACTACGAGGTCAAGGGCGACTACCTGCGCTGCCCGAGCTGCATGCGCAAGCTCAAGGACTCCTGCT
>Ga0183260_10002549_pt1 | contig 15052 bp, 11 predicted proteins | sample AntDrymUQ4972206_2_FD_129768 | JGI IMG/M metagenome (GOLD analysis project Ga0183260, IMG submission 129768) | Polar desert sand microbial communities from Dry Valleys, Antarctica - metaG UQ497 (22.06) (version 2) (version 2) | ecosystem: Environmental > Terrestrial > Soil > Desert | place... | reverse complement strand
TAGCCCTGACGGCGCGTGGCGACCAGTAGTCGCCTCCGGCCAGAGCAACCCGCCCCCGTCGCACGCCGGCGAGCGCTACTTCGCGAATCGACGGGCATCGTCTCTACAGTCACCGCGACCCGTTAGCGCGGCCAGGGCCGCGCGCTTTCAGATGTCATACGACCGCGTTCACGATCGCAAGCAGCTGGCAGAACTCGTCGCCCGGCAGGGCTCGGTCGCGCAGGCCGCGCGACTCCTCGGCCTGCCCGAGTCGACCCTGTGCCGCTGGCTGGCCCCCGTCTCGGCCGCTGCGCGCTGCGAGTGCGGCACACCGCTGCCCGACCCGCGTGCACGCCGGTGTCGGAACTGCGCTGCGCGCCAACGACGGCGCTGGAGAGACGAGCAGATCCTTGCCGCGCGCGAGCGGTGGCGCGCTCTGCACGGCCGTCCGCCCTCAAGCTATGACTGGAACCCCACCCTCGGCCCGCACTATGAGGCGGGGCGGTGGCCGGCCGCAGCGACCGTCCTGCGTCAGTTTGGCTCCTGGTCGCAGTTCCTCGCGCAGGCGCCCGGATCCCCCAGGGCTCCCTGATCCAGGTCTCGGGCCTGGGGCCGAGCGCATCCGCTATGAGCCCGTGCGCTTGGCCGAGCGCTCAGGGCCAGCCCCACCGCGCCCCCATCTCTCCAGGTCCGGCCGACGATCGCCGGCCGTATCGACCCGCCCTGGCTTTGAGGGAGGAGGGCAGCTCTCCCTGCTGGCGGTAGAACGCCTTGGCGAACTGGGCGGGCTGGCTGTAGCCGACCGCTCGCGCCGCCTCCTGCACGGTCATCCCCTCCTCGATCAGCGCGGCGGCCTGGCGGATGCGCACCTGGCGCAGGTAGCTGCGCGGACCGGCATGGCCGGCCTCTGCGAACGCGCGCTGGAGCTGGCGCGGCGAGGCCGCCACGCGACGGGCCAGCACCTCCAGGCCAGGCGGGTCGACGTGCTCGAGCGCGAGGATCGCCGCCGCCTCCTCAAACAGCGTGTGCCGTCGCTTCCGTGTGGCGGGCCGTGTCGCTGGCGCCGCCATCTAGCAAACCGCCGCCTCGGGATGCGCCGCGGTCTGGCCGTCAACCTCGCGTCGGGAGTGGCGACCGTGCCCGCCGTTAGCCTTGCTCTGTGCGCAATCTGACTCATGAGCTGCTCGGGGTCTCGACGGCCGTCGCGGCCTCTCGCGCACTGAAAGCCACGCCGGTCGAGACACTCGCCCTGGCCGCCGGAGCCCTCTACGGGTCGCGGCTCCCGGACGTCGATCAACTCGGCGCGCGCGTGCATCGTCGCAGTCGTGTCGAGCGGCGCCACGTGCTCGCAGGGGCGGCCGGTCTCTTGGTTCGCCTGCCGGCTCTGATGTGCGCTTTAGTAGCGCGTCATCGCGGCGCCACGCATTCGCTGGCGGCCTGCGGCCTGGTCGCCGCGCTCTCGCTTGGTGCTGGCGCTCTGACCGGCGTTCCCCTGGGCGTGCTGCTCGCTGGCGGTCTGGCCGTCGGCTATACGCTCCACGTGCTCGCCGACGCGTGCACCCCGGCCGGAGTGCGGCTGTGGGCGCCGCTCTCGGCCCGGCGCGTGCGAATTCTGCCTGCTGGGGCACGGATACCCACCGGCAGCCGGCGGGAGGCGCTCCTTGTCGCGCTCGCCGTCGCCGGCGCGCTGGTGGCCATGTTGACCTGACGCCTCGAAGCAGCTGGCGAGCCGAGATGTAACGTCGCCCTCTCATCCCCGCTCCTCCCTGTGGTGGCGGCCGGGCTCTACGCGGATGCGCACACACCACCCCACGCCGGCGATCCATTCCCGGCGCCCGGGGTTTGCGTGGTAGATCGGTCCGCGCGTTACGTGGCGCCAGTGCGCGACCGGCGACGCGCGCGTGCCCGTCTCCTCGACCGGCGCCGCATCGTGGGACACCGAACCGCGACCACGCGGTTGAGCGAGCGCGTTGAGCCGGGCGGCGACCGCCTCGTTGCTTGCCTCAAACTCGCCACACTCGATGAGCGCCGAGAGGGCGAGCGCGCCGGCGCGGGTGGCCGGCACCCGCCAGCAGTGCCGGTCGGGCAGGTAGCGGCGGTCGGGCAGCGCGCGGACCGCGGCGAGCAGGTCCGGACGCGGCGTGATGCGCAGCTCAAAGCTCCCGTCGTGCTCGTCGATCTGTCCTCTGCGAGCCCGGTCAACGCGCCGGCGGGTGCGCGCCTCGATCTGGACTCGGTCGCCGAGTCGCTCGAGCAGGCCTGCGAGCGCGGCGAGATTGTCGCGGCGAGCGGGAAGCACCCACTCGCGGCGTTCGCGGATGAAGCGCCGCTGCGGCAGGGCCTTGATCTCGGCGACCAGCTCACGGTCATAGCGCACGGCGCGAAGCCTGGCGAGCCCTCCCTCGAGGCGCACCTCGAGCAGCACCGCGGTCGACGAGGCAGCCGATCCGGGCGCTGCGATCGTCACGCCGGCCATCGCTACTCGACCACCACGTCCACCGGCCGGCTGCGCGCGGCCAGGAACCCGAGCGCCTGGCTGGCTGCCACCCGCGCGCGAAAGCCATATCTGCCCGTCGAGCTGCGACGGGCTATGCGCACGGTTGCCTTCCAGCGCCCGTCGCGGTCCGCGCGCGCGGTGGTCAGCCGCCGCCAGGCGCGCGCGGCGGGCTGGCTGATCAGCAGCCCGATCTTTGCGCCCGGGGCGCTTCGTCCCCGCAGTGAGACCGTCTTGCCGCGCCGCACGCGTTTAGTCGCGGCGCTCGCGCTGACCGGGGCATAAACGGCAAGAGCGGCCCGGGCCTGCGCGGTGGGGACGGTGTCGCCCGGCCGGGCGAGGTAGATGAAGGTCAACCGCTTGCGAGGCGCGCCACGGTCAAGCGCAACCGGTGCCCCAAAGCGACCGGCGCGGTCGGTGCGCAGCTCGCCGACGGTGCGATTGCCATGCTCAGGGCGACCTGCGTCGGCGGCCAGGACGCTGATGGAGGCCCCGACTATCGGCTTGCCATCAGGTGACAGGAGGCGGCCGACGACGGTCTTGCTTGCCCCAGACCTCCACTGCTCGCTGACCGTGTCGCTCCGCGCCCCGCGCCAGCTCACCCGCAGGATTGCCTTGGCCACTGCTCGCGCCTCGCCGTCGCCCTCGGCAGGCTTGTCGGGCGCCGAAGCCGTCGTCCCCTGGCTGGCGCCGATAATGATCGCCAGGGCCACGGTCGCCGCGCCCAGTGCAATCGTCGCGAGCACGCGGCGGCGAGCAGGGCGACGCTCGAGGCGATGCCCGCGGACGGCGGCGCGCTGTGCCCGGTCCGTCTTGGGTGCCCGGCGTGTCTGGGACCGGCGTTGGGGGCGTGGGGGATCAGCGCCAAGGAGCGGCTGGACGATCGCATGTTCAGCGTCTCCGGCGACCTCCTCGCGCGGCGCTTCCCTCCGATCGCGCGAGGCGCGCTCTGATCCCGGTCGACCGGCCGCCCGCGCGTCGGCCGGCGGGTCGGCGAGTGCGCCCTGGGAGAGCTGGCGAAAGAACTCGTCCTCGACCATCGTCTTCTTCCGCCATAGTCACCACACGGCCCAGAAACGGCCAAACGCGGCGGTGATGGCCGCTTCTGGCGTCGGCGGGGACTGAATACATTGAGGCCCTACACATGGCCGCGTCCACCCTGCTACCCACTTGCTCCTCGAAAGCCCTGAGCTGTGACTCAGCTCTGCTGTGCGCGGGACCGTGCCGCTCGGGGGGGCGAATCCAGTGGACTCCTGCACTCTAGGTAAGTGATGGCACGCGAGCCGCACGCCGACGACGGTTTGGAGACCTACCAGCGCTTTCAGGCCCGCTGGGCTCACCTGGAGCTACCGAGTCACGTCGATGCCGCCGTGCGGGCCGACGCCCTTCTGCGCTGCGACATCGTGGACGTCGTCCTCGAGCAGCTTGTGGCCACGCCGCGCTTGCGCCGCCGCTTCCTAAGCGTGCTCGATCGCGAGCTGGGCCACGGGCTTTCCGGTGGCCACGCCGCCTACGCCGCCCTCGTAGCGATCGAACACGCGGCCATCGCGCGCCGTGCCCTGCGCGACCTGCAAGGGGTCGGTCGGCGGTGACCGCCACCACGGGTGAATGGATGTCCGCCGAGGAGTTCCGTGGCGAGCGGCGCCGTTTGCACGGCCTCGTCGCTAAGCGCTATCGCCAGCTCAGCAACGACGACGTCGAGGACATCGTTGCCGAGGCCCTGCTGGCCAGCTGGCGCTACGCCACCCGCCCCAGCACCCAGGTCGAAAACCCCAGGCGCTGGCTCAACGCCATCGCCCTGCACGCGGCGGCCGAGCACATCGACCGCGACAAGCACGCCGACGTGGAGACCTTTGACGTCACCGGCCCCATCGACCACGACCGCATCGCCACCCTCAGCGCCGGCCGCCAGCTGATCGCCGACGACCTCACCGCCGCCGAGATCGCCCGCAAGGACCGTCTAAGCGCTGCGCGCGGCCTGGTCGCCGGCCTGCGCCGCATCCGAACCCTCGACGTCGAGGTGTTCCTCGACCAAACCGTGGGCGAGCTCTCCCACGCCGAGATCGCCGCGCGCCGCGGCGTGAGCGATGTGCGCGTGCGCAAGGCAGTCCGCCGCGTGAGCAAGTTCCTCGCCGCCGCCTCGGGACTGGTCCAGGCCGACCGCCTCGACGAGCAAGAGGCGATGGCCATTGCCCTCGACCACGCCCGGATCGCAACCCCACAGGAGCACGAGCTCGCCCAGCAGATACTCGCCCGAGCAGATGGTGTCCAGCTCTACGCCGCCATCACCGAGGCCATGCGCCGCGGTGTCTACCTCCCCGCCCTCCTCGGCGGCGAACAGCCAGCCCGCGAACTCACGGCCCCGCTCACGCAACCCGAAGGCGCGCCCGCCATGTGGCAGCGCATCACCGACGCGCTGACCGCGACCCGCCACCAGCTCGTCCAGTGGGCCACCACGGGCAAGGACACCGCCACGGCCAGCGCCGCCCAGTACCTACCCGCCGGGTCCGGCGTCAGGCCCGGTGCCGCCATTGGCGCCGCCCTCGCTCTGTGTATCGGTGGAGCCACGGTATGCGTCGACCAAGGCGTCCTGCCCAGCCCGCTAGGAGCCGCCAAGCCCAAGCGAGCACCGGTCGACCAAGCCGTCAAGGCCCCCAAGGAACTGCGAGCCGCGCGCCCCGCCAAGACCGCTCCGCCACCCGTTCAGACAGCGGCGCCCGCCAGCCAGCCCGTGCAGCGGCGCACGTCTCAGCGCAGCACCGCGTTGCCCACCAGCTCCCCAACGTCGGCCGGCGGCGGGGACGGGCACAGCAACGAATTCGGCGGTGCAGCCAGCGAGTTCGGGATCGAGGGCGCGGATGCGGGCGCCGGCGGCCGAGGGGGCGGCAACGAGTTCGGCGGTGGCGGCTCGCGCGGCGGCGGCTCCGGCGGCGGCGGCTCGAGCGGTGGCGGCTCCAGCAGCGATGACGCGGCAGCGCGCGAATTCGGACTGCCGTAAGGCGATGGCCATCATGCGCCGACCCGAGGAGACACCATGCCCGGCGGTGTGCCGCCCAGCCATCAGCGACTCACGGACGGCGACCAAGGCGACAAGGTCGCTCGATGCGACACCATCGGGCTGTCGGCGTCAGAACCACGCTCGAAGGAATCTACGATGGCGCCGTCCAAGTGCTCGCGACCGAGCAACCGGGCGCTCTCGTCTGAGCGAGACGGTCAGAGCAGCAGGCCGACGGCAGCGGTCGCCACCGCGCTCTCGGTAGCAGTGCGAGAAGGTCAGCCGCGAGGCTTGCGCGAACGAAAACAACGAGCCGCTGCTCCTCTTCCACAGTTGCAGGAGCGGCGCCAGAGCCACTCGCGCGGCGGCGGACGCCTGCCTCTCGTCCTGAGCGAGCGTCCGCGACGGCCTCGGTCGCAGTGTCGCTTTCATCCAAGAGCGACACTCTGGCCCGTCGCTCGTGTACCTCCACCGCGTTATCGGTTTGCGCCGAAACCAGTCGCGAGCCGCGCTTGCAGCAGGCTTCTGCTTCCGTCGAGGACTAGGACGGGCTGCCGATCTCGTGCATGCGACGCCCTCGCATGCTGCGCCAGCCGCGTTCTCTGGCCACCGCGCGGTCACGCCCGGCCCGAGTCAAGGGAGATCGCGCTCTCGGGGGGCGTTGCGCGGGTGCCTGGTCGCAGGTTGGCCAACCGGTAGACCAGGGAGGACCGATGGGCGTTAGCGTCAGATCAGCGTGAGCCCGCCCGACCAGTCCACTGTGAGCCCCGTGCGCGACCCGGAGAGCACCTGTGACCCGCAGGGGCTTGTCTCCGACCGGTCCCGCCGCAAGATTCGCGCGTACGAGAACTCCCGCGACGACTGGAATCAAGCCCGCATCCTGAAGCGGCTGCTTGAGCAGACTCAACGGGAGTACGAAGACCGCTTCCTGTACGAGCTGATTCAGAACGGATACGACGCGCACCCAACTGAATCATCAGACGGCGAGATTTGCGTCCTGCTCGACACCGACGAAGGGGATCACGGCGTCCTCTACGTCGCGAACCGCGGTCGCCCGTTCGACAGCAGCAACTTCGAGGCCATCTGCGAGCTCGCGCAGAGCGACAAGGACCCGCAGGAGAGCATCGGCAACAAAGGGGTTGGCTTTAAGAGCGTGCTGCGAGTCTGCCAGTGGCCCGAGATCTTCTCCGCCTCCGGGTCGGGTGCTGCCTCCGGAGACTTCCAGGGCTACCGCTTCACGTTCGCCCGTCCGAGCGATGTCCTGGAGCTCGTCGGAGGCGACGAAGCACGGGCCGCGCGAATCGTCCAAGACGTATCTCCCTACTTCCTGCCGGTCCCACTCGACCAACAGCCGGCGCGGGTTCGCGACTTCGCTCGCGCCGGGATGGCCACCGTCATTCGACTACCCCTGCGAAATGCGGAGGCGCTCGCTGTCACGACCGACCGGCTAGGGCGTCTCGCAAGCGCCCAAGTCCCGGTTCATCTCTTCCTGGAGCGCGTGGAGGTCGTCCGTCTCGTCCAGCTCGGCGACGGTACGACATCTGAGACCCGTCTCACCCGCGACGCGATCACGATCGACGCGCCGGCGCCGCGCGCCAACCATCTCTATGAGCTCGTGAATCTGGGAGAGCAGGGCGAGTGGTTCATCTCACGCCAGACCATCCCGGGGTCCACGGTTCGCGAGGCAATCCTGGCAAGTATCGAGAGCGAACAGGTCGATCCTGCGTGGGCGTCGTGGACAAGTGACGCCACCGTGGGCGTCGCGGTTCGTCTGGACGGCTCGGAGTTCGAGCCACGGCTGTACACGTATCTACCGATGGACGAGCTGGCCCGCGCGCCGCTCCAAGGCCACCTGCACGCGCCCTTCTCGACGAAGCTCGCCCGGACAGCTGTCGACGACGACGTTCCCTACAACCGGCTGCTCATGGAAGCCGCGGCCGAGGCCGCGGTGCGCGCCATCATCGATTTCAGCGATCGACCGGACGTCGTGCCCGCCAGCGCCCTCGTTGACCTTCTCGCTTGGCAGACTCCCTACCACGCTGCGATCGAAGGCGGCTTCGTCGCGGCGGATCAAGAGATCGATGAAGCACGCGTCCTCCCCATTGTGGCAACGCCCGATGGCCGTGATCGAGGGTCGCTGAACGAGGCATTCGCGTGGGACGACGAAGGGCTTGCGATCGTCACCCGCGAACGCTTGGCGTCGTTCGCCGGTGCAGCAGTCGTCTCGCCCGAGATTTCCTCAGGGCGCCTGGAACGACTCGACGCCTTCCACTGGGAAGTAGTCCACGCGACGCTTCAGCCAGATGGAGACACCCGGGCCGCATGGCTCGAATCAGTGGCTGCCGAGATGCTAAGACGCCGTCATCAACACGGCATGTGGGAGAGGTTCTACGACGACCTCGCACAGGTCATGTCCGAAGACCCCGATGCCCTCCGTGGGCGCGCCGTACTTCTGGGAACAGATGAGGCCTTGCATGCTCCGCCGGAACGCGCGGACGTCGCCGACGACAGCGGCGCGCCGCGTCCGCTTGTGTTCTTTCCACCCGCTCGAACGCGAACCGACTCAGACGAGGACATCGACGCCGCCGTTGAAGTTCGTGTGCCACGGACGCTCCGGAAGACACTCATCGAGATGCACGAGCAATTGCGTTGGACCAAGCCGATCGGTGGGCGTTCGACCCACACGATCGCGCGACGCTTTCTAGAGGACAAGCGACTGGTGCGGGGGTACAAGGCCGCGGATCTCCTCGAGCACCTTGGCCGAGTCCTCGACGACAAGCCGTCAGAGGCCCGGGCCCGTGACGCACTCCGGTTCGCGTTCCAGATTCAACGTGCGGCGCGGGCGACGCGCCCCGTGGGGGAACAAGACCTGAAAACGCCCACCTCCAAGTGCCCACTCAAGGAGGCTGGATCAGAGCGGACCGGGCCGTCTTCGGGAAGGGCTGGGACACGCGCTTGGGACCAGTGCTCGATGAGCTCGTCGACAGTCCAAGTGCCTCCGCCGATCTCGTCGCGCTGGGCCGTCGCCGCCTGCTCCGACCCGGCGAAGGGCCGTTCGGTGGCAGTGATGACGTCACGGCGCTGCTCAGCTTCCTCCTGCAGATCGGCGTCCGCGACGGTCTCTGCCCGGAGCTTTCGCTGGCGACGCACGAAGTTCAGGGGCGCGAGCTCTACGCGCCGGAAGCGGTTGCACGACGCCTCGGCCTAACGCCCGCCGAAGCCGATGCGTGGGCGACGCGGGTCCGGGAAGGCGAACACTGGACTCCGAATCACGAGCGCACGACGTACCGGCCGCGGAACCTGCGTGGTCCGCTCCCCGGCTTGCGGGATCATGAAGGGTTGGACCACAAGGCGAAGCTTGCATTCGCAAACCTCGTACTCGCCGGCGCAGGCGACTGGGGTCCGAACGGCCTCCGCCTTGGGTGGTACCGACTCAAGCGCCAGCACGAGCCCGACGCCCCGGTCTGGCCGAGTCCGCTCGCCGTCGCATTGGAGGAGACCCCGTGGCTGCCCGTCCGTGACCCGCTCGACCCCCGCACTGAGGTGTTCGTCTCCCCCAGAAATGCCTGGCACTTCACCGATACGCGCGGTGAAGGTCTTCCGACTTTCTCGCCACTTGTCACCGCGGAAAGCCGACGTCTGATCGATTCATCGGCGCCAGCGGAGACTGCGCTCAAGGGGCTCGGTCTCAAGCATTGGCAGGACCACGGGCATGCGCTCGCTCTCCTGGAGCACCTGGCCACAATCGTCGACGAGGGTCGCGGTGTCGACGCGGCGCACGCCGTACGCGGCGCGTGCGTAGACGCCTGGACCCGGCTCTGCGATGGCGGCGTCCCCGAAACGGTGCCCGACCGGCTTGTGGTCACCCGCGGTGGAGTGCTCGGAACCTGGTCGGAGCACAACCGCGAACCCGTGTTCGTGGGCAGCCTCGAGTCGCCTCTGGTCCATGGCTTGGTTGAGGCGAGCGGTGCAGCTCTTCTCGTCGCTGATTCCGGCGACGGGGCGCGCATCGCCGAGGCACTGGAACCTCATCTCCAACTTGTCCGGCGTCTCGAATCGGTCGACGTGGTGCTGCATGCTGACGGTGACGCGATCATCGCGGACGTCGACGCCGGCGAGTCGCTGCTGTACGACCTGCATCCCTGGATGCGAGAGGTCATCGCCCTTGTCCTTGAGACTCGACGCTCAAGGTTCGATCGCACCGGTCAGCAGAGACGCCAACGGATCCTCGAGCAGCTCGAACGGGTCCGCGTGCGACGTGTCGGAACGCTGGCCGTCGTAATAGACGAGGAGCCCGTCGACATTCCTGCCCGTCTACGCGGTGTCCTCCCGATGCCGGACGATCTCGCGCCGACCCTCGTCGTCCCCGCTGACCACGACTCACTCGCTCCGAGCAACCTTACGCATTCGCTGTGCGAACTTCTGGGCATCGTCAATGCCAGCGAGGCTCTCCAGAACGTGTTCCTCAAGCTCGAGCGCGACGACATCGCCGAGCCAGACGTCGAAGACCTGGCCCGCGCCCTTGACCTCGACGTCGCTCGTGTTCTCGAGATTCAGACGCACCTCGGGTCATCAGCCGGCGAACACGCGTCCCTTCTCGCTCCGGCTGTCGTCGTCCTCGCATCGCTAGAGCAGGGACAGGCGATATGGGACGCGCGAGACACGTTCGTCACGGAGCCCGACCTTTCCGCAGCGCTCGTTTCGGCAGTCCCCGACAAGCTCGCAATCCGGATGATTGAGGTAGTGAAGCGCGCGCCCCTGCTTCCTTCGATCCGAGATTCGCTTGAGATCGACTTCGGAGCCTTCAACGACGCCCTACGCGCCCTTGGTCAACCACCCATTCACAATGGGCCCGAGCACGAACACGCGACACGGCGGTTCGTCAGTAACCGTCGCGAAGAGATCCAGCGCGAATTACGGCTCCGTTGGCTCTCGGCGTATCGCACCCTCGGGGACCTCTCGCGCTACGTCGCAGCCCGCACGCTCTCCGGCATCACCCCAGATCCGGATTGGCTGGATCGGCACGCGGTACCCACAGATGCCCTGCTTGAGGAGCGCACTCGGCAATGGCTTGAATCCGAAGGAGGTGCCGCGCCTCTTCCAGGCGCAATCCTCGGTGCCATCGACGACACCCGTCGCGACAACCACGCCACGCTGGCACACGTCACTTCCAGGGCGGGACCAATCGTCCGATGCTGGGCACGAAAGCACGCGGCCCCGCTCCACGCGGTCTGGTCAGGCGATTCGGCAGCGACGGTCGCTGACATGGCTCGAGACAACGGATTGCTCGACTTCGACCTGTTCGACGAGGGCGGAGCGCTTGCCTGCCTGGACCGCCTCGGGCTTCTCCCCGAATCAATGCCGCGTACCCTCGACCATTCCGCACTTGGCATCACAGAAGCGGACCTAGCCGAACAGGAAGGCGACGTTGAACGGGCCAAGCAGGAACGGCGTCGTCAAGAGCGCGTTCTGATGGTCGACGGCGAAGAAGTGTCGGCCGAAGAAGACGCCTACACGGCCCTCTTCGAGCGGCTCCGTGCTGACATCGGGCCGGCAGTTCTGGGCCGGTCGAAGATCGCAACGCGGCTGTCATTGCTTGAGACCCGATCGACGAGGAAGAGTCGTGGGCGCGAGCGCCGACCCGGTGGTCGCAACCTGCGTAGCCCGGAGCGTTTCAGCGCCATTCAGAAGGCGGCGATCGGCCTCGCCGGTGAGGCAGTGGTCTACGAATGGTTGGCTCATCACTACCCGAACGAGTTCAGTCCCGAGTGCTGGCGGTCCTCCTACTGCGCGGTCCTCGGCGTCCCCGACGGAGACGACTCACTTGGTTACGACTTCGAGGTCGTCCTCGCCACCAAGACCACGTTCTTCGAGGTCAAGGCGACATCAGGCGACGACACGCAGTTCGAACTTGGCGAGAGCGAAGCCTCGCGGGCTCGCGACTGCGCCGGCAGCTCCAGGCTTGACTACCGCGTGCTGTTCGTATCCCACGTCCTCGACACCAGTCGACGCTCGCTCGACCCGCTCCCCAACCCGATGGATCCAAAGAACCGTGACCTCTACCGCTTCCCGGGATCCGGGCTGCGTTGCGTGTTCGAGCCTTCCTAGCGTACGGACACGCCCCGAGACCATCCTCGTATCAGGCCGAGCGGCGAGCAGTCGAAAGCAGCGGGCCGACGGCCGGGGGCGCACCACTGCGTGGGTCTGAACGGGTAGTGCCTGAGCTGAGGAGTCCTGTTCTCGCGAACACCGCGCCCCGATGGCGATTTCCCCCCGACCTACGCGGCTCCTTTGGCTTAGGGACTCATCGGCCGCCTCCGCAGTGCGAGCAGCGGCCGGTGCCGGGTGGGACGATGGTGACGGCCACCTCCTCGTAACCCTGAGGGGCGTGGCCGCTCGAAACAAACTTGCTGATGCCGAGGGCCCACGGGCAGTCACGCGTATGCGTCTTACCGCGTGGGCGATTCGCGGCGTGGTCCCATAGGGCCCGAACCTTGCCTGTCTGGTTTGCCATCGTCGCTCCTGGTTGACTAAAGCGGCCACGCCTTCAAAGGGAGTCCGTTGACGCTATCGCTCTTGGGATAACCGGGCGAGCCAACTGTCGACCGCCGACAGGGTCGCAGCTGACGAGAAGCAGAAGCGGGGGGGCAGGGACCCGCGCATTATCCGAAATCGGCGCATTGCGATAGCGGGCGCGAGTTGGTCTTTCGCCACCGTGGCCGTGTGCTCGCGAGCACGCGGCCTCCTGCGGACATGTCCGGGAATGCCCATTCCCGGCATGCCCTCGCTCGTCGAACCGCCCTGCGCCGAACGTGCCGCTCGTGGTGAGCGCATTCTCGGGACGTTTTCTGGGCTGTAAGCGAGGGCGACGCAGCATCCGGCGCTCGACTCGCTTGCGGGAAAGGCGATGTAGGATCGCCCGTGGTTCGAAAACCAAGCGGGCCGCGAACGTTTGATCGATCGCATTCGACACGACATCCAGGAACGACTTGAGCAGCTGCTCGCCGAAGCCGAGAAGCTGCGTGGCGCGCTCGCCGCGCTCGACCCCCGGGAACGGCCCGCACCACCACCACCGGCGCCTGCGACGTCGCGTCGCACCCCGAGGCGCCCCCGCTCAGAGAGCGCGGCGAGAGCGCGCCGTCGCACCGCTCCGGGGGCGACCAAGAGCAAAGTGCTCGCCGCCCTCGACAACCGTGGCGCGATGACCGCCGGCGAGGTTGCGACAGCCACAGGCCTTAACCGTGCCGCCATGACCAAGGCGGCGCTTGGCGCGATCGCGGCGATCGCGCTGGCCACGCTCTTCCTGCTGGGCCTGGGAGCGGCGCACCACACCCAGGCTGACCGCGGTGGCCTGACCGGGGTCGGCGGCCTCGGCTTTCTCGTGGCGTTCCTCGCATTCGCAATCGTCGGCGTGCTCGTCGCGGCGCGCCAGCCGAGAAACCCGATCGGGTGGCTCCTGTGCCTGATCGGGTCCTGCGCGGGCGTTGGATTGCTCGCGTACGAGTACGCCGATATCGCGCTGTTCATCGGCGACCTGGCCGAAGGTGACGTGGCCGCGCTCCTGCTCAGTGTCGGGATCCTGCCGACGTTCAGCCTGCTCGGCCTTGCGCTGCTGCTGTTCCCCGACGGCCGGCTGCCATCGCGGCGCTGGCGTCCCGCCGCAGCGGCGGCGATCGTCGGGAGCGCCACCATGCTCGTCGGCTACGCGCTGCGTCCGGGCCCGCTCGACGAGCCGTTCGAGTCGGTCGCGAACCCGTTCGGCACGGGCAGCTTCGAGCTCATGTCGGCGCTTGTCGGGCTCGGCTGGTTGCTGTCGGCGGTTTCCGTCGGCCTTGCCGGGGTGGCGATGGTCCGCAGGCTGCGCATCGCGACGGGGGTTCGCCGCCAGCAGCTGAAGTGGATCGCGCTCGCGGCGTCCGTGGCGGGCGTCCTGTTCGTCCTGAATTTCCTCAGCTGGGTGGTCGCGATGCCGCTCGGCGGTGGGCTGTGGAACCTGATCTTCGGGCTGACATTCGCGGGGTTCCCGGTCGCAGCCGGGATCGCGAGTCTTCGCTACCGCCTGTACGACATCGACGTCGTCATCAACCGCGCGCTCGTCTACACGACGCTGACCTCGACGCTCGCGGGCACCTACCTCGCCGGCATCCTGCTGTTGCAGCTCGTGCTCAGCGGCGTCACCGCCGACAACGGCCTCGCGATCGCCGGCTCGACGCTCGCCGTCGCCGCGCTGTTCCAACCGTTGCGAGCACGCATCCAGGCCGCCGTCGACCGGCGCTTCTACCGCCGCAAGTACGACGCCGCGCGGACGCTGGCGGCGTTCGGAACGCGGCTGCGCGACGAGGTCGACCTCGACACCCTCGCCGCCGAGCTGCTCACCGTCATCGACGACACGATGCAGCCCGCGCACGTCTCGCTGTGGCTGCGAACGGGCGCGCGATGAACGACCGCGGCCAACGCGTCGCCCGTCTGCTGATCGGAGCCGGCGTGCTGCTCTTCGTCGCGGCGCTCGTGCTGCCGCTCGTGGACCCCGGCGGCCCGCGCGAAGGGGGCTTCAGCTTCTTCTTCGCGCTGCCGGGTCTCGTGTTCTTCGCGGTCGGCGGCGTGCTCGCGTTGCGCCGGGCCGAGAACGCCGTCGGCTGGCTGTGCCTGGCGATCGGGCTGCTGTGGCTGCTGGCGCAGGCGCAGGTCGTCGCCTCGATCGTGGCTGCGAACGCGGGCAGCCTCGGTCTCGCCTCGTGGCTCGGCGGCGGCCTCGCGAACTGGTGGCTGCCGGCCGTAGGCCTGATGGCGACGCACCTGCCCCTGCGCTTGCCCAACGGCTCGCTGCCGTCAGCCCGCTGGCGCTGGTACGCACGGTTCTGCACGTTCGTGATCGTCCTGTCCTTCGTCCTGGTCGTCACGGGGCCGAGCGAGGAGGCGGGGCAGGGCGTATCGAACCCGCTCGAGACGGACGCGTTCGTGTTCCTCACGCCGCTGTTCGTCCTCTTCCCGCTCAGCTTCATCGGCGCGATCGCCTCGGTCGTCGTGCGCTACCGCCGCGCCGACGGCGTGCAGCGCGCCCAGTTGCGCTGGATCGCGCTGGGCGGCGTCGTCTGCATCGGCGGTTACATCGTCACCCTGGTGATCCCGATGGCGTTCGTCACCGCGGGGGAAGGCGACGCGCTCGCCAACCTGACGTTCGTCCTCTACACGGCGATCCCGCTCGCGATCGCGGTGGCGGTTCTTCGCTACCGCCTGTACGACATCGACGTCGTCATCAACCGCGCGCTCGTCTACACCGCGCTGACCGCGACGCTCGTCGCCACGTACCTGGGCAGCATCCTGCTGCTGCAGCTCGTGCTCAGCGGCGTCACCGCCGACAACGGCCTCGCGATCGCCGGCTCGACACTCGCCGTCGCCGCGCTCTTCCAGCCCGTGCGAGCACGCATCCAGGCCGCCGTCGACCGGCGCTTCTACCGGCGCAAGTACGACGCCGTGCGCACGCTGCAGCAGTTCGGCGCGCACCTGCGCGACGAAGTCGACCTCGACACGCTCGGCGGCGAGCTGCGCGGGGTCGTCGCTGACACGATGCAGCCCGCGCACGT
>Ga0183260_10002548_pt1 | contig 15053 bp, 16 predicted proteins | sample AntDrymUQ4972206_2_FD_129768 | JGI IMG/M metagenome (GOLD analysis project Ga0183260, IMG submission 129768) | Polar desert sand microbial communities from Dry Valleys, Antarctica - metaG UQ497 (22.06) (version 2) (version 2) | ecosystem: Environmental > Terrestrial > Soil > Desert | place... | reverse complement strand
TCTGGCGTTTCGCGGACCGGCCAGGAACGACGATCGGAGATTCGCCGCGCGGCTGACTGCGTGCATCGCCAGCGGACTCGGCGGACGTTTTTTTGACGAGCTCAGGGACAGGCAGTCGCTCGCGTACGTAGTACACGCGAGTACGAGCGAGCACCAGCTGTCGGGAATGTTTCTTTCGTACATCGCAACCTCGCCGGACAAGGAAGCACTGGCGCGCGACGGACTGCTAGTTGAATTCGCGCGGTTGCGCGAAGAACTGGTTACCTCCGATGAGCTCGAGCGGGCGAAGCGGTACTCCATCGGATCGCATGCAATTCGCCAGGAGAGCGGCGGCGCGGTACTGGCGGACATGCTTGACGCCTGGATGTTCGGCGAGGGACTGGGTGAGCTGGCCGAGCACAATGCGCGTGTGGCCGCCGTAACCGGCGCCGAAATCCGGAATCTGGCGCGGGAATTCTTTGATCCGGCGCGCCGTGTGGAGGGTGTTGTGCGGGGGGTTGGCAGAATAGTCTGACACTTTCCCCGCCGAAGGGCCACCACGAAGGCTTGACGGTCCGGTCTCACGCTCACAGCGGGTAGCTGCGCCTCTCTTCGCTCGCAACCTATGTCGGTCTCGGTTGACCTTGGTCTGACAAACAAGATAGGTCAACCTGACCCACTACCCTCTCCCCGCGCGACTGGCCCGGTCGTATGACGCTCTTACCGCTCGACCGTTTCCTTGAGTCCCTTGTCCGCGCGCATCATCGCCGCAACCGATGACCGCAGAGTGCCGTTGGCGCCCCGCATTCCCCTAAGCTGCTGGTAATCTCCGGCCTCGCTCACGATCAGGCCCTTGATCGGTTCCTGAGTAGTTGCCCACGTGAGAACCCCCCACAGCGCCAGCTCCTGATTCGTTTCGCCGTGCGCAAGGGGATAGCCGCCGGCGGAGAAGACCCAGTGCGGCTTGGGCCGGGCGGGCAGCGCCCGCATCCACCGCTGTGCGATACGCATGTGCGTGTCGAGCGATGTTGCCCCATCGAAACCGGGTACCATCGAGAATCCGGGAATGTCGATTGGCGACCCGCGTCCTGCCGCCCAGAAGTAAAGTGTGCTGTCACGCGGGCCGTAGCTCGATGCAGACATGCCAACGCGGATCCTTCGATTGACGTAGTGGGCGATGTTCGCCGCCCGCGTCAGGTAATCGATCCAGTACTCGGGTGGCTGCGTTCCGATCGCGCGAGATCCCGCACCGTACGGGTCAATCGCCGGCACCAGGATGTCCGGCCGCAATCGCCGCGCGATGCGATTGACGTCGGCGATCCGATTCTTCGTGTATTCGTCCGCGGACTCGCGAAACTGTTTTGCCGCGTCATCCGGATATCCAAGCGCGATTATGATCAGCGTGCTGTCCGCGCGGCGATCGTCGACCGTGCGCGCGATGGAATCGAGTGAAGCGAGCCGCGCTCCTTCCGGGTTGATCACCATCAGCACCGCATCCACATCGAGTGAGTCGGCGAGGGCGATGTCCCGCTCCAGAGCGATTGGCGGCGGCGGCCCGTTCAGGTCGGGAAAGACCTTCAGCCCGATGGCAAAATCGCCCAGCGGATGCTCCTGGAGCTGCTGATTCGTGTAGCGGGCGTAGCTTTTGATCGTCTCGAACGCGTTCGGCATCTCGATGACGACGAGACCGGCAATGACGGCGGCCGATGCGGCAATGCCGGCACGCAGGTATTGACTGAGTTTCCAGCGGGCCGGCAGCGACGGCGAGAATACCGGGACCTGCAGATATGCCGCCCCCCATAACGCAGGGGCACCGAAGAAAAACCCGAGCGCGCTTGCCTGCGCAGCCGAGAGCGCGAGCCCGAAATCAGGAGGCGTCAGCTCTCGCGAAATCGCAAACCGCGAGAGAGCGACGATCGCGATGATGACGTTGTAAACGATGATCGGGAGGCCGAAGAGGGGATGCACGAACCGGCGGCTCAACGCGTACGCGGACTGAACCGCGAACAGCACGGCGACCAGTGGCCAGATCCAGCGCAGCGGCTGAATTGCCCGCCCGTAGAGGATCGTCGCCGTTGAGAACGCCACCAGCAGCGCCGGCACGAACAGCAAGCCGGCGAAGGCGGTGATCGCTGCGAATGCCCGCGGCGCGCGCCGGAGCTGTGAGACTCTTCCAGCGACGAGGATATTCCACATCACCATGATCGTCGACGCCGATACATACGCGACGGCGAGAAGCTGGTATCGGCTCAGGGCTCCTGACACGGCCGGAACCTAGAGGCGATGCCACATGCTGGCAAGCGCTATCACGTGTACCTAGTTTCTCCGCATGGAACGCGGCGCGATATTCACGCTACCCAATATCATCTCTCTCTCGCGCCTCCTGCTGGCACTTGGTTTCGTCGTCATGCACGGCCGCTGGGAGCGCACTGCCATCATCATCATCGCGGCTGTGACGGATGTAATGGACGGCTGGATGGCGCGCCGTGAAAATGGCTCGACGCTCACCGGGGCGCTCATCGATCCGTTTGCCGACCGTGTGTTCGTTCTGGCCGCCGTCTCGGCGTACCTGATAGCCGGATGGCTGACGACGGCGCAGTTCCTCGTCTTCCTTGCGCGCGACATCGCCACCGCCGTCGGATTCATAGTGGCACGATTCATTCCCGGTCTCACCGCCTCGGCATTTCAGGCTCGCGCTCTGGGGAAGTCGGTGACCGTTCTGCAGATGGCGCTCCTTGTCGCGGTGCTTCAGTGGCCGGCCGCGGTCCAGCTTCTCATCATAATGATCGGAATTCTTTCAGCAATCTCCATCGTAGACTACACGCTGGCACTCTCTCGCTCACGCGCCCGCGCAAAGTCAGGCAACTCAAGGCCATGACGACCTGGTTCCATGGTCCCAGTATTCGGCAAGCAAGGCGTTGCTTTGTGGTCGTGGTCTCGATTGCGGCTGCGGCAGGCGCTTCGGGCGCGCAGCCTTCGGCGGCGAGACCGCCGCAAAGCAGGTTCTCTCCCGAGGTGCGTGTGGATGCGCTGTTCGGTCGGACCGAGGCGCTTCATCTTGGCGCGGGCGGGACGATTCCGGCGGGCACATACGTCCGAGCGGGTATTATCGGGGCCGCAGGATTCAGTCGCGATGGGCTGAGCGGCAGGATCGATATCCTCGCCCGATTCCATCTGGATCCGTTCCGCGAGAAGCGCTGGGCTCCCTACGGCGGAGTCGGCCTCACCACCCGGTACGAAACGGGCGAGGAGGCGCATACATATCTGATGATTCTGGCGGGTGCGGATGGCCCGGTATCCCGGGGCTGGGCACCGTCAGTTGAGGCCGCTCTGGGGGGCGGCGGGAGGGTGGGAATCGTCCTCCGCCGCGCAACCGCGGAGCGGCGGTGAGGCGCGCTCCGCCCCGTTGCGTTTCGGGCTGAGAGCTAGACTGCTGCCTTGATCTTGGCGGGCTGGGAAAAACGCTCGCCAAGCACGCGAAGCTCCGACATCTCCTTCGGGTTCAACTCGTGATAACGGTCCGCGAGGTACGCCAGCGTGCTGTCGAACCAGTCCTTCTGGTCATCGGGCTCGGCTCCGATCACTCCGCACTTCATGATGTGTTGAAACATCTCGTCGCGCGCTTCCTCGAACGGAGCCGTAGCGGGCGCGACGCTTCTCGTATATCTGGGTTTCTGCTTGTTCATTAATCCGGGTAGGAGGTTTAACATGTATACCCGCAATCTAACGGGAAAGTGCACCCGGTCATAGCAGGTCACGCCACTGCGCGCTTCCTCATGAAGTCCAAAAGCAGCTCGACAAGATAGGCGGGGTTCTCCTCGGGAAGCAGCCGGCCCACGCCCGGCAGGCGCACCAGCCGGCCGTCGGGGAGAACGCTGACGAGCTTGTCGGCGATCCGGCCGTCCACCCAGCCGTCCTGCTCGCCCCACAGAACGAGCGCCGGTACATGCACGGAACGGAGTTCCACATCCTCCATGTCCTCGCTGCTTATCGAACTTGCCAGTGCGAGCAGGTGATTCACCCCGTCCCTACCGACAAACGGTGCCAGATAACGCGCAATCAGCTTCGATGGCAGGCTTACCCCGGGATCTGCCACACTGCCATTGAGCACCCCTTCCCCCAGGGGAGCCGCGCCTAAAACTCCACGAGTCGTCCGCAGTGCAAACTTGGCTGTGCTCCGCTGCATCTGCGTAATGTCCTTCCCGGGCAACTCGTCGAATGCAGGAGTGTTGATGAGAACCAGCTTCTCCACGCGCTCGGGACGCGTTGCGGCCAGACGGAGTGCGATGGCGCCTCCGATGTCGACGCCTACGAGAACGCCCCGGGCGACGCGCAGCGCTGTCATCGCCGCATCGAGATACTCTGCCTGCGCTGCTATTCCAAAGTCCGCGTCGAACGGACGGTCCGATTCCCCGTACCCGAACAGATCCACCGCGTAGGCGGTGTGACCCGCATCGGTGATTCCCGGGGCAACGTTACGCCACAGAAAACTCGAAGTGGCAAAACCATGAATGAGGACGACCGCTGTCCCCCCATGCCCGAATCTCTCAACATGCATCGCACCCGGACCAACCGGCACGCGAAGGACATCAGCTTGCATAACTATGCCTCGGCTCTAGCTTTTCACGATTACCTGAGCGACCCATCGTCACCGATTGGCGCACCGTTTGTCAACCTCGAAGAAACGAATTGCCATGGCTGGAAACAGAAACAACCCGCGGAACGTCGTACGAAGCGCATCAACCCGGCCAAAGGGATTCTACCTGATTCTCGGGTTGATTGCCCTGGCCGGCGGAGGTGCTCTGGCATATTCCGTGTTCAAGAAACCGGCAGGCCCCGCGGGCACTCCCGTGGCCGTCGATCCGGCGACGATTGGTCCCGCGCAGGGTTACACCATAGGCAAGGCTGATGCCCCGGTTAAGATCGTCGAATTCGCGGACTTCGAGTGTCCCGGATGTGCGCAGTTCGCGACAGTCACCGAGCCGGACGTGCGCAAACGCATCGTCGATGCCGGACTGGCCAGCTTCACTTTCTACGATTTCCCTCTACCGCAGCACAAGAACAGCAAGGCTGCATCTCTGGCCGCCGCATGCGCAGGCGACCAGAGCAAATTTTGGGAGATGCACGACCGGATATTCGCCGGACAGGATCAATGGAACACCCAGGCCGCCGATAACCCCAAACCATTCTTTCAGAAGTACGCGGTGGACCTTGGACTCAACGCGCAGGTCTGGGAGACCTGCTACGACTCCGGCAAGCACAATGGCCGGGTTCTCGCAAACCTGGCCGAAGGCGAGCGCCGCCGCGTGAACTCCACGCCGACATTCATCATCGGCAACAAGATGTACCCCGGCGCGCTGCCATACGATTTTCTCAAGGCGATTGTGGATTCTGTCACGCGTGCCGCCCCACCCGCTGCTCCCGCGGCGAGCCAGTAACACCGCAGTGACCCGGCGAATGATCGTGGCAGCGCTTGCGCTCGCCGGGATATTTGTTGCGCTTTACCTGCTGCTCTACAAGCTTGGAATGATCGGCGCGCTCAACTGCAGCGTCGGTTCCTGCGAGACCGTGAACACCAGCAAGTGGGCGACGTTCCTGGGATTACCGGTTGCCGGATGGGGCGTTACCTATTACCTCGTGATTTTCGGGCTGGCCCTGGCGGGCGTGCAGCCACGGTACGCGGATTCCCGCGCAATGTCGATTGTGCTTGTCGTTGTTTCCTTTGACGGTCTGCTTTTTTCGGCGTGGCTCACGTATCTCGAGCTCTTCGTCATTGAGGCAGTCTGCCAGTGGTGCGTCGTTTCGGCAGTGATAGTCACGGCGATCTTCATACTCTGCCTGCTGGATTTCAAGGACCTGGTGCGGAGCGTGCCGGCAGACGCGATCTGAGGGAACCAAGGCGCTCGCTGCAGATGTTCTACCCTCGAAGCTAACCGCTGCGCTTCTACCAGCTCGCCACCTATGTTCCTCTCGGTTGACCTTAGCCGTGGTTTGAACTTCGCCGTAACGGCAGGTGCACCCGCCAAGCAATCGACGGCTACGCCCGCTTGACGCTCCGCTGCCGCGCCGCCGCATCGTCCAGCCGCAGCCGTGGCTTGATCTCCTCGTCTTCCTGACCCTCCTCTCTCGCGCGGCGCCGGAACGGCACAAGATCGCGTCCCAGGCTGACGAGCGCCCTCGTAGCAACAGTGCTTGCCAGTGGCTCGGGGATCCCCATTACCCGGATGTACGTGTCGATAGCCCTGTCGAACGAAAGATCCTCGGCGAGGGTGTCGACGAACATCAGCGCGTTGTCGACGTGGGCGCGGATTATCGTCTCTTCGGCCCTCGCCTGCGATAACCGGAGACGCCGCTCCGCGTTGGGGTTGAGCTTGCGGCCAAATATGGATTCAGGAAACAAACCACCTAGCATGGAACCATCCCGGTAATGTGAGCGGTTGACTTCCGAAATCTAAGGCAGAGTTCGTACCACGGTCAGAGCGTTCCTATCCCTCCTGACTCTCGTATTGTTCCTTGAGAGTCGCCACAACCGCGGGATCCGCCAGTGTGGTGGTATCACCCAGAATCCTGCCCTCGGCGATGTCCCGGAGCAGTCGTCGCATGATCTTGCCTGAGCGCGTTTTCGGGAGGTCCGCCGAGAAAAGGATGTCGTCCGGACGGGCCAGCGCTCCTATTTTTGTCGCGACGAAGTTTCGCAGCTCATCCCGCAGCTCCGGGCTCGTGACGTAGCCGTCCCGGACCGTCACGAACGCGGCCAGCGCCTGTCCCTTGAGATCGTGGCTCCGTCCAACGACAGCCGCTTCAGCAACCGCGGGATGCTCCACCAGCGCCGATTCCACTTCCATCGTTCCGATACGATGCCCGGCGACGTTGAGGACATCGTCGACACGTCCGAGGATCCAGAAAAATCCGTCCTCGTCCCGCTTGGCACCGTCGCCGGGGAAGTAAAGGTCCGGGCGCCCCGGCCATTTCGTGAAGTACGTCTCCACGTAGCGCGCATCGTCGCCCCAGATCGTGCGCAGCATCGACGGCCACGGCCTAGTCAAGGCTAGCAGACCTCCACCAACTGGAATTATTTCGGCATTCGAATTCAACAGCTCGGCCGCATAACCGGGCAACGCCGTCGTCGCGCTGCCCGGCTTGCACTCCGTCAACCCAGGCAGCGGAGAGATCACGATTGCGCCGGTTTCCGTCTGCCACCAGGTGTCAACGATCGGGCATCGGTTTCCGCCGATGTGCTCCCGGTACCACATCCAGGCTTCCGGATTGATCGGTTCCCCAACCGACCCAAGAAGGCGCAACCGTGACAGATCGTGACCCGCGGGATGATCATCGCCCCATTTCATGAAGGCCCTGATCGCCGTTGGCGCAGTGTACAGAATCGTCACGCCATGACGTTCGCAGATGTCCCAGAACCTGTCCTTGCGCGGACTGTCTGGAGCGCCTTCGTACATCATGCACGAAGCGCCATTGGCGAGCGGGCCGTAGACCAGATACGAGTGTCCGGTCACCCAGCCCACATCGGCCGTGCACCAGAAGATGTCGTCGTCGCGAAGGTCGAATACGAGCTTTGCGGTCGCCGCAACACCGGTGAGAAATCCACCAGAGGTGTGGACGATTCCCTTCGGTTTGCCGGTTGTTCCCGACGTGTAGAGTATGAACAGGACGTCCTCGGAATCCATCGCCTCGGGCTCGCACTGCGCATCCGCCTTGTCCATCATTTCGTGGTACCAGACGTCACGTCCTTCGCGCATCGTTACTTCGATTTCTGCGCCCGATGGCCCGCTTTGGGCAACACGATCACGTTTCACGACAACGACTTTTTCGATTGACGGCGTCTCTTCCAGCGCCTTGTCCGCGTTCTTCTTGAGTGGAACGATCTGGCCTCTGCGGTATCCGCCGTCGGCTGTCACGAGGACCTTGCAATCGGAATCGTTGATACGGTCACTGAGAGATTCGGGGGAGAATCCGCCGAACACCACCGAATGGATCGCGCCGATCCGCGCGCAGGCGAGCATCGCGATTGCTGCTTCGGGAATCATTGGCAGGTAGATCGCCACGCGATCCCCGCGACTTACTCCGACCGACTTGAGGACGCTTCCGAATCGCGCAACTTCGGCGTGCAGCTCCGCATATGTCAGCGTGCGCTGGTCCCCCGGCTCTCCCTCCCAGATCAGGGCCGCGGCATCGCGCCTGATCCCCCTCAGATGCCGGTCAAGGCAATTCACCGAGACGTTGAGTTTTCCCCCGACAAACCATTGTGCGTGCGGCGGCTTCCAGTCGAGCACCGTGTCCCATGGCTCAATCCATTCGAGCTCACCGGCCATGCGGGCCCAGAAGCCTTCGGGATCGCGCGCCGCCTCGGCGTAAACGTCATCCGAGGAAACGCGCGCGGCCGCGCGGAATTCCTCGCTCGGCGCAAACCTGCGGTTTTCCTGAAGCAGAACGTCGATGTCGTTCATGGCGAAGTAGGGGAGAACGTGGTGCGCAAACGTTAGCGGGTTTTGCACGGCGCGCGCCAGAGTGTGACCTTTGAAGCCAATGGTACCATCACAGGGCGCGGTCGTCGCCACCGATAATCTCCAACGGTCGTTCGGTTCGCGGCGAGCGGTGGACGGCGTGACTCTCGCTGTCGGGCCCGGCGAGGCGCTCGCCATCTTCGGCCCTAACGGCGCCGGAAAGACGACGTTGCTCAGAATCCTCGGCGGCTTGCTCAAACCCACCGGCGGCACCGCCCGCATTGGTGACGCGACATTGCCAGGCGGCCCCGATGTGAGACGCAGGGTTGGCATCATCTCACACCACACCCTGCTCTATGACGCCCTTACCGCGCGCGAGAACGTAGAATTTGCCGCCCGCCTGTACGGCATCAGCCAACACTCATCGGCCGCCGAGCGCGCGCTCGGCGAAATGGGAATGACCGAACGCGCCGACACACCCGTGCGGGCGTTGAGCCGCGGTATGAAGCAGCGCGTCTCGATAGCTCGCGCAATGGTGCACCTCCCCGCCGTCGTCCTCGCAGACGAGCCGTTTACCGGGCTGGATGTCTCGGGCGCAAGGGCGCTTTCAGCGTTGCTCACTGGTCTTCGCCGGTCGGGCGCTGCGGTCGTAGTCGTAACTCACAACATCGACGAAGGGCTGTCTCTGGCGACGCACGCAGCGATCATGCACCGGGGAAGGCTGGCGCGCACTGACAGGACCAGCGAACTCGGCACAGGCGAGTATGCAGCCGCTTACGGAGCGCTGGTAATGTCGAATGGGTGAGCTCGTCCGGGACGCCTGGTTGATCGCGCGGAAGGATATCGCGATCGAGTTCCGCACACGGAGTGCTTTTCTTTCGGCAGTCGTTTTTGCTCTGCTCGGCATTGTCATCTGTTTTTTTGCATGGGACACGACAGCCGTCGCTGCCGTTGACCTCGCACCCGGCGTGCTTTGGGTGATTTTCACGTTCTCCGGGCTGCTCGGCCTGCACCGGTCGTTCGGCCTTGAGCAGGTCGACCGGGCGATAGACGGATTGCTCGCTGCGCCAGTCGCTCGGGAGTCCATCTTCCTTGGCAAGGCACTGGCTAATGTTGCGTTCGTGATCGGAGTGCAGATTGTTGCCATCCCGGCGGTGGCTCTTTTCTACAATCTGCCGATCGGACGCGTGATTCTTCCGCTGGCAAGCATCGCCTTGCTGGCCGCGATTGGTCTTGTGTCGGTCGGGACACTGTTCAGCGCAATGGCGGTCAACACCAGGCTCGCGGAGTTGTTGCTGCCGATGCTGGCGCTCCCGTTTTTCGTCCCGATCGTAATTCCGGCGGCGCAGGCCACGGCAAAGCTGATGAGCGGGCGGCCAGTTGGAGAGACCATTGCATGGCTTAAATTGCTGCTGGCATTCGACATCGTCTTCATTGTCGCGTGCACGCTCGCGTACCCGTTCACACTCGAGGAATGAAAGCGACTCCCTTATCCATCGCGGCCGCAATCGCCGTCGTCGCCGCCTACGTGCGCGCCATTTTCTTCACTCCTCTCGAAGCCATCCAGGGGCCGGCGCAGAAGATTCTCTACATCCATGCTCCGGCCGCGTGGGTCGCGTTTCTCGCTTTCGGTCTCGTCGCCCTGACGAGCGCGCTGTACCTGTGGCTTCGCGAGGACCGGCTTGACCGCATTGCCGAAGCATCGGCCGAAGTGGGCGTCGTATTCACCACGGTGGTACTGATCACCGGCCCGCTGTGGGGCAAGCCTGTTTGGGGAACGTACTGGACATGGGATGCGCGACTCACACTGACACTGTTTCTCTGGTTCGTCTATGTCGCATACATGGTTCTCCGCGGCGCCATTGAAGATCGTTCGATGCGCGCGCGGTACAGCGCGGTAGTCGGAATTCTCGGAGCGCTGCTCATTCCGTTCATCCACCTGAGCGTGTACCTGTTCAGAACGCTGCACCCGCAGCCGATTCTGATGAAGCCGGGTGCGCCGTCGCTGCCCTCGGAGATGCTGGTAACGCTGCTGCTGGCGTTCGCGTCGTTCACGTTGTTGTATGTGGCGCTGCTTCGCGTCAGATACCGATACGCCGTCGAACGCGACGATGCCCGCCCTGCGGAGGCGTACGTTGCCTGACAATTCGTTCTACTACTACACGGCGTATGCCGTCGCGACGGCGCTCTATCTCGGCTACGCGATGAGTCTTCGGTGGCGGCGGCGGCGTTTGCAAAGTCGCAAATGATCGAGACGACGGTCCCGTCCGAGGTCGCCGATCCTGTCAACGCCCGGATCCTCGCAATCTCCGAGGACCGGGTGCCCGGTTTCGCGCTCGAACCGTTCGCCGAAATCGCCGCCGGCGCCGGAGTCCCGGAGGCGATCGTGATCGACCGGCTGAGAGCGATGCTGGCGTCCGGCACCATTCGTCGCATCCGCCAGACAATGATGGCGACCAACCTTGCGCCCGGTGCGCTCATCGCGTGGAAAGTGCCGGCGGAAGGGATCGATCGCGGGTTCGACTACATGTCCCGGGAGGATCCCTTCTCGGGGCACATCGTGATTCGCTCCACCGACGCCGATACGCCGGGTTCCGCATATCGACTGTGGACCACGCTCAAGGTGCCGCAGGGATTCTCGATGCGAAAACATTGCGATTATCTGAAGGGTGTGATCGGCGCTGAAGCTTTTCGCATGATGCCGGCGAAGCGTTTGTTCGCGCTCGGAGTGGGCCATGTCCGGCGGCGTGGAATGGAACCAGGTTCGAAGACGGACGAGCCTGGCGCGGTCCTCGATACCACCATCGTTGATTTGTCGGCGCTCGACTGGCGCGTCCTGGGCCCGCTGAAGCGTGAGTTCACCGTAGATGAAATCGAATCGGACCCGTGGCGAGCCCGCGCAGAACAGGCCGGCGTGTCATTCGAGGAATTCGTCGGGGTTGCACGGTCGCTCAACGAGCGTGGCGTCGTGGGACGCTTCTCCACCTTCCTCGAGCACGTCAAACCGTCTGCGGGTGGGGCTCGGGTCACGCGCTACAACGCTCTGGTTCACTGGCGCTTTCCGGAAGGCCGCGAGATTGAGGCCGGTCGCGAGGTAGGCCGGCACCACATTCTCACTCACGCCTATTGGAGAGAGGGGGGACCCGAGTTCGCCAATGTGAATATCATGGCCGTCGCGCACGGCACCGACAAGTCGCTCGTCCTCGCCCACAAGGATGCCATCGACCGGCATCTCGCCTCGGTCGGAATACCGGTGGGTTACACGAATGTCTTCTGGGGAGGTCGGAGCGAGATCAAACCTTCAGAGATATCGCCGGTCGAGTATGAGGCGTGGTGCGTTCGCGCCGGGCTGGATCCCGCCCTCCTGCGCGGCGGAGATGACAGGAGCGCTGCGTGAACATCTGCACCGTGCGCGTCATCGAGCTCGATTACGCGTCAGCCGCTCTGAAACTGACCAACCGCGCGACGGATCTGCCTTTCGACCTGGCGCACGGCAGTGACGGAAGGAACAAAGAGTGAAACCGGGAACGGTGTTCCTCGTCGGTGCTGGGCCAGGCGATGTGGGCTTGATCACGGTGCGCGGCAAGCAGCTGATCGATGGCGCAGACGCGATCGTCTATGACTCGCTGGCAAACCGCGATCTGTTACCCGGCACGGCGGAGGAGACCGGTTTTCCAGAGCTGTATTTCGTGGGCAAGCGCGGCGGTGACAGGGAATCCACGACGCAGGACGACATCAATCAGCTTATTGTGCGTCTCGCTCGCGAGGGCAAGCGTGTCGTCCGCCTGAAGGGCGGCGATCCCCTCGTTTTCGGGCGCGGCAGCGAGGAAGCGCAGGCTCTGAACGACGCGGCAGTGCCGTTCGAGATCGTGCCCGGCATCACCGCCGGAATCGCCGCGCCTGCGTATGCGGGCATCCCCGTTACGCATCGCGGCCTGGCAACATCGGTGACGTTTGTCACCGGCCACGAGGACCCCGCGAAGCCCGCGACCCTCACCAATTGGAAGGCGTTGGCCAGCGTCGGCGGCACGGTGGTGCTGTACATGGGACTGAAAACTCTGCCATCGATTGCGGCGGCACTGATCGAGGGCGGACTGGCTCCCGAGATTCCTGCCGCGGCAATTCAGTGGGGCACTCACGCGAAACAGAGAACTGTTACCGCCACGCTGTCCACTCTAGCGGCTCGCGTGGAGGCGGAAGGGATTACGGCCCCCGTCATAACCGTAATTGGCTGGTCGGTGCTGCTTCGCGATGAGATGCGGTGGTTCGAGACCAGGCCGCTGTTCGGCAGACAGATTGTGGTCACGCGTGCGTCGCAGAACTCGACGGCACTGAGCGACAAGTTGCGCGAGCTGGGTGCGGAAGTAATCGAGATGCCCGCGACTCGCATTTCGCGCCTCGACCTTGCCACGTTGCGCGCGAGAATCGAAAACGCCGGTGATTATCAATGGATTGTGTTCACGAGCCAGAACGCGGTGGCGATATTCTGGGAGCAGTTGCTCGCCAGCGGCCGCGATTCGCGGGCTCTGCATGGTCTCAAAATCTGCGCGGTCGGTCCCGCCACCGCGGCGGCGCTACTCCAGCGCGGAATCGCCGTTGACATCCTCCCCGAAAGGTTCGTCGCCGAAGGTCTGCTCGAGAAGCTGGCCTTGCGCGACGACATGGCGGGCGCAGCCGTGCTCTATGTCACATCCGAAGGGGCCCGGGACGTTCTGCCCGACGGACTGACTGCACTTGGCGCGGAGGTCGATGTCGTCCACGCATATCGTTCGCTGAACGACGGAAGTGGCGCGGGAAGACTAAAGCGTGCTCTCGAAGCGGGGAATGTCGACCTTGTGACATTCACATCCGCCTCAACTGTACGCGGATACGTCGACGCGGTAGGCGAAGACCTATCGATGCGTGCGCGGGCGGCGTCCATCGGCCCGATCACCAGCGAGGCCGTTATCGCAGCGGGAATTGAGCTGCGGTGTGAGGCCGAAGAATCGACGATCGACGGACTCGTCACGGCCATCGAGCGCTCGCTGGCGTGAACAGATCACCCTGCATTGTCGTAACGGAGTCTGCGTGACTGACCAGGTCCGCATCGGAACGCGGGCATCGGAGCTCGCACTTCGTCAGGCGCGCATTGTCGAGAAGGCGTTGGCGGAAAGCAGTGCCCGGTGCGAGCTCGTCACGTTCACGACGATCGGCGACAGGCGGCTGGGCGAACCGCTCAGTGAGATCGGGGCGAAGGGTCTGTTCACGAGCGAGCTCGAAGCTGCGCTGATGAAAGCGGAGGTCGATTGCTGCGTCCATTCGTTGAAGGACCTTCCCACGGAGTCGCCGGAAGGTCTGGAGATTGTGGCACTTCTCGAGCGGGAGGATCCCCGCGACGTGCTGGTCGTGAATCCCGTGATTCAGACAAACAGTCTGGCCTCGCTTCCGCCCGGCTCGCGTGTCGGGACATCGAGTCTGCGGCGGCGCGCGCAACTGGCCGCGGTTCGTCCCGACCTCGAGGTGGTCGAGCTCCGCGGCAACGTGCCGACCCGTCTCGAAAAAGTCGCTAGCGGGCAAGTTCACGCGGCGATACTTGCCGCCGCGGGACTCATCCGCCTCGGCGCCCGCGAGCGGATAGCCGCCTATCTCGAACCACCCGACTGGCTTGGCGCGGCGGGGCAGGGCGCAATCGCCGTTCAGATGCGCGCCGATGACGATCGTATGCGGAGACTGCTCTCTCCGTTGCACCATGAGCCAACCGGTATTTCAACTCGCGCAGAGCGCGCGTTCCTGATCGCCCTCGACGGGGGCTGTCAGGTTCCCATCGGCGCTCTGGCCTGGAACGGCGAGAGCGGAAAAGACGCGCTGATTCTTCACGGATTCGTAAGTGATCTGCGCGGCAGTACGTTTGTTCGGGGGTCGCGTACTGTGAATGCCGCGTTTCCTGAAGACGCGGGGCGCGCCCTCGCCGCGGAGCTTAGAGAGCACGGCGCGACGAGCCTGCTGCTGGAGCTGAGATCGACCCAGCAGGTCATCGCACCCCAACCTGAATAACACATGTCCGGATTTCCCGAGTACAGAGGGCGCCGACTCCGCCGCACCGAGGCACTGAGAAGTCTGGTGCGCGAGACGTCACTCACGCCGTCACAGCTGGTACTGCCCCTATTCGTGCGTCACGGCGAAAAAGTCAGGCGTTCAATTGAGTCGCTCCCGGGCGTTGCCCAGACGTCGCCTGACGAAATGCTGAGAGACGCGGAAGGCGCGGCCAAAGCCGGCGTGGGGGGAATCATTCTTTTCGGCATTCCCGAAACCAAGGATGCGACCGGCACCGGGGCGTGGGCAGAAAACGGAGCAGTGCAGCAGGCGGTTCGACTCCTCAAGCAAGAGCTGCCTCAAATCGTGGTAATCACCGATCTATGCATGTGCGCCTACACCGACCATGGACATTGCGGAGTTTACGAGGGCGGCGAAGTGGTTAACGACGCTACGCTCGAGCTGCTGGCTCGCGCCTCGGTGTCGCATGCGGCAGCTGGCGCTGACATGATTGCACCGAGTGATATGATGGACGGCCGAATCGGAGCAATCCGTTCAGCCCTCGATGACAACGGCTTCCAGAATGCGCCACTGCTGAGCTAC
>Ga0183260_10002545_pt1 | contig 15061 bp, 12 predicted proteins | sample AntDrymUQ4972206_2_FD_129768 | JGI IMG/M metagenome (GOLD analysis project Ga0183260, IMG submission 129768) | Polar desert sand microbial communities from Dry Valleys, Antarctica - metaG UQ497 (22.06) (version 2) (version 2) | ecosystem: Environmental > Terrestrial > Soil > Desert | place... | reverse complement strand
GGCCACTTGCAACCGGCACCCGGCTCCCACCGGCAACTGGCAACTGGAGACTGGTAGCTGGAGACTGGCAACTGGAAGCTGGCACCTGAAAACTGGCAGCTCACTACTCCGTGAACGTGCCGGACAGGACCAGGAGCGGCAGGGGCCGCGGCTGGATCCGGCCGCCAGCCGGAAGCGTTCTCCGCTCCAGGACCGCACCCGTCAACGGATGGAGCACCTCCACGATCATGGGCCGGCGCGCCTCGAGGGTGATCTCGTTGATTGTGCCGGCGGCAGCCGCAAAGAAGCGGTCTCCTTTCACCGACGCAAAGACCTCCGCCGGTCCGTCGCCGGAAAGGTCCGTGCGCACCGCATCCCGGCGCGTGCCCGAGAACACCACGAACGGGTGACCCGGTGTGTCGTGGCGATGGCGCGTCCAGTTGGGGAGATCCGAGGGAAGGTAGCCTTTCATGGCCGCAAGTCCCGCGAGAATTGCCCCCGCGTCCGGCATGCTGGTCAGCGGCTCGCGGCCGAAGACGCCCGCATCGGTGTGCAGCACATAGAGCCCGACCCCTGACAAGTACGACACGATGGCTGCGGCTACGATCCTGAACGGATCGGAATCGCTCGCCACGGAGCTTCGCGGGCCAATCGGTTCGTTGCTGGAAACCACGGCTGGAAGTCCGGAGCACTCCTGCAGGCGCCAGGGCTGGAACACCGCGCCCCACTGGCGCAGCGGCCCCTCGACATCACGCGCGAAGTGCTCCGTCTGGATCTCGGCTTCCGCACCCGCGTAGAGCGCCAGGTGATCTGCGCACTCGTGCCCGTAAGAATCGCTGAGGGCGATCGGAATCTCGGTCTGAGTGCTGAGGTGCCGCGCCAATTGCCTGAGCCGGCCGATGCCATCAGGTTCCCCGAACCCGTTCTGCCAGCTCTCGTTCGCAATTTCGAAATGGATGATCTTGTGTTCCCGTCCGCGGGACATCCGGACGAAGCGATCTACGAGCGCCAGACGGTCTGCGTGGTCGGGAATCACCTGGTCGGCATCCCCGAAGATGGTCCACTGGATCCGGATGCCGTACGTGTCGTAGGCGTGGTCGGTGAGCCCGGCGATCACCGCATCGTAGTCCGGCCACCGCCAGTCGATCTCGCGGCCCGCCCAGTACGGCTGCCGTCCGACGACGCCGAGGGCGCGTATGTAGTCGAACCGGTGATCCGCCAGCACCTGCAGATGCGAATCGAGTCTGGCGCGATCGTGCTTGAAGGCCCACGCGGCCCAGAAGAGCGATGCGCCCAGCGCCGGAAACTCGCCGCGGTCGTCGGCGACGGCGCGTCCGCTGACGCGCACGGGCCCCCTGGGGGTCGAGTGCGGAAGGGGCTGCGGGGTCGCGAGAAGGAGAGCGAGCGCGGCGGCGACCAGGCGTGGCATGCGCGTGGCCGGGGCCGGGCGTCAGGGAGCGACTGCTGCGCTCGCCGCCAGGGCGGCTTTGTTGTGGGAGCGGCGCTTTTCACCTGCCGCGCGCACGAGAAACCGGGCGTACGGGCCGACCTGCTTGATGGCTGCCACATTCATCTGGCACGGGCTGAGGCAGGACGGGCATTTCTCATCCCGGATCATGTCGCGGTGCGCCTGGCTCGCGGCATTGAAATAGATCTCCGCGGGGTCGGTGTCGCGGGCGTTGCCGACGACCTCACTATTCTCGCAGAAGAACAGCCCCCCGTCAGGGTTCAGCATCACGCCCTGCGTCTGGAAGGGGCAGGGCGCCTGCCGGTGATAGCCGTTGGCAATCATGTCGGCGTAATGCATGTAGACGAAATTCTGACCGTCGAACAGCGAGTCCGAGCGGACGCGGTCGAGGAAGAACTGGCGCATCCGTTCCTCTTCTTCCGGCCCGACCGGCGCGCAGGTGTTGGCCAGGTCGGCGTTGCCCAGCATGGGCTCGGTGAACCGCACCATGTTGAAGACGATATCCAGCTTTTCCTTCCTGGCCCAGGCCAGGATGTTCTCGGCATCATCCAGGTTCATGTGGAAGATGGTGGTGGAGATGCCGAAGTTGAAGCTGTACTTCTTCTGCAGCTCCTGCATCGCGCGAATGGTCTGACCCGCCTTGTCGAACCCGCGCTTCACCCGGCGCACCTGGTTGTGCATGTCGCCGACCCCGTCGATCGACACGCGCGTGCTGAAGATCACCCCCCGCTCGTTGCAGAGCTCGACTATCTTGGTCAGCATCGGGATCGCGCGGTGCGGCGTCAGGCCCGTGGTGTTCAGGCCGAGCTTCCGCAGGCGCGGAAAACGGTCCAGCATGAGCCGCGCGATCTCCACCAGATCGTTTCGCGTCGTCGGCTCCCCCCCGGAGATATTCGCGTTCTCGATGTTCTTCCAGAGGTCCGAGCTGAACGCCTTGTCGATGTCCGCCAGGGACATGTCGCTCTTCCGGTCCCCGCGCTGCCAGTTGCTGCACATCTCGCATCGGGCGTCGCAGACAAAGGTGCAGTGGAAGAGGAGGACGGGCGGGTGGAGGGGCCGGGAGGGGGCCACATAGGCGTTGACGAGGTCCCGCGGCGCGCCGATAGCAGCTTTCGCCAGGTAGCGCAGCGCGTAGGTTTGTGCCATAAGTTATTGATTATACGCCTCATAACGCGCGCGGTAAAGCTAATCCGCCCCCCTGGGGCGGCTCGGCGCGGCCGTTTCAGTCGTCGCCCGTGGCGTCAGCAGACCGATGAGCAGCAGGCCGTAGTACCAGGCCATGTAAGTGCCGGTCGCGTGCGGCTTCACCAAGGTGGCGGCAATGGCAATCGAGGCCGAGAGCAGAGCGAGGTCACCCGCCGGCCTTCCCCGCGCCAGGACGAACGACCCGGCAATCAAGCCCATCAGCGCCAGCCACGCCGGTGTGGTGAACGTCGTCGAACTGGCAAGCGGCGTCATGAGGCTCTGCCTGAGACCGGCGCGCTGCCCCCAGAACCCGAAGGGGCTGGCGCCGTACCCCCGCGGATCCGTGTGATGGCCGAATGTGTCGTGAATGATGGTGCCCAGCCGGGATCGGCCATCGGCTGGACGGCTCATTGCGTACACAGCGCCGCCGACAGTGACGCTGGTGACCACGCAGGCGAGGATGAAGCGGCGCCGTGCGTCGGGGCGGCGCCAGTAGTAGCCCAGCCATGCCGGGCCCATGAAGGCAGGGTAGAAGCCCACGCCGGCGGCGAGCACGAGCAGCGCGCCCGCCAGCCCTGGATATGAGAGCGCCGCAAACGCCAGGAGCGTCATCCCTGAAGGAGCGATGTGGGACACGAACGTGATTCCGGCAACGGAGGACTCGCTGCCGCCGATCCCGAGCACCGCGAGGCTTCCGGTATACAGACAAACGATTCCCCACGCTACGCGGGCATTGGCGAGGCGGCGCGAGGCGACGAAGAGCGACGCGACACCAAGCAGATGGAACGCGGCCGTGCAGAGCTGTGCGGCGAGGGCGGGAGGGAGGTAATACGAGGCGTTCTCTCCAAGGCGCGGCCTCGCGGGGGATGTCGCGTTCACCGGTCGCGGCGAGAGCCCGATCTGAAATGGGACGTGAGCGGCGTAGAGCAGGGGGCCGTACGCTGCGCCTGGCGTGCTCGTCAGAAGGGGGTCTCCGTAGGGGAGCAGTCCCCGCTCACGGAGTCGCTGGGCTCCCAGATTCGCGAACCATCCCGCATCGTCTGGCGCCCTGAGCGACAGCCCCAGGTTCAATGCCAGCAGGGCCAGCGCGAGCGCGGCCAGACCCCGCGTGCCGGGATTGGGTGTCCATCTGTCCCTCGCCGGACGGATCACCAGGTAGATGCAGCGAAGGAGCAGGATCCCGCTGCAGACGAAGACTGTGATGAAGACCCCGTCGAGCAGATTGAGGTAGGCACGCTGGTCCAGTCGATCGAAGAAGCGCATCGAATTGAAGAAGCTGGCCCCGACGATCCACATCAGGAGCAGGTCAACATTGCGCGGGTTCAGGGGAGCTCGATAGTCGACGGCCACGATCAGGATCACGAGCAGCGCACCGGCGGCGGCGCCCGCCTGCCAGGAGAGAAAATCTGCACGGAGTGCGTCTCCAGGCGCGCCACGCCAGTCGGCCGTAAGCGTCCGCACAGTCTGATCGAGTGGTTCGGGAGGGGGTACTTGCCGAAAGACAGGAGAGTACACCTCGGTGAGCGGTTCCCGGGAGGCTGTTCCACTGCTGCAGGAAGCCAGCGTGCAGGTCGCCAGGATAACGATCAGCCGGAGCACGAGGCGGAGCCACACGCGGGAGGACTTGCCGGTCGGGCTCACGCGGCGCTCCGATCCCGGCGCAGGTACAACACCGCCCCGGGAAGATTTGCCAGGATGCCCGAGAGGACGATCAGCGTGGCGAGCGCCAGCGCATCAGCCTCCGGCACTCCGCGCGGCCTGAGCAGCCAGACGATGACCCCCTGAGGGGCGCCGAAGCCGGCAACGGAGATCGGCAGCATCAACGCGATGAGGCCGACCGGCATGAACAGCAGGTAGTACGAGAAGTTCACGTCGATTCCGATTCCGCGGCCGAGCAGGTAGGCTTGAAAGATCCGAAGCAGCTGTACGGCAACCGATAGCGCCGACACCCCGGCGAGCGTCCCCCCATGGCCGCGGTATTGCGCCAGCGCATCGGCGAGACGCAGCACGCGTCCGCCGGCCCTGGACGTCTGCCAGCCGGCGGGCAGCGCCGAGCGGATCCACCGGTCGGCGAACAGCAGCACGGGCGCGGCGGCTGCCATCAACACCGTCACCACCAGCAGCGCCGGCGTACCGTCTGACGTGGTCCGGCCTCCGCTCAGGATCGCACCGGTCACGCCTACCGCCACAATCGAGAGCAGCCCCAGCAGCCGATCGACGGCAACCGATGCGACCGCCGCACTCCCTTGCGTGCTCCTCCGCGCCAGCGTGAGAGCGCGGGCCGCGTCCCCGGCTATCGCACTGAAGCTGCCGGCAAACGAGCTCACCAGATATATCCAGGCGGCTGACTTCAACGTGATCTCTGTGCCGGTTGCCCGCAGCAGGCTGTACCAGCGCCAGATCATCACAGCCCTGTCGATTCCGAGCAGCGCCAAGACGATGACCGCTGTGGCTGGCGCCAGCCGCAGGACTGCCCGCAAGGTGGCTTCGATGTCGATCCGGGTGGCGAGCAGCAGAAGCACCCCTGCCGTCAGCGCGCCGCGAACCCAGAGGGAGCCGGTCAGCTTCGCGATCACACGGCAGGTTTGCGCGCGACGAACTCGAGGGTTTCGAAGAGGTTCTTCCGGACCCGGAACAGCACATCCTCGGTCCCGGTGTAACGCGACGCGGTGTCGAGCCCGGGAAGGTTGGTGAAGAGCGCGGCCGCCGCGAGCAGGTCCCGCCGCAATCCCGTCGCCGCGCCGATGCTCCGCACGACCTGCGGCAGATCGAATCCACCGTCGTACAGCAGCTGACGGACCCGCCGCTCCGTCGTGACGAAGTTGTGGGTGTAGTCGACGTCCCAGAAGAAGCCGCGCTCCTTCAGGTAGTCAGGGACGACCACGAAGAACACGCCGCCCGGACGCAGCACGCGCAGCGCCTCGGCGACGAATTCCCGCGCCGCGTCGATTCCGGACATGTGCTCGAGCACCTGATCCGCGTAGACGACATCGCAACTGGCGTCGGGCGCGAGGATCGGAGGTGCCCATCCCGGCGTGACCTCGAGCCCCTGCTGCCGCAGCAGGTCGATCAGGATGGGGCTGGCCTCCATGGCCCGGTAGCTCCAGCCGGCGCGCACCGCGGCGAGCGCCAGTGATCCCTGTCCCGGCCCGATCTCGAGCATGTCGCCCGGGGGAGCTGCGTGGCGCATCAGCAGCCCGAGGCGCGAACGCTCCGTGCGGCCTCGGCGCGCACGGCCGAACGCCGTGAGCTCCTTCTGTCGTTCTGAGAACCAGCGGTAGAACGTGACGGCCATCAGGGAGTCCGGTAGTGTACCCCATCGATAGGGGAACACCCATATTTCCGGCCTCAACCGTGCCCAAATGAAGGGGAATTCGCCCGCACGCTGCGTGCTAGTATGAACCCCAGACGCGGCCGTGCTGTTGCGTTTTTCCCATGTTCCTATTCGTGAGGTGTGAATGCGGAAGTCAGTAATTGTGTGTGCCTGCGCGATGCTTGCTCTTGGGGCGGCCGAGGCGCGCGCCCAGTGGACACAGCAGCCGCTCGATGGGCGCCTGCTGGTTGGCGTCAATGTCGGGGGGCAGGCAGGATCGACCGATGCTGATCGCCAGATCAGCTTCGGCCTGTACGATGAGACCGCGCAGGTCGAGAGCAGCCAGACTCTCAGTGCCGGGGGGGTGTTCGACATCGGGGCCACCTACCGGGTGGGTACAAACTGGGGAGTGGGGCTCGGCTACAGTGCCTCGGGCGGCTCGGGAGACGCGACAGTCAACGGTTCGCTGCCGCACCCGCTGTTCTTCTCGCAGCCCAGGCCATTCAGTGCGACTGTCGATGGGCTGGACACACGGGAGCGTGCCGTCCATCTCCAGGCCGTGCTCTTCGTGCCGTTCATCGAACGGGTCGACTTCACCTTCGCGGCAGGCCCGTCGTTCTTCACGGCCGAGCAGGGCTTCAGCCGCGGGATCTCCTTCACAGAAGTCCCTCCGGCCTTCAACGCTATCAATGTCGACGGGGTGGAGATTGTGAACGTGAAGAAGTCCGGCACCGGATTCAACCTCAGCGGTGACGCCACGTACCGGATCACCGATGTAATCGGCGCAGGACTCACCCTTCGCTACACCCGCGCAAGTCTCGACATGGAGCTCGGCGACGGCAACACGGTGGAAGCGCGGCCCGGCGGGTTCCAGGTGCTTGTCGGCGCGCGTCTGCGTTTCTGATCTGCCTCACGGGGCGGGCTGACACCTGCCCGGCCAGGTTCGCAGCGTCCGCCTGGCCTGTCTGCGCGGGCAGACAGGCCAGCCTAAAAAGCGAGCCTAGAATCGTCCCCGCCCGGTCCACCGCCCGATTGTCCCGCTGCTCAGCGTAACGTCGGTCACGTCTCCCCACCCCGGACTCGGATCTCCACCGCAGTGACCGACGATGATGTCGATGATGTAGACGTTGGTGCTCCCCTCATCAGGTCCGGAGCCCCAGTGGTAGTCCACGACGTCCAGCGACGGATCGCCGACGTTGCCGCGCTTCCAGTTGTATCCCCATCGCGTGTCATGCGCGCGAAGCGCGTTCACGACCCGGTCCATGAACTCCCATGTTCCTCCCTCGTGCTGGCAGGAGTTACGGAGCGCCTGTGGATACTGGGCGGCCACCTGTGCCACGACCGAATACATGTTCGGGAGCGGCAGCCGGCCGCCCGGGGGGGGATTCGGGGTGCGTCCTCCCGGCGGAGGCGGCGGGACGGTGCCTCCACCGCCGCCGCCACCACCAGGCGCCGGCGCCGGCGGAGCCGCGGGGGCCGGTGTGCGGAAGGCCTGCGTGGCCGACGGCGGGCTGTCGACCGCGCCGTTGGTGCCGAACGCCCGCCAGAAGAACAGCGTCCCTGGCGGCAGATTGACTTCGGGTCGAATGGCTGTTACTGGCCCATCACTCCGCCCGGTCGAGTGCACCGACACGATCTGCGTGAAGGCCTGATCGAGCGACAGGACGAACCTGTAGTCGACCCGCCCCGCGCGTCCGGCAACCCGCCCGTTCGTGACGACCAGTTCGGGGCGGAGCGAGTCGGTGGTCTCTCCACCTGATGGGCTGCGCGGGGTGGGGGCCTCGATCACCACCGGTGCGACGACCTCGAACCGGGCGGGTTCGGAGAACTCGCTGGCGTTGGCGCCGTCTTCGGCACGCGCACGCCAGTAGTACGTCGTCTCGGCCGGCAGGGTGGCGTCGACCACGAAGACGGTTTGCCCGTTCTCCGGCGAGGGGTTGGGTACGACACGGTTGTTCGTATAGACCCTCGTGTTGAACGCCGCGTCGGAGGCAATCTGGACCACGAACCAGAAGGGGCGCTGACTGTTGGAGGAGGCGGGGCCGAGAACGAGCCGCAGTGGCGCCGTGTTGACCACCTCGGTGCCGTTGGCCGGCAGCAGCGCGGCGGGCGCCTCTATGGTGACGTTGCCAATGGGCCCCGCGACGGTGGGACTCAGGGGATTGCTGCTCTTCTGAGCTTCGCACCCGGCTGCCGCGACCGCTGCAGCCACAATCGCCAAATGTGTAATCGCTTTTACAGTTCTGGTCATGGCGCTTTATAGATGAGCTGGCAGAAACGGCACGCCGGGTGATGCATTCCTTCAGACAGGTCTATCGGTCGATCACGGCGCTGGCTTGCGCTGGTCACCAGGGCAATAGCTGCACCGGGTGCGCATGGAGCGAACCTGCGACGGCCGTGTCAGTGACAGAGGGAGGACAGCAGCGCGCGGCAGTGCCCCGCAGCGGGGGCAGATTACCATCAGTCCCCGTCAGCGACAACAGCAGCCCACCGAGCATTTCTCTCCACCTCCGGCGCTACCCCTTGGGGGGCCATCGGGGCACCGCTGACCCGAGTCCCTGGTGCGTGGGAGGGACCCGGCACCCAGGTCTCTGTGACCATATGATAGGGGCTTCATGAACAGCGCTGGAGGGGCAGCACCTCGAGGCGGGACGGGGTTTCGGGAGGGAGTGCGCGCGACAGCCCTCTACGTCGGGCTCCTCCTCGTGATGGCGTATCCGCTGCCGCTTCATCCAGCGAGCATGACGCTGCCCGGGGATCCCGACACCGACCTCTTCATGTGGACGCTGGCGTGGAATACCCATGCCCTCGTGCAGCAGCCCCTGTCGGTCTTCGATGCCAACATCTACTACCCGCATCGGAACACCCTGGCGTTTTCGGAGAACCTCATCGGCAGCACCATCTTCGCCGCCCCCGCGCTCTGGCTCACCGGCAGCCATGTCCTGGCGCTCAATACCGTCTCCTTCTTCTCGGTCATACTCTGTGGCCTTGGGGCGTGGCTACTGGCACGTCGCCTGGGCGCCCTGGGACCAGCGGCGGTGCTCGCCGGACTCGTTTTCGCTTATTCGCCGGCGCGCTTCCTGCGCTTCGGACAGCTGCACCTCACCACGATCCAGTGGATTCCGTTCTCGCTGGCATTTCTGCACGCGTATCTGGACGGCGGACGGAAGCGCGACCTGCGCCTCGCCGTTGGTTTCTTCACACTGCAGGTGTTCACCAGCGGGCACGGCGCGACGTTCCTGACGGTGGCGATCGTCTGCTTCGTTGTTTTCCGCCTCGCGCTGGGTGAACCGCTGGCGGTCCGCCGCCGGATCCACGACCTTGGCATTTCAGGGCTGTTGCTGCTCCTTGCCGCGGTGGTGATTCTCCCCGCGTATCACGACGTCCAGGTCAGCCACGGGCTTCGGCGCACGCTGCTGAACTGGGCGCCTTCGGTCGAAAGCTTTTTTGCCTCCCCCTCCATCTTTCACCTCTGGCTGCTGTCGAAGCTCCCGGACGCGGAGATAGTGGAGCGTGCAAGTGCCTGGCTGTTCCCCGGGTTTCTCCCCCTGCTGCTGGCGGCGGCAGCACTCGTGTCCGGTTCTGGCGGGCAGTCCCGCGTCACGCAACGCACGCCCGCCCCTGAGTATTCGGATCCTCGGGAAGGACCGGCAGCGGAACGCCCGGGACGAACGGGCCGCGAAGAGTGGCGGCGCAACCCGGTGCTCTTCTACGGGCTCCTGCTTCTGCTCTGCGTCCTGCTTGCCGCAGGTCCCCCGATTGGCCTCTGGCCGCTCGTCTATCACCTCCCGGGGTTCAACTTCATTCGAGTGCCTTCGCGGTTCGTGCTGCTCGGCACGCTCGCGCTGGCCGTTCTGGCGGCGTTCGGCTTTCAGTCCCTGACGGCCCGGCTCGGCCCCCGCCGCCGTGTGGTTGCGGCAATCGTGGTCGGTGCCCTCATGCTTGCCGAGTTCCTGACCATTCCGCTCCCGGGCATCCGGCCGACCCGGGTGGAGATTCCCGCCGTAGACCGCTGGCTGGATACCCAGCCAAAGCCGTTCGTGGTGGCGGAGGTGCCAACCACCACGTACGAACGGCTGCAGAGCATCTACATGCTGCACTCCATGGCGCATTGGCAGAGGACGGTGAACGGCCACAGCGGCCTCCGGACCCCCTTCCACATTGATCTCTTCGATCGCCTCACCGCGTTTCCCGAGCCCGACGTGCTCCGGCGCCTGGCCGCTATCGGTGTCACGTTCGTCGTCGTTCACCCGAGGCTCTACTCGCGCGAGGAATGGGCCACCGTCGAGCCCGCTCTGGCGCAGCAGAGCGACTGGCTGGAGCTCGTACGTGAAGAGGACGGCGACCGTGTATACCGGCTGCGACCGCAGGCCGCACCAGGAGACTGACCATTCACGATGTCCGCCCCCCGTCCATCTGACCTGCCCCTTTCCGAGGCTGCCCGTATCACGGATCCATCCGACGAGGAGGCGCCCCGCTGGCTGCTGCCCGCCCTGGCAACGCTGTTCTTCTGCTCAGGCCTGAGCGCCCTCGTCTATCAGGTGCTCTGGCTCCGGCTGCTGGGGCTGGTGTTTGGCGTGACCGTCTATGCTGCGAGCACTGTTCTCGCCAGCTTCATGGCCGGCCTGGCGCTCGGAAGTTTTGCCGCAGGCCGCCTCGCCGATCGCCTGCGTCGGCCGTTGCTCTGGTTTGCCGCGGCCGAGTGCCTGATTGCCCTCTCCGCCCTCGCGACCCCGGCCGCCCTCGACGGGCTTCAGCGAGCGTACGCCGTCGTGTCACCCTCGCTCCCCGGCAGCGTGCCGGCCCTCACCCTCGCACGGTTTCTGATGTCGTTTTCGGTCCTGCTCGTGCCGACGGCGCTGATGGGGGCCACGCTGCCGCTCGTCATCCGGTCGTCTCTCTTCCGGATCGACACGCTCGGACTCCGGCTCGGCCTTCTCTACGGAACGAACACCGCCGGGGCGATCGCCGGCACCCTGGCCGCCGGGCTGTATCTGATTCCGGTGCTGGGCATCTCGAGAACTTTTGCGGTGGCGGCGGCTGTCAATCTGGGGATTGCTGCCACAGCCGCGGCGCTGGGCCTGCGAGTCCAGACGCGGCACCGGCCTGACGGAAGCCCGGTGGCGGCAGCCGGCGCACCTGTGGGTGAGTCACCCGCATGGCTGCCGCGCCGCACGCGAGGCGTGGTCCTTGCGGTGTTCGGGATATCCGGCTTCGCGTCACTGGCTCTCGAAGTGATCTGGTTCCGGAGCAACGTGCTGCTCATCCGGCCCACGGTCTACGCCTTTGCGGCAATGCTGTCGACGGTGCTCGCCGGCATTGCCATCGGCAGCTGGCTCATCGCTCCGCTGCTGTCGCGGCGGTGGAACTGGGTGGCAGTGCTCGCCGTGCTGGAGATCGCCGCCGCGTTCACCGCGCTCGGCTCATTCTGGACCCTCATGCGGAGCGTGGATCTCACGGCGCAGGTCGGGCCCTGGATGGAGCTGGTGATGCCGGCCTACCTGACACCGCTCTTCGTCACGAGCTTCGTCACGATCTTCCCGACCATGCTGCTGTTCGGGGCGGCCTTTCCGGTCGGCATGCACCTCTGGACGCTCGGCGGCCCCGGCGCGGCCGATCGCGTGGCCGGGAGGATCGGGCTCTTTTACGCGGTCAACGTCGTAGGCTCGATCCTGGGATCCCTGGCCGCCGGGTTTCTGCTGCTCCCTCTCCTCGGTGCCCGCGCCAGCCTGGTCATCGTCTGCGGACTCGTTGTCGCGTCGGGTCTGCTGGTGCTCCTGGTGGCCCCAGGTGTCTCCAGGCGATCCGCCCTGGCCTCCGCCGGCGGGGTCGCGGTCACGTTTGCGTTGGTCGCCGGCGCGACAGGCGATCCCTTCGATGTCTTCCTCGCGTACCGATTTCCGGGGCAGCCCTTGCTCTGGCGTGAGGAAGGCGTTCAAGCAACAGTCAGCGTGCACGATGTGCCGTCGGCCCGCGGCGGCCGGCGTGCCATGTACCTCGACGGCCTGCACCAGGCGAGCAACATCGGCCCGATGGTCTCCGCCCATCTCCGCGTGGGGCATCTGCCGATGGCACTTCATCCGCAGGCCCGCCGTGCGCTCGTCATCGGGCTCGGCGGAGGGGTGACCGCGGGGGCCGTCAGCCAGTATCCCGGTGTGAACGTCGATGTCGTTGAACTCTCTCCCGCCGTCGTGCGCGCGGCGGCGTTCTTCGAGGATGTGAACTCCGGCGTCACGTCACGGGGAAACGTGCGCATCCGTCTGGACGACGGCCGCAACTACCTGATGCTGACGACGGAGACGTACGATGTCATCACGGCCGACATCATCCTGCCAATCCACGCCGGGGCGGGGAATGTGTATTCGGCCGAGTATTTCGAGCTTGCCCGGCGCGTGTTGAACGAGAGCGGTGTCATGCTGCAGTGGGTCTATGGCAGCGGGGAAGACTACCGCCTCATCGCTCGGACCTTCATGGGCGTGTTTCCCTACGTGACGGTGTGGGACGACGGTAGCCTGCTGATTGGTTCGAAGCGTCCGCTGCAGTTGAGCCGGTCTGATTTCGAGTGGAAGCTGCACATCCCCGAGACTGCCGCGGCGCTCGAAGCGGCTGGCCTCGGGAGCTTCGAGGAACTCCAGCGCCTCTATCGTGGAGACCGCGCGGCATTGCAACGCCTCATCGGCCCGGGGCCGGTGCTCACGGACGACCGCCCGATGGTCGAGTATTTCCTGTCGCTGCCGGCTGGCGCCGATGTGGACCGGTCGATCCTCCGCGGTGACCCGGCTGATGTCTGGGGAGAAACCCGCACGTCGGCGCGTTGACCTTGCTCGCGAGCGGCCACTATAATCGCGGCTGGTTTCCCGAATAGCGGCTGGTTTCCCGTTGTTGTTTTGCCATCAGACCTGAATCCCCCCTCAGCGCCGGCGCGCCCGCTCCACATATTGATGCTGGCGCCCGAGCCATTCTTCGAGCCCCGAGGCACGCCGTTCAGCGAGTATCACCGGATTAAGGCGCTGGTCGAGCTGGGGCATCATGTGGACCTCGTCACGTACCCGTTTGGTGCGGACGTGGCGCTGCCGAATCTGCGCATCATCAGGGCCGGCCGTCCGCCGGGGTTGACGTGCGTGCCCATCGGGCCGTCCTGGTCCAAGGTCCTGCTCGACGGCTACCTGATCGTGACCGCGCTCCGGCAGGCGGGGCGGCGGAAGTACGATGCGGTCCATTCGCACGAGGAGGCCGGGCTGCTCGGCGTCTGGCTGTCGAGACGGCTCGGCATCCCGCACTTGTACGACATGCACTCGAGCCTCCCCCAGCAGTTGACGAACTTCCGGTTCGCCCGAAACCGGCTGCTGCGGCACGCGTTCGAACGGATGGAACATTCCACCATCTTCGGTTCCGACGTCGTCATCACCATCTGCCAGGATCTCTTCGACCACGTGCACGGCATGGGCGCCGGCGAGCGTGCGCTGCTCATCGAGAACGTGATGGGAGGGGACGTCGAGGAGGCGCCGCAGCTCACGCCCGCCGGAGTGCGCGAGCGGTGGGGGATTCCCGCAACCGCGCCGCTGGCGCTGTACACCGGTACATTCGAGGCGTATCAGGGTCTGGAACTGCTGTTCGCAGCGATGGCGGTCGCCCGGCGGACAAGGCCGGACGTTCGGCTGCTGGTGGTCGGCGGGCGCCCCGACCAGGTCGAGGCCATGCGGGCGCGTGCCGAAGCTCTTGGCGCCCCGGCCACCTTCACGGGCAATCAACCTGCGCGCGATATCCCGGCCTATGTCGAGGCTGCCGACGTACTGACCTCTCCGCGCATCGCGGGCACCAATACGCCGCTGAAGATCTACTCGTATCTCCGTGCAGGGAAGCCCATCGTCGCGACGGATCTGCTGACGCACACGCAGGTGCTCGATCGCGACACCGCGCTGCTCGTGACCCCCGAGCCTCAGGCCTTTGCCGCAGGGATTGTGCGGGTGCTCGATGACCCGGCCCTGGCGGAGCGGCTCGGCAGCGCGGCCGCCGAGCGGGCCAGTTCGAGGTACAGCCGCGAGGAATATCTCGCACGCACCCGGAGAGCGTGCGAACGGCTCGCCGCCGCGGCGCTGCCGGCATGAAGGTGCTGGTGACCGGCGCGACCGGTTTCATCGGGGGTCATCTCGCCCGCGCGCTGCTGCGCGACAGGCACACGGTCGCTGCGCTGGTGCGCCCATCGAGCCTGGAGCGCGCGGCCGGCCTGCAGAGTGCGGGTGCCGAGCTCCGGCCCGGAGATCTCCAGGATCCTGACAGCGTCGCGCGTGCGGCAGCGGGCTGCGAGGTCGTGTATCACATTGCCGCCACCTACCGCGAAGCAGGACAGTCCGAATCCGCCTACCGGCACATCAATGTGGACGGGACGCGGCACGTCCTCGAGGCGGCGCGTGCGGCAGGCGTGCGCCGCGTCGTGCACTGCAGCACGGGAGGGGTGCACGGTCACATAGAGAAACCGCCCGCCGATGAAGAGGCGCCGTTTGCTCCCGGAGACGTATATCAGCGGACCAAGCTCGAAGCGGAAAGGCTTGCAGCGGACTTCGGCCGGCGCACCGGGCTCGAGGTGGTGATCGCAAGGCCCATCGGCATCTACGGCCCCGGGGATCTGCGCTTTCTGAAGATGTTCAGAGGTATCGCACGCGGCAGGTTCCCCATGCTCGGATCGGGCGAGGTGTTCTACCACCTCACTTATATCGACGACCTCGTCAGGGGCTTCCGGCTGTGCGCGGATGTTCCGGAGGCAGCGGGCCGCACGTATCTGCTGGCCGGCCCTGATTACACGACGCTCAACGCGCTCGTCGCGCTGATTGCGGAGGAACTTCAGGTCTCCCCGCCTCGGCTGCGGCTCCCCGTCTGGCCCGTCTGGCTCGCCGGTGCGCTGTGCGAGGCGGTTTGCGTCCCGCTCGGAATTCAGCCGCCGCTGTATCGGCGCCGGGTGGATTTCTACAGGAAGAGCCGCGCCTTCACGACGGCGCGCGCTGCACGGGAACTGGGCTACCAGCCGGCGGTCGATCTCCGCACCGGCATCCGGATGACGATCGACTGGTACAGATCCCAGCGATTGCTCTAGTCCTGCCGCAGCGTTGGGAATTGGG
>Ga0183260_10002544_pt1 | contig 15062 bp, 6 predicted proteins | sample AntDrymUQ4972206_2_FD_129768 | JGI IMG/M metagenome (GOLD analysis project Ga0183260, IMG submission 129768) | Polar desert sand microbial communities from Dry Valleys, Antarctica - metaG UQ497 (22.06) (version 2) (version 2) | ecosystem: Environmental > Terrestrial > Soil > Desert | place... | reverse complement strand
CTCTGCGAGCCACACAGGCGACGGGTTCGCGTCGCGACGGCCCGATCAGACCAGGTGGGGCCAAATCAGATGAGCACGCTGGGGCCAGTCTGGGTTGACACACTCAGTCGGACGAGTACCGCATCGGCGCCGTAGGGATCCTCGCTGCTCGGCAGGGCGGCCTGGTCACGTGGCCGCTCGATGAACTCCTCGACGCGATGGCAGGCAATACCGCGACCGTGGCGGATCTGCGGGCCGAGTTGTCCCAGGCCATCACGGGGAGCCCCTGAGGTACCTCCGCGGATGCGGGGCAACCGGCTCCAACGAGCGCACGGCCGGCCACGGGACCTCGACACCACAGAGCTCGCCTGAGGCCTTCCCGTCCACCTCAGGCCGTCATCCGCGACCTGGCGTCCTCCGCGAGCAGTGTGTCGCGTTCGGTCTGGTCGAGGGGTCTCACCCGCGACCCGGTGCTGTCGTCGCGTTCAACGAGAAGCACCTGGTCGACGTATTCGGCGACCTGCCGCAGGTGCGACACGAGCGCGACGAGCTTCCCGTCGGATGCGACAGCTCCGAGCGTCGTCAGCGCCTGGTCGAGCGAACCTGCGTCGAGCGAGCCGAAGCCTTCGTCGACGAACACCGCCTCGAGCTGACCGCCGCTGCGAGTGGCGATCTCGACGAGCGCCAACGCCAACGCGAGGCTGGCCTGGAACCGCTCGCCTCCTGAGAGGGTGTCGGGGCTTCGTTCCTGCCCGGAGCGCCGGTCGATCACCTTGAACCCGTCCCCGAACCCGAAGCGGTCCCCGGAGAGGCTCCGGAGCACACGTGACGCCTCTGTGAGGAGCGCCACCTCCCGTTCACGGACCAGGTGCCCGATGAACTTTCCGTCGGCGAGCAGAGCTCTGAGGGCATCGAGGGCCGCGAGGAACGGGACAGCAACGTCGAGGGCTGCGTCGATCTGGCCTGCCCGTTGAGCGTCGCGTTCCACCTGCTCGAGCCTCGACTTCGCGTGGTCGGCGTTCGCAGCAGCGGCGCCGGCCATTGAGCGAAGCGCGCCGACAGAGGTCGCTGCCGCAGCAGACAGGGTCGCCTGCAGCTCCGCACTCTGTGCCCCGGCTTCGGTGCGTAGCCGCTCCTCCTCTGCGGACGCCGTCTTGGCGAGGGCCACGCCCGCTGCGAGCACTGCGACGACGCTTGCGCCGATCTTGTCGACGGGGTCGTCGAGCGCGGGCGAGCCCGGTACGCCGCCCTCGGCGTCCACGAGCGCGGCGAGAGTGACGAGGGCAGCGTGGCCCCTGGCCGAAGCAGCGATGAGTGCCCTGAGGGGTTGCTTCACGGTCGTGGCCTCTTCGGTCGCGAGGGTGAGCAGCTCAGTGTCGGCCGCCGCCGCATCACCGCGTCGCAGTGACGCGATCTCCGAGTGCTCAGCATGTCCTTCCAGACCCGCGTGGACCTCGTCGGCGACTCGGAGGATCTCCTCGGACGTGGCCTCGGTAGCGGGACGCCAGCGCTCGGGCAGTTGAGCGACGCGTTCTCTCGCCACCGCGATCGCCTTCTCCGCCGCCTCGAGCACATCGAGGTGTTGACTGCGCCTCGTCTCCCACCGCGACTGCCCCGCCGCGACAGCCGCTCGGGCCTCGTTCGCGGTCGTAGCTGCCGCCGAGAGCACGTCCGACGCGCGTCCGACTGCCGCAAGCCGTTCCGCTACTTCGAGCGCTGCCGGCGCCAGCGCGGTTTGCTCGGTGAGGTTGTCGCTGATGTCGCCTTCGAGGTAGGTGCGGAGCTCACCGGCGATTGCGGTGAGGGCTGTGTTGGCTCGTTCGACTGCAGTGGCAGCGGCCGCCTGTTGGGCGTCCCTGGTTGCGACGGTGGCGGCCGCGGCTTTGTGGGCTTGCCGGAGGCGGTCGGCCTCAGCAGAGGCCGCTGTGACCTGTCTGTCGGCCTCGTCGAGGTCAGCGGCGGCGGGAGCAGAGAACTCTTGAGGCAGGGTCTGATCGCACACCGGGCAGTCGTCGCCGGGTCGGCAACCAGCCGCTGCCGCGGCGGCGGCATTCGACCGGGCGGCCCGGTCTCTCGTGCCGCGGGCCTCGCGCACGGCCAGCTCAGCGGCATCAGCGGCAGTCGCTGCTTCCCGTTCTGCGTCCGTGGCCACCTCGGCCGCGGCCGCGGCCGCCTGCAGCGCGACGAGCGCCTTGGTGTGCTCTTCGTGGGCGGAACGCCAGCTGGTGTAGGCGCGTACGGCGTCGGCGTGGGCCGCTTGGGCGGCTCGGTGCTGGCCCTCGGTGACGGCAAGGGCGTCCCGGGCTGCGGTCTCGGCGTCCTTCACTTCGGGGGGAACGGCGGTTGACGGGGGTGCTGCGTCCAGTGCTGCCACGGCGGCGCCGGCTTTGGTGCGGATGTCGTCGAGCTGAGCGAGCTCGGTCGCGGTTTGCACGAGTCGGCCCGCACCCGTGACTGCGGCGTCACGGTTCTCGAACCCTCCGAGGGCCTCAGCCGCCTTGGTGTCACCAGCGTCGGCCGCCTCTGTGGCCGTCTGCCTTCGACCGGTGGCTTCGGTGGTGCGCCGTTGCAGGTCGACTGCTCGCCGCTCGATTTCGTCGATCTCGGTGACCGAGAGGTCGTGGAGCTCCTCGCTCGCGCGGTCACGAAGGCTCTTCACCTTCTCAGCGGCCGTAGACGCGGCGGTGGCTTCACGCTCAGCGGTGTCGGCAGCCTGGGCGTACCGCTCGAGCGCCGCGGCCTTCTCTGCGGCGCCGCGGTGGTCAGCGGTCGCTGCCGCGACGGCTGAGGCGGGATCCTGTGGGAGCGTGCGTCGCTCGCCTTGCAGCGATGCGATCGGTTCCTTCCATCGTCCGGCGATCGAGCCGACCTGGGCGCGTACCTGGTCGAGGGCTTGGAGCCGGAAGATGCCCTTGAGAATGTCGGTGCGATCTCCGGGAGTGGCGCGCAACAGCTTCTCGAACTGGCCCTGAGGCATGACCACGGCCCGGAGGAACTGGTCCTTGTTGAGACCGAGGAGGCCCTGGATCCGTCGGTTGACGGCGTCGGCCCCGTCCACCTTCTCGCCGCTGGCGGACACGAGTTTGTGGCCAGCGGCGCCACCTGCCCGCCGGTGCGATCTCGTCACCGTCCACGTGTCGCCCTCAGCGGTGAAGATGAGTTCGACGGCCATACGATCCGTTGCGTCGGACATGAGCTCGGTGACGTTTCGCCCGGACCAGGTCGTGCTGCTGTAGAGCGCCATGCAGAGCCCTTCGATGATGCTGGACTTGCCGGAGCCGGTGTCTCCTATGAGGGCGAAGAGGCTGAGGTCGCTGAAGTCGATCTCCGTCTTCGTCCGGTAGGACCGGATTCCCTCGAGTGTCAGCTTGACCGGTCTCACACGCTGCCCCCGGGTCCGCTGGCGATGTTGAGGGCCGCGAGCTCGAGGTCCTCGGTGACGGTTGGGTCCTGGCCGAGCTCGACCGCGCCCAGGAGTTCGTCGAACAGGGACGCGACTCGCTCGGGGTCGGCGGAGCCGACCACGCCGGCGCCGTGACTTGTCAGATAGGACCGGAACGCCGTGCTGAGGGTCTCCTCGTCGGCGGATTCGTTCGTCTCGTCGAGGGTGATGTCAGCTGGCCGGCGGGCGTCGATGACGCCGACGACAGTGGCGTTGGGGAGCGCCTCTCGGACCGCGGTCGCGAGTGAGCTCATGTCGAGCTCGTTCGGGGCCGCTGGGTCCGGGTCTACGGTGACCTCGCAGATGGCGTCGCCGATCGTTCCGGCGCGCTGGGCGATCTCCGCGAGCGTCCCGTGTGGGCGCAGCAGCCGCCGACCGGCCGTGAGGGCGATCGGCGTGATGGTCGGGTAGGTCGCTGGCTTGAGGTCGGCAAGGACCACGACCTTGTCCTCGGCCTCCTCGCCGAAGTCGACCTCGAGGATGCTGCCCGCGTAGCGGCCTCGGCCGCCGGGGAGGTCCTGGGGTCGGTGGATGTGCCCGAATGCCAGGTAGCCGTACGCCGCGTTGAGGTGGGCTGTGTCAGCGGCGTAGGCGCCTGACACGTGGATCTGCCGCTCGGAGGACAGGCGTGCCCCTTCAACGTGGAGGTGGGACGCCCAGACCGCTACCTGGCTCGTGTGATCGAAGCCGTCGAGCACGGAACGGCTGATCTCCGCCGCGAGGAGGCGAATCTTCTCGGCGTAGGTGGCATTCGCGTCCCCGAGCTCGTCGAACCCGACGATGAGCCGGTTGGCGTGCACGAACGGGAGGCAGCCGAGCCTGATGTCGGGCCCGCCCTCGACGGTGTAGGTGGCGACCGCCCCCGCTTCGGGCAGGCACGGCTTGGGGAGGAACCTGATGCGCTGAGCGCACGGGCCGTGCGGATCCCAACCCTCGGCCCCGGGGTCACCCACAGCCTCTCCCAGTACCCGGAGGAGCCCTTCGGAGTCGTGGTTCCCGCAGATCACCACGATCGGCGCAACCTCCGACAGCCGGCGGACAGCGAGGAGGGCCCGGATCATGTCGTCGTAGCCGGGTCGGGCTCCATCGAACAGGTCGCCGGTGTGGACGACCAGGTCGGGGCGGGCGGCCTGGGCGATCGAGACGATCTCCTCGATTAGTGCGTCATGGTCCGCCGCTCGCGACTCTCCACGGCAGGTGACGCCGAGGTGCCAGTCGCTGGTGTGCAGGATTCGCGACGCGCCGGTCGGCTTGTCCGCTATGGCTGGTGCAGTCACATGTCCCCCAGCAGTCCGCGCGCCTCTTCGCGCTCACCGGGGTCCTCCGCTACTTCGGCGACCCGAGTTGCGTATGGCGGGAACGGGAACCGAACAGGGATCGGCGCGGGGATGAGGGGCTGAGACGTGATCATCGTTCCCGGTGCGATGAGCTGAGCTCGGTTGCGCATCTCGGTCGGGAGGAAGCCGAGCTCGGTCGCTTCCTGGGCCCGGATCTGACCGACGACGTGAAGGGCGGCGTTGCCGGTGATGTTCGGGTCGACGCCTGAGGGGTTCTGCTGAGCTCCGAGGAGAAGTACCCCGAGGCTGCGACCGCGCCCTGCGATGTCGACGAGGAGGTGCTTGATCGGCGATCGGCCCTGTCGGGGCGCGTATTTGTTGAGCTCGTCGAGGAGGATCCATGAACGCCCGGCAGCCTGGGACGACTCGTGCTCAGCCCACACCGATGCGAGGACCGCACCCACGACGAAGCGCTGAGCATCCTCGTGAAGGGAGTGGATGTCGATCACCGAGATCGGGGCGCTCCGGTCAACGACGGTCAGCCCGGCCGCGATGACGGCCCGCAGACGCGGTTCTGCACCCCAAAGCCGCCGTACGAACGCCTGGGCGGTGCCTATCTGAACGCTGCCCGTCCAGCGCGGGTCGTAGTCCGGTGAGCTGTCGAGGACCTTGCCGGCGATGAACTCGCTGAGGGCGGCGAAGTCGTCGATGACGATCCCGGACCCTGCCGGCTGAGGCCGCTTGGCGACGCGCCGCGCCCGTTCCCACGAGTTGGGGACGGTCTCGCCGAGCTCCGCCGGGTCGATTAGCACGACTCGGCCCGTGTCGTCACCTTCGACGGGGTAGGCCCACCGCAGGAGCTGAAGCTTGACGACCTGCTCGATGAAGCTCAGCTGGCCTTGTTCGAGGTCGTCGAAGACGTAGTCGAGGAGACCCTCGCGGATGAACGCGAGGGGCGTCCACCCGTACACCTGGACCTGGCGTCGGTCGCGGGTGCGCACGTTGGCGACTCGGGTACCTCGGTCGTCCTCTTCCGAGCGTGGCGCGTACACGCGCACGTTCTGGAACGGCCCGGGGTTCTCCACGCCGAGCTTCCTCCAGGAGTCCTGCGCGTCTCGGGCCTTGGGTGTGTCAGCGAAGAACTCGTTGTTGGGCCGGTCGAGGTGGAGGAGGTCCTCGCCCTTCACGCAGAAGACGACGGCCCGTTCGGCGGCGTTGGCGCCGCGGACCGTCGTGCCCCATTCGGTCTCGAAGAGCAGGTAGAGGAGGAACAGGGCGTAGCTCGTCTTGGTCGCGACACCGGACTTCCCGGAGATCGAGACGTGCCCGCCCTTGTCGCCGTTGATGAAGCTGAACGCAACGAAGACCGGCTGCCCCGACATGTCGAGTCCCAGCGGGAGCCGCTCGTCTCGGTCCATCTGGTCGAGGAACAGAGCACGTTCGCGGTGGATATCGGTGCTGCGCCACACGGGCGCTCCGGACAGGGGCGGAAGGAAGCGTTCAGGCACGGTCCGCACCCACTGGACCTCAGCGCGCCGGAACCTCTCCCCTGGGAGGATGGCCGCGGCGAGCCGTCCGGTGTCGGAGGCGACTTCGGCACCTTCGACGCGGCCGGTGACCTCGACGACCAGCCCGTAGTGGAACAGGACGGAGTTGTCGGCGAGCCGTTGGGCGGTGACGACGAACTCGTCGAGCGCCAGGTCCTCGGTGGGGTCGATGACGATGTGGCTGCGCTGGGTGGTCGAGTCGAGGGACGCGTCGACGAGGCCGACGATGAGGCCACCGGGGATGTGGTCGAGGCCTTCGAGGCGACTTCTGGCAGCGTCGACATGGATCTCGTCGGGGCCTGCGATTGCGCTGATCTCCGTCTCCGCCGACGGGTCCCGGTGCGGGGCCGCGCCGTTGGTCGGGTGCTCCGTTCCGGGGGGTGGGGCAGGGATGTCGGTGGGCTGGTCGGTCATGCCGGGGCTCCGTTGAGGCGTTGCTGGGCGGCGACGGCGTCCCGGGCGGTGCGAGCGCTGAGCTTCGCGGTGCCGATGCGCCGTGCGAGGGCTTGTTCAAGGTTCCGGACCGGCGTCAGGTTCTGAGGCGCGCGCGGGTCGCGGTGGGGCACGCCGGCGTACATGGGCAGTCGGTCCGCGAGGCGGTCGGCGGCGGCGACGGCAGCGTCGAAGCCGAAGTCGGCGGGGAACTCCAGTCGGATGATGCCTCCCCAGGGCGAACCGACCGGTCCCGGCGGGCCGACTCGGGCGTAGCAGGTGTAGCGGTCCGACCCGAGCGCCCAGATCGGGCATCGCTGTCCGACACCAAGGGACGGGATGAGGATGTGCTGGTCGTCAGGAAGGAGCTGGCGCTGGTGGGTCTTCGCGTATCCGGCCATCATGGATGAGATCGAGCGGATGCGGTTCAGGGGGCCGTCGAGGACCACGAGCCATCCGACTGCGGCCAGCTCCTCCGCGAGTGCAGCTTCGGCTTGGCGCATCAGGTCCTGGAGCGAGTTGAGCGGGTCCGCCGGGTCGTGGCTGGCGATGCTGACGGATCGCCAGTGGTAGCCGTTTCGGGGTCCGAGGTCGCCTGTGCGGCCACCACCCCACACGCAGACGCGGCCGAGGCGCTCACCGACGAACCGGGCGGGCTGCCCGACACCGGTCACCACCGCGCCGACGGCGTACGCCCCCGCAATGCCCCGGACGGTCTCCCCGGTCACCCGGTCGATCTGCCAGAGCCCGATCTCGACCCGGCGGGTCCCGTCGACGAACGCGAGAGCGGTAGCGGTGCTCGGCGGGGGTGTCACGGCGTGGAAGGTCGCCGACTCCGCAGGCTCAACGGCGTCCGTCCCGTCCATCTCGAACGAGGCCGGGGGTTCGTAGCTGGGAGCCCAGTCCTCGGCGTACAGATCGAAGTGGGTTTCGGTCATGGGTGGCAGTGCCGTCACAGTCGAGTTGTGGTCGGAAGCATCATCCCACCGGGGTGTGACAGGGGCGACGGACGACGTGGTGGGGGCACCGCCGGCCCCGACCGTGCGGCGCGATGTGCTTCGGTGCCAGGAGCCTGTGCGCGTCGGGGCGGATCTTGTGCGACCGTGGAGGGGCGGGCTGGTGGCTGCGTGGGGGTGGACCGCGGACCATCCGCTCGGTGATACCGCGATGTGGTGTCACAGGTGTCCGTTACAACCACTGAGGTGAGAAGCGATGCTCGAACGGCAGCGGGCGTGACATGGGCCTGATGGACCTCTTCCGCAAGAAGGACCCGCGCCCCAGCGCGCTCGACCAGCGTCGTGCCGCACCGGAGCCAACGTGGGCGATCCGTGTGGAGGTCCCCTCACGTGGCCAGCCACCGTCGCCGAACGGGGTTGCATCGTGGGTCGCGCCGGGCGAGGCGTTCCAGATCGCCGGGCGGACCGTCGCGGGCGGGGGTGTGTACGTCGGGAGCCGCGCTGCAGCGGCGGAGGCCCACATCGTCGAACCTGCCCTGGTCGACCCAACCCTCAAGGTCGACTGGGACCGACCGGATTGGCAGGGCGCCTCCATGGGGTACTGGCCGTCATACGCGGAGATGACGCCCAACGCCCGCGCCGCCTACCTGTCGTGGCTCGCGGGTCCCCGGTCGGACCCTGCCGCGTACATCGGCTACGTGTTCGTGTATTTCTACGGTCTCGAGCGGCGCGCCCTCCACGACCTAGGCTTCGACGCCCGCCATCCGGAGATGGGCCCGCTCGGTGCGGAAGTTCGCCGGCTCCTCGGCATCTACGGCAACGGGTCCTTCCAGTCCTACGCGTCACGGTTCCTGTCCCTCCTCGAAATCTCGCATTCGGTCACAGGTGAGTTGACTCCGCCGATCGGCGAGGTGACACGCCACTGGGAGGTCCCGTTCAGCGTGCGGGTAGCTCTCGGCCGCTACTGCGCGGCGGGTCAGCCGATCCCGGCCGAGTGGGCGCTCGTGTGGCTCCGGACCCACCCGGAGTCGTACCTCCGCACCCCGGCGACCCGGTGCGCAGCTGAGTTCGATGAACTGTTCCGTCACCGCTATCGGGCTCGCTTCAACGACGGGATGGTCATCAAGCCGCCCAAGACTATGCTCATCGTCTCCTACGACACCGCATCGGCCGGCTTCCAACGTGCGGTCAGCGCATCCGTGGGCTCCTTGCCGGACGTGGGCAAGCTGACCGCCCCGGTCAACAGGCTCAAGGACATCGCGTCGGAGTGCACCGACTCGCTCGACAGCTACAGCCGCTACATGGGCCGCAACCCCGACGGTGCCGGCACCCCAGGCGCCATCGCCCTGCTCCCCGACGAGCTCCTCGCGTCCCACGGTGGCGCGACGGTCGAGGCGCTCCGGTTCTGGTGCCAGCAGGTCACAGCCAACGGCGCAGCGCCGGTCCCGTTCGATGAGCTCATCGAACGCTGGTCACCCGGGCGCACAGCGAAGCTCACCAAGGCCGACGCCGTGGCCGTGAGCGGCCTCCTCGGCAAGCTCGGCGTGGGCATCGAACCGGACGTCCGCTTCGGGGCGTCAACGCCGGCGCCCGGCTCCACGGCCGTGGTGTTCTCCCTCCCGCCGGGGGCAACTGACGCCCCGTCTGCGGAGTACGCCGCGGCGGCGACTCTGGTGCATCTCGCGGCGGTCGTTGCCACCGCTGACGGGTCGATCACCGACGAAGAGCGGCGGCATCTCACAGCCCATCTCGAGACTGTGCTCGGCCTCGACGAAGCCGAACGGGTACGCCTCGAGGCGCACCTCCTGTGGCTCGCGGGCGCCAAGTCCGGTCTCGGAGGGCTCAAGAAGAGGATCGACGGCCTCTCGCAGCCCCGCCGGGCCGCCATCGGGCACTTCCTTGTGGACGTGGCCGCATCGGACGGGCTCGTGACCCCCGACGAGATCACCATGCTCATGAAGCTCTACAAGCTGCTGGGCCTGGACGAGTCGGCCGTGTACAGCGCGGTCCACGCCCTGGGATCCACCGACGCCGGCCCGTTCCCGGTGACCACCCCTGGGCCCGACGAGGTTCGGTGGCCGATCCCGCCCGCCGACGCCGAGGCACCGGCCACCGTCCGCCTCGACCCGGACAAGATCCGCGCCCGGCTCGCGGAAACCGCGACAGTCACCGCCTTGCTCGCCGACATCTTCACCGAGGACGACGAACCCACCCCCGCCGTGGTCACCCCCGCGCCCGTGGGGGCATCGGCGATCGCCGGTCTCGACGGGGCACACTCCGCGCTCGCGGCCCGACTCGGCAGCCAACCCAGCTGGGACCGCCTCGCCCTCGAAGCGGTCACCAGCGAACTCGGGCTACCGATGCTCGACGCCGCACTCGACCGTGTGAACGATGCCGCCATCGAGGCGTGCGGTGAGCCACTTATCGAAGGCGACGACCCGTACGAGATCAACGACTACGCCACCCAGGAGCTCCTCTGATGACCGACACGTCGCCCGCCACCGAGCGGATCCGGCCCCGTGACCGCGACGCGATCATCCAGTCGCTGCGCGCCGGGGTCGTGCCGCGTGTCGGCCAGCAGCACATCCAGGTCGGCCGGGCGAACGAGGTTACAGCGCTCGTCGCAGACATCGACCGGATCGCCGACGGCGGGTCATCGATCCGCTTCGCGATCGGGGAGTACGGCGCCGGGAAGTCGTTCTTCCTGAACCTCGTCCGGTCGATCGCGCTCGAACGCAAGCTCGTCACAGTCCACGCGGACCTTTCACCGGACCGGCGGTTGCACGCCACCGGCGGACAGGCCCGCAGCCTCTACGCGGAGCTGATGCGCAACCTCGCCACCCGGGCCCGGCCCGAAGGAGGCGCAATGTCGTCGGTCGTCGAACGGTTCGTGACCGACAGCCTGTCCGTCGCCGCGAGCCGCGACGTCGCCCCCGAGGTGGTTATCCGCGAACGGCTCACGTCCCTGGAGGAGCTGACCGGCGGCTACGACTTCGCGCAGGTAGTCGCCGCCTACTGGAAGGGCCACGACACCGGCAACGAGCAGCTCAAAGCCGACGCCGTTCGTTGGTTGCGAGGCGAGTACTCCACGCGCACCGACGCACGCGTCGCCCTCGGGGTCCGCACGATCATTGACGACTCCACGTTCTACGACCACCTCAAGCTCTTCGCCCGCTTCGTGCGGCTCGCCGGGTTCGGTGGTCTCCTCGTCTGCCTCGACGAGCTCGTCAACCTCTACAAGCTCGCCAACACGCAGGCCCGTAACTCGAACTACGAACAGATCCTCCGCATCCTCAACGACAGCCTCCAGGGGTCCGCCGCCGGCCTTGGCTTCGTGCTCGGCGGCACACCCGAAATGCTCCTCGACACCCGGCGGGGCCTCTACTCGTACGCCGCGCTGCAGTCCCGCCTGGCCGAAAACACGTTCGCGACCGCCGGGATCGTCGACTACAGCGGCCCGGTCCTGCGCCTGTCCAACCTCGCGCCCGAGGACCTGTACGTCCTGCTCGGCAAGCTGCGGCACGTGTTCGCGGGCGGCGACCCGGACGCCTACCTCGTTCCCGACGACGCCCTCCACGCCTTCATGACGCACTGCTCCACCCGCGTCGGTGAAGCCTACTTCCGTACCCCACGGACGACGATCAAGGAGTTCGTCAACCTCCTCGCCGCCCTCGAGCAGAACCCCGGGGTCGAGTGGTCCGATCTCGTCGAACGGGTCGAGCTCGCCCCCGAGGAGAACCCGGACCTGGCTCCGCTCGACGGCGACACCGGCGACCCGGCCCCGGCGGGGCCCGCCGTCGCGGGCGCTACGCCTCCCGACGATGACGATGAGCTCTCCGACCTCCGCCTCTGAGCCTCCGGGCACGTCGGAGGCGTTCACGCGCCTGCACCCGCGGCTCCAACGGTGGGTCCACGAACAGGGCTGGACGTCTCTCCACGACGCCCAGGAACGGGCCATCATCCCGATCGTTGACGGGGACCGGGACGTGATCATCTCGGCCGCCACCGCGGCCGGGAAGACCGAGGCCGCGTTCCTGCCCATCTGCTCCGTCCTCGCCGCCACAGTCGACGGTGCCGCAGCAGCTCCCCCCGCGGACCCGTGGGCTGGGCACGATCCCTGGTCCCCTCCCGAGGCCCCCCGGGCCGGCGGGGTCGACGTCCTCTACGTCTCGCCCTTGAAGGCTCTGATCAACGACCAGTACGACCGCCTCGAGCTTCTCTGCGAGCGGGCCGGAGTACCCGTGCACCGCTGGCACGGCGACGTGTCAGCGAACGCCAAGCAGAAGGTCAGGCAGAACCCATCCGGAGTGCTCATCATCACCCCTGAGTCGCTCGAAGCGACCTTCGTCAACCGAGGCAGCTCGGTGCCCACGTTCCTCGCAGGCATCCGCTACATCGTCGTCGACGAGCTCCACTCCTTCCTCGCCACGCCCCGCGGCGCCCAACTCCAGTCGCTCCTTGGGCGCGTCGAGCTGGCGATCCGTCGCCGACCCCCGCGCATCGGCCTCTCCGCCACCCTCGGCGACATGTCCGCCGCCGCCCGGTTCCTCCGTCCCACCGACCCTGACCGCGTACTCATCATCGATTCGAGCACCGCCGCCCAGCAGCTCAAGCTCCAAGTCCGCGGCTACCGTCACGTCGCCCCACAGCTGTCTGGCCGCGAAGCCGCCGCAGTCGAGAAGGCCGGCGGTGACGTCCAGGTAGAGGAGACGGTCGGTGGCGATCAGCTCGACATCGCCGATCACCTCTTCAAGACGCTGCGGGGAACCGACAACCTCGTGTTCGCGAACGCTCGACGTGACGTCGAAGTCTACGCAGACCTCCTAGCCCGCCGGTGCGAGGCTGAACGCCTGCCCAACGAGTTCTGGCCACACCACGGCAGCCTCGCCAAGGACGTCCGGGAGATCGTCGAAGCGCAGCTCAAGGACCGCTCCCGGCCAGTCACGGCGGTGTGCACCTCGACACTGGAGATGGGGATCGACATCGGCACCGTGTCGAGCGTTGCGCAGGTCGGACCGCCCCCGTCGGTCGCGTCCCTTCGACAGAGGCTCGGCCGGTCCGGGCGCCGCGGCGAAGCCCCAGTGGTCCGGATCTACGTCACCGAGGACGACCTCGCTGGTCAGGCGACTGCGATCGACGAGCTGCGCCCGCACGTCGTCCAGACGGTGGCCATGGTGCGGCTCCTTCTCGAACGATGGGTCGAGCCTCCCGCGGACCCCGGCCTCAACCTGTCCACCCTGATCCAGCAGACCTTGTCGGTCATCGCGCAGCACGGAGGCGCGACCCCGAAGGAGCTCCACGGAGCGCTGTGCGGACCTGGTCCGTTCGAACTGGTCGACGCTTCTAGATTCGCGGCGCTACTGCGTACGATGGCGGCCGCCGAGCTGCTGGTGCAGTCCACGGACGGAACCCTCTTGCACGGAATCGTCGGTGAGCGCGCCGTCAACCACTACTCCTTCTACACGGCGTTCCAGACGCCTGAGGAGTGGAAGCTCATCGCCGACGGGCGCAACCTAGGGACCCTCCCGATCCTCCAGCCTCTCATCGAAGGTGGCCTCCTGATCTTCGGGGGGCGCCGGTGGCGCATCACTGGCATCGACGCCCAAGCACGCATCGTCGAGTTGGCCCGCTCGGCGGGTGGTGTGCCACCGAACTTCGGTGGTGACGCTGCCCTCATCGGAGATCGCGTCCGCGACGAGATGGTCGCCGTGTACCAGGACGACGACGTCCCCGGATGGCTCGACACCCAAGGCAAGGCACTGCTGGCCGAAGGGCGCGATGCGTGGATCCGCTACCAGCTCGACACCCGGGTCCTGATCCCCGCCGGGCGAGGCTCGATCATCGTCCCGTGGAGCGGCGACCGGGCCCTGATGACCGTCGCACTTCAACTCGGGCTTCTCGACATCGAAGCCGGCAAGCGCGGGCCTGCGCTCGAGCTCCCCAAGTGCTCGGCAGCCGAGCTCGTCGCCCAGGTACGGCCGCTCCTCGCTGAGCCACGGCCGGACGCGTTGGAGATCGCTCGCCGGCTCGACAACACCGAGGTCGACAAGTGGGACTGGGCCCTCGACCCGGAGCTTGCGGCCCAAGCGACCGCCGCCCGGCTCCTCGACGTAGACGGCGCCTGGGACATCCTTCAACGGATCGTCGCCCAAGCCGACAACGATCCGAACAGCCTCGGTGATCCCGCGACCACCGGACCGTCGGCACACGCCACGAACACCTCTGACCCGCCTGGGACGACCGAAGCAGGGCCGGCACCGACGGCACGGCGCTCAGGAGGGTCAGCGGTCAGCGAGTTCTGCGTCATCGACGTCGAGACGACCGGGTTCAGCCCCCGGCTCGGCGACCGCGTCGTCGAGGTAGCTGCCGTCCGGATCCGCGACGACGGCACAGTCCTCGACCAGTGGTCCACGCTCGTCAACCCCAACCGCGACATCGGCGCCACCCACATCCACGGCATCACCGCAGGTGAGGTGCTCGACGCCCCACGATTCGCACAGGTGGCCGGCGACCTCCTTGAGCGCCTCGACGGGGCCGTGTTCGTCGCACACAACCTCCGCTTCGACTGGGGGTTCATCGCCGCCGAGTTCGAACGAGCCGGACACACGCTCCCGCCGTGGCCAGGCCTGTGCACAATGGCGCTTGGGACACGCGTCCAGCCGAACGTCCCCAGCCGCAAGCTCGCCGCGTGTTGCGGACAACTCGGCATCGCCATCCCACAAGCCCACGCCGCGCTCGACGACGCGATCGCGGCCAGCAGCCTCCTCGCCCGATACCTCGACCTCGGCCGGACCCGCGGCCTCAGCTCGCTCGACGATCTCGGCTGCCTGCCGCTCATGTGGCCGTCGCCCATTCCCGCACTTGCGCCCAGCGGGATCCGGCACCAACGAGGGCACGACCACGTCCGGCTTCAGGAGCAGGCCTCGTACCTTGCCGGCCTCGTCGACCGCCTTGACGGCACCGACGTCGGCACGCCCGAACTCGCCGGCTACCTCGATCTGCTCGACCGCGCCCTCGAAGACAGACGGCTTTCAGCAACTGAGGCAGACGCCCTGCAAGCCACAGCGCTCGACTGGGGATTGGACGCCAACGCCGTGCGGCGCGCCCACCAGGACTACTTCGCTGCGCTGGCCTCCGCTGCGCTCGAAGACGGCGTCGTCACCGACTCCGAGCGCGCCGACCTGGACGCCGTGGCCGCCCTCCTCGGCCTCCCAGATGCGGCCGTCACCGACGCGCTGCGATCATCGCCCGTTGGGCCGACAGGGGCCTCGGCAGCTCGGACCGACCTGACGGGGCTGTCCGTCTGCTTCACCGGTGCGCTCGTCGGCACGATCGACGGGAATCCCATCAACCGCGCTGAGGCGCACGAGCTTGCGACCGAAGCGGGACTGGTCGTGAAGCCGGGCGTGTCGAAGGGCCTTGACCTCCT
>Ga0183260_10002543_pt1 | contig 15064 bp, 14 predicted proteins | sample AntDrymUQ4972206_2_FD_129768 | JGI IMG/M metagenome (GOLD analysis project Ga0183260, IMG submission 129768) | Polar desert sand microbial communities from Dry Valleys, Antarctica - metaG UQ497 (22.06) (version 2) (version 2) | ecosystem: Environmental > Terrestrial > Soil > Desert | place... | reverse complement strand
GTCATCGCCCTCGTGCTCCTCACCGCGCTGGGAGGCGGGATGTCCTTGGCTGTGGCGGCCGGGGCCAAGCGGACGTCGGGGGCTTACGACACGATCCTCGAGCGCAGCGACTCGGGCGAGATCGCTTCCAGCTACGGGCCGGAGGACCCCGATGAGGCGCGTCGGCGCCTTCAGGCGACCCGTGGCGTCGGGGAGCTCACGCAGCTCGTTGGGTTCGGGGTCTCGCTGCCGGACACCTCAGTGCCCAACCTAAGCACCTACGGGTACTACAACGATCCCGTCGTCGTCGATCGGCCCTTCCTCCTTCAGGGCCACCTGCCGCGCGCCGTTAACGAGGTCTTCCTCAACGAGGCCAGCGCCGCCCAGGGACGCCTCGCCATCGGCGACGAGCTCGAGGTGCTGGTCGGCAACCCGGCGTCGAACTTCACCGAGTTCGTGCCCGAGAAGCTGGTCGTCAGCGGGATCGGGATCATCAACGACGAGATTTACGAGGACAAGACCGGCGCCAAGCCTGCTCTCATTGTCTCGAAGCGGTTCATCGAGGAACACCGGGAGCTGATCGTCTGGGGAGCGGCCATCATGAAGGTGGCCCCAGGCGCCGACCGGGCCGAGACCGTGCGACAGCTGATCGAGCGCGACTTCATCGTCGACAACCGCCGCATCGCCGACCGCGACAAAGCGGAGGGCGCGATCCGCCCACTGGTTGTGACACTCGCTGCCCTCGCCGTCTTGGCCGGGCTGGCCATGATCACCGTCGTCAGCCAGGCCCTGCAGCGCCTGGTGCAGCGGAGTCCTGCCTCGGCCCGGAGCCTGGCCGCTACGGGGTGCAGCCGGATGATGCTGGTGGCGACCGATTGCTGCGTGGCCGCCAGTGTCGCCATCGTCGGGGCAATCGGTGCCGTCGGCGTGGCCATCCTGGCGTCGCCGCTCTTTCCGCAGGGCCGAGCCCGGCGAATCAGCGAGCTACAGGGGATCGACGTCGACGTGCCGGTGCTCGCGCTCGGAGCGCTGGCGTTGATCGTTGCGCTCACCGGCGTGGTCGCCGTGACATCCATGCGGAGCGCTCGCACCGGCGAACCTCGCCCCGGGCGGGCCCCGGGCATCTTGGGCGCCGTGCCCGCCATCGGCACAGGGATGCGTTTCGCCACCGGCCGGCGAGGTCTGGCGGGAACCATCGGCAGTGTCGCCGTGGGACTCATGTCCATCGTGGCCGCCGTCGTCTTCACGGGCTCGATGGGCGGCCTCGTGGACCGACCAGAGCTGTCCGGCTTCAGCTGGGATCTCGCAGGCCGCGAGGCCTGGGAGATCATCGACACCGACGCCGTCGCCCGCACGCTGCGAGACGACCCGAAGGTGGAACGCATCACTGGGCTGACCTTCTCCGACGTGAGTGTGAACGGCGCCCCGGTGGCGGCGAGCGTCTGGGCCGCAGTCAAGGGTTCGCCGTGGCCCCCGCTGACCGGCGGCCGTGCGCCCCAGGGCCCGAACGAGGTCCTGATGAGCCCGAAGACCCTCGCCGACATCGATGGCGAGGTCGGCGACACGGTCGCCGTCCGGTTCGCCGACGACAACGAGGAAGAGGGGGGAGGCGTCGTCCAGTTCGACCTCGACATGCGCATCGTCGGGACGGCGGTGTCGCCTGTCATCGGGATCCCCGGCTCAAACTCGCCACGGCTCGACGAAGGGTTGCTGATCCGCCAAGAGGACCTGGCCGGCCACAGGGCTGAATACGGGGCCGCGGTGCTGTTCGACCTCGACGACGGCACTGACCCCGCGGCGGTCAAGGCGAAGTTTCCCGAAGGCCTCCCGAACCCGGAGGAAAGCCTGGCCGGCACCGAGTGGTTCGAGTCGGCGGAGCCGGCCGAGGTGATCCAGGCCAACGCGGCAATCGACGTCCTCGATCTGACGATCATCGCCCTGCTCCTCGGGGTGATCGGCACCGTCGCCCACAACCTGCTCGGCTTCGTCCGGCAACGTAGGAACGCCTTCGCGGTGCTCAAGGCGCTGGGTTTCACGCCCCGCCAGCTCCGTTCCACGGTGCTGTGGCAGAGCGGGCTGGTCATCGGCGCCGCTTTGGTTTTGGCCGTGCCGCTCGGCATCGCGGCCGGCCGATGGTTGTACCAAGGGTTCGCCAGCGGTATCGGGGTGATCGTCCAGCCCGTCGTGCCACTGCTGGCGCTGCTGGCCGCAATGCTCAGCGCCATCACGCTGGTCCAGATGGTTGCCCTGTTTCCCGCTTACCGGGCTCGCCGGACCAACGCAGCGACCGAGTTGAGGCCGGAGTGACCGGCATTGACATGCTGTCCACGACCGGGCGCTCCCGGTTGACGTTCTCCAGCCGGCTCGCCGCCGCCGGCGTCGTTCTCGACTCGGTCTCGCTTGCCATGGTCACCCCTGGCACGCGTTCTCATCTGCTGGCCGCGACCTCGTCGAGTCGACCCGGGCGTCCAGAAACTCCGGGGGGTGAGCGACCCGAGGCAGGGGTGAGCCTGGAGGCAGCCCATAACAGGCGGGAGCCTCTTCGAGCTCTGGATCGCTTTGCGCGACCTGTGCGATTTCGCAGCCGACGCCCGAGGACCAGACGAGGGCACGAGGTGACGTCACAGCCCGCCAGAGGGCCACCCGACCATATCCGTACGATGATTCGCCCTTTCCTCGCCTCGGACCGCCGCACGCTCAGAATTCACGGAGTAGAACGCTGAGGCACCGGGGCGATCGGTCATAGCGCGGATCGCCACCAAGGGACATTGCAGGAACCCTTTTCCAGGACGGGATGCCTACTCAAACGCATCGCCGGTGCTCGGCCTGGCGTTCCGGCGTCCCGTCCACCATGGCTGCGTTTCCTGCCTCGAGAGGGGAGTCTTTGACCTTCATGAGCGTCGCACGACCCACTTCTTGCTGTTGCGTTTGAGGCGGTGATCTCCAGGAATGGTGGGGCTCCATCATCTCCGCCCGCGTTGGCCCCGGGGCGACCTACGATCTCGCCGCCGGTGCAGGAACCGGCCAGAGAGGCTGGCCACCATGGCCGTGATCGCTCATGTGCTCCTTCGAGGGGTCACCCCTGAGCAAGTACGACGCCGTCCGCGCCGCCGCCGGTTGGCTGGACCAGGTGCCCGAAGGCGGTCTCTCGCACGTCACGTGGTGGGAGGGCAACGACTGCCACAACATTGATGCTTGGGAGAACGAGGCGGCGTTCGGCGTTTTCGGCGAGAACCGGCTCGGGCCGGCCATGGCTGAGGCGGGCGTCTCGACCGAGCCTGAGGTCACCTTCATCCGGCCCACGAGGTGTTCGTCCCGAAAGCAGTGACCATCACCGCCTCCTGACGGGTGCCGTCTATGGCGCTACCAGCTCTGCGCCACCTCGACTCCACCCTCACCGGGGGACAACTTCCAGGACCTGCAGGGCGTCGCGTTTGGAGCGCGGGTCTGTTCTGTAGTGGTCGGCGTGTTCGCAGCCCGGACGGGCGAATGAGAGCACCGCCGGCGAGTGTTACTGAGCGCAGCGGTGGTGCCGTTCTCGGGCGGTCGCCCCGGACCGGCACGTGAGTTGCTCTCGCCGGCCCCGCTACGGTCCGATCGTGAGAACGACGCGATACGTGGCGTTGCTTCGGGGGATCAACGTAGGCGGCCGCAACATGGTCGCCATGGCTGACCTTCGAGAAGCGTTTGAAGCCGACGGTTACGAGGCGGTCAGCACCTACATCCAGTCTGGCAACGTGCTCTTCGAATCGGACGCGCCCCGCCGCTCCTTGGGGGACGACATAGAGGCGATGCTCGAGCGTCGGTTCGGCGTCCCGCTCGTGGTCGTAGTGCGGTCGCACGCACAGCTCCGCAACGTCGTCGAGAAGGCTCCGGACGGGTTCGGCTCAGAGCCCGACACCCACCACTCTGACGTGATCTTCCTGAAGGTCGCGCTGTCGGCTCAGCGGGCCATGCGGGTCGTCGAGCTACGCCCCGGCGTTGACCAGGCCTGGCCGGGTACTGGTGTGCTCTACTTCGAGCGGGTGAGCGAGCGGCGGACACAGAGCCGGATGAGTCGCATCGTCAGCACGCCCGAGTATCAGCGGATGACGATTCGCAGCTGGAAGACGACGACCGCTTTGCTCAGCCTCCTCGATGGGCGTCGCGTGGGCTGAGCGACCCACTCGGCCCGTACTGCGTCTCTAGACCTCGCGCCGCACTGGTGCCGTTCCCGGGTGGACTGCGGCTCCCGGCCCGGACCTTCGCGGCAGCACGCCCGCCGCAGCGGCCTTGAGTCGAATCGGAACACACCGAAACGTTCCGGGCTCGGAATCCAGCTACAGCTTCGCCGGATTGACCTCCGTGTAAAGCCGCTCCTTTCCATGAGCCGAGGTTCTCCGCGTATCGCAAAGCAGCACGACGTGCGATCGCTTCTCCCATGCCGCGGCCCACCTCTCGCTACCGAGGTGGATGACGGTGAGCCCCACGGCTTGACCCGCGGCGATGGCCAGAGCATTGAGGATGATCGCGCTAGACGCCATGCCGTCGATCGCCATGATGACGGCCAAACCTCCGGCGATCCCGCCACAGAAGCCGGATGGCTGCTGGGACAGCATCGCTGATGTGCCGCCGCTACAGCACTCCGGTGTCTGGACGTCGGCAGGTGATGCAGTAGTCGCGTCCGGTCGGGTCTTGCAGCGTTGTCCACTTCGGCATCGCTCGTCCTATGGTGGCGCCGAGGGCTTCGTGTCGGCGCCGTTCGGCGTCCACGTCGTCGCAGGCCAGGTCCAGATGGGCGCGTGTGCGATCAGCGCGGTCGTCGTCCAGCCGTTGCAGTAAGAGGCGTAGGGGCATCTCGGTCGGGCGGACGAGGTACACGAACTCCGGTCGTGAGCCTGGGTGGCGTTCCCACCCGGTGAGCCCGGTCCAGAACGCGCCTTCGTCGGCGAAGACGCTGGAGGGAATGTCGATGCACAACTGGTCAACCAAGCTGCGATGACCGCCCGGCCAAAGATGCGGCGGAGGCCGATCCGTCTCCCCGCGATGTCTGACTATGCAGACGGAGAGTCCCCCGGGGGAAGTCATCACGACGAAGCCGAGCTGTTCGTGAACAACGGCCGCTCCCAGGTTCACGGCCCGCTCGGCCGTGTCCTCGACGCGCTCGGCATGCAGGTCGACGTGGCACCCTGGGTTGCCGTGGTCGATGCGTTGCACGCGCAGGAACGCGTCACCGTGCTGAGGCAACAGGGTCGCGAACTGCGCGGAGGCGCCGCGCGGTGGCGAGAGGGCGGACGCGGTGACGGCCTGCCAGAAGGCGCAGCCCGGTCCGAAGGCGGTGGCCGGGAAGTCGAGGAAGGCGGTGACCCACCGAATCGTCACAGCACCGAGGCTACGTCTCGTATGCCCACGACAGTCGAGATTGATCCGCGCTCAGAACCCGAAATCGCGGCGGCTCTCTCAGGCGCTGACGGCGACCGATCGGCGCGTTGTGAACAGCCGACGGCCCCGTAACGCGCGCCCCCGAAGGCCGCCGCGCCGCGCCCCGATACGCCGGGTCTGGGGGCACGGCCGGGCGCGAGGTAACCGGCGAAGCCGTGCGGCCGAGGCGCCCGATAACGCCGGTCGGCGCGACACCGTCGGGGGTTCGCTGGGTAGCGCATAGGCGCCGATGCCGGATGGGTCAGCGCCAGGTTGTACCCGCCCGGTATCAGCAGTACGTCCGGGCCGGAAGCAATTTGGCACCCGATAACACCTGCCGGATCCGGGGCCATGCCGGGTCAAAGTGACCAGTATCACCCACCGCGCCGGTACATCCTGCGTGTAGGCCGGCGGACGTTCCAGCGGTGGTCCGCTCGGGGCGTGCTGGGAGCGGCGCTGGCGCCCTCCTCATTGCTGTTGCGGTCGAAGCCGGCAACCCGACCCGATCGGCCTACTCAGGTTCGGGAGCGCTTTGCGAGTTGTACGACACTCCGGGCTGGTTCACGGTGCCGAAGTCGTTGCCGTCCCACACGTTGCGGCCGCAGGGAGGCATGAGCGTGCCGTCGGAACCGTCGAACTCGCCGTTGCGATGAGCGCGGTTGCCGATCGCGGTGTTGCCGGGCGAGCCCAGCGGGAGGCCGTCGATGGCGATGCCGTACCAGGCGTTGTCGTCGGCCACGTTGTCCCGCACCACGTTGTGCACGGGTGGCATGGGCAGCGGCATGCTGAACAACCTGATCCCCGAACCCCGGCCGCTTCTGCCGTTGTCGTTGGCGGTGTTGCCGACGATGTCGTTGCGCTCGTTCGGTGGCGTGCCCACGCAGGGCGGCTCGGCGTCCATGTCGTCACACGTGGCCAGCACGACGATGCCGTCGCCGCCGCTGCCGGTGACGGTGTTGCCGACGATGCTGTTGTGGTTCGCCTCCGGTCCCTCCACGCGGATGCCCATGTCCTGACCGCCAGCCCCCGAGTCCCCCAGGTGTGACATGTCGTGGTCGGCGACAGTGTTGTCCCGGATGTCGTTGCGCTGGGCCCGCGGCCCGAGGGAGATGCCGCTGAAGGGGCCGTTGCGCCGCACGACGTTGCGCCGGATGTGGTTGCCCTGCGACTCGTTGATCACGATGCCGTCACCGAGCTCGCCATCGGGGTAGCCGACGTTGTCCTCGACGGTCAGGTTCTCGAGAACGTTGCCGGACCCACCGTCGATCACGACGCCGGCGTCGAAGTGCCGGACGGTGCCATTTCGGATCGTGGCGCCGCTCACCCGCCGCAGCAGGATGCCGGGGCCCCGGTCGGTCGCCGCCGGTTCGCCGGTGACGGAGTGGCCACCCAGGTCGAGCGTGAGGTTGTCGGCGGCCACGATGATGGCGGGCCCCGCTCCACAGCGGATATCGCCGTCGAGCGTGAGGTCCTCGGTGATCTCTGTCCCGCTCGCGAGCGGGCCCGTGTCGGTCATGGCGAAGCCACAATCGTAGTGGCGGAGGCGAACGGCGTGACATTGCCCGCCCGCCGGTCATATTGGGGCAGCGGGAAGCAGCGGGACGGACAGCAGCCACTTGGGGCAGCAGCTCCGACGCGACAGGGAGGCACCATGGACGGGGCACACATCGCGTCGGGGGCGTGAAGACGGCGGGGGCGCCCCTTCTCGGCCTCCCGCAGCTCATTGCCGGCATCGCGCTGACGGCCGCGGCGTACTGGTACTTCGTGTCGGACTCTGGACGCCTCGGCCTCGATCGGCCGCGGCCCCAGCTCGGGTTGCTGTTCGACGGCGGTGTTCCCCGAGTGACCGACGGCCCCGTCAGACGGTCACCACGGAAATACACGGAGGATTTCCGGCGTCACGCGGTGACGATGGTGCGTTCCACGGGGTGGCCCATCGCCAGGGTCGCCCGCGAGCTCGACGTGAGCCCGGCACCCTGGGTGGTTGGGTGAAGAAGGACCGCATGGAGCGGGCCGAGAGGGCGCCCACCGCTACGCTGGACTGACCAGCCGACCGCGGCGGGAAGCGGTGCCGACACCGAGCGGCCGGCAGACGACGGTGCCGAGGACAGGCCGATGCCGGACGTAGCAGTGAACGGGACGACGCTCCACTACGAGGCGGTCGGGAATGGCCCGACCTGCCTGGTCGTCCACGGCTGGCCGGGGGCCGATCACACGTATCTCAGGCCCGGCCTCGACGTCCTCGCCCGGAGCCTCCGGCTCGTGTTCTACGACCAGAGGGGTCACGGACGGTCCTTGAGACTACCAGCCCTGACCATCACGATCGAGGAGCTCGCCGGCGATGCCGCGGCGCTGGTGGGCCGTCTGGGCGGCGGCCCGGTGCTCGTGCTCGGCCACAACCACGGGGCCGCCGTGGCCCAGGAGCTCGCTCTGCGCCATCCCGATCGCGTCGCAGGGTTGATCCTGGTGGCGGCCACGCCCGGTGAGCTGGGGTCCCAGGAGTCGCTTGCCGACACCCTCGACCTGCCGCTCGTGCCGGTCGAGGCCGACGGCTTGCAACGGGTGCCTCCGGCGAGCGACGACGAGCTGGCCGGCACCATGCGGGCCCTGGCCGCGTACTTCTTCCCCCGGCCGGAGACCGCCGACGCCGAGGCTGTCTTCGCCCGGACGACCTGGAGCTCCGAGGCTGCGGTGCGGTGGACGCTGGCGACCGCCTGGTGGACCTCGGTGGACCACCTCGGGGAGATTGCGGTCCCCGCCGCCCTGATCGCCGGCCGCCACGACATCTTCTGCCCGCCGCAGCAGTCGCAGCGGATCGCCCGGCACCTGAACGGCGCGTCGACGACCGTTCTCGAACAGAGCGGTCACCTGCCCTGGCTCGACGAGCCCGAACCCTTCGTCGCCGCCGTCGACGGGTGGCTGGCGACCAATGACCTGCTCGCCGAAGGGGGCGGTCGCCGGCCCGCCCGGTGACCGACGGGCGGTCAGCCGCCCTTGCGGCCGATCGCCCGGGCCAGTTCCTGCTTCGACATGCTCGAGCGCCCGGAGATGTCGAGGGCCTTGGCCCGCTCGTACAGCTCCTGTTTGGTGTTGCCGTTGGCGTCCACGCCGCCGTAGGTCTCGCCCTTCCCCGCCCGCTTGGACTCGGTGGACCCCTCGGAGCGGGGGTCGGACGGCCCCTTCTCGTCCTTGGCCACCCAACGGTCGCCCTTCTTCTCGTGGGTGTGCTCGAGGGCACCGAATGCGGTGCGGTGGGCCCGCTCGCCCTCTCCGTAGCTGTCGACGGCGCTGTCATGGGCCTTGCCCCAGGTGCGTTGAGCCTTGGCCGACGACCGCTGGATGGTCGAGGAAATGTCCTTCTCGGCCGGCATGTGATCGCCTCCCACGCGTCGGGTTTCGTGCAACTCCTTCCCATGTGCGGCCCTGGCGACACGAGCTACCTACCATCGGCGGGGTGACCGCGACCATCGACATCATCGTCCCCGCGCGCGACGAGGTGGTCACCGTGGGGGCCGTCGTCGACGCGTGTCGCCGGTGTGCCCACGCCCGCAAGGTCATCGTGGTCGACGACGGTTCCACCGACGGCACGGCCGAGGCGGCGGCCGCCGCCGGCGCCGAGGTCGTGCGTCGGGCGGCAAGTGGTGGCGGCTCCAAGGCTCACGCCCTCGAGGTCGGAGTCGAGGCGAGCGACGCCGACGCCTTCCTGTTCTGCGACGCCGACCTCTTCGGGCTCACTGCCGCCCACCTCGATGCCATCTGTCGACCCTGGTTGGAGGGCCGGGCCGCCCTGTCGGTTGGTTGGTTCGACTACGGGTTGTGGAATCCCGTCGTGGTCCGCCTCGCCCCGTCGACCGGCGAGCGCCTCGTGCCCCGCTGGGTCTGGGACGCGGTCCCGTCGCACAAGCGCAGCGGCTACTCCATCGAGATCATGATCAACGAGGTCGTGGCCGAGGGACGGCTGCCGACCACGGCGCGCATCCTGCACGGAGTGACGCACCGGACCAAGCGCGACAAGTACGGGCGGCGTCGCGGGTACCGGGAGACCTGGAGGATGTTCTGGCACCTCATCGGCCTCCCGACTCTCGGCGTGGTCCGGTGGCGGACCTTCTGGTTCTACTGGCGCCAGCTCACCGTCGAGGACTGAACGGAGCTGGTTCCTGAGCGGCCTAGGCCCGGCGCTCGGGACCCTGGACGAGAGCCCGGGCGTCGGGCGGAAGGAGAGCCTCGATGCGGTTGGCGACGTCGGCCCACTGCCGGTGCATGGCCTGGAAGTCGTCTGCCGTCCCGTCGAACCTGAGGCCTGCGTTCGCCGCGGCCATGGCCACACCGTCGGCCCCCATGCGCTCGGCGCCCTGAAAGAGCTGACAGAGAAGGACTGCGGTCGAGACGGTCAATGGGATGGCAACGGGGTCCGGGCGGTCTCCGGCCCCGGGATCGTCGGGGTAAGAGTCGTTGATGGCCTGGTCGAGCTTCTCGAGGAGCTGATCGAGATGCTGGTCGCCTTCGGCGGTCGGCACCCGGGCCCCGCCGAGGTCGGTCGACTTGCGCAGAAGCTTGACCCCCGCCTCCACCGCGACGAGCTCCCCGTTGCCGGTACCGAGTTGGACGACCAGCGTGTCGTTCGAATCCGTCATCGGGCCCGCAGCATAGGGACCAGAAAGACGACTCCGAGTCGCTTGACGGATACTGGACGGGATGACAGGCCTCCAATTGCAGCGACCAGAGGTCCGGCGGGCCGCCGTGCGCCGGTCGCGGCTGTTGAACCGCATCACGATCGGCTGGAACGTGGTGGAGGGCGTGGTGGCGGTCGTGGCGGGCGTCGTCGCCGGTTCGGCGAGCCTCGTGGGCTTCGGCCTCGACTCGGGGATCGAGGTGTCGGCTGCTCTGGTCCTGGCCTGGCGCCTGGCCAAGGAGGACGGTCAGGGATGCATGGCGGAGTTCGACCGGCGGGCGACCCGGCTCATCTCTCTGTCGTTCTGGACGCTGGCCGCCTACGTGGGCGTGGAGAGCGCCGGTGACCTCCTGGGCGGCCGGCATCCCGAGAGCAGCGTCGTCGGTGTCGTGCTGGCGGCCCTGTCGCTGGCGGTCATGCCCGTGCTTGCCCGGGCCAAGCGCCGCCTCGCACCTGTGCTCGGTTCGCAGGCGGCGTCGTCCGAGGCCGACCAGACCAGCCTGTGCGCCCTGCTCTCGGCCGTGCTCCTCGTGGGCCTGGGTCTGAACGCCGCATTCGGCTGGTGGTGGGCCGACCCGGTCGCCGGCTTGTCCATCGCCGTGCTCGCCGTCGCCGAGGGCGTTCGTACCTGGCGGGCCGACGCACTCGAGGACACCTGCTGCGTCTGACCCGCCTTGGGCTAACCGGCGTCGGCGGGCCGGCGGGCCACCGCCGTCACCAGCGGCGGCAGGACGACCGGGTCGTCGCCCGGGTCGACACCGGTGAGGTGGGCCAGGTAGTCGGCCACGGGGCCGGGGCCGGCTCCGGCCTGCGACTCAGCCCACGCATCGACGATCTCCAGACCGGCGTCGCGGGCCAGGGCCGGCAGCAGGGCGCCTACGTCGGGGTGGCGGGCCTCGGGCATCGACAGCGCCTGTCCGCCGACCCTGCCGCCGCTGGTCAGCGGCTCCTGGGCGACGATCCATCCGGAGCGGCGGACCACCCGGCCCATGCGCGTGAGGACGGCCAGTGGATCGTGCACGTGCATCAGGAGGAATCGGCAGAACGCCAGGTCGACCGGCTCGGGCAGGAGGAGCTCCTCGGCCGCCTGGGTGATGGCCACGACCTGGCTGTGGGCCGCCGCCGCCTCGGCCACCAGATCCCGGGCGTGCGGGTCGCTGTCGACGGCGTAAACCCGGCCGTCGCGGCCGACGACCTCGGCCAGGGCCACGCTCACGTCGCCGCCGCCTGCGCCGATGTCGGCGCACGTCCATCCCTCGCGCAGGCCGAGTCGGTCGAGGGCGGTCCCGAGTGGTCTCCGGTAGACGTCGTTGCGCAGCCCGAGCTCGATCATCGGGCGACCATAGGCTGTACCTCTGCGGCTTCGCCGCCCGGGCGGGGCCCCGGGTGTTGAACCCGTTTCAGACGGCCGTCGCCTCCTGGGGCGAGGACACCTGGCGCGACCTCCCGTGGCGCCGCACCCGGGACCCCTGGAGCGTCCTCGTGAGGGAGCTGATGCTCCAGCAGACCCAGGTGGCCAGGATCGTGGGCGCGGTGGCAAGAGTTCCTCGGGCGGTTTCCCTCGGCGTCGGTCTGTGCGGCGGCCCCCGTCGGCGACGTCGTCGGGGCCGGGGAGGGGCTCGGCTACAACCGCCGGGCGGTCAACCTCCACCGGGCGGCCTCGGTGCTCGTCGAACGCCACGACGGAGCGCTGCCACCGGACCTCCACGCTCTGCTCCGGCTTCCCGGGGTCGGGCCCTACACCGCCCGGGCTGACGCCATGCGCCGGGGCCCGCTGCCCCTTGGCGATGTGGCGCCGGTTGGCCGGCCGACCCCGACCGGGCGCGCCGCATTGTTGTGTCCCTGGTTGCCGACGGCCTCGCCCGGGACGCCGACGGCGCTCTTCGCCTCCCCTGAGGCATAGCGGCCTAGGGTTCTCGAGGTGTCGACGCGCCACTGTGACCGTGACCCGGCATGACCGGTATCGAGCCCGAGGATCCCCTCGCCCTCCACCCGGTCGACGGTGAGGAAGGGAGCGTTGGCGGTATTGATGCCGCCCGCTTCCGCTCGGTCCTGGGCCATTTCGCCACCGGCGTCACGGTGGTCACCACGGCCAATGCCGTGGGCACGCCTGCGGGCCTTTCGGTGAACTCCTTCACGTCGGTGTCGCTCGACCCGCCGCTCGTCGCCTTCTGCGTCGCCCGGGCTTCGACCACCTGGCCCCGCATCCGTGCTCTCGGCTCGTTCTGCGTGAACATCCTGTCGCAGGACCAGGAGGACCTCTCGCGGGTGTTTGCGACACGCGGGGCCGACAAGTTCCGGGGTGTCGGGTGGAGGCCCGCGGAGTCCGGGGCACCTGTCCTGGCCGGCGCCCTGGGCTGGCTCGACTGCACGGTGGAAGCCGAGCACGAGGCGGGCGACCACGTCATCGTCGTCGGCCGGGTGCGGGACACCGGAGTCGAGCACGAGGAGGGTCCGCTGGTCTTCTACCGTGGGGGGTATGGCCGCTTCCAACCCTGAATCATCCTCCGCCCCCATGGCCGAGGTCACCGAGTCCGACGTCATCGGCGGCGTCCTCCTGGTCAGCCCCAAGCTCCACGGCGACGCCCGCGGCCGGTTCGTGGAGACGTACCGGCGGTCGTGGTTTCCCGATGGCCGGGAGATGGTGCAGGCCAACCGCTCCGACAAGGTGGAGGCCAGCCTGGTCGGCCTCCACTACCACCTTCACCAGGCCGACTACTGGTACGTGCCGCACGGCCGGGCCCAGGTGGTGCTGCACGACCTCAGGCAAGGCTCTCCAACCGACGGCGCCACCCTCGAGCTCGAGATCGGCGACGAAAACGAGCAAGGCGTCTACATCCCGCCCGGGGTGGCCCACGGCTTCGCGGCGCTGACCGACATGACCATCACCTACCTCGTCGACCAGTACTACAGCCCCGACGACGAGCTGGGCATCGCCTGGGACGACCCCGAGGTGGGAGCCAGGTGGGCAGTCACCGATCCGGTCCTGTCCGCCCGCGACCAGGCGAACCCGCGCCGGGCCGACATCCCCCACGGCATCCGGCCGCTGTTGGGCCCCGGGCCCGAACCTGTGACCGGATGAGCAGACGATGAGCGCTCTCGGCCCCAACGCCCCCTGCTGGTGCGGTAGTGGCCGCAAGTTCAAACGATGCCACCAGGCGTCGACCGAGGCCGTCCGCCCCGGTCGGATCTCGCCGTGCCGGCCCGTGCCTGCGTCGATCCCGCGACCGAGCTACGCCGACACCGGGATCGTCGAGCGCTGGGCCGAGCCCCTCGTGAAGTCGCCCGACGTCCTCGACCGTATGCGGCGGACCGCCCGGGCCGCGGCCGACGTCCTTGTCGCCGTTGGCCAGGCGATCGAGCCCGGGGTCACCACCGAGGCGCTCGACGCCCTCTGCCACGAGGAGAGCATCGCCCGCGACGCCTATCCGAGCCCCCTGAACTACGGCGGCGCCGTACAGCCGTTCCCCAAGTCGATCTGCACCTCGGTCAACGAGGTCGTCTGCCACGGGATCCCCGACGACCGCCCGCTCCGTGAGGGCGAGATCGTCAACCTCGACGTGACCGTCTTCCGGGAAGGAGTCCACGGCGACACCAACGCCACCTTCGCCGTCGGGAGGATCGACGACGAGTCGGCCCACCTCGTCTCTGTCACCCGCGAGTGTCTGGAGCGTGCCATCGGGGCCGTGGCACCGGGCCGTCCCCTCAACGTGATCGGCCGGACGATCCAGGAGCACGCCGAGGCCGCGGGCTACGGCGTCGTGCGCGACTTCGTCGGCCACGGCGTCGGTGAGCAGTTCCACGCCGGGCTCAGCGTGCCGCACTTCTACGACCCCCGGGCCACCACGGTGATCGAGCGGGGGATGACGTTCACCATCGAGCCGATGATCACGCTCGGCACGTGGAAGGTCCGGATGTGGGACGACGGGTGGACCGCCGTCACCGCCGATCGTCGCCGGACCGCCCAGTTCGAGCACACCCTCGAGGTCACCGACGACGGGGCCGACATCCTCACGCGCCCCACCGACGAGTCGCGCCACCCCTACTGGCGCATCCCCCGCCTGCTGACCCGGGGGTAAGCCGAACGGCTCAACGCTTGTCGAAGTCGGCTCGAGGCTTGTCCGCTCGGTGCCGGGTCAGGACACGCCAGCGGAGCGCCCGCAGTTCATTGTTGTATCGGTGCCATCGCCGCCGATACACAGATCGGCGTCGCTGCCCCCGTTGAGGGAGTCGTCGCCCTGGTCACCGATCAGCTTGTCCCTTCCGGGGCCGCCGGCGATCGTGTCGTCACCGCCCTGTCCGAGGACCTGGTCGGCGCCGGCCTCACCGAGGATCCGGTCGTTGCCGTTGCCGCCCAGTATCTTGTCGTCACCGTCGCCGCCGCAGATGGTGTCGTTCCCGCCGTCGCCGAGGATCCGGTCGTTGCCGCCGCCGCCGAGGATCACGTCAGGACCTGGCGTCCCGAAGATCCTGTCCGTGCCGGGTGTGCCGACGATCGTCGGGGTGATGCCGCCGCAGCCGTCTGAAGGTATGGACGTCGTCGTGGACGACGGCACCGTGGTGGACGACGGCGCCACCGTCGTGGTCGGCGCCACCGTCGTGGTCGGCGCCACCGTCGTCGTGACGCCGCATTCCACCTGGCCGATGATCAGCTCACCGACGGCCGTGGGCCCGAGGGCGTACTGGTGGCCGGCGTTGACGGTGATCGAGCCGTCGGGGTTCACGGTCTGCTCGTTGAAGACGTACCGGAAGTTGTCGCCGACGCTATTCAACACGCCCTCGTAGGTCGTGTTGGGGGCCGGGTTGGTCGGGAGCACTATGACGGTCTCGTCGCCTTCCACGGTCGGATTCCCGTCGGAGGTCTGGAGCGTTCCGTTGGTGATCGTGGTCGTGCCGCTGACGCCGGCTTCGGACGCGGTGCAGCTGCTGGCGACATTGCTGGCGGTGAACACCTCCACACGAGATGTATTGGTATTGCTGATGTTGGCCGTGCTGGTCACGGACCCGGTCGGG
>Ga0183260_10002542_pt1 | contig 15066 bp, 8 predicted proteins | sample AntDrymUQ4972206_2_FD_129768 | JGI IMG/M metagenome (GOLD analysis project Ga0183260, IMG submission 129768) | Polar desert sand microbial communities from Dry Valleys, Antarctica - metaG UQ497 (22.06) (version 2) (version 2) | ecosystem: Environmental > Terrestrial > Soil > Desert | place... | reverse complement strand
CACCTGCCCATGTGGATCGAACTCAGGACAGATTTCGGCAAGGAGTACCTAAGCGAGAAAGTCGCGGCAGCGACACCGCCCGGATAGCAGAATCACTCGAAAATAGACTCGAATACCAACCCGCGTTTTACGACAAATTTAGTATATACTTATGACATGTCGGATTTCCTGCAGGTGGACACCCGGAGGCTCAGGCGGCTCAGGCGCGAGGCCGCTCTCTCGCAAGAGGAGCTTGCGAAACAGGCCGGGGTAACGCAGGAGACGATCTCGCGCCTTGAGCGCGGTCTCCACGCGGCCCAGGGCAGTACGTTGCGCGGAGTAGCCGCTGCTCTAGGTGTGGAACCCAAAGAGCTGATGAAGGGAGAGTAGATGCCAGCCACCAAGAGCCGGATCAAGTGGCGCGAGAAAGAGCAGCGCTATATGGCCCGCTACACCGCCCAGACCCCCGACGGCCCCAAGCGCAGGACGCTCTACACCAAGAAGGGCGAGACCAGAAAAGACCTGGAGAAGAGGCTGGCCATAGCGATGGGCGATGCCGCCAGAGGTCTCTACATAGACTCGAAGAATCTCAAGGTCGATGAATGGCTGGAACTGTGGCTGTCCGACTGCATCAAGCCCCTGGTGGAGGCCGACAAGATGGCGCACAGCACGTTCGCCCGCTACAGGGGGATAGTCAACAAGCATCTGTCGCCCGCGCTCGGACACAGGAAGCTCAAGGATCTTACCCGTCCCGAGGTCCGCAGGCTCTACGCCGACAAGGGCATGGCGCTGCCCCCTCGGTCGGTGGACTACATCCACATCACGCTGCAGATGGCGCTCTCACAGGCCGTTTTGGACGACCTCATACACCGAAACGTCGCCGAAGGCGCGCGTCCGCGCAGCAGCCGACAGGCCAGTCCTGACAAGGCGAAGGCCCTGTCAGCGACGCAGGTCCGGGCGCTGCTCGCGGCGACGAGGGGTGCCCGCAACGAGGCCCTGTACGCGGTCGCGCTCCACACGGGGCTGCGGCAGGGGGAGTTGCTCGGGCTGATGTGGAAGGACCTGGATATGGACGCCGGTTCTCCTACGCTCGCCGTCCGCCGTGCGCTCAAGGTCACGGATCATGGTCTGGATTTTGGTCCCCCGAAGAACAGTGCCAGCCGCCGGTCCGTACCCCTCAATCGTACCGCCGTGGCCGCCCTGCGGGCTCACAGGACACGCCAGAAGGAGGAGAGGTTGGCCGCTCCCGAATGGCGGGATGCCCGGCTCGTCTTCCCCAACCGGGTCGGCGGCCCGATGGACCACAACAACCTCTATTACCGCGAGTACAAACCGCTCCTCAAGCGCGCCGGGCTTGAGGCTGAGGGCTTCACCTTCCACGCCCTCCGGCACACCTTCGCCACGGCCCTGTTCGCTCAGGGCGAGCACCCGAAGGTAGTCCAGTCCCTCCTCGGACACTCATCCATAATCCAGACGATGGATACCTACTCGCATCTCACGGAGGGGATGGGCGGCGACGCCGTGGACGGATTAGACGAAGTGTTCAATTAGGTCGGTAGTGGCGTGACCAGTTGCTCGCCGGAACGGCCACCTTTCGCACTCGAACTTGTTTGAGTTGAGCGGAGGAACCGCCGGGTACAAGAACCACCAATAACACGTTCGACGCCCGTGATCCCTCACCGCCAGTGCGAGCTGACGTACTCAAGCGCGTCAGCGGTGTTTAGCAGCCGGGTTGAATTGTTGAGCCGCACGTAGAGGTCTGCTTCGCCCTTCCCACCGCGGACAAACGTTGGTTTATTTCCGCGCCGCACATCGACCCGGCACACGGTGCCCTCGGGGAACTCCTCGAAGCTAATCGACACCCTCGACGTTGCCGTCGGACCGAGCACGTTGTCTAAAAGACCAGTAAGCCAGAGCTCGAACCCGTCGCGGGTCTGCTTGCTTCCGAGAGTCCTCAGGTCTTTCTCGATGCCAAAGATCTCGCCGGCATCGGTGACACCTATTAGGAGCGTGCCCCCTTGGCCGTTCATGAAGCCAGCAACGGACTTGATGACCATGAGCTCGATCACCTTGTCTTGCCGTTTGTTAGCAAGGTTTACTCGCGCCGTCTGCTTGAACTCGACGTAGGCGCTCTCGCCGCCGGCGATGAGCGCATCGGCCAATCTATCTGTTGTCAGTTGGCTATCAGGAACCTCGGTTTCGGCGAGCACGGTGTCGGATCCGAACCCAGTATCGAGTTCTTCCGGTTGCTCGGGAACCTCGACCCACAGTTCCCGACCCGTGTCGCGTTCGACGTACGAGAAAGCCGTCTTAGCGTAGTCGTGTGCGGCCAGCTTCTTGAGCTGCTCCTTGACCCGACGGCGGCCCTCCATGGCGAACTCCAGGTATTCCCGCAGCTCCCCGTGGCTCCACTGCCCATCCGGATGGAGGATCTTCAGCAGCCCGGAAACCGTCTTGCGCACGGCCCTTTCGTCGCGGGCCGACAAATCCGGACCGAGGACGAAGTCCTCGTCAATGGCCCGCACGAAGTTCTGCCTGCGGAGCTGGCGCAGCGCCTCGGCGAGGTAATCGGACACCAGGCCGAAGTGCGTGGTGAATAGGCGTTGTTCTAATTTGGGTATCTCCCAGCCGGGAAGGTAATAGTGGAGCCGGTCGAGAAAGGCCGGGTCGATCATGGCCTTAGGCAGGTCGGCGAACAGGTGAGCCGTGCGGACGAGTTCCTGGTGCGGCTTGCTCGTGTTGCCGATGAGCACCACCGACGCCTCGGCGGGCGTCTCATCCTTCCCACGGGCGAACGAGCCGGACTCCATGTAATCCTTTAGCATGTTGACGACCGTCGAGTCGGACATCTCGAGCCCGGCAACTTCGTCGAAGGCGACTACATCCCACATGCCCAACAAGCCGATCCGGCCCGAGCTGAGGTTCACGAACAGCTGGGCGACCGTGACCTTCCCGCCGGAGACGAGCATCGCGTTCGGTGATGTCTCCCGGTACACGAACGACTTACCGGTACCCCATGGGCCCAGTTCGATCAGGTTGTAGTTGCGTTCGACCATGGGGACGAGCCGAAGGACGGCGAGCAGCTTGCCTCGCAGGTCGAAGTGCGCGGGCTCGAGACCGATCGAGCGCATCACGAGGTCGATCCACTCGTCGCGGTCGAAGCGGGCGCGCCCGGCGACGTAATCGTCCATGTCGAAGGCGGCCACCTGGATGGGCTTGAGGGCCCGAATGTAGAAGGGCCGCTTCTTGGCCTCGTCGTCGGTGGCGTTGTAGAGCAGGTCGAGTTGGCACCAGGCGCCGCCACCGACGAGACGGTCGTACTTGTAGACGACCTCCTCGGGGACATGGACGTACTTGTCCCCGAAATTGGCCAAGTGGGCCCAGAACTTGTCCTCGCTCGGCACGAGGCGGACGTCGACCTTGTCTATGAGGCGGTGCTGGCCCTTTCGCTTTAGATCGGCCTTGGCCTTCTCGGACTCGTCCGGGCGGATGAAGTTCTCGCGCAACGATTGGTTGACGACTTGAAGTCCGGTGGCGATTGCCGCCGGGTCTTCGGACGCGCAGTACTTCCCGAGCAGGAACTCGAGGACGTATACGGGGACGTTGGCCCCGACCTTCACCTGTCGGACGAGGTCCTTTCGGACCACCCTCCCCGCGTAGGCATCGTTGGCGAGCCGATCGAGCCCGTCCATGGGTGTGCCAGCCAAGGCAGCGGTATCGGTCAATCGAGCTCATCCTCCACTAAGATTTTGGCAGAGACGGGCGCGTCCGTGCCGCCGAGACGAACGCCGGTGCGGGCGTCGAGCACCTCTATGTCGACCGCGGTGTCGCGTTCGAGGTTGGCCGTTACCTGGAACGTCAAGACGGGCGGGGTCCCGTCGGCCCGCAGCGTCACCGCGCCGGTGGCCGGGTCGAATCCGTCGCCGGACACGACGCGCGCGACGACGTCGCTACCGCCCGGTCCTTGGGCCACGACACGCACCGTGATCTCCCTCGTGAACAGGTTGCCGGTGAAGCCGACGCTGGCCGCGAACGCCCCGGTCGTGATGCGTCCACCGGCGACGGCGACGTCGACCCGGAGTTCCGTGGGCGCCGGCGCCGGTTCGGTGTCTACGACGACGACGGGTATGACCAGTTCCTGGGGCGACAGCCCGCCGTGGAAGAACTGCTTGGACCCACCGGCACGGAACACCGCAAGACCGCGGGGCACGATGAGGTCGAGGTCGCTCGGGATTCCCGTAGAGGCCAGCGGGACGCGCAGCGTGCTCGCCGTAGTCGAGGCGCCTTTGCCGACCCAGCCGCGACGGTGCAGGTCGCCGGTCCCGCCCGGAGGAGGATCGACGGCCCGATCGGGGCCGAGGCCCCGCGATAGGGTGACGAACCCATGGTCCGCGGTGATTACGATGCGCCGCACGCCGGCCTGACCGAGGCGGGCGACGAGGTTCCGAAGCAGCTCGAGCACGGCGTTGAACTGCGACCAGGCGGCGTTAAGCATCCCCGACTCGCCGGCCGAGTCAAGTTCCTGGGAGCGGACCAACAGCAGGTCCGCGTCGCCGAGCGCCCGCTTGAGTTCCTTCTCGCCCTGCCCGGCTACGGCGTCGAGGGTGCGGTCTAGGACCTTGTCGCCATGAGCAGCACGCAGCCGGGAGACGCGTTCGGGTACGCTGGCGACCTTCTCACCGCTGACCCGGGCCGCGAGGTCCCCGCCGTCGAGCTCGAGGGATAGCGCAGCAGCAGCTGCTGGCGTGAGGTTGGCCATGCCGACCGGCGTGATTGTCGGTGCCGCCGCGACCGCCGCGTGCAACTCGACGGCGTGGCCGTCTGCCCGCAGGCCGTCGCACAGGTCGGTGCCGAGCTCGAAACGGAGCGCGTCCACCCAGACGTACGCGACCGGGCCGGGGGCGTCGCGTACCCACTTTGCGTGTATGTCCCCTTGACGGGCAAGGGAGCCTGCGCCGAAGCCACCGCTTTCGACGGCGGAGGTGAAGGCGAGGAGCGTGGCGTCGAGCCACCGCTCGTGGGCGGCACTCGCGGCGGTAAACGCCGCTTCGAGTTCGCCGAGGGTGCGCAGGTCGTTGCGGGCGACCTCGAACCGGCGGTGGGCGCGGTCAACCTTGGAACCCGCATCGACGTACCAGTCGAGCATCGATCCGGCCGAAGAGACTTCGGGCGGCGGGGTTTGGTCGACGGCGCTGAGCAACCCGGCAGTGGCCTGCACGGCGCGCCACCGCCGGGCGGTCGTGGCCCAGCCTTGCCCGCCCGGTCCTTGGGGCAGAACCCACGGACTGATCCGGAGCCGTCGCTCTGCCAGCGTGCCCGCGCCGATCGGGTCGCCGATCCTCAGCCGGCGGACCGCTTCGTCGAACGCGAGGTCATCGAGCGCGGGGGTGGCCGTGCAGCCGGATAGACCACACACCCACGGCAGGGTGCTGGCGAGGCCGAGTTCTTCGTCGACCCGGCGGGCGAGGTCTCCGTAACCCTCACGATATCTCGGGTCGTTCCGCCACGCGACGAGGAGATCTTCGGTCCGTCGGCGTTGCTTGGCGTTGACCGGTACCCACGCCGAGGCTAACGTCTTTGGCAAGCCGTCCGCTGCCGCGGCGAGCTCCGTGAGGACCATCTGGCGAAGCGCGTCCCGGCGGAGTTCGTCGCCGGACCCGGCCAGCGTTCCGCCGAGCTGGGCGCTGAGCAGATCGGCCGCCGCCGGCCAGGCGCCGGCGGCATCAAGCTCGACCGATCTGTCTCCGGTCAGAATGCGCAGCGCCATCGTGCGGGCATCGCTGGCGCCCAAGACGCCGATCAGGCGGACGTCGCCGCCTGCGTCACCGCCGATAGCGGCCTCCGCCTCCAACAACGTGTTCGCCTGACTACCGATCTCGGCCAGCCGCTGCTCGCTCAGCTCACCCTTCAACGCGTCCTTTGCCAGCGTCGACAAGCGGCGGCTGTAAGAGCCACCGGCGGCCCGTAGTTCCTCAAGCGGATCTTCCTCGGGAGGGCGTGCGGGCGCGTAGATCACTAGCCTGGGAGGAACATCGCTAGCAAGGAGTGGCTCCACCTCCCTACGTAGCGCGTACCAGCTTCCCTCGTAGGCCACGAAGTGTGCGTCCGGCGGGCATAGAGACGCCGCGACATCAACGTACTCGCGCCCGCTATCCTGCCAGACAACGACACCCTTCTGGCTTACCTTCTTGCCCAGCTCGGCCGCAAGGTGGTCTCGCATCGCCGTCACAGCTGGTCCGCCCACGCGGCGACGGTGGCCCACTCGTACTTGCCCTTGCGCAGATCGGCTCTTGCCGACTTCGCATCGGGCCAGGCTGGAAACAGATCGGCTAGCGGTGCCGCACAGAGTATAAGGCCGTCATCGAGATCAGGTTCCCAGCCCAATCCGGCAATTCGCTCGGCCTCGGATCGGAACCGTCGAAGCTCCTCGGCCAGTTTCTCCTCGGCATCAAGCTCAGCGACCACCTTCTGGACTGCTCGTCCCGTCCTACCCTCGCGCTGCTCACGTTGAAGGCGTGCGATAGCGTCGCTGGCCAAGCGTTCACGCCGACCGGCTTCGCTGGCGACTGAATATAGTGTTTCGCGAGAGAGCGAAGGAGCGTACACCCAAACGCCCCATTTATTCGATGGCACCGTCAGTGGCCAGTATATAGGCGCCTTCCGACGGCTCTTCGAATACCGTGACCGATGCGTCTTGAAGAACTCTTTGCGAAGGTATTCACGCACGGTCTTACGACGGAGGACTACAAGTATCTCTCCAAGGATCTCATTTGAGTGCTTGAAAAGGACCGAGGCCGCGTTAAGTACCTGGGCTTCGACGTCCCAATGATGGCCAGGCTCGTCAACTAACATAGCCTGCGCTGGTAAGTCGAGGGGATAACCAGATGGTGGTACGGGGTGCGGCATACCAATGTCAGAGACCAGCATACCAGGCGAGCAGATAGCAGGAGCGTCGAGCAGGTTAGGCAATGATGGGACAGCCGATTGGTTGCAGCCGATGCGAACATCCCATCGACCGAAGGCTACACCAATAAGATAAGACAATAGTTCGTCGGCATTGGTCCGAGCATCACCTACAATATTTGACTCAGACTTATTGCGGGTCTCTACTATCAATCGGGGATGGATCTGGAGGTAATGGGCCGTAACTTCCAAGCGGCGGTCCGCCCAATACACCTTATGAGACAATATTCGCCTGCCGCCGCGATCTTGCACAGCTCGGTCGATGAGGGCATCGATTGGCAGTGAATCCAGCTCTTCGATAATAGATACATCTGGGGCTGCGTCACTATCGTACTGGCTTGGGTGGGGACCGACTTGCGTGTCTAGAAATGCTCGACTCGGGAGTCCAAGGTCTAGAGCCGTGTCTAGTGAGTCTTCGACTCTCGCGGTCGCGTCCAAGATGCGGAGAGCTACATCGTCTCTGTGTCGCCTAACCGCCTCGAGACGCTCGGCAAAAGATCCCTCAAAGTTGAGCGCGGCAGGCCGAGTGAATCGGCGCGCCGTTTCGTCTTCCAAGTCCTTTTGTGCGTGGAGATGAATCGCTTCTGATGCGGCAGTAGACATTTCGGTCTTGGCGATCGCCAAAGCCGCAGCGGGCCACGGAAGCTTTTGCACTATCCCAACCTCATAACGTCGCTTCGCCCCACCAGACGTTACCTCATCGGCAGCAGTCAGAAATACTTCGATCAACGCTCGACAAGCCCGAGAGAGTAGCCAGGCTAGTACGAGGTAGACGTCGGTACCTGAATCCGGAAACGCAGCGGGGCCAGCATTACTAAAGATACAGCCAGAGGGCAAAATGCGGGGGCCGAATCCAGAGGTGGTGTGTGACGGCCACGTCAGTCCTGCCTGGAAATAAGCCTTCGGATCCTTAATTATCCAACCGACGTTACCCTTAAGGTACGGATAGCGATCATTGACATAGTTTCGGATTCGCTTTCCATCGTCTTCCCAATCAACTAGCAAGAACACGTCCGACCAATACGGTAGATACTCTCCACCTTTTGCGTATGGCGCCCATCGTTTTGTGGTCGTAAGTTCTTCTTGCGTTCGCCCGATCGCATGCGGATTTACTTCCCACCACGCACGCACAAACCGGAAGTCGTCCTTCGTACTGAGCCCCAGCTTAACCTGAGCCGCCTCAGGATCAATAGGTGCGCAGCTCTTGAATAAATCTCGTAGGTCAGGACCTATCCAGTAAGCAAGTGGTACACCAGGAATAGCCTCCAGTTCGGTCTGAGCTACCTCAAAAATTCGATCATCGACAAGACCCTGACGTCGCCTACTGACGACATCGTAAGTCGCTGTCGCTCGCTCAGCGTCCCGTAACAATCGTAGGAACACGGTTGAGTCTTCCGCCGGCCGGCTATTGGCAATAACATAGGCTGCGGCTTCCACTAGCGCTTCCTCCATCACGCCATAGCCAAGGTCAGCGAACAAAGCTAGACGACGATCGAAGATGACCTCACGTCGCCACTTCTCGAAGGTATTTGAGAAGAAGGCAGCACGCGAGGTGATTGCGCCGAGATATCCACTCGGCTTGCAGAGTTCAATTCCACGCCCCACGAACGCAGCGAGGAGATTGTAGTCTTTAGTTGGGATCCATTGGTAAGCCGACTTCAAGTAACCTTTGGTTTCTCCTACGGGCTCTCCGAATGGTGGATTCATGAGGACAGCATCATAGCGTTGGCGAACCACGTCAACGAGTCGCAGGGCGTCGTCCGCCTCGTCTGCAAAGAGTCGCTCCACAACTGAGGAGGAGGCTTGGTCAGCAACTAGGCGCAAGTGGGCCAAGAGTGCGCGATCAGCTTCCTCAAAGGCTTCGTCGGAAACTGGCAGCGTGTCGGTACCCCCTTCGAACACACCATAGCGAATTTCCTTATCGAGCACCTCCTCAGCCTTCAGCAAAGTGCCGAGTAACGGTGCATCGGCAAGAACCTCACTCAGGCGGTCAACGAGATTTTGCTGACCCGCGGTGAGTTGAAGGTTGGGGGGCAATGCGGCGGTCCCCCCAGGAAGACCGCGAGCAGTAACGATATTTGGTCGTGGCAATGCCAGGTCTCGGTCGTGACGCCGAGCACGGAGGACAATGGCGGCGCTGGCCACCTGGGTGCAGCGGGCGTCGATGTCGACGCCCCAAAGGGAGGCGACGATCTTCGGTGCAGCCTCCGACGGAGAGACGCCTGCTAACTCCCATGCACGCTCGAGCAGGTCATAGCACCCGAGCAGGAAGTGGCCGCTGCCACAGGCCGGGTCGAGGCACTTCACTTCTTCAAGGTTAAGAGAGGGGCCTGGTTCAGTCGGTGGATCCACGAGCAGTGGCAGCTCGTCGAGGAGCGGGCTGGCCGGGTCGTTCTCGATGAGCCGACGGCCGATCGTGTTCTGCACTAGGAAATCCACGACGTAGCGGGGAGTGAAAAACTGATTGCGGACAGCGAGGTCACGCGAGTTGCGCGGGGCGGAAGCCTCGCGCATCTCGCGTCGCTCTTCGCCAGTGTTAAAGAACTGGTATGCCCACCCAAGCGTGTCGGGCGCTGCCCAAGTCTCGACTCCTACGGGGTCAAATAGTTCTACGATCTCGTCAAAGGCTGCGGTGCTCGGCTCGAGGGCTAGGAGAGGGTTACGAGGATCAAACAGGATGGGGGCATCGGCGGCAAGCTCGTCGCCGCAGAGCCGGAGGTAGGCACGGTAGTCGCCGGCGAGCATGGGCATTATCTCACCGAGGTCTTTGAAGCCGCGCGACTGCGGACCGTTGGCAAGCGACTCTGGGAGGAGGCCAATCGCCTCGGCGACGCGAATCGCCACCAGTCGGTTGAGGTGGGTGAAAGCCGCCTCGCGCAGAAGGCGGGCGACGGCGCCGGCCGCGTCTTCACCGAGTGTCCTTAAGTGAGCGACAATTTGCACCAAGTCTCGGCGGGTGACTCTTACATTGGGGTCGTCGGGGAGGGCGGCCTCGTCCTCGAGGGTGCCGTCGAGGTGGATGCCAAAACGCCCCTCGGCCTGTGCCGCAAAGTCGCTCTCTAAGAGCACCCGGGCGCGAATGACAAGCCGTTCGAGCATCGATCGTTGCTCGGCGTCGAGGCCGGTGGGAGCATTCGTGGTCATTGAAGACGGACCTGCTTTCCGTTGGCTAGCTCGGCGAGTGCGGCTTGGCGGATTCGGTCGATGGCGACGTCGAGTTCCTCCTCGGACGTGATGGACTCGGAGACGAGCTGGCTCACAAGTACCCGCGCGAGGTTGCCTGCGGCTTGGAGTTCCTCTAGTACGTGGACCGCGTGGGAGTAGCGCCCCTCCGCAACCTCCAGGCGGGCGCGAAGGTCCGCAAGGCCGATCTCTACTGTCGGATCAGAGGGCAGCAGACCGTCTAGGGGCCGGAGGGCTTCGTCGACCTTGCTGTCGTCCATGTCGGCGAACCGCTCCAGTAGCTCTGCCCGCAGGGCTTCGACCTTCTGGGTGAGCACCGCCTTTGCTTCGGCCGTGGCCTTGTGCCGAGCGTCGGCGACCTTATTGGTCAAGTCCTCGATCTGGCCGCGATGGGTGAGGAGGTCACCGGCGGCGAGCTGGTCGGCCAGCTCGGCGAGCGCATCCGCCGCATCGCTCGGCATACCGTTGGTGCCGGCGCTAACCTCAGCGCGAGCCTTCCGGACGAGCGGAAGGTCGTTCTCGAGTGTGTCCGCCATCTTGCGGACCGTGTCATGGTCGGCGGCCAGGTCGGCCCACGCGGCGTGCGCCGACGTCACCACGTCGGCGTCGCTCGCCACGCGGAAGGAGACAACGACGTTCTGGAGCCGGGCGACGGCCTCCGGCACCGTCATGCCGGCACCTTTAAGGCCGGCGCTGATCGTAGCGCACGCCTCCGCGTCGGGGATGAAGTAGTCGCGCAGCGCCGACGCCAAGCCGGCAGTGTCTATCGGGGGCTTCGTGCCCGTCAGCTTTCCGAGGCTGGCCGCGACCGCCACCCTACTCTCCACGTCGGGGCCAGCAGAAGGTGGGGAGAATGACGTGGCGCGGAAGTCGTTGAGCCTGCCGAACACCCTATCGAGTCGGTGGTCGGAGGGCGTGCCGATCTTGGCTCCCTGATAGGTGGCCTCGAGCACGCCCGCCCTCAGCGCGGCCGCGCACAGCGCCTGCACCACCTCGATAGCCGCGCCCCGAGGTGGTTCGGCGAGCTTCGTTGCCAATAGCCCGCCGGTAACCAGGTGGCCGTAGTTGATCTCGTTCTTGACGATCATCATCAAATCGTGCAGCGGCCCCGTGTCGGTGGCGACCTGGTAGCCTTGCGGGGTGAGCCCCACGAGGCCGATGCCGCTCTCGGTCAACGCCGAAGCAACGGTGGAGAGATCCTCCGTGCGCAGGACGGTCATGACGTCCCTGCTCGAGAGCTGCGCCGCGAATTGGTTCAGGCGGTCGTAGACAACCGCGATTCGGTCCGTCATCAGCTTCTGGGCCGCCTGGGTAAGGGTCCCGGCCGGCACGTCGTCGAGGGTACCGCGGAACACGACCTGCCCGGCGGTCATGTCTCGAGAGAGACGCTCGATAAGCTGGCGTTCGATACGGCCGAGGCGCTGCCGCTCGTCGCCGAGCAACTCGACCTCCGCCGGCGTCTTCGACGGCGTGTCCCTGGCTTTGATCATCTCGTTGCTGCGGTACCACTCCTCGATGGCCCTGTACGTGTCGTCTCCGAGGCTGTAGGTCCAGGTAACCCGGTTGGCAACCGACTCCTCGCGCGACGCGCTCCTAAGTTGCTCGCGGCGTGCAGTGTCGGCCTCTTCGACGTGGAGGGCGATGTCGCCGTCAGCCATCTTCTCGCCTTCGACCCACAGCTCGACCTTGAACGTTCGACCCCTGGTCACGCTGAGGCCGGTGAACGCCTGGCGGATTATCGCCTTGCGGATGCGGATGGCGTCGGCCGGGCGGGGCTCCTTGCCCCTGCGGGTCTGTTCCCAGTCCTTCTGCTCCGGCGATTGGATGTGGTAGCCGTCATCGCCCGCCCGAAGGCGATCGTCGCGGACGAGATTGCCGAGGGCGTCGGCGACCTTGGTGCGGCGACTCTCTGCGTCGACGGAGGGATGCAGTAGCGCCGCGAGGTTGGCCTCGGTGAGCGCGAGGGCGGGCACGTCGGAGCACAGGGCGACGGTTTGCATGATGCGGGTCTCGGTTCCTTCGGGCGCGTATTTGTCGGCGACCTGTTCGATCTCGTGTCGCCAAGACGTCGGGACAACCTCTTCCAGCAGCCGCGACGCGCGGTCAAGGGTGACGAGTGCCCCGACTTCTTCGTCGCCGAGGCCGTTGTTCGCGTCGATGACCAACTGCTGGGCGAGCTTAATGATCGTGCGGTTGGATCCGCCGAGCATGGGTGATCCGCCGCCCTGCGCACGACGGGCGGAGACGGCGTCGATGAGCAGCTGTACCTGGTAGGGCACAAGGGGGTAGAGCCGCACGAACTCGTCCTCCGCGAGGTCGGCCGCGCGCGTCGGCGACTCGAGACGGACGTGGCTGTTGAGCCGGGCGCGGTGAGCGGCGAGACGCTCGCGGACAGCCGTCTGACCGGCATCGGTCTTGTCGAGCACGCGGCGGCTGGTCACTTCGTGGATGTCGCTGGGGAGTAGGTCGACCCGGAGCGGGAACCGATCCTGCACCCGGGCCAACTCGACCTGGCGCGATTCGAGGCTATCCACGACGTCGCTCAGCTTCTCCTGCGAGGTCACGACGAGCCACAGTGGGCCGCGCTTCTTCTGAAACGCCTCGGCCAGGCCCTGGAGGTCGAACATGCGAGGGATGCTACGCGCGACGTACTGGCCGACCTCGTCGACAATGAACACGATGCGCGTCGCGTCGCCGCCTCGTCTCTTCAGCAGTTCCATAGCCCGGTCGGCCAGCCAGTTGTGGCCGATATTGGGCGCGCTCGCGGCCTTGACCCACGAGTCGGCGCTCGGGAAGTTGGCGGGGTCGATGATGTGTAGCGCCCGGCTCGCGTAGTTCCGGGCCAGCGCCACGTCGCGGACCTGAGCCCAGTCCTTGCCACCGGTCGCCCCTCGGACGGCCGTTTCGAACCCTTCGAGACGTCCTTCCGCTTCAAGGGTGACCTCGAGCTCCGCCAAAAGCTCGTTGGACGAGTACCCCAGACGCTTGAGCAGCGCGCGGTACACGGGCATGACAAGGCTTTCCCCTTCGCGAAGCATGTCGCGGCCGCTGGATAGGTCGAGGAAGACACTGATGGCCGGCGCCCGCGTGTGGGCGGTGGTGAGCAGCGCTTCGAGTTTGAGCGAGTTCGCGCGGGCCAGCAGGCGCTTGGTGGCGGTTTGACCGCTGACGTCTGGGTTGGCAAGCGCGTAGCCAACCATCTTGGCGAAGCTGCTCTTACCCGAGCCGAAGAATCCGCTCACCCAAACGTTGGTGGACTCGCTCGGGTTTTGGGCGGTTTCGCCATACATCCCGGTGAGTTCCTCGAGGTGCTCGCGGATGTTGTCGGTGACGACGTACTCGTCGATCTCGTGGGCCACGATCTCCTCGTCGGAGAGATCGACGTGTATCACCTCCTCGATGGAGCGTTCGACGTCGCCGCGAAACAATTCCTTGATCTTCATCTACGATCTCCTCGTGGGACGATGAGGGCCCGGTAACCGTAGGCGGCCTCGGTTCGGTCCATGAACTTCAGTCCGTAATCGCCGACGATGCTGCCGGGATAGAGCAGCGTCACCGGCAGCCGCACGCGGCTGCGCAAATCATCGATCAGCGTGGAGGTGCGGTACGCGGGGAACAGCGCGCCAGCCCTGTACAAGAACACCGCGGTTCGTCCGTCGTCGAACTGCTCGACGGCGGTGACGACCCTGTCGGGAAGGGTGGGGGGCAACCGAAGGATCTCGCCGACCGATCGAAAGACGTCGGGCAGGATCGTTTCGTCGCCGCCGGCGTCCGCCTCTTGGGCGATCAGCTCGTCGATCCAGCCATCCGATTCGAGCGACTGCCAGAAGAGATCCGCCAGGGAGATGGCGGCGCAGCGGATACCCTGGTCCGGTGCTTCTAACCAGAGCTGGAGCTCTTTAAGGTCACGGCGAACCGCCCATTCCTCGGCCGGTGGGTAGACGTAGAGCAAATAAGGTGGATCGCCCCCATCGCGGTGGAATTCGAGGATGCGCTGACCGACACCCCGCAGGTCGTCACGCAACGGCACGGACCGCCTCCGGCAGCGAATTCCGCAACCAATCCACCCGCACTGTACTCCCGGCCGACGAGAAACGGAGCAGACCTTCGCGGGCGGCCTGATGGAACAGTTCGGTAACCCGGTTCTGGTCTAGGAGCCAACGTTGCCACACCGAGCTAGCCAACAGCGCTCGTGAGGACGCGCCGGACTCGTGCAAACGAAATGCCACGTAACCGAACCCGGCAATTGTCAAAGACGGGCGGTCGAACTCCTTACGAACGGCGCCGGTAAGGATACCGAAGTCGCGTAGCGCAGAGAGCAGGTGGCGGGCCACCTCAATGCGCGTACTGTCGGCCCACGACGGCGTCTCGCCCTTCGCCGCGAGGTCTCCGAGCCATGCCGAGACCTCGTTGACATCGACCGCGACCCGTCCTGCTTCCCACCACCCGAACAGTAGCTTCTCGGCGGTAGTGGCGAGCAACTCATCATCTCGGGTTGCCTCGAAGTAGTACGCCTCGACGAAGCTTCGCGGCGAGGAAAGCAGCTCCTTCATCGCCGCGATCACCTGCGGACCGGGCTCAACGAGCCGAGGCCGCAGCACGCGCTGGAGCACGGCTTGGGCACGTGCACGCGATGGCTTTGCCAGAAGGTTCTCCGTGGCGATGCGTTCCAGGTTCCATGCCGCGTCCTCGTCGAGATCCCACACCTCGACCAGGCGACGGGCGTCGTCGATGAGGGCGCCGCCCTTCAGGATGTTGGACGTAAGCATGATTAGCGGGCGAGATCGAAGTAGGGCGGGCGTAGCGGCCCCGACTGGTCTAAGTATTTCAAAGGTATAATCGGGCAATGCCATCATCACGTCACATCCGACTAACCGAGCAAGAAGACATCCGACTACGAGAGATCGAGCAGGCTCCCTACTTCAAACCCAAGGTGCGTCT
>Ga0183260_10002541_pt1 | contig 15070 bp, 14 predicted proteins | sample AntDrymUQ4972206_2_FD_129768 | JGI IMG/M metagenome (GOLD analysis project Ga0183260, IMG submission 129768) | Polar desert sand microbial communities from Dry Valleys, Antarctica - metaG UQ497 (22.06) (version 2) (version 2) | ecosystem: Environmental > Terrestrial > Soil > Desert | place... | reverse complement strand
CGTGCAGCCGGATAGCGAGGTGCATTTCTTGCCGGCAGTCAGCGGCGGTTAAGTCCGTTATAGCGGCGGATTGGCCAGCCACCGCTCGCGAGCGATGGTGGTGGCGGGTCCGTGGCCGGGCAGGACGCGCGTGTTGGGCGGAAGCTGCGCCAAACGCAGCAGCGAGGCGCGCAACGCGACGGGGTCACCGCCCGACAGGTCGTACCTGCCGAACGAACCCGCAAAGAGGGTGTCCCCACTTATGAGGACGCCCTCTTGCTCGTCATAGAGACAGATGGAGCCGGGTGTGTGCCCCGGCGTATGGAGCACCGTCAGAACGGCCTCCCCGAGTGTCACCTTATCGCCGTCTTGCAGCTCGCGAGAGACGGCCGCCGGCGGCACCTCAAGATCGGGAAACATCATGGGGCTTGCGGGCTTGCGGATGCGCTCGCTGTCCAGCGCATGAGCCATCACAAGCGCGCCGGTGAGATCCGCCAGTGGTCCGGCTTCGGCCATGTGATCGAAGTGGGAATGGGTGAGGACGATTGTTTCCAGCGTGAGCCCGTTCTTCACAAGGAGATCCTCGATGACGGCGGCTGATTCGAGCGGCACATCCACGACCAGGGCCCTGTTTCCGGCGCTGAGCAGGTAGATGTCATTTCCCAGCGGACCGCAGACGAGGGTCCGTAGCGCGTACGTAGCCATGGCTAGAGCGCCGGCCCCGGGCGCCAGGCGGCCTGACTGAGCAGATAGTGAAGCGCCTGGCCAGCCGCTTCGCCGCTGTCTGAAGCGGTGAATGCTCTCTTCGTCGCCGCGGGCGCGTCAGAGAGCGTTACCTGCCACTGGTTCGAGCGGCTTCCTTCTGAAACAGGCCGGACGGAAAGGTCGAACGGTCCGTGGCGGACGAGGAAGGTGAGCAGGTGGTCGAGTCGTGGGATCCACGTCAGGCCGAGTGAGGGGCGGCGCTCAACTCCCTGCGCGGTGTCGATCTCAACGGAACCCGCGTCGTCGGTGCCGTCTTGCAGGACGATGAACGCGATATTTAGGCGATCCATCACCAGATCACCCCGGCGCGGACGCCAGGGGAGCTGCGCCACTTTCAGCTCGCGCGCTAGCTCCAGCGAGATCACGCGCCGATTGTAGGGTAGGATCACGCGCGAGCGGCCCGCATGGGCGCCGCAGTAGTGGGCAGCAACAGGCAGTAGCACGAGGAGAGCACATGACCGCAACAGAGGAACGTATTGAGCAGATCACCATCAATGTCCAGCCGCTCACGGTGGAGGCGTTTGCACCCTACGGTCGCGTGGTCGAGGACGCCCGCGAAGACCTCATCATGGAGCGCGGAAAGTTCACCGCGCGGCTGATGACGGTCCGCCGCGTGCCGCAGACGGTTGACCATGTGAACATGCACACGGACCATAGCCAGATGTTTGTCCCACTGGCGGGTGACAAGCTGGTGGTTATCGTCGCGCCACCCGAGCAAACGGCGGAAAGCTTCGATTCTTCGTCCATTGCCGCGTTCCAAACCGACGGCACGCAGACCTTCATCTTCCATCCCGGCACCTGGCACATTGAGCCTCGCGCCGCCGACAAAGACTCCTGCCAGGTGATCAATGTCCAGACGGACATCTTCCGCGAGCACACCACGCTGATTGAGCTGAAGCCGACGGTGCGGATACTGGTGCCGTAAGCATCTTGGGTGAGTCCGCTGGCTCCGGATGCGAGTTCGGGTCAGGCTGCATAGAGCTCGCGCCCGTCACGTAGAGCCTCCCGGTAGATCAAGCCGCGACTGTTGGCATACCGTTCCAGCACAGCCGGTGTCGCCACTACGATGTCCACTGGCACGGACACGCCTGCCATTCGGACGTGCAGGTCCTGCGAGGTCGCACGTATGGGTACACCGTCGGGTACAACGACGAGCACATCCACATCACTATCCCGGCCCATCGTGCCCCGCGCGGCTGATCCGAAGAGCACAATGCGTAGCGGCCGCGCCGACACCACAATACGCCGAACGATCTCGTCCATCACCACCCTATCTATCGAGCCGCTCAGCACTGCCGGCGTGGCTGCCATCGTGGTTCGTTCTCAATTATGCGTTGTCGACCTTAGTCGACCTGAATCGCACACTTGTCCATCTCGTAACGCACATAATGCGCGTCCTCTGGGCGGGACTGGTAACGTACCGCGGCGACGCGAACTTTGGCATGCGCGGCTCGTTAGTGGCGGATGGACCGACATCAGGTGAGCGACCAGAAACGACGGCGCATCCCATTCATCCGGTATGCGCCTGCCGATGGGCTGCATGCGACGGCTGGCGCACAAGGAGCTCCACCGCCGTCTGCGGCGTCGCGAGACGTTTCCGCAAGTGCACCCCTGTCTTTTCAGGCCGCTTCTAGCGCGCCGCAGCCAGGTTCCGCCGCGCAACCGGAACTTGAGGCGGCTCCTGGTCTGGCGCTGGTGCAGGAAGCGGTGCTCAGCCGGTTGCGGCAGGTCATTGATGCGTCACGGGCGCTTGCATTTGACGCTTTGATCGCCAGCGGCATGGCGCAAGATGCCGCGATGCGCGCCGTAGACGAAATCGCGGCGGCTCGCACTCACCATGTTGCTGCGAGCGGGCCAGTAACGCCGCCGATCAGCACCGTGCAGCGGCTTGATCTGGGCACCTTGGGGCCGGACCAGCCGGTACACGCGGAGTTCGAGTTATCGGGAGGACCTGGGCGGATTGAGACGGGAAGTGACCGGCTGCGCGTCACGCCTTCGGAGTTCGGTCCCGGTCCCACTCGCATTGCGCTTGACGCGGCTCCCGCTCCCGGAGAGGTGCTGCTTGGGTCGGTCAGGGCGATCTCAGACGTGGGCTCGGTGGGGGTACCAGTCTTCGCCCGATGGCAAGCCATAGGCGGGCCGCCAATTGCCGCCAAGGCGTCTGCGGCGGCCCCTCCAGCCATGGCTGCGCCGGCGGCGGCTGCACCAGCAACCGCGATGCCGAAGATCGTAGTCAAGACGGTGCTTGTGATCTCGCGCGTGCAGGGCTTTCCGCGCGCGCTGGCGCTCCAGCGCGCGATAGAGCAGATCGCCGGCGTTGTGGACGCGAAGGCACTAGGGTTCGAGCACAACGTGCTCAATCTCCAGGTGCAGCACGATGCCTACGTCAACCTGGCGGAGCGGGTGACGGACATGCCGGGCTTTCCGCTGTCCGTGATCAACTCAAGCCTGGGGCGGCTTCAGCTCGCGGCCGAGTTCCGCTGACTGCCGCCCAGCGCCAGCGTCACCCATAGCCCCGCCACCATCAAGACCGCTGCGGTCACGACGAACGCGCCGCGCAGGCCAAACGCCGTCGCCGTTGCGGCTCCCGCCGCCGGTCCGGCGGCGCTACCCAACGCCGCCGCTGTGGCGCTCAGGCCAAAGATCAGTCCGCGTCGCGCTGGTGGCGTCCGCACGGCGATGATCGCCATGACGCCCGGGATCAAGCCGCCGGTAAACGTCCCCTGTACGCCGCGCAGAGCCAGCAGCTGCCAAGGGGATGTCACCAGCGCCTGCGGGAGGTAGAACAGCGCGCTGAGCAGTGAGCAGCCGGCCACGACGCGCGCGTGTCCAAGCCGGTCCCCGGCGCGCCCCGCAAATCCGGCCGCCAGCGCGCCGGTGATGGCGCTCGCTCCGATCATCAGGCCGGCAAGTGTCGCCACGCCAATCCCCGCCTCTTCGGACGTGACCAGTTCGCTGACGTAGAGCGGGAGCACGGGCTGCACCGCACTCATGCCGGCCTGGACGAAAAAGAGCGTGCCAATCAACGCGAACAACCCAGGTACGCTCCGGACGACGGCCAGCGCTGCCCGAAGTCCGTTGCCCTCGGCCTCGCCAACGGTTGGACGCTGAAAGTCCTCGTGGACGAAGCGCAGGACGGCGACCCCGGTCAGCACAAGCAGGAAACCGGTGATGACGAAGGTGCGTCCGTAGCCGAGCCGGTCTGAGATCAAGCCACCCAGCAGCGGTCCTGCGGAGTTGCCGACGAACTGCGCCGTTTGCATCATCCCAAGCGCGTAGCCGAGCTGCGCGGCGGGCACAATGCCGGACGCAAGAGTCCGTGCCGCCGAGACGGTGCCCGAGAAAGCGCCTTGCACCAGGCGCAACCCAAGTAATTGCTCAGGCGAGCGGGCGAAGCCCATCACCGCCACCACGGCGCCGCCACCGAAGAGCGCGCGCGTCACCATGGACTTGCGTCCGTGGCGGTCGGCAATAGTGCCCCAGATTGGCGCCATGATCGCCATGACGATCATGGCGCTGGATGACATCAGCCCAGCCCACCCAACGGCGGCGCGGGGATCGGTCACGCCGAGGTCCTGGACGTACAGCGGCAGGAAGGGCGTTGCCATGCCAAACGCGAGCATGGCGGCGCACTGGCAGGCGCAAAGGGTCCAGAACGGCCGGCGCCATGACGGATCAAGCGGCGCCGCCGCGGGGGTCGGGAAGGGCGCATCTGGCGGCGCGCCGGTGGACGCCTTGGGAATGAGAGAGGATAGCCCCTGCTCCTTGTACGATTCACGGCGATGACTCCCCAAGCACTGCCCGTGGCTTTGGAGCTGCGAGAGCGATTTGCCTTTCTTCCGGCGCTTGTCGAAGAAATGGAGCGCCGCGTTCCCTACGCCTCGGCGCTCGCCATGAGCTCAGATGGCGTCAACATCAGTCTGCGCGATGGCGAACAGCAGGCCAGCCGCCGTGATCCGCGGGCCGGGATTGTGCTGACGGCATCAAACGGCACGTTCCTGGAAGAGGAAGCGACCAGCGAGACGACCGAAGTCGCCGTGCGGGAGGCGGCGGAACGGCTAGTGGCCCGCGCCGCCGCCCGCCGCGCCCAGACCGCCGCGGGCAGCAAGGAGCTGCGGATTGAGCCGGGTGAAGCACTCAACGGCGACTTCGCCACGGAGGTGATGATCTCACCCGCATCGCTGTCATTGGCGCAGAAACTGGAGCGGTACGAAGGACTGCGCCAGAAGTTGCGGACTCTGGACCCGCGAATTATTCAGGCCACTGGCCGCTTCACCGATGGCGTGGACACCAAGCTGTTCGTGAACCGGTCCAAGATGGTCACCGAATCGGTGGCGCGCGTGCAGGCATTCCTCACGGTGTTCGTCGCGGACGGCGCGCAGCGGCGCTATGACTGGCTTTCGGTGGGCGGGACGGGCGGGTTAGAACGCGCTGAGGTTTCACGTGAGCAGTTGGAGGAGATGCGCGATACGGCGCTGATGCTGCTGGAGGCCACGCCGGTGCCGCCGGGCACGTATGACGTGGTGACCGACCCTGGTGTGACCGGCGTGTTGGCGCACGAAGCATTTGGTCACGGCGTGGAGACCGATATGTTCCTTAAGGAGCGCGCGCGTGGCGCGGAGTACGTTGGCAAGCGGGTAGGGTCCGACCTCGTGACCATCATTGATGACCCGACCGTCCCTGGAGCGTACGGCTCCTACTTCATCGACGATGAGGGTCAGCGTGCATCGACAACGACCATCATCAAGGACGGCATCTTGCAGCGCGGTATCTCTGATCTCTACTCCGCGACGCAGTTAGGAATCGCGCGTTCCGCCAACGGCCGGCGCGAGAGTTTTGAGCGCAAAGCGTATGCGCGGATGTCCAACACCTTCTTCGCTGCGGGAACGAGCACGCCCGAAGAAGTGCTGGGAAGCCTTGATGACGGGCTGTACCTGTGCCGTGCCAGCAGCGGGATGGAGGACCCAAAGGGGTGGGGCATTCAGATAGCGACGCACTTTGCGCGCGAGTACAAGGGCGGCAAGCCAACCGGCACGGTCTACGCACCGATAGCGATCACGGGTTATGTGCCGGACTTGCTCAACGACGTGACGATGGTGGCAAACGACTTTGAGTTGCATCCCGGCGGGTGCGGCAAGGGCTGGAAGGAATACATCGTGGTGGCCGATGGTGGACCGCACCTACGCACGCGCGTGAGACTCGGCTGATGCTGGATCGCATCAAGGGCGCACTTGGGCGTCAGGCAGGCGTGAGTGATTGGGCGGTGCGTCGCCGGCGCAGCCGCAGCGTGCAGCTGTTCCTGATTGGGCGCTCCATCGAGAGCCTGCGTGAGGTGGAGACCGAGGAGTATGACCTGCAAGTCTTCAACGACCATCCCTTTCCGGCGGGGTTCAAGGATCATGGCGGCGAGCAGCCGGGAGGAGACGCGCGAGGTGTGGCGTCGATCACGCTTGTGCCCGCCGACGGCGCCCGGCTAGGGGATCGCGTTGAGGATGCGCTCACCATGGCATCGCTGGTACATAACCCGCCGTTCAGCCTCCCTGAACCGGGCGCCTACCCGGACGTGGAGCTGGCCGACCCGAAGCTGGCGACGGCGGATGGCTCGCGTGGCGCTGCCGAGGCGTTTGCCGTGGAGTTGTGGGAGCTGGTGGAGCGCGAGAAAGACGTCCGCCTCAGCGCCGCCGAGCTGTTCCTGACGATCACGGATGTGGAGCTGCACAACAGCCGCGGCATCCAGATAGGCTCAAGCGGCACGCGCGTGCTTTCCGAGATTGTGCTGCTGGCGCGTGGGAGCGGCGGCAATGAGGAAGCGGAGCACTTCCGGCAACTGGAGGCACGCCGGCTCTCAGACTTGAAGCTGGAGCAGAACGTTGCTGATGCGGCGCGGTACGCGCGCGATACGCTGCGCGCGCGGGCGCCAAAGACGCGGCTTGGGCCGGCGGTCTTGACCGGAGAGGCGCTGGTCACGCTGTTTGAAGCGTTCTCGTTTGTGGCATCGGCGCGCGCCGCGTACCAGAAGCTCACGAGCGTTGAGCCGGGTCAGGCCGTGCTGGGCGAGCGGGAGGTCAAGGGAGACCGGCTGACGCTGCGCAGCAATGCGCTCAAGCCATTTGCCCTTGGCAGTCACCGGTTTGACGGCGATGGCGTGCCGGGTCAGAATGTCTTGTTAATTGAGGATGGCGTGCTGCGCCAGCGCATCGCCGGACAGCGCTACGCGCAGTACCTGAACATTCCCGTCACCGGCGAGGCGGGCGCGACGGAGGTCGCTGCCGGATCGACGCCGCTGCCGGCGCTGCTAGACGGTCAAGGCGTGCTGCACGTCGTGAAGTTCTCATCGCCGGAGGTGGACCCGGTCACGGGCGACTTTGGCTCGGAGATTCGCCTGGCGTACGAAGGGAAGGGAGACGCGGCCGTTCCCATCAAGGGCGGATCGGTCAGCGGTAACGTCTTTGACGCGTTTGCCGACGCGCGGTTTTCCAGCGACACAACGTCGCTCATCTCCGCGGGATTCTCGGCCGGTGGTGGTGACTACTTTGGTCCGGATGCCATCCGCTTTGCGTCGCTCCGTATCGCCGGAGAAGACTAGCGCGAGAGGACCGCTTTGCAGATCTGCGCCGGGAGCGTTGGGCCGCCGTAGATGAAGCCGGTGTAGAGCTGGATCAGGCTGGCGCCTGCGTCCAGCTTTTCCAGCGCGTGGTCGGGATGAGAAATGCCACCCACGCCCACGATTGGCACACGATGCTTCGTTTCGGCGGCAAGAAGCCGGATGATCTCGGTTGAGCGATGGCGCAGCGGCTCACCGCTCAGGCCACCGGTCTCTCTGGCGTGGGGATCGGCCATTCCATCGCGCGACAGCGTGGTGTTCGTCGCTATGATGCCGTCCACTCCAACGGCGATGACCGCTTCCACGATGGCGGCGATCTGGGCGTTGTCCAGATCAGGCGCAACCTTCACCAGCACCGGCACCCGCGGGCCTCTCGACGACAATTTGTCGCGGCGCCCTACTACGGCCGTAAGCAGCAATTCGAGCGTCCTGCGCTCCTGCAGGTCCCGCAGCCCCTTGGTGTTGGGAGAGGAAACGTTTACCACGGCGTAACCGGCCAGATCATGAAAGGCGTCCAGCACGGAAAGGTAGTCACGCGCCGCGTCTTCCATAGGCGTGAGGGCGTTCTTGCCCAGATTGACGCCGAGCACCGCGCCGCCGGGCAACGGTGATCCACCGCGGAGGAGGCGGGCGCGTGTGGCGAAGGCGCCACCGTTGGGAAAGCCCATTCGGTTAATGAGGGCGTGGTGTTCCGGCATTCGAAAGATGCGTGGGCGTGGGTTACCCGTTTGTCCAAGCGGCGTGACGGTGCCGACTTCCACCGATCCAAAGCCCAGCGCGGCGAACGACCGCGGGGCACGCGCTTCTTTATCTAGTCCGGCAGCAAGCCCCACGGGATTTGGGAAGTCAAGGCCAAACAGGTTGACCGAGAGGCGCGGGTCCCGCACGGCAAAGAGCCGGTCCAGGATGACTACTACACCCGGTAGCCGCTGGGCCAACCAAAGCAGACGCAGCACGAGGGTGTGCGCGTCCTCCGGGTCCATCCGGGCCAGCAGTGGCCAGGCGGTGCGCTGGTAGACGGCGGCCGGGACCCGGCTCGCTATCCCCACCGGTATTGCTCGGGGTCCTGGGTGTCGAAGCCGGCTTCTTCCAGCACAGGCCAGAGCGTGTCCGGGATGGGGTGCTGCGCCAGGTCGATCGTCTGCTGGATACGCTCGGGGCGCGTCATCCCGATGATGGTGGAATGCACGCGAGGGTCGCGCATCGAGAATTGCAGCGCGGCGGCGGCCAGCGGCACGGCGTGGCGTTCGCAGATCGTCTGTAGGCGCCGCACGCGCTCAATCAGCTCGGGAGGCGCGTCTTGATAGGCGTAGCGTGCATAGGCGTCGGGTCCCTTGGCGAGGATGCCGCTGCCGTACGGCGCGGCGTTTGCAACGCCAAGGCCCATGCGCGCCGCCAGGTCCATCAGGGGTGCGCCATTGCGGTTGATCAGTGTGAAGCGGTTGTGGCTGATCACCGCCTCGAAGGCGCCGGTGTCGAGGTAGCGCATCATTAGATCGGTCGGGCCGCCCGCCAAGCCAAGATGCTTGATGACGCCTTCATCGCGCAGTTTGGAGAGCGCATCAATCGCGCCGCCCTTCGCTGTGATGTCGTCAAACGTCGCGTGCTCTGGATCGTGCAGGTAGACCAGCGGCAGCCGGTCCAGGCCGAGCAACCTCTGGCTGCGCTCGACGGAGCGACGCATCTGGTCGCCCGAGAAATCGCCGGTCTTGAGATCGCGATCTGCCTTCGTGGCGACGACGTAGCCGGGCGGAACGCCGCCGAGCTCCTTGAGCACGACGCCGATGCGCCGCTCGCTCTCACCGTCGCCGTAGGAGGCCGCGGTATCGATGAACGAGATGGGGCTGTGGAACACTGCCCGGATTGTCTCCAGCGCGCGTTCTTCGCTCACGGCATAGGCGAACGTTTCGGGCATGTCGCCCAGCGGCGCGCCGCCAATCGACAGGGACGCGACCGACAGTCCGGTCTTGCCGAAGATGCGCGGTGCGAGTGACGGCAATGCAGAGGCAGATGGGGTTGGGTTGGGCATGTTCCTACCTCACCGAAGCGAGGCGGGCGCCGTACTGGCGCTGGTAGTATTCCTGGTAGTCGCCCGCCTTGATCTTGCGCCACCAAGGCTCGTTGCGCGCGTACCAATCGACAGTGGCCGCGATGGTGCGCTCAAAGGTGAACTGCGGTTTCCAGCCGAGGCGCAGCACCTTGGAGAAATCAAGGTTGTAGCGATAGTCATGCCCCGGACGGTCGGGCACAAGCTGCATCAGCGACTCGGGCTTGCCCAACAGGCCGACGATCGCTCTGGCGAGCTCAACGGTGTTGACTTCCTCATCCGCGCCGATGTTGTACGCCTCGCCGGGCGTGCCTTCACGCAGGACCAGGTCTATGGCAGCGGCGTGGTCGTCCACGTAGACGTAGTGGCGCACGGCCTTGCCCTGGCCGTAGATGGGGAGTGGTTTGTCTTCAATGGCGTTGGTGATGAAGAGCGGTGTTGCCTTCTCCGGGTATTGGTACGGGCCAATGGTGTTCTCGCCGCGCGTGACAAGCACAGGCAAGCCAAAGTTGGTGAAGTAGGAGAACGCGATCAACTCTGCACCGGCCTTGCTCGCGCTGTACGGGTTGCGCGGCTTGAGCGGTGCATCCTCCGCTGTTGCGCCCTCTCCCACGTGGCCGTACACCTCGTCCGTGCTGACGTGCAGGAAGCGCTTGCCGTGATAGCTCATCGCACTCCCGGCGTCGCCTGCGTTGCTGGAGCCAGTTGACGCCCAGCCGTCCTTGGCCGCGCGCAGCAGCATGTTCATGCCGAGCACGTTGGTCCGTACAAAGACATCCGGGTCCAGAATGCTGCGGTCTACGTGCGTTTCGGCGGCAAAGTTGACTACCGCGTCAGCGCCGGCGATGAGCGGGGCGACGGCGTCGTAGTCGCAGATATCCGCTTGAACGAAGCGGAAGCGCGCGTCATCCCAGACAGGCGCCAGGTTGTCTGTGTTTCCGGCGTAAGTGAGCTTGTCCACCACGGTGACGCGCGCGTCCGGGTGCCAGCGGAGGTAGTTGCGGGCGAAGGCGCTCCCGATGAAACCGGCGCCGCCCGCGACGAGCACATGGTTCGGTGAAACTCCTTGGGTGGTGTCAGGCATGTAGCGTCAAACGCTGGGGAGGCTACCATGACACCGATGCACAGCCGGTGATAGATCAAGCAGACGTACCCTCTGACACAACCGAAGCGCCGCCGCTCGGGCCGGACACGGACCTGCGAATCCCGGCGCCGCTCCCAGAACCGCCCCGGCCCTTCCTCGCTGTGGGAAAGCATGGCCCTGCCAGTGTTGACGCGGAGGACTTTAGTCGCCGCCTCGGCAACTGGGGCAACGCATCCAAGCTGATTGGCGACCGGTGGGAGGCGATTTCTCCATCACTTCTCTGGAAGCGACTGCCCTGGCAGGCGCCACTTGGCGGCGGGCACACAGTCACTATCCGCGCGTTGCTCGCGCTGGATTCCGATCCGGTGATCGGCAGGGTCCTTCAGAGGGCGGGGGTGTCTGCGCCGGATCTGCTGCTGATTGGAACCATGGGTGCGCGCACCGTCCTCCGGGCGGGGGACTGCAAGGTCTCACTTGATACGGCGGATAGGGAGCAGACCGCGCCGTTGCGTCTCCAGCAGATGTTTGCCCGCGCGGCCAGTGACCACCCGGAAGTAGGCGGCGCGCTCCTGACGCAACTAGCTATGCTGCCGGAATCCGAGCAGGAGACGGCCCGCGCCGCCGTGATGGCGGCGCTGCAAGGAGAATGGAGCAACGTACTGGTGACCGAAGGACTTTTCGTCGCGCCGGAAAACGGCTTCAATCGCTGGTTCTTGATGCAGCTAGACGAGCGGCGTCGCACCGGCGCGCCGCTCGGTCGCATGCCGATGTCTGGACCGCGACGTTCGGGCGCCGATGTGCGTGGCCCGGTCGATGCGGCGCAGGCCGCGCGCCTACAGCTGCCTTCTCACCTTGAGTCGCTGAGCGTTCATGATTTCCTGGCCTCCGTACCGGGCTGGCAGGAGGCCGAGCTTGTGGCGTCGCTGGACGGCGTGCAATTGGATGACGTAGATCCTTCGGTGGCTGAGCGTTGCTGGCGCGTTGGCGCCGGGCTGCGCGGCGCCGTACTGGGCCTCAAGCGGCGTCTGTTTCACAATGCACTGCCGGTCGATGGAAGCGAGCTTGATACCCGCGCGGTGCTCAACCAGATGGTGAAACGCCGCGGACCGCGTGATTCTGGTGCTCTGGTAGGGGCCATCGCGCAGTTTGTGGCCGGTAGACGGCCGCTCTGGGAACGTGAGTCGGCGCTGATGCGTGCGCCCCTGTCCTTCGCGGCGTGGTCGGCCATGATTGGCGACGCACTGCGGGATGTCCCTGCGGCCAGACGCCAGCAAGTGATCAAGGACTCCGCGTCGCCACGCGTTGCCTACCGAGAATTGACCCGGCTTCACGCCCACCGAGTGGTGGTGGACGCCCGAGAACTGGAGGTTGAAGAGATGGAAGACACCACGGTGCTTCAGACGCTTGAGGAGCGAGCGGACTCCTTCCACGCGGCGAGCCTTCAAGACGCGGAAGAGCTAGCCGCCGCGCACATCGCCGCCGCGGAGGGTCGCTGACGTGCTGGTCTACCTGGTGCGCCACGCTCCCGCGGAGGAGCACGACGCCGAACGCTGGCCTGACGACAGCCGGCGCCCTTTGACACCACGGGGTGCGCGCAAGTTCGCCCGCGCCGCTGCCGGTTTGCGCCAGTTGGCTGAGATGCCGGAGGTGGTGCTTGCGAGTCCGTTCGTCCGTGCGTGGGAGACGGCGGCGATCCTCGAAGGGCGCACTGGGTGGCCTGCGCCACGAGCGTCTGACCTCCTGAGTAGCGGTCGCAGCGCGGAAGATGGCCTCACGGCTCTGCGAGAGCTGACCGGCGACGGTCCAGTGGCGCTTGTTGGCCACGAGCCAATCATGGGGGAGCTGGCCTCACTCCTGCTTACGGGAGATACGGCGCGCTTGAACGTCCCCTTCAGGAAGGGGGCCGTTGCCTGCCTGGACCTGCCGGGCAACGTCGTTCCAGGAACAGCCGCCCTCGTATGGCTCGCCACACCAGGGTTGCTCCGGAGGATTAGGTAAGAGGCGCAAGCGCGGGGCCGGCCGCGCGTATCCGGAAGGCATGGACTGCCGCCGTCAGGATCAGCAGTCCAAGTCCAACCGCGTCGGAGATTGGGTTCGCATAGAACAGCAGCAATCCGGCGACGGTTGCCAGTACCCGTTCTGGCCCGCTCGCGGCGCGCCACAACCACCCGCCTAGCCCGATGGCAAGCGCGGCAATCCCTACCGCGGCCGTCACCGACGTCCAGACAATGTCACCCAGCGGCGCCCTCATCAGCACGCCCAGGCCGGCTGGGCTCAGCGTGAAAATGAAGGGCACCAAGAAAGCCGGAAGGGTGTACTTCCAGGTGAGCATCATCGTGCGGAACGGGTTACCGCCCGTGAGCGCCGCCGCCGCAAACGGTGAGAGCGCCGTTGGCGGGCTGACCTCGGAGAGCACCGCGTAGTAGAAGATGAACATGTGCGCCGCCACGTCGGGCACGCCCACCTGTGTCAGAGCCGGCGCAATCATGACCGCCGCGATGATGTAGGACGCCGTCACCGGCACCGCCAGTCCCAGCATCCAGACGGCAATGGCGGCAAACACTACCGTCAGGAACAGGCTGCCACCCGCCAGCGTCACAATGATCCCGGCGATCTTGAGGCCCAGGCCCGTGAGCGTGACTACACCGACGATAATGCCCGCCGTCGCTGTCGTTGCCGCCACCGAGAGCACGCCTTTCCCGCCGGCTTCAAGCGAAGCAAGCAGCCGGCGCGGGTGCAGCGCCGTCTCGCGACGCAGGAAGCTGAGTGCAATCGCCAGCACCGTGGCCCAGAAGACGGCACGGAAAGCCGTCATGCCCAGCGCCATCATGATGGCGATGGCGAACAGAGACGAGAAGTGATAGCCGTAGCTCAGCGTCAAGCGCCAGAGTGACGGCAGCTCTACCGTGACTGGACGCGTGCCCAGCCGGCGCGAGTCGGCCTCAATCATCAGGAAGACGGAGAGGTAATAGAGCAGCGTCGGGATGGTCGCCATCACCAGCACCTGGAGGTACGTGACGTTCAGCAGCTCGGCGATCAAGAACGCCGCGGCGCCAAGCGTCGGCGGCGACAGGATGGCGCCAATGCCGCCCGCGGAAAGGATGGCCCCGCCTGTGTCGGCGGAATAGCCCGCCCGCCGCAGGAGCGGCCACGCGACAGCGCCGAGTGTCACCGTCGTCGCCACACCGCTGCCGGATACCGTTCCCAGCAGGAAACCGGCGATGGTCACGGTGCGTCCAGGACCGGCGCCGTCGCCCGAGCGGCCGAAGGCCGCCATTGACCAATCGAGAAAGAACTTGCCCGCGCCCGAGTACTCAAGCACCGCGCCGTAGATCGTGAAGAGGACGATGTACGTTGAGGCAACATCAAGCGGTACGCCAAAGATTCCTTCCAGCGTCATGTAGAGCGTGCCCACCAGCCGGTCCAGCTCATAGCCGCGATGCGCAAAGAGCCCAAGCCCCACGAGATCCAAGAGAGGGCCAAGATACGCGTAGGCAATGAACGTGGCCGCCGTGATGGGGAGAATCCAACCCACCGTCCGGCGCGTCGCCTCCAGCACCAGCAGAATGGTGATCGTGCCCAACGTGAGATCAACCGCGGTGGGCGTGGCGGCGCGCTGGATGAAGCGCAAAAAGTCGATAACGGGCCAGGACAGCGCGATGACCGAAAGCGCGGAGAGCACCCAGTCGAGCCAGATCACGCGCGCCCGCTCTGTCTTGCGGGCCGGGTACGCGATGAACGTCATCGCCAGCACAATCAGCAGGAAGGTGATGCGGTAAATCTGCGGATCGACGATGCGGATGACCCAATACAGCGCATAGAGCGAGAGCAAGACCGCCAGTCCACCGATCAGCCAGCGCGGCCACCCCGTCAGCGGACGCGCCGCCGCTTCGGACTCGTATTCCTCAATCAGCTCGCCAACGCGCGCGTCTGGAAGTGCCCCTACCAGAAGCGGCCGTCCGTCTTCTGGCGCCATCAGCTTGGTCCCGGCCATACGGTGCACATCCTGGGCGCTCGCTCAACCGCCAGCCGGACACGCTCCCCGTCCCCGGCCAGGCGGTGCAGCGGCCATGTGCGCCCATCATAGAGCACCGTGCGCTGACCCAGCTCGCTCACCAGCACGGTGAGACTTGCGTGACGCTGCGGTCGGATCTCAATTACATGCTCGGCCACGCGCCCGGCCCCGGCCCCGGCCCCGGCCCCGGCCCCGGCCCCGGCCCCGGCCAATTGGATCGGTTCGGGTCGGGCGTAATACTCCAGCACCGGCACGCTGACGCTGCGTAGCCGCACCAGGTCTAGCCCTGTCTCGCTGACACGGAACTCTTCGGTCGCAGGCTGCCGGTAGATGGAGTGGACATAGCTCAGGTGCAGCGTTGCCCCCTCCCTGACCGCGGCGCAGGCCAGCTCCCGCTGCCGCGTCTCATTTACCAGCCGTACCACCGGCAGCGGCCACAGGAGCCAGGTGGCCACGGCCGCAACGCCGCTGGCGGTGAAGATAGCGAGGCGCCCGGCGCCTATCCTTTCCAGACCTTCTTCTCGCGGTAGAACTTGATGGCACCCTTGTGGAAGGCTACCGGCGACCCCGTGATGG
>Ga0183260_10002539_pt1 | contig 15072 bp, 13 predicted proteins | sample AntDrymUQ4972206_2_FD_129768 | JGI IMG/M metagenome (GOLD analysis project Ga0183260, IMG submission 129768) | Polar desert sand microbial communities from Dry Valleys, Antarctica - metaG UQ497 (22.06) (version 2) (version 2) | ecosystem: Environmental > Terrestrial > Soil > Desert | place... | reverse complement strand
CTACGTGAATACGGCGATGGCGGGGCACCGACCTCGCAGGCTTCAAGGCGATGTTGCCCGCGATGGGGGCCGTCATCTCTGGTGACCTTCAACATCGTGGACCTGGTGGCCGAAGGGGTGCGGTGGTCGCTCGCTACACCTCCGAGATCACCCTCTCCACTGGGAAGAAGATCGATGCCCGACCTACTACAGTCTCGCCGATGGCAATCACTCCGCGGCCGTTCCGGCGGCCGACATTAGGATCGCGAAGGACCGCTGGGACGATTTCGCGAGCCGCATGAACGAACGTCCTCGTCGGCCCCCGAGGGCCGCCGGACACGATGCCCCTTGATAAACTTCTCAATAGTGGTAACTTCGCGTCCGACTTCACACGTATGGATCGACTGAGATGACTGTCGAACAGGAATGGGTCAGCCCCACTGGAAGCACCAGCCGTGCCGCCCGACGACGTCGGGCTGGCCGGAGTGCGGAGTACCGCGCGGAGCAGGATCGACTAGCGCCCTACGAAGGCCTTGCGCGGATGATCATCGCGCGTCGAATCCGCTACGGCCTCACCCAGGAGCAACTGGCTGAACGCATGGGCACGAGCGTCCCCGCGATCAGTCGCCTAGAGAGCGGCCAGCACCGGCCCAACGTCGAGACCCTTGAGAAGCTAGGTCACGCATTCGGCGAGCAGTTCGTGCTGGGTTTCGAGGACTCGACCGGAACGCGCGAACTCGCGACCGTCGGGCGCTGATCTCCCGTCGCATGAGCGAACCGCGAGGACTCGGCGTGGGCCTAGACACGATCCGCCGCTGGCAAGACCGCGGCCTGATCGGGCCACGCAATTCGCCGGCCCAGGCTGTTCGACACAACGTCGTCACCAGCGGGACCTCGGGTAAGCGCGACCTCGGGGCGTTTCCGCCAATCCTTGAGGTTTGGCTCCCCGCGACCGAGGTCGAGCCCGCCGAGGAACCGTCGGTCGACTAAGCCGGGATCACGGTTGCCAGATATCGATCCCGAATCTCGCCCTCAATTCTCAATGGGGCGTGGAGCACCGAGATCTGGAACGAGTGCGTTCGGCCGTGGAGGTTGACCTCGTCCCTCGCGTGCTCAACGTCACCCGACCCGAGAGCCCGAGTGCAGGGATCGGCTGAGAACGACTTTTCGCGGGGGAGGAACACCATGTCGGGTGATCCGTGGCGGTAGTCGAGGCGGAACCTAGGCTGGCGTTCCTCCTGCTCCGCGAATCCAGGTAGCGAAAGTTGCCGCCGGATTTGTTCGACGAGCCGCACCTGTGCCTTTGACAACCTAGGCGTGAATACGGCGAAAGCCGCCGGCCGATCTGAAAGATCGACAAGCCGCCGCCCGGATGCGAAGAGACTTGACTCGGAGACGTCCGCCAGTTCCAGGACCATGTCCATGCCGAGCTCGCGATCACGCATGAATGGTCTAACGAGGCGGGCCGGCAACAGCAGCTCAGCGGCCGCTTGGTCACACAGTCCCTCGACGGCGTCCTCGGAGTTGGCGGCGAGCGGGTCGTCTGAAGTCGGGCGGCACGCACGAGGATCGCCCCAAGAAGTCCGGAAACAACGTATGGCCGATTTCGTGTCCAAGAGAGAAGCGCCGTCGGCCGTGTGGATCTTCGGCACGCCGTTCCACGATCAGGCTTCGCTGCTTGTCGTCGGTGGGCCGTATGTGGGCGACTACAGCAAGGCCCGGAATGTCATTGACTCTGGCGATACCGGCGAACGATGCCACCAGATCCAAGTCAACCGGAAGAGCGCCGAGTCCTTCGCGTGCCTCGACCTGATCCAGAAGGCGCGAAGCCCTCCGGGTGATCGCCTCCTTCGGATCGTCGACGCCTTCCGCCATGCAAAGTTGCTCGACGCGGACGTCGACGGCGCTAACTCTCGCTGTGCTCGGTCTCACGTTTCTCCTCCTGGTCATCAAGCGCCTGCGACAGTTCCAATTGCTGGATCAAGAGCATCCATCGTTCCGCCGACTGCGGTTGGCGGCCACGAAAGCGAATCGTTGCGAGATGGCGAACTTCGCTACGGGTTAGCCCAAGCTTCTTGCCAGCCTCCGCCAGGCCGGCAGGAATGTCTTCGTCGCGGAGATCAGCAGCCCGTCTCGGCTCAGGCTCGACGAGGTCCGCGACCGAATGCCAAGCACCTGCGCGAGCCGATACAACACACCGGCAGTAGGGGCCGGCCTGTCGGCGGCTTCGCGCCCCTCGAGCTCGTACAGATAGGAGCGTGATATCCGTGCGCGTCTAGCGACGTCGGTGAGGGGCAACTGGCGCTCGATCCGCTGGGATGTCGCCAAGCCGGGTGCAGAGAGGGTCAGCGGGCCCGCGAGCGCGGATCGCGGGCCGAAGGAAGGGCCGATGATCGTCGCGGCGGCCAGGCCGAGGGCGATCCCCGCAGCGAGCCAGCGGGTGCTCGGGCGCGGGATGGTGAGGATGACGGTCTCGGACATCGATGGCTCCTTGGTTCGGGTACCCGGTTCGGGTGTGTGTGGTGGACGGGAGACGCGCGGCGGGGTGACATCGTTCCCAAGCAGCCGGAGTGGCTCGGTCGGCGGGGCCGGGCGTCGAACTCCAGGGGCAGCACTCACTTCCACCTCGATCACGGCCAAGGAACCGTCGAGTGTGAGCCGGACGTATGGCCCGGCACGCTCGCGAACCTCACCTGCGCAAGCGCCCACGCTCCACAGGGGTTGTTGCTCTGACGCAACCGAACTTCCGAGACGGGTCGACAGGTAGGCCTCGATGAGGCTGAGTCCCTTCACCCATCGGTATACTCACCCGCGATGCGACAGGAATTGGTGCTACGCCGGCAGCTCGGGATTCTCAGACGTTCTGCCTCGCTGCTCGCACTCAGCGTGATCGCTGCCTCCGTCGCCGCGTATGTGGTGAGCGGGTTCCTGCCCCGTGTTTACGAATCGAAGACGACCCTCCTGGTTGGCCAGGCGCTGACAGGAGACTCGCCCAGCTACGATCAGGTACTCACCTCTCAGAGGCTGTCCGAGACCTACAGTCGACTCGCGACGACCCGTCCGATCGTCACCCGCGTCATCGAGCGACTCCGTCTTGAAGTCACGCCGGCCGAGCTCTTTGCGGCGGTTACCTCCCAGGCCGCGATCGACAGCCTCTTCGTGACGATCACTGTTCGCGGAAGCGAAGCCGCCCGAACTTCGGACGTCGCCAACGCGTTCGCCGATGAACTGATCGCCGCCTCGCGGCAAGTCATTCTGGCGGCGCCGGACGCTGGGGCGACGAACTTGTTGTCGGTCGTGGAGCCCGCCATCCCCGGCGAGGCACCAGTCTCACCTCGCACTCTGATGAACACCATTTTGGCCGCGGTCGTCGGTCTGATGCTGGCTTCGGCGGTTGTGTTCTCTAGAGAATTCCTTGGCGACCGCGTGAATGCGCCCGATGACGTCCGCGCGATGACAGGTTTCGCGCTCCTCAGCGAGATCTCGAACATCGCGGTTGACTCGGACTACGAGGCTGGCGATGTTGCCCGCGCGCCGCCCGATCAGGTCAAGGGTTTCCGTGCCCTGCGGACCCAGGTCGAGCGTGTACATCCCGGGACTGAATCGTTGATCGTGGCGATCACGAGTTCCTCGGCGGGGGAGGGTGCGTCGATAGTCGCGGCAGGGCTCGCGGTCATGCTCGCCCAGGAGGGGCGACGGACGGTCTTGGTGGATGCGAACGTCATGAACCCCGCGGTACATCAGATGTTCGGGTCACCGAACACGGCCGGCCTGTCCACCCTGTTGGAATCGCCCGCTCTGACTCTGGACACCGTCGCCTATCAAACGGTCGAACCGAACCTCCGGATCGTCGCGTCGGGTCCGATCCGGTCCAGGCCGGGGTTGAAACTCGGGACGCTCGGGCTCGGCTACTACTTCCGCGGCGACACGGAAGAGCTCTTTACTGCGACCCGGATCGAGCGCCTGCTAGCCCTACTTCGCGAAGAAGCCGATGTGGTCATCGTGGATTGCCCCCCCGTCCTCACCTCGCCGCAGACGGCCATTCTTGCCCGGAGCGCCGGCGGCTGCGTGTACGTGGTCGCGGGCGGTTCGACCATTCGGGAGGACCTCCGATCCGGGTCCGAAACGCTTGCCGCGTCGGGTGCCCATGTGTGGGGGTTTGTCTTTCTGCGCCCTGTCGCATGGGGAAACCGAGTTCGAAGGCGAGTTCGAAGGCGAGTTCGCGAGCTCTACCCGTCCCGCCGCGGAGCGGTCAGCTGACGTGAGCACCGAGATGAAGGTCCCAGCCACCGTCTTGGCACGCCCATGAGCTTCGTGCCCGCTGTGCATGGAATAGACCGACCATCCATTGGGATATCGATCCCGTCGACGGTCCGCAGTGGCGCAATCGCCGTGAGCGTCGGGGCGACCCTCTCAGCTTTCGTGCTCGCCGGGATGGTGATCGGCCAACCTCAGATCGTCATCTTCGCCGGCCTGCTGTGTGTGTTGGCGGCGATCGCGTATCCGGCTTTGGGGCTGGCGCTCTTTGCCGCGATGACGCCAATGCGAGAGCCAGAAGTCTTCGTCCCAGTCGGGTTCAACTTCGTACTATCCGCGGCGACACTGGCGGGTTGCATCCTTCGGCTGCCCATCGAGCGGCCTCGCATCAACCTGGGAGTCGGCGCCGTTCTCGCCGTTGGCTATCTCGCGCTGTCAGCCGTGACGCTGCCGTCGATCGTGAGCGGCTCTCCCGTACCACCCTTCAACAGCGCAGTCAATCAGTACCTCCAGTTCTCAGGTGGCATGCTCCTGTTCGTAAGCGGATACATCGTGTTCCAGCGCGTGGAGCCGATCCCCTTCCTTGCGCTTGGCCTCATGTCGGCTGCGATCACGGCCATTCTTGCGATCATCATCCTGCAGGCCGGCACGAATGACCTGCCAGTGCGCGATGTGATCGGGCCGGGGCCATGGGTCCCGAGGGCGGTCGGGACGTTCAACAACTCGAACTATTACGGGTTGTTTTTGTCCCTCGCGATCCTGCTCGGGATCGGTGCGATCAGCGCCATCCGTTCCCACTTTCGTTACGTCCTCGTGCCAGTCCTGGGCCTACTGGCGGTCACGATGCTCCTGTCGTTCAGCCGAGGTGCCGTCCTGACCTTGCTCGCCGGACTCGTTACATTGGCGTTCGCGCGAAGCGCTCGTCTGGGCCTGATGATCGTGCTTGCGTCGATCGTGTTGGCCGCCGCCGCTTTGCCGATCTTTCTCACGGCCCGCCTCGACGTGACGTCGCCCGGCGGTGTCGGCGCGTACGAGGGCCTGTCGGCAAGCGACGAAGGGCGACGAGCCGTGTTTGATGCCGGAGTCCGACTGTTCGAACAGGACCCGGTCTTCGGCACTGGGTTCGGCCTCTTCCCGCATGCAAGTGCCGCCTTCCTCATCGCGCCGGGATCGACCTACCCGCATAACTCGGCGATAAAGGTGCTGGCGGAACAAGGAATCGTTGGTGGCATAGTCGTAGTCAGCCTCGTATTCCTGCTGATGCGAGCGATCCTACGGTCGCGACACCCACTCCGGGGGACCGCGCTGGCCGTCCTCGTCGGGTACGGAGTCGGGTCGTTCTTCCTCGAACCGTACGTATCGATCCAGACATCCGGCCTGACCTGGCTCGTGTTCGCGGCCGTCCTGGCGCCGGTCGGGACTTCGGCGACGGATGCGAACGACCAGCGGCGCGCCACCTGATGTGTGGCATCGCCGGCCTGGCGACTGCAGACGGCCTCCTGGCTGACGATGCGCGGCTCGTTTCTCGGATGCTTGAGGTCCTCGCCCACCGCGGACCTGACGATCAACACGCCGTCGCTGATAGCCACGCGGTCATCGGAGCCAGACGACTATCCATCATCGATCTGGATACGGGCCGTCAGCCGGTCTTGAGCGAGGATGGCAGCGTGCAGGCTAGCCTCAATGGCGAGATCTACAACTACCTCGAGCTGCGGGCCGATCTGGAGCGCAAAGGCCACCGCTTTACGTCGAAGGGCGACTCTGAGACGATCCCGCACCTCTACGAGGAGTACGGAGCGCGGTTCGTCGAGCACCTGCGGGGGATGTTCGCGATCGCGGTCTGGGACGCTGGCCGGCGACGTCTCGTGCTGGCCCGCGACCGGCTTGGCAAGAAGCCGCTCTATTGGCGGCTTGCGGGCGACCGCCTGACGTACGGATCCGAACTCAAGGCCCTTCTACAAGACTCGTCGCTCGAGCGAACGGTGGATCGCCGATCGCTGGCGCAGTACCTCCAGTACGGCTACGTGCCAGCGCCTCGCTCCATCCTCGTCGGCGTCGAGAAGCTGCCGCCCGCAAGCACGCTCGTGTGGGATGGCGGTGTACCGCGCGTGGAGCGCTACTGGGACCTCGCCTACGAGCCGAAGACTCATCGCTCCCTGGTCGGGGACTGCGAGGCCCTGCTCGAGGTCCTTCGCGAGTCCGTTCGGCTCCGGCTCCGCAGCGACGTGCCGCTGGGCGTGTTCCTGAGCGGCGGCATGGACTCGAGCACAGTGGTCGCGTTGATGGCCGAGCACTCCCCCACGCCCGTAAAGACGTACTCGATCGGTTTCGAGGAACCCGCTTACGACGAGCTCCGGTATGCGCGCGCCGTCGCGAACTACTTCGGCACGAGTCACACCGATGAAGTCGTCAAGCTTGACGCGATCGCGCTCCTGCCCGACCTCGCCGACCATTACGACGAGCCATTCGCCGACTCGTCGGCCATCCCGACGTTCCGGGTTTCGCAACTCGCCGCCCGAGAACTCAAGGTCGTGCTGACGGGCGACGGGGGCGATGAGGCGTTTGGCGGATACCGCCGATATCAGCACCAGGTAGCGATCCGGTTGGCCGGACGGATCGGTGGGCCGCTGCACATGCCGATCGTCAGAGCCGCCCAGTTCGGGCTGGCCCGGGCCATCCCCAGGAGCCGTCTGCGCCGACGAGCCGACTCGTGGAGGCGGTTTGCCGAGCAGGCGCCGGATGAACGCTACGTCTCCATGATGTCATTGACGGATGCGCCGCAACGTGAGGCCCTCCTCGGCGACCCTGCACTCGCTGACCAGGACGGTTACCTGGGCAAGCTCCTGTCGAGTGGATCCCGAAACGAGCTCGATCGGACCCTCCGTGCGGACACGCTGTCCTATCTGCCGGAGGACCTACTCGTCAAAGTGGACCGCGCGACGATGGCGAACTCGCTCGAGGCGAGGTCACCGTTGCTTGATCACCGGCTCGTCGAATTCGCCGCCGCCCTCCCGGAGGCGCGAAAGATCCAGCATGGCACGACAAAATTCATCCTCCGACAAGTCGCGTACGGCCTCATGCCAAAACGCCTCGTGGACCGGCCGAAGATGGGTTTCGGAGTCCCGGTGGGGTCGTGGTTCAAGGGGAGCCTCGGTGATCGTTTCGATGAGCTCGTCCTTGCTCAGGACGCGCGTGTCCGCGATCACCTCGACCCGTCGGTCGCGGCCCGGCTGATTGCCGAACATCGAGTCGGGCTCGCCGACAACGGCGCTCGCCTGTGGCTCTTGCTGATGTTCGAACTCTGGGCCAGGCGCTGGCTCGAAGCCCCACGTCCGACATCATGAGATCGCTGATCACGGGTGGCGCCGGGTTCATCGGCCACCATCTGGCAACCACCCTGATCGATCGTGGCGATCCCGTCCGGATTCTCGATTCCTTCGCGACCGGCTTCAGGTCACGACTTGAGCCGTTGCTCCCGTCGATCGAACTCATCGAGGGTGACATCCGGAGAGCCAAGGATCTGGACAAAGCGATGGAGGGCTGCGACGTGGTCTTCCACCTGGCGGCGATTCCGTCCGTCCTGCGATCGATGCGAGATCCCGGCATGACAAACGACGTCAATGTGAATGGGACGGTCGAGGTGATCCTTGCCGCGGCGCGTGGCGGCGTTCGGCGCGTCGTGTTCGCGGGTTCCTCAGCTGTCTACGGAAACAGCCTGGAGCTGCCCCGTCGCGAGGCGCACCTGCCAGATCCCCTGTCCCCATACGCCGTGAGCAAGCTCGCGGGCGAGCACTACTTGCACGTCATCGGTTCGTCGCGGGGGGTCGAGACGGTCGTCCTGCGATACTTCAACGTCTTTGGAGGCAGCCAGGATCCTGAATCCGAGTACGCGGCCGTCGTGCCGCGGTTCGTCACTGCTGGGCTGCGCGGCGAGCGGCCACTCGTATACGGCGACGGGACACAGTCACGCGATTTCACGCACGTCGATAACGTCGCAGCGGCCAACCTGCTCGCTTCGACTGCGCCAGGCGTGTCGGGCTTGACGTTCAATATCGGCTGCGGGGGCCGGTACACACTTCTCGAGTTGCTCCACGTCATCGGCGAGGCCATCGGGACGCCGCTCGAACCGACGTTCCTGCCGGCCCGCGAAGGAGACGTCCCCCATTCGCAGGCCGACATCTCGCGCGCGGCTGATGGGCTCGGATATCGGGTGATCGTTCCATTCAAGGAGGGCGTCCACCGGACGGTCGCCTGGTATCGAGATCGGCAGTCGCCCGGGTCGTCCACCTAACCGATGGCGCGCCGACCCTCGGACCCGGTCGGGTCGAGCGGGGCTCCGGTCCGGTTGACGCTCGTCATCTCCTCGCTCGGGTCGGGCGGGGCCGAACGAGTCATGGCGATCATGGCCAATTACTGGGCGTCCCACGGCCGGCCGGTCACGCTACTGACATTCATGGCTCCAGACGAGCCCTCGTTCTTCTCGGTGGATGGCGGGGTTGAGATCAAGCAGCTCGATCTGATCGGGCCGGCCTCGAATATCGTCGCAGGGCTGAAGGCCAATCTCCGTCGGGTTCGGGAGATCCGGCGTGCTATCAGAGCAAGCAAGCCGGATGTCGTCATCTCGTTCATGGACCGAACGAACGTCCTGACGCTGGTCGCGACGGTGGGCCTCGGAGTCCCGATCGTAGTCGAGGAGCACAACGACCCACATGAAGAGCGGCTTGACGCGCGCTGGACCATGCTGCGGCGCATCACGTATCAGTGGGCGGCGCGGGTGGTCACCTTGAGCGAGCCAGCCCTCGCCTACTTCTCGCCTTCTATTCGCCGACGCGGCCTGGTGATCCCCAATCCGGTCGTACCTCCCGCGGGCGCCCGCGTCCCCGGCACCCAAGGCGAAGTGGTCGCCGGGCCGACCATCCTTGCGGTCGGAAGGCTCGTGCCGCAGAAGGGATTCGACCTGCTCCTCGAGGCCTTTGCCTCGCTGGAGCCACGGCGACGGGGTTGGACGCTGCAGATCCTCGGCGAGGGGTCCGCCCGTGCGGAACTCGAGGCCACCCGCGAGAGGCTTGGCCTCTCCGACGTCGTCGACCTGCCAGGCGTCGTGACGACGCCGGGCGTCGCCATGGCCCGCGCGACACTGTTCGTCCTCTCGTCTCGCTATGAGGGGTTCCCCACCGTCCTCGGCGAGGCCATGGCGGTCGGCTTGCCGGTCGTGGCCTTCGACTGTCCGAGCGGGCCGCGCCAGATGATCCGGGCGGGCGTGGACGGGATCCTCGTCCCACGGGATGACGTCGCGGCCCTCGCTCGCGAGATCGAGCGCGTCCTATGCGACGACGAACTCCGGTCACGCCTGGCGGCGCAGGCTCCGGAGGTGCTTGAGCGGTTTGGGCTCACGGCGATCATGGAGCGCTGGCAGGTGCTCATCGACGAGCTCATGGCCCGGTAGCCCGGGTGTGAGCGAGGGCCAGCGCGAGACATTTGCGATCGGCCTGGTGGGTCGGTCGGCGATGTCGTTGACTACGGCCGTCGGACTCGGCCAGTTGTTCGCGATCGGGCGAGAGTTGTTCGTCGCGAGCCAGGTGGGGACCGGTCCCAGTCTGGATGCCCTGCTCGTCGCGCTGGTTTTTCCGACGATGCTTCTCGGGCTGCTCACGAGTGGCACCACTTCGGCCATCTTGCCCGCGCACGCGGCGGTGGAACTGGCCGCCGGGTCTGATGCAGCTCGGCGGTTCGTCGGCGCGATCTTGACCTACACCGTAATTGTCGGCGTCGGCGTGACTCTCGCGATCGGCGCTCTCGGATCGATGGTCGTCGGGATCGCAGGGCCGGGTCTGAGCTCGGATGCCCGGGCGGAGGCGGGCGGCTTTCTCATCATCATTGCTCCGATCATCGTGTTGGGGTCGACGGCCGGCCTCATCTCGGCGTTGTGTCAGATCGGCCAGCGCTTCGTCCCGATTTCCGTCGCCGCGATCGCCAGTCCAGTCGTGAGTCTCCTCGTGACCGTTGGGTTCTGGTCCCAGCTCGGACTCAAGGCGCTGGCCCTGGCCACGACGGTCGCCTCGTTCGTGTCACTGGCGGTCCTGCTTATGGGGGCGGTCCGGTACGGACTCCTGCCGCGACCGCGGCTCCGAATAGGACTCGCCTACTTGCGAGACTTCCTCCGCCACGCTCTCCCGCTCTGGGCGAGCTCGATGGTCCTTCAGTTCAATCTGCTGGTTGACCGCGCACTCTCGTCGATCCTTGCCGTCGGGGCGGTGAGCGCTCTGCGCTATGGTGAGGGCATCATCCGGATCCCGCTCACGTCGATCGGTCCGGCGTGGGGGATGGTCCTGTATCCGTCCCTCGTGCGCGTCGCACAGGCCGACTCGCGCGATTCTCTCGGCCTGGCAGCCGTCGCGTCGTTCCGCTATGTCTTCGCGATCTTCATCCCGCTCGCGGTGGGATGTGCCGCGATGGCCCCGCTCATCGTCGATGTCGCGTATCGGCGCGGTGCGTTCGGCGCCGACGCCGCCGCGGCAACGAGCGGTGTCGCCGCCGCGCTCGCTCCGCTGATCGTTCTGACCATGGTCGAGGGCATCTTGATCGGCGCTCACAACGCCAAGCGGCGCGGCAGGTTGTTGCTCGGCGCCGGGATCGCCACGACCGCGATTCACCTCGTCCTGAATCTGGTTCTCGGGCGAGCCCTCGGGGTGGCCGGCATTGCGTTGTCGACGTCGCTGACCATGACGATCGTCTTCGTCTTCCTGGCCGCGCAACTAGCGCGGACCGAACCCGCATTCCGGCTGCGCGAGATCGCCGACATCGGCGGACGATCCCTGCTGGCGAGCATGGTCTCCGGCGTACCGATCGGTGCCTGGATCTGGCTGGGATACCGACCGGAATCGTTCGGCACGAGTGTCCTACTTCTCATCTCATTCACGATGCTTGGATTCTTCATCTACGTCCTGGCGTCGTCGAAGCTCGGTCTGCCCGAACCGGCGTCAGTAGTCCGGACACTGGTGAGGCGGCTGCCGGCCGTATCCCGGCTGCGACCATGAAGCGATCAGGGCCACTTCGAATCGCCTACGTGGCCTCGCTGATCATGGGTGGCAGCGAGCGCCAGATGATGGAGCTTGCCCGGCGGCTTCCACGCGACAGGTTCTCGGTAACATTCGTCGTCCTCGGCGATCGCGGTCCGCACGCGGATATTGTCGAGTCATTCGGCGTGCCGGTTCTATCGCTAGGAGCAAGTCGTCAGCATGGCACTCCGTTCCCGATCTTCGCCGGGCGGGTCTCCGGCAAGGTGGCGCGATACGTCGCCTGGTGTCGTCGCCTGCGGTTCGACATCGTCGACGCCTGGCTATTCCACGGCTACGGGTTGGCTGCCATCACGAAGCAAGTCACCGGCGTACCGATCCTCATCTCCGGGCGACGCAGCCTCAGTGACTTCAAAGAGGACTTCGGGCCTGTCGAGCGTCTCGTCGACGAGGTCGCCCGACGTGCCTCTGATGCGATCGTCGCAAACTCGCAGTATGTCCTGGACGATGTCGTCCGACGCGAGCCGATCGATCGAGCGAAGCTCCGAGTCATTCGGAATGGCGTCGAGATCCCTCTTCCGATGGGTGCCGCGGAGCGAGCCCGGCTACGCGCCGGTTGGGGGTTCGGCGACAAAGATGTCGTCGTCGGCTGCGTGGCGAACTACAAAGCTGGCAAGGGCCTCGAAGGACTGATCGACATGGCGGCCACATTGCGCCCCGTTGCCCCGAGTGCGCGTTACGTCTTCGTCGGGGAAGGATCACTCCGCCAGGAGATCGAGCGCCGGATCTCGGCCAAGGATCTGTCCGGGATCGTTCGCCTGCACGGCGCGGAGCTTGATGCTCGCACCCTCTATGGGGCATTCGACGTCGTCGTCCAGGCGTCCGAGGCCGAGGGCCTGCCGAACTCGGTTCTCGAGGCGGCCGCCGCCGGCTGCGCGATCGTGGCGACCGCCGCTGGGGGAACTCCGGAAGCCGTGATCGATGGACGAACGGGTCTGCTCGTCCCCGTTCGCGATGAGGCCGCACTCGGGACCGCGCTTCTGGCCGTGCTTGTCGATCCAACGCTCCGTCAACGGCTGGGAGGTGCAGCGCTCGAGCACGTCGCGCGCAACTTCGGGATGGACGGGTTCATTGCTAGGACCGGCGAGCTGTACTCAGATCTCGCCGCGGCCCGGGGCCTCCGGCTTGACTGAGTTCCCCGACTTCGGCGCGTTGGCGATCTCGCTCGACTTCGAGCTGCATTGGGGCGTTCGTGACCACCAAGTGATCGACGGCCCTTATCGGCCCAACCTGCTTGGTGTCTGGAACGCGGTGCCGCGGATGCTGGACCTATTCGAGAGACACGGGGTCTCAGCGACGTGGGCGACGGTCGGCCTGTTGTTCGCCGAGGACCGAGAGCAACAAGAAGCCTTCGCCCCGACGGTCCGTCCGACCTACGATGACGCCCGCCTCGATGCTTACCGCCAGGTAGTCGGCGTCGACGAGAAGGAAGACCCGCTCCACTTTGCCCCGTCATTGATCGCGCAGATCCGCGAGCGGCCGGGTCAGGAGATCGCGACTCACACGTTCTCGCACTATTACTGCCTGGAGCCTGGCCAGACGGCGGAACAATTCGCCGCAGACATCGCTGCTGCGGTAGCCATCGCACGAGCGAAGGGCATCCGTCTCCGGTCCATCGCGCTACCGCGCAATCAAGTCGCGCCGGCCTACGGAGCGATTCTCCGTGCGGCGGGTATCGACTGCTTTCGAGGATGCCGACCGGGCTGGATGCCTCGACCCGGGCCGGGATCTGCGACCACCCCGTGGCAGCGTGGAGCCCGCCTGCTGCATGAGTACGTTGGGCCGGGCCGTGTTCACCTGACCGGCTGGGCCGAGGTGGCGCGAACATCAGGCCTCTATGAGGTCCCGGCAAGCCTGTTCGTGCGAGGGTTCTCGGCCGGGTCGTCGCCACATCGAACGATTCAGGCTGAACCGCATGCGTAACGCCTTTTCAGGCGGCCGCAATCTCACGACAGATCGTCCACCTATGGTGGCACCCGCACAACTTCGGGATCCATACCGGCGAAAACATGCGCATGCTCGAAGCGATCCTCGTCGTCGTGAACGCCCTCGCGCGGGAGTTTGCCAACGTATCGGTGATCTTCGAGCGGCCAGTCCAAGTGCGGACGATGATCACTCGCCGAGCCCGGATGGTCGGTCCGCGGGCGGTCCTGGGGCAGATCCTGTTCCTCCTGCTTGTCGTGCCCATCCTTCGCCACCGAAGCGCCAAACGGGTCATCGAAATCTGTCGCGTGAAGTTGCTGGACACTGGGGCCATCGTCGTGCCGATCAAGCGTGTCAGGTCGGCCAACGATCTCGCGGTGGCCCGGATCCTTCGTGCCACCCAGCCCGCGGTGCTCGTCGTAAACGGCACGCGCATCCTGACCCGGGATACTCTGCGCTCGGTCCGCCGTCCCATCCTGAACCTTCACATGGGGATCACGCCCATGTACCGCGGGGCTCATGGTGGGTACTGGGCGCTGGTGGATCGTCGACCCGACCTTGTCGGGACGACGATCCATCTTGTCGACGAGGGCATCGATACCGGCGCCATCATCGAGCAGGTCCGATTCACGGTCGAGGAGGCGGACTCGTTCGCCACCTATCCATACCTGCACTTGGCGGCTGGCATCCCGGCCCTCATCCGTGCCGTGCGGGCTGGACTCGCCGGTGACCTGCAGCCTATGAGGACGCTGCCGGTCGTGACGAGCAAGCTGCGAACGCATCCCACTCTAGGGGGCTATCTGGCGGCGCGGCTTGCCCGTGGGATCCGGTGACGTGGTGCGTCCTCGCGTACTCCGGGTAATCACCCGTCTCACGGTCAGCGGCCCGTCTACCCATGTCGTCCTGGCCGACCGTGGCCTTCGGGAGCGTGGTTGGGAAACGCTCCTTGTTCACGGTACGGTCGAGGCTGGTGAAGTCGAATTCGACGTCACGGACTACACGATCCCGATGCACCGGGTTGCGGCGATGAGTCGAGCCATCAGGCCAACCGCGGACGCGTCGAGTCTTGCCTCTCTCGCCCGTATCATCCGGCGTTATCGGCCCGACGTCATCCACTCCCACCAGTCGAAGGCCGGTCTGCTGACGCGTTCGGCGGCCATGGTCGCTTCGCCATCGACCGCCCGGATCCACACATTCCACGGAACTGTATTCGGCGGGTACTTCGGATCGAGGTCCACACAGGCGATCATCAGGGCAGAGCGACTCCTGGGCTGGCGGACGCATCGGGTGATCGCGATCAGCGAGCTCCAACGTGACGAACTCATCGCCCAGCGGATCGCGCCGCCACATAGGATCGCCGTCGTGCCGCTCGGGATCGACCTGGAACGTTACAGTGGCCTGGACCGAACCGCCGCACGGTCGGCGCTGGGCGTCCCGAACGACACCATCGCCGTGATGTCACTCGGACGGCTCGCTCCGATCAAGCGCGTCGATCGGCTCATAGAGGCGTTCGCCACCGTCACCGCGGCCCATCCAGCAGCGCACCTCTACATCGTCGGCGACGGCGCCATACGACCCGACCTTGAGCGCCAGGCCGCCACGCTGGGTCTCGATGACAGGGTGACGTTCGTCGGCCGTTCGGCGGACGCCCCAAGCTGGTACGCGGCCGCAGACCTCGTGGCCCTGACATCCGACCGAGAGGGCACTCCTCTGTCGCTCATCGAGGCCGCCGCGGCGAGCCGACCCGTGCTGGCGACAGACGTGGGAGGCGTCAGGGACGTCGTCGCCGATGGGATCACCGGGTTCCTCGTGGCGCCGCACGACCGAGTCGGGCTCG
>Ga0183260_10002538_pt1 | contig 15080 bp, 13 predicted proteins | sample AntDrymUQ4972206_2_FD_129768 | JGI IMG/M metagenome (GOLD analysis project Ga0183260, IMG submission 129768) | Polar desert sand microbial communities from Dry Valleys, Antarctica - metaG UQ497 (22.06) (version 2) (version 2) | ecosystem: Environmental > Terrestrial > Soil > Desert | place... | reverse complement strand
GAAGAAGAAGCAAGTATTACAAATAGTAGCTCGACTCTTAACAATTCTCAGATTAGTTTTGCCAATAACATGCAGCTTACTGGAACAGAGCAAATCAAAATTGAAACAAATTTTTCTTCTAAACCATTTGGGCTTTCAACAGACTATAAAATTGATGATAATCCCATTGTAATCATAGATAACCAATCATTAGATTTTGAATATCCTATTGACAATAATGACGAAGTTTCTATTTCAGATATGCTCCTTTCTATGCGAGCCACAATAAAAGTTGATAATGCTACTACTTCTAATAACGATAATATTATTCAAATCATTGTTTCTTCATATCCTGAAAATATTACCGAGAATTCCAATGGTTCAACCAGTTATGTAAATAGTCCAAACAGGTTAGATTATTTCGAAATAAACGGTGTTGGCTACCCAAATATTAAGGCAACGGCGATTCTTGATACTGCATATGGTAATGGTACACTCAGAGCAGAAACAACAATTGATTCTATTGCTGCTATAACAGCAATAGCGGCAAATTGATTTAATCTTCTTTATACAGCAAGACTACTTCAGGATTTCAATAATTCTTCAGCAGGTGAAAAGGATATTACGCGACTATCATGAGAAAATAGTTACGAAGCTGCCACTTGCTGATAAGCCCAATGTTATTCCAGCTAAGAGAACAAATGAATATTTATTCATTGAAATTCTATTACTTTAGTAAATATGCCTTAATCACAATTATATAATTATAAAGCTTGAGTTAATTATTGAGTGAAAATTACCGAAAAGATTGATCATATAAGACAAGTTTATGACTATCTAGCGCGCCGCCCTAAGGGCGGCGGTAAAACCATTCAATTGAGTATATAACCACATTATAGAACTATCTAATTTAGGTTACTTGTTGAACCATTAGGTCTTGGGTCCTCCAATTGTCGATCACCTCGGCAGCAAATCCATTACGGGCTTTTGGAATACTCTTGGCAAAGGTATATTAGATATGACGTTCTCTTCCAAGGACTTCACTAATGAAATATGAATGTTGGATTGATTGGTAGAAAAATCTTGTTTGTCATCTCTAATAAAGATTATGGTTTATATATTTAAATGATAATGAGCAATATCTATCATGAGTAACAACAATATTGACTGGAACGATGTCATTAAGAAAGAGGCCAGAGGTATCAACGACGCTGATCTTGGAGAAGTACAGGAAATTCGACAGGAAAATGTTATTACTAAAGCTGGTATAGTAGACAAAGAAGTATATTCCATTCCTAAAAACCTAGCTGAAAGATATGATGGACATAATTTATGGTTTAGGGTAACAAAGGAAGACGCTGAGAATGTTTATAAGATAAAAGATTAGGTGTTATATATCATTATTTACCTTTTTTTCAAGAAAGATGGTAATTAGTAAATAGCTGCTCCACCAAAGTTAGACTCTAGGAATCAAACAAACCAATTACCTCATAACTCATCACAATTTTGCGTCATTGCTAATATTATCATGAAAATAAACAACACGTTATAGAGAATCATAAAAAATTTTTATTCTGTGAACTAAGAGCGAATAAACTGTTTTAAACTCGTAGATACCCTGACGATTCTACCGAACCCATATACCATAAGGAACTTAATCCCAACGCATCTTTTGATAAACAGGAATTCACATATTCGCAACAATTGTACGTATTATGCAAAACTCAGATCTGTTAAAAATATCACCATATTTTGAAGGATTTCATTCACTTTTGATTACATCCCTCCGGGCCCGTATGATATCTCTTTTTTAAGGCACGAATTGACAATATATCTAACAATAAGGGAATGACCTCTCTTCTTAACTGATGATTTAGATAAAGGAATAAAAGAAATAGAACACCTTCAAAGTACATTGGCTATGGTTTGTACTTATACTTTCTAGTAATTGAGCTTAGTTTCAAAATCGGAATTGTATTGTTTTCGATGTATAGTATGATATAATTAAACTCAGAAACTATATAATTTATAAATGAATTACAATGAATATTTATAAAATTTACAGCTTTATAGTCAAATTAGGTATTATATATACAATTTTAGATATCTTTTAATATTAAATAATGATAAAACTTTCTATCATTTCAAACATAACAGGATAATAAGGAGGACCTACACGTTTTATCCTATTATCTTGTTCTTAAAACTTAAGACAATATTTAAAACTATTCTAATTTGCAAGTTTAATAATGAGCCACATGTGAATGTATATTTTAGCCGGTCCAAATCTGTGACTCATAGACACTACCTATTGAATGAAAATTGGGTTTGATGATAAATGAATATAGCATTTTGCATCATTATTGTTAATAATAGCATTTTATCATTGATGTGTTGTACCTACTTGAAAGTTATTTGACAGAAATAACAATTAGTCTCCACCATTCCAATGTGCTAAAAACAGAATTAAGTCTCAAATAAAAAGGAGATGGGTATAGTTGTGCTAATGCATTGTTACCACTATTGTGTTGATTCTATATACCGGTATTGTTATCTTCTCTTTTTAATACATCGGGATTTTGGATGCTGTTATATACATCCGAAAGAGTTGTTGGCTGCAGACAAGTAATAAGAATGATACTTCTATCACTATCGCTATTATAACTAATGCAGCCGTCACTGGTTTGATTTAAATTCTGAGCTAAAGTCGCAAAATTTGGACCATTAAGCGTAAAAGACAAAAGGACTAGAGTATAAGATATTGTAAATGCAGAATGTATTAACCACTTCAATTTGTTTCTTGTTTATAATGTGAGATATTAAGAATTACTTTTCAAGTTCTTTTAAACAAAAAGCTATATCTTGAAATTGTGAATTATTTGGAATTTATTAGTTTATTTTACAATTATTTCAATTTATACAAGAATGGGCTTTAAGTACAGGAAACAATGGTATGCTGTTAACTTATTTTGATTTATGATGTTTGCAAAACATGTTATCACAAAGGTAAAAGATTCATTATATCGAATAATAAAATAATAATTCAGACAACAACTTTTTTATCTATGGATGAACTTATTATATTCACTCAAAAATTCAAAAACAACAGGATATTCGAGAGGGTATAATCTTCTTTTTATCCTGTTTTAATAATTTGATTAAAAAATATATAAGATAATTCATTCACTCACTTTATTCCATTTCATTTCTTCAGATAAAATTTTCATATATTCTTAATCAATCTCTTTCTTTTAGCTTTGAATGTTCATTACCATCATAATCAATATATTCGACGATTAAGCTTATTACCTTTAACCTGAATTTTTAATTCATATCTATTTCATATAATCATATATCATACAATACATACTCGGGGCTTATTTTTTTTCATGAGAAAGATCGCAATAAGTTTTATGAATAACGAATCTTAATGAGATGTATTGGATATGTCCACATTATGACAATTAGAGGAATCAGATTTCAATCTTCCTGAAATTACTATGATAATCGACGACAACGATAATGATTATAACGTTGAAATCCACAACCTGATTATTAATGAATTAAAGAAAAACTCAACTAGTTGTCAAATGTTATGGACTCAGAGTCAACCTCAACCTCAACCTCAACCTCGGCACAGTCAATCACAAGAGGAAACGCCCAAAGGCATAACAAAATTCTTGTTGAAAGATTTGCTTGATTTAGAAAATAGTACAAAAGGAAAGATTTTGAAAAACAAATTGATTATCGACGTAATTCGAGAAAACGATTTTGAATTTCTCAAGATTTGGGACACGGTTCAAGTCAAATATATGAATAATCTTAAGGGTAACTTTGGAATAATTAATGAAAAGATATACTTGTCATATATTTTCCATGAAAGTGATAATTCAAATAAAGTGTTTTTGAGTAATTCTAAAATATTTGTTGAGAAGCAATTAGACCTTTTTAAAAAATTATGGAGGGTTGCAACACCTCTAGAAGAAAGTGAAAAAGAAATAAAATATCAAGATAAAGACACAGATTTTCAAACCCCAAGGACAGTAGAAAATCCCAAACATATTCAATATGAATTAAGTAAAATTATTGGACAAAGTAGCAAAGAACTGTTAATATATTCATCAATTGAAATATTGGATTTAATACTAAAAGAATATCACCTTTTGAACTACTTTATTTATCTTATAAAAAGAGAAAAACTGATAATTAAAATTTTGACAGATAATAGCGGAGGGACATTAGGGACATTATTTACCAAAATTGACAATATAGTTAGTTTAGAAAAAATGTGAAATATCGAAGTTTGTTGTTCAAATAAGTTAGGCAATTTTAGGGAAATGATAATAATAAGTGATGGAAAACACATTTTACAGTGGAGATTTGCATATGATAACAAACGCCTGATAACAATATCAAAAGAGCCTGTCGATATTCTAGTTCAGGAGATTTTATTTGAAAAATATTGGAATGAGATTAGTAGCCTAGAGATTAGTAATTGATATTCTTTGAAGTGTCTAAAATCGATCCTACCGCAATGATTAACTCATAAATACTTTCTAGATGGAACAATTCTACCATCTACTTACAATGGAAAAGGCTTCTGTAATGCAATAATTACTTTATCCATATGGTTAATTCTATTCTATGTCACGCTAAAATGTATTTTCAATTTTGATGAATTTACATTTTAAATTTCCTAATTTCACTTTTACCTCTATTGGTTATTTTAGTAGCATCAGATTCAACCTTTATGATGTGTGTAATACAGCTTGATTTTTTTTAGTCCATCCATTTTATTTATTTGCCTTTAAATCAGAGGTCTACAACTATAACAATACCTTCCCACAAATCTAAAATATTCTTATCCTAGGATTGTCATGATGACACACTATTTCAAGCAAATTAAGTTGTTTGTATACGAAGGTTAGCCGTTCACAATTATGTCTAAATAAACTTTCTAGTACATTATACTGAATTTATCAACTATAACTAGATTTACTTAAAATCTTAAAAAATTGTTATATGATAAATTATTGCTATAGAATTCAAGATTAAATTGTACAAGTTAATTAATACCAAAACAACTGCAGTATTAGTTGTAGCAGTATTTGCTACAGCGATGATTATGGGCCCTAGCCTATTGAGCATGGATGATGCATTTGCCAAAAAAAAGTACAAGAACTGGAGTGACTGTAGAGAAGATCATAGCAAGAACTGGTGTAAGAACTATTTTAAGAAACACGATAAAGACGGTAATAAAAAAGGTGGCAACAAAGCTAACCAAGGTATAGGTCAATCACAATCCTCAAAACAAAATTCACAATGTGTTTCTGGAGGCAGTACTAGTGGCTCATGTAACAACTTAAGTGTTCAAAACCAACAAAACAGTGGAAATAATGCATTAGCACAAGATGGTAATGGAAAAGGTGGCAACAAAGCTAGCCAAGGAATAGGTCAATCACAATCTTCTAGCCAAAATAGTCAAGTAGTTTCTGGCGAAGATACAGAAGGTTCAGGCAATAACTTCAGTTTCCAAAACCAAGAGAATTCAGGAAATAATGCATTAGCCCAAGGCTAATAACCTTATTTTTTTACATATAATTGCCAAGACACCTACGGTTAATTAAAATGATGAGAAGAGAATGCGAAGTATATCCTAAGCATAATTACGATAGCACAGAAGAAATTAAAGAGAATAATAACAACAATAAGAATAACTATTATTATTATAAAAAATTGTTTAAAGAAAATGGAAAACTTGACGATATGTTTGATTTTGAATAATATCCTAGAGATTACAGATAAAAAAATAAAAAGCGACTAATTCATTTTTTATCATTATCCTTTACATAAAGAAAAATTTATTTAGAAAAGTATATTTTCTCTTTTCCTAGAATAACTTCCTCTACTGGAAGAAAGTTTATTGATTGTACTATTTCTTTTGCAATCCTAAAAGCCAAGGCAGAAATGGTTAATGAAGGATTTACGCCCAATGATGATGGAATAATTGCTCCATCTACAGCATAAAAGTCGTCATATGTATCAGCCAATAAGGCTCCATCACCTTTGTAAACTTTACCAAAATTGTTTATCACTCCGCTATTTCTATCCTTTCCAATAGAACATCCACCCAAGTGCCCACCAGTAGTGTGATTGTGTTACATTTTAATATTAGATCTAATCTGGTCAATCTATTAGAACCTATTACCACAAGGAACTTAATCCTCACACATGAAGACTAAGGGGCTTACTAAATAATGAATATTAAAAGAACCTAATCATTTACTCGATTCTTGGAAGTAATCGCATTAAATCCTTTAATAATTAGAAATTCTATTTGATTTTATGACCTCGATGGGTAAATATTTTCCCTCATTTTCCGTTCTTCTTATGATCATCTCAGTACTGTTTCTTTATGTATTAATAGACAATGTTGTAGCAATCTATGGCCAACCTTTTACAATTAAAGCGAAAGAAGGAGAAAATCAAATAATTGGGTTTGGTGGGAACAACCCGGATGAAAGAATAAATGCTACTACAAACGGTTCAATTCCAAATGTAGGAGAAATAAATAATTTTAACTCAACGTCGAAGGGGTTCAAAGTATTGGTTACTATATCAAATATATCAAAATTATTAACTCTGGATAACACAATTGTCAGCAATTTATATTTAAAAATTGAAGATCATGACTCTATATATTCGGAATCTGATCATCTTGAATATAAGTTTAAAAAATTAGACTTTCATCCTATTTCCTCAGTCTCTAATAATAAAACCTTTATGTTTTTGTTTAATCCGGGGTTGATAAAAGACAACCAAGTATTCAAAGTCTGCATATACTACTCTAAAGAATATAATGTAAATTTATTGTGTAAAGAAGGAAATAACTCACCAAAAAATAAACAAGAAACGATAGGTTTGAATATACCTAAAATAATAAATCTTGAGAAAATATTTTTAAAATTTAATGCTATTAACAGTAGTAGTAACGACAGTGACAATAACAACAAAAGTATATACCCGAACAATAATTTACTTCAAATAAGAGAAATAAATATTTCAGACTTTGAAAGTATTGATCTAAGATATGTTGAATCTGATAAATATCAAAAGTTAAAATTTGCAGCTCCGTTAAACAAGATGTTATCGATAGACAACGTTGATGACGTAGGAAGTGTATATTTAACCCAGATTAATGGCAGTAATATCAATAACTATACCGAAGATAGATTATCGGGAAACAATGTTTTACATATTAACGGATTTAAATTTAACGAGAAGGATGGTAAAATATATGGATTTGGAGATTATCATTATTTAAATGGGAGTCATTATGACGTTCAATACGGTCTAGCAACTGAGTATCATGATCATTCTATATTTGTTATCGATCCTATAAAATCAAACATAATCAATTCTATCATACTATGGGGTGGAGAAGAAGAAGGTGATGAGACCACAATCGGCAATACTTTTATCAATCCTAATAGCAATGAGGTATTTGCAACAGCCATAAATGAAGGTGATTTAGATGGCATCTATGTTATAGACCTGCCTACTCTAGAAATCAAATCTTTTGTTTCCATTCGGGATTCTATTGATGAGTATTTGGATGATGAAGTATCGTATGATGAAGTCAATGATATTTTATACGCTTGCAATCAGGATTCAATAATTGGTATCGATATAAACAATTTAGCTAAGATGGAAAAAAACATCAGTTCCATTTACTGTCCAAAATTTGTTAATTCAGACACTCAGATCGGATATTTTATGAATTATCCTGATGATAGTAGTGGTTTTATTGATCTAACAACCGAATCTATATCTTTTTTATTTAATGGAGGAAATCTTACTGATATTGATATTATCTCAGACAATACCAATACCAATAATGATATCGCATTACTTCTGGCTCATACTACTGATCGCTTCGAGCATTCGTGTAAGCCTAACGATGATAAAAAGCAGGATTCAATAAGTTATGTGATTAAAATAAATATTCATACAGAAACAATTATGTCGGTCTATGAATTTAATGACGTTTTTATTGATCAAATCATCAGGGATCCAGTTAATAGGAACTTTTATGCTCTGACTAACGAATTAATTTCAGATCCGTATTCATGCTCTCAATTTTCAAAGATGTATAATTTAGGAGCTATGTTTGGTTAAATTCATATATTACCAAGACTCTTTTATCAATAGATACCGACCATATCATTATGATACCTTCCGATAACGCATCCTCTTATCAAGTTTTAGTCTTTCAATACCTTTTTTAAATCATTTAGACATGGTATTAATATCAATTGATCCAGTCGTCTAAATTAATTATCTAAACCTAAATATTTATTAAATTAACAGTTCCCATATACCTCATGGATTCGAAGCCCACCGGGCCCATTGAGTATTTCTCCACAATTATTGAATTTGAGGATAAAGATTATCTTGAGAATCTAGATAGATAAACATAAAGAACTCATAAAGAGATGTATTAAGTAATGAATTGAGAGCAAAATATAGAAGAATAGTTGAAAAACAAATATGTTCATTCCCTTAAATAAATCCTCTATCATATATTGCATATCTGTGCCTAACTCATCTACGCCCACTTCATCTTCTGATGGTATTGAAAGAACCGAGGTTATAAAAAGACCAGAAGATATGGTCCGTGTAACTTTGGAAGATTTTGCTAATATAAGGGAAAGAATAGATATATGTTCAGACTCCAATGGCGTCATAGTAACGTTTGAAGTAACACCTATTTGGAAAGCATATTGTGCACTTAAAGATAGAGGTATCCATTTAAGATGGATTACTGAAGTTACCCAAGAAAATCTAGGCTATTGCAAGGAATTGATGAAAATTGCAGATATTAAACATTTAGATGGTATTAAGAGCGCTTTCGGAATTCATGATAAAACAGAATACCGTGCATCTGCAAAAGTAAATGAATTTGGACATCTACCTCGAGAACTTATTAAAACTAATGTAAAAGAGATTGTAGAACAACAACAATATGTTTTTGATATGCTTTGGACTAAAGCAATTCCATTTAAACAGAGAGTAAAGGAACTTGAACAAGGAATTAAGAGAGAGTTTATTGATACAATCCAAGAATTTAAGGAGATACGAAATCTTTTGACTACTGTTCTAAATTCATCAACTGAAGAAATTATGATAATATTTCCGACTCTAAATGCATTTCATAGGCATGTAAACGAAGGACTCGTAACAAAATTAGAACAAATAATTCTTTTAAGGCAAATTACCGTAAGGATTCTCATACCTATAGAAGAAGAATCAGCGAATAAGGATATTCTAAACATGGATTACGAGAAACTAAAAGAACTTTCTATAAGCCATTATACCAAAGGTATGGATTCAAGGTTAACGATCTTTATCCTTGATAACATATTCTCTTTAACTCTAGAAGTAAAGGATGATTCAAAAAATACCCTAGACGAATCTACAGGACTTGCGACTTATTCTAATAGTGAATCGACTGTTTTTTCTTCCAAAATGATTCACAAAAAATATTTCAAATTAAATCATTAGCATCAAAAAGTTGAAGCCTAACTATCTCTATGAATCAAGAAATCTACATTTGAAGTAATAGAACCCTATTACCACTAGGAACTTAATCCCCACGGGCCCGCTTCATAACTGAATCCTATTTTAGACCCAAAACGAATGATATCGTAGTATATGGAATTGCTGAAGAGACCTTTTCAAGAGAAATCAAAGGTTATAGATTCTCATTCGTTGTATAAATTCGAGATGATATATAGTTGGATGGTATATGCTGTTATGAATTGAAATCAAAGAAATGACAAATAGATTTGATTTGAGTTTCAATTTTCATTAATTGACCAAATTTATCATCATGATTTTGACGTGAGCTGTTGTTTGATCAGATTAGTAAAATCTGAATCTGACATTTTTCTTTTTGCTTGGATTATGGCTGAAGCATCATTGCCCACTGTAAATCTTAGTCGCGGATCCTCTGAATTAATTGCTTCTAGTATGATCTTTGCCACTGCTTCTGGTGGTGATGATTCTGGATTATCGACCATTGATTCAAAATATCTCTTTATCCTTTGAGTCAGTGAATAGTATGGTGAGTTTTGATATAGGGCTTTTTTAGCCAGGACACTGGAATTCATTATGTTGGTTTTGATGAAACCCGGTTCTATTAGAATTACCCTAATTCCAAAAGATTCTAATTCGTATGACATTGATTCACTTAGACCCTCTAATGCAAACTTAGTACTATTGTAGGCGGATAGAATCGGAACACCTACTTGTCCCCCAACTGAACTTATGTTCACTATTGTGCCGCCACCGTTCTGATTTCTCATTGTGGGTAGAACTGCCTGTGTTACCCTTATAGCTCCAAAAAAGTTTGTTTCAAATTGTGCTTTTATTTCTTCGATGGACAAATCCTCCAAAGCTCCAAAAACGCCAAATCCTGCATTGTTTACCAGTACATCGATTCTTTTACCCTCTTCAACTATTTTGTCTACTGCGTTCTTAACTATGGAATCATCATTAACATCAAGCTATTGACTTGTAACGGCAATTTTTCTTTTTTTGCTATTTCCGTTATGTTTTTGGATTTCTCAATACTGCGCATAGTAGCAAATGTGGAGAATCCATTCCTGGCCAAGAGGATTGCAGTTTGATATCCAATTCCGCTGGAACTACCCGTCACAACTGCAACTTTGCTTTCTTTTATAGACATAGCAAAAAATAAGAGTAAGGTTATATAAATTAGTAATTTCATGATAGAAAACAATATTGTTGGTTATTTTCAAGAGTGAAATATTGAAGATATAACATTAGTCTTAATGTAATAGAACCCCACTACCACAAGAAACTTAATCCTCACGGATGAGAACCGTTACTAATAACCATACCGAATATATCAAATATTTGTGACTCATAAATGTCTGACTATATCTAGCATTGAATCATATCACCAAATATGTAGACTAGTATTTTGTCAGAACTAGAAAGAGAAAAAAAGGACTGAAATCTATTTCGATATCATATAGATCTATTGAGCCAAGAGCTGTTGTTTAACAATAACCCTAGATTCTTGATCTGACATTCCTTTTCTTGCTTCTATCATTTAGACTAGACCATTTCCTACTGGGTAAATTAGCTTAGGATTATCGATTGTAACCGCCTCCAATATTACTTTCGCTACATCTTCTGGTGGAGTGCCTTGATTAATTAGATATGACTAAAGAAAGATTTAACAGGCTCATTTTAATTATTAAATAAGTATGGAAAGCGATCAAGATGTAGAGGTATTAAAAGAAGAACATGAACAAGAGGAGGAAGAAATAAGAGACAAACTAGAAGAGGAAGAATAATAACAACGGATTGGAGTTCTTACCAAAAAAAGAAAAAAACATCCTTTGACAAATAATGATACCACAATTAACGCAAAATACATCTTTTGAATTATTCTCTTTTCAAAATATATATTTAATAATCTTTATATTTTTCATTATTCTATATACTCATAGAATCTCTATTAAAGAACCGATATCGGCATGAAGCCCCACGGGCCCGCAATAAGTTTGAATACATCTGCACCCACGTTATCCCGTCCTTGACGTTGATCTTGTTTAAATTGATTATAGTATAAATCCTACATGATATGGTATTTTATTATTGCCTTGATGCTATAGCCTCTACTGTATTACGTTGGTCTTTATGACATGATGGTTTTAGTTCCAATTAGTATGGAAGAGACTTTCTTCGAACTCGGTATATATATTGCTAGTTATTCCCATTCTTATACAATGACAACATCTGATGAATTCCTCTTGAAGATGAAGTTAACAAGATATTAATACTAATATCAAAAAAGCGATATGCTTAAATTCTACGAAATGATATGGATATTGTTGAGAATTGACTATCAAAAACAATATCGATCAGGAAAAAACAAAAAAAAGGCTTGACAATGAGAATGAAAATCCGTCTGTTCGATTAGTCAAAGAAGATAAAAAATCTAATTCAAATAATCAATATAGTGATAGTGAGTGTTACGATATAGATCTCAAAGCCATTAAAAGTGATACAGATAACAATAACAATAACTCATTGGAGGAGAAAACGGTGGTTGTCTATGGCGAGGATAAAACTACCGAACTAATTGTACAGACGCTAAATAATGCACAAGATAGGTGGGATAATTACGCGGATTGCCAAGGGCCTACAGTAGCAATGGGTGTGGAACAATTGAGAAAAGGCATGAGACACGCATATGATAGGGGGGTCAAAATCAAATACCTCTCTGAGATTACAAAGCACAATATCAATTATTGTAAAGAACTGATGAAGATAGCAGAGGTGCGACACGTGGACAATGCAAAAGGGGGTATGGCAGTAAGCGAAAGTGAATATATTGCTACAGCTAAATTGCAAGAAGCCAAACCTGTGTCCCACCTTATTCACAGTAACGTAATGGAAATAGTGGAACAGCAACAGTATGTTTTTAAAAGTCTTTGGGCCAACGCCATACCTGCAACACAAAGGATTAGGGAGATCGAGGATGGTCACAAGAGAATAGAAACTAGGGTTCTGGATGACCAAGATGAAATTAACAATAAGATAAGATCTTTAAGTGAAGACGGCGAAGAAATACTGATTTGCTCAGATACCGGCTTGCTAAAAATAGTACATGATTGTTTTTTTTCGGTATATCAGGAAATAATGGAAAAATATGACAAGGGTTATCACAAGGGTGTAAGGTGGATAACAGACTTGAGCCATAAAGAGGACGCCAACATAGCCAGGCTATTCATGGATATGGGCATTAAAATAAGAAGTGTTAGAAACCTGTCCCCACCAAACTTCCTGGTGACTGACCGAGTCTTTTTTTCAAACGCTGAAAAAATTGATCACAATCAAGATAGGAAAACCATTAAACAGATGTTTACAACCAATGATGTCCTATACATTAACCAGTACAAAATGACATTTGAGGAACTGTGGAAAAATGGCCTAGATGCTGTAGACATCATAGAAGACATAGAAAGGGGACTTGATGCTGAAAGAGTGGATATAATCGTAAGGTCAAACAACGCTGAAAACGCCTATCTTGATCTGCTGAGATCATCAAATAAAGAGGTAATGCTAATACTTCCAACTGTAAACGCGTTCCTAAGGCAGTGGAAACTAGGGGTGTTTGAATTGATAACCCAGGCAGCAGTGAACAGAAATGTAAAGATACGGATACTGATCCCTACCAACAAAAAGAATGCGAAATTTGTTGAAAGATTAGAAAAACAAAGTTTGTTGATAGACAACACAAGTAATAATGAAAACGATAACAACAAGAATGTTCAGATAAGGTCCATCCAAACGTTAACTGAAACAGGATCTACCATTCTTATCGTGGACAAAAAGGTATCACTGGTAATGGAACTAAAGGATGATTCCAAAGAAAAGTTTCATGAAGCCATAGGGATATCGACATATTCAAACAGCAAAGCAGGCGTGTTATCTTATGTTTCAATATTTGAGAACTTGTGGAATCAAACTGAATTATACCAGCACCTGAAAAAAAGTGAAGAGCTGCAGAAAGATTTTATTCGTATTGCTGCACATGAATTAAGGAGCCCTATACAACCAATACTGATAATTTCTGAAATGCTCAAATCAAGTGTAAACTCTAAAGAATTGGGTGACTCTTCACAGATTCGGGTGGACAGACAGGAAATAAACGACTATATTGACGCTATTATAAGAAACACAAGAAAATTGGTATCATTAACAAATAGTATTCTAGATATTACCAGAATAGAAACAAACTCCTTGACTCTTAGAAAAGAGACCGTTGATCTAAGACCATTTTTGCTAGAACAGGTGATGGAATACGAAAATCAATATATCAGTAAAATGGAAACTATGGATCAACATGCTATAGCAAATCGCGACAAATGCAAAACCCGCATGGATTATTCACAATTGAAAAATAGCAGAATACCCGATTCTCTTTTAGCCGATCTGGATAAGTCAAGGATCTCACAAGTAGTTTACAATTTATTGGATAATGCATTTAAGTTTACAAATGAGGGCGACGTGATACATATTACACTAGATAAAGAATTCATAAATGACCAAAAATGTGCGGTTATATCAATAACAGACAGCGGGAAAGGCATTGATAGGGAAATACTACCCAAGTTGTTTACCAAATTTACTAGCAGGTCAGAAAAAGGAATTGGCCTGGGATTATTCATCACAAAGAATATCATAGAAGCTCATCGTGGACGGATCTGGGCAAGGAATAACGTGAATGGAACAGGTGCCACCTTTTCGTTTACCTTACCATGTAATCCATAACATAAGGATGCATCAATGAAATATTGGCGAGACCAAACAGCAAACATGAAAACCATATCAAACTGTAAGTAATCAGAGAATTAATTATATAAACAATAAATCTTAACTTTGGGCAGACTATTAAATTTAGTAACATGGTAAATTTTTTATTAGTATCAAAAGTGTTTTTCTTTCGGAAGAACCTTGTCATAAGATTTAAACTATTACAAAATTACTGGGTAAGATGATTGGATATACTGCTATTGTTAAGATATTTCCTTATTAGTCGATATATCTCCTATCAGAATGTTTAAATAAATTACCTCGTGAGATATTAATAGAATCCTATTTAAAATACCGATATCAGCATTAATCCCCACGGGCCCGCTGAGTAATAGGGTTCTTATACCAGATCAAATGTAACGAATATAGTCATTAAGGTGATATGAATGCCAGTCAAACTTTTCTACAACCATCAATAATATTCAAACCATACCAAATGAAGATAATCAAAAATTGGTTATGGAATTCTATGAATTTATGAAGTCATCTGGTACATTAGATAAATATCAAAATAATAACAAAAGGAGAAGGCCAGTATTGGATGAACTGTGGAAGAATTATGCAATTAAGTATGTATTTATAGCCACTGTAGAATTATTTTTCACGTTCTAATCGTATGAGTTGTAATGGAATATGTGTAAGGTATAAAGCAGAAGGGAATCATAATATTCCATCTAGATATAAAG
>Ga0183260_10002537_pt1 | contig 15081 bp, 19 predicted proteins | sample AntDrymUQ4972206_2_FD_129768 | JGI IMG/M metagenome (GOLD analysis project Ga0183260, IMG submission 129768) | Polar desert sand microbial communities from Dry Valleys, Antarctica - metaG UQ497 (22.06) (version 2) (version 2) | ecosystem: Environmental > Terrestrial > Soil > Desert | place... | reverse complement strand
CCGGTCATCGAAGGCCTTCACAACCTCGATTCTCCTTGCGGGGCAGGCACCTCGTCATCTCACACGCCGATCAACCGACCACTACCTGCGGATCCGGGTCTGAACCGCCTCGTCGAGAACCCGCGGCAGCGAGAACGTCTGCGCTCCCGCCTCAGCCGTGTTTCGCAAGCCGAACCCCTTACGGGACCGATGCTAGTCAACCTGGGTACACCTCTTCGAGCGTCCCGCAGGACTTGTCCGGTGAGATTCCCGGTGAGGGTGGGACAACCGGGCGTCCGGCGAGCTCGCGCACGATGTCTACTTTGAGCAGGCCCCCGACAGCGGCCGGATGGCAAGCAACCAGCGGGCCGCTCGGCAGGTTGATTGAATAGGCTGACGTGGTGACGGGCGTAGGGGACGAGAATGGGTGGAGCGGATAGGGCTCGCACATGAGGCTGAGGTATGCAACGTCACGCGAGTGTCGGCGACTCAGGGCGTACGCGATAGTGCAGGTGCGTGGCCCCTGGTGTGTCGATCACCCGGACGACCTCCAGCTCGACGCTCGATGGCAGCTCGTCGAACAACCGGCGGCCGCGGCCGAGGAGCACCGGGATCTGTTGGATCTTCAGCTCGTCGAGCACGCCAGCCTCGAGCGCCCGCTGTGCCGTGTACGCGCCATGCACGAGAACGTTCCGGTCCCCGGCAGCGGCCTTCGCCTGAGCCATCGCACTCTCGATCCCGCCGCTCACGTACGTCACCAGGGGGAAGGTGGCCACAGCCGGGCCGGGCGGACGATGACTGGGCACGAAGATCGGGACACCGTGATGATCACCGCCCCAGTGATCGATGAGCTCAGCGGTCCGCCGACCCACCAGGACCGAGCCGGTCGCGTTGACCTCGTCCATCACCTGCCCGGCCGGACCGGTCGGTCGGAAGATCTCCCCGTCCGGAGTGACGAACGAACGGTGCAGCCGGTCACCACCGTCCCCGAACGGGTTACCGAGCTCATCATTCGGGCCGGCGATGAACCCGTCGAGCGACATCCACATGTAGAGCACCGATACCGACACAGCGACCTCCGGCGATCGTTCAACGACTCGTCCCCCGGGTAGACCCGGCCCGGCGACTCTTCTCATCGGCGAGCTGGGTACCGGTTGCTGTTCGCGGCCTGTGAGTCGTACGACAACGGCGTGGTCTACCCGGCCGGCCGTCCGTCGGCGTGAGGTCGGGCTGTGGCGTTGCGTCCGGGGCGGACGAGGGCTCCGAGGAGTCCGAGGGTCGCGCAAGTGGAGAAGGCGGCGGTGGCACCGGCAGAGTCGGTGAGGATGCCGGTCAGTGGGGCTCCGGCTGCCTGGCCGACGGCGATCATCAGGAAGGAGAGCCCGACACCGAAGGACGCCCGCTGTGGGTAGATGCGGGTGCTCCACAGCAGCACGAGAGCAGTAAGAATGATGTACGTCGCACCGAAGACCGCCGCGGCGAGGAAGATGACGATGGCCGAGCCCGGTGCGAGGGCGAGCAGGACCGTGGCGGCAGCCATGGCGACCATGACCGTGGTCCAGGACCGCGCGAGTCCGGCGCGCGCGACGAGATCGCCTCCGACAGCTCCGACGATCCCGGCGGCACCGAGCACGGTCCACATCGAGGTCGAGACCAGGCTGCTCGCCTCGCCGATGGTGGTCACCAGGTCGCGGCCGAACGTCCACACGGCGGCACTGCTCATGCCCATGAGCATCGCCCCGAGAATCATGCGGGTGCTGCCAGGGAGGTACCCGCGCTTCCCGGCGCCGGCGGCGGAGTCGGACGAGCGCTCGGAGGCGGTGGACGGCACAGCCACGCCAACCCACAGCGTGACCGCGGCAGCGAGCACCGCAAACACGGCCCACGCCCATCGCCACTGGTCAGTCAACGCCAGCGTGATCGGACCCGAGACCAGGACCCCGAGGCCGGTACCGGCGTTGACCACGGTCTGCGCCCGGTCTCTGACCCCTTCGCGGACCCAGCGGCTCACCGCGGCGGCCATGGGCGGTGAGGCGATGCCGGTACTGGATCCGGCGACAAGCACTCCCGCTGCCAGGACCGGCGAGGACGGGGCGAGCGCGACCGTCGCCGTCCCCACAGTCGCCACCACCCCGGCGGTTACCGCCAGCCGACGGGCACCGAAGCGCTCGGTGAGCACCACGCTGGCCACGATGGCGAAGCAGTACCCGACATAGCTGCCCGCACCGATCACGCCGGACATCGTCGGGCCGATGTGGAACGTGGCTCGGAACTCCGGCGCGAACAGCCCGTAGGTGAACCGTGCGAGTCCGTAGCAGGTGCCGATGAGTGCGGCTCCGGCACCGATCAGGCCCCAGCGGACCCGGGTGACCGCGGGACCCCCCGCTGCTGCGCGCATCGGCGTTCCCGACCTTCGAGGCGACTAGAGCGAACGTTCTATTCAGTCGGGCCTACGCTAGGGGCATGCGTCGGCCGAAGCAACAGGCGCCGCCTCGCGAGCGCCTCCTCGCCGCTGCGGACGAGCTGTTCTACGGCCAGGGCATCAGCTCGACCGGAGTCGATGCAGTGGTCGCGCGGGCCCAGGTCGCGATCGGATCGCTGTACAACAACTTTGACGGCAAGGACGCCCTGGTCGCGGCGTACCTCGAGTCCCGCGACCACCGCTGGCGGGAGCAGTGGGAGTCCTGTGTCGATGAGCACACGGACCCCGTCGCACGGGTGCTTGCCATCTTCACGGCGATGGAGCGCTGGACCCGCACGGGGACGAGGAACCGAGGCTGCGCACACGTCGCCGCCGCGCTGCAGCTGAACGGCGCCAGCCCGGGCATGACGGTCGCAGTGGCCCACAAGACCCACCTCAGGGAGCGGTTGCAGGAGCTGGTGACGGCCACCGGCGTACGCAACCCGGGCCACGTCACCCAGGACCTGCTCTTGGTCTACGAGGGCATGTTCGGCCTGCTGGCGATGGAGCTCGACACCGATCCCATCGGCCGAGCCAGGAGACTGGCCGCCGCCGTCCTCGGCCAGGCGGTCGCCGCAGCACACTGAGACCAGACCTCTGCGCGCCCGTTACGGGCGCGGGCGGGTTGGGGCGGGACCGCGGTACGTTGCTCGTCCATGGCCCACCCGGAACCTCCCGTCGCCGGGGACGAGACCGCCACCCTGCTGGGTTCGCTGGAGCGTCAGCGCGCCACCCTGGCGTGGCAGTGCGGGGGTCTGGACGCGGCCGGCCTGAGGGCGACGGTCGGCGCCTCGACGATGACCCTGGGCGGGCTGCTCAAGCACCTGGCCCTCGTCGAGGCCGACTACTTCTCGGGGCGGCTGCACGGGCGGACCCGGGGTCCCCGTGGAACACCGTGGACTGGGACGCCGACCCCGACTGGGAGTGGCACTCGGCCGCCGAGGACACCCCGGAGCAGCTCCGGACGCTCTGGCAGGACACCGTGGCGCGCTCCCGTTCGGCAGTCACCGAGGCGCTGGCCGACGGCGGTCTGGACCGGCTGGCCCAGCGCACCTGGCCCGACGGTCGGGCACCCAGCTTGCGCCGCATCCTGATCGACCTGGTCGAGGAGTACGCACGACACGTCGGCCACGCCGACCTGATCCGGGAGTCGGTCGACGGCCTCGTCGGGGAGGACCCGCCGGGGTGACGGTGAACGGCCCCGCGTACACCTGATCCGTGCGCGCCGTGGTGCTGGTGGAGGGTGACAGCGATCGCATCGCCGTGCTCACCATCGCCCGTCGACGCGGCCACGACCTCCACACCGCAGGGGTCTCGGTGGTCGCGATGGGTGGGGCGACGAACATCCGGCGCTACCTCGAACGGTTCGGTCCGCAAGGGTGTGACCTGCCGGTGGCCGGTCTCTACGACCTCGCCGAGGAACCGTTCTTCGTCCGAGCCCTCAGCCGCGCCGGTGGCGCAACGGTGGACACCACCGCGACGCTGGCAGCCCGCGGCTTCTTCGTCTGCCATCGAGACCTCGAGGACGAGCTGATCCGCGCCGTGGGCGCCCCCCGCGTGCTCGAGGTGGTCGAGGCCGAGGCTGAGCTCGGGTCGTTTCGCCTGCTGCAGAGCCAGCCCGCTCACCGCGACGCTTGCGTCCACGACCAGCTGCACCGGTTCATCGGGACCAAGTCTGGACGCAAGGCCCGCTACAGCCGGCTGCTCGCCGAGGCGGTTCCGTGGGACCGGGTGCCGCGACCGCTCAGCCGGGTGCTCACCCACGCGTACCGGTCGATGGACCGGAGCTGAGGCAGTGGTGCGACACGACGCCCTAGAAGAGCGGCCCTCCGTCGGTCGCGTCGTAGCGTTGCATCGATCCGCCGAGGGGCTCGATGCCGTGGTCCGGAGCGTCGGCCTGGCTACGCCACGAGTCGAGTGCGTCGGCGTCCTCCCAGACCTCGAGGTTGTTGACCCGCCGGGAGTCGACGGAGTCGGCGGAGATGGACAGCTCGAGGCACCCGTCGAAGGCGCGAGCTCGACGGACCAGGTCGCGATGCGCGTCGACACAGGCCGCACGGTCGGCTTCGTCGACCAGCAGGTGTCCGGCGATGACGATCATGGGGTTCTCCCTCGCGGTGGTCGGTTGCGCCTGTGCGGCGGTGCCCACCGGGAAGCGGTGCGGACGACCCCCGGCCGGCCAGGGTCGGCACGCTCACTGGTCGTTTCCACCGTGTCACATCGTTGGTCGCAGCTCGATGGTCTCGCCCCGCCGGCGAACTTCGCGCAGATCTCCTCGGCGCGCCGGCGGCTCCCGACGTCGATCATGAAGAAGCCGGCCAGATGCTCCTTGGCCTCCGCGTAGGGCCCGTCGGTGGCCAGCGGCCGGCCAGCCTCCCACCGGTACAGGCGCGAGGTCGCCGGGTCGCCGAGCGCCTCTCCGGAGAGCAGCTCCCCCTTCTCCTGCAGCTCGGTGAGGAGCTGCTCGAAGTCGGCGTTCATCCGGTCCCGCTGCTCCTGGGGCAGCGCCTGGTGCTCGGCGACGAAGTCACCGGTCGGGTGTCCCCACGGCTGGGGGTTGGAGTGGATGAGGATGACGTACTTCACTGCGATCTCCTTGGGTCGACGAGCGGACGGGCCAGGTGGTCCATCCGTCGGAGACGTCGTTGCCGGCTCGGCGAACTCGACATCGGGGTCGGACGTAGGCGGGCGCGTCGACGACGGTGGGTCGTCGGCGGGTTGCCTCCTTGCCGTCCTCGACGGCGAGCCCGCCCTCGACAAGCGAGCTCCCGCGGTTGTTCGGACTCACCGAGCCTGCCCCTCCCACTCCGCGCGGGTGAGCGCGTACTCGACGTCGCCGTGCTCGTCGCCGGGGATCCGGTACGGCCAGTCCGCGTGGAAGACCCGGATCAGTCCGGACTTCTCCATGACCCTCCGCGAAGCGGTGTGCACGACCAAGGTCTCCGCGAGCACTCGCTGCACGCCGTGCTCCGCGAAACCCTTGTCGATCAGGGCCCGGCAGCCCTCGGTCGCGAGCCCCTTGCCCCAGGCGGAGCGACGCAGCCGGTAGCCGAGCTCGGGCTCGTCGTCGGAGTGCCCGTCGCCGGGCCGGAAGTGGAACCAGCCGAGGAACTGCCCGGTCGCCTTGTCGTCCACCGCCCAGAACCCGAGGTGCGCCGACCTCTGGTAGTAGTAACCGAGCCACGCGGGCAGCACCTCGTCCTCGATCTCCCGGCGAGGGGTCGGCCGGCCAGCGGTGATGAGGTGCATGACGTCGGCGTCGGAATCCAGCTCGACCAAGTGGTCGACGTCGCTCCTGACGAACTCGCGCAGGACGAGCCGCTCGGTCTCCAGGAGGACACCCATCATCTGCTCCTTCCGCATCGGGGCGCGAGCTTCGAGCTGCCGCGCGCGCGACCGTGGAGACGCCAACGGTTGCACGCCGTTGCGGGTACGAAGCCTCGCTTGCCAGAATCAGCCCGTGCTCAGCATCGGTGTGGTTGCACTGGGCGTCAGCGACGTACGGCGCGCGACCGAGTTCTGGAGCGCGGCGCTGGGCTACGAGGTGCGCACGGACGGATTCGGTGGCTGGGCGACGGTGCTCGTACCGCCCGGCGGGGCCGGGACGATGATCGCGCTGCAGCGCAGCCGGACGGCCCCGCAGGACCACCCCCGTGTGCACCTGGACCTGCATGCGACCGATGCCGACGAGCAGGCGGCGGAGGCCGCGCGGCTGGTGTCGCTGGGTGCCGAGCGTGTCGACTGGGACAGCTATCCCGACGACCCGGACTTCGTCGTGCTCGCGGATCCTGACGGCAACCGCTTCTGCCTCGTCGACCTCAGCCACCCTCAGGGCTGACGGACCCGCGCGACAAGCGCGCGGTGGGGGAGCCGCTCCTGGACAGCCGGCATGCCGCCGTCGCGGCATACTCGCTCGGAGGAGGTGGTCCGGTGGAGGCTGAGCCAGGGTTCCCGGAGCTTCGTCAGGTGGTCCTGGACTGTACGCACCCCCGAGCGCTGGCCGAGTTCTACCGGCAGCTGCTCGGCCTGCGCTACCGGCCCGGGGACGAGTCGCCGGCTACGGGCGAACCCGACCCGCGGGGTGCGGACTGGCTGGGCCTGCGGGACGCCGGCGGCGCTCCTCGGATGGCGTTCCAGCAGGTGCCGGAGCTTCCGGTGGCAACCTGGCCGGATGGCCCGTACCCCCAGCAGCTGCACCTGGACCTGACCGTGCCGACGGCAGCCGATCTCGTGGTGCAGCACGAGCGAGCGCTGGCTCTCGGCGCCCGCCTGCTGCACGACCGGTTCGACGACCCGGAGGAGCCGCTGCGCGTGTACGCCGACCCTGCCGGGCACCCCTTCTGCATCTTCGCCGTCGACCCAGGGGTGGGGTGAACGGCTGGACCGCTGACACCGATGGTTGGATCGCTGCGATGCTGATGAACTTCGACGACGCGGGGTCGGGCTCGGCCGTCGTGTTGCTGCACTCGGGAGTCTGTGACCGACGGATGTGGGGGCCGCAGGTCGCGGCACTGCGGGGTTCGCACCGGGTGGTCACCCCGGACCTGCGGGGCTTCGGCGAGACGGCACTGCCTCCGGGGCCGTTCTCGTACGCGGAGGACGTCGTCGCGCTGCTCGACCACCTCGACCTCGACCGGGCGGCCGTGGTCGGCTCGTCCTTCGGCGGCCGCATCGCCCTGGAGGTCGCGGCGTCCCGCCCCGAGAGAGTGGGTTCGCTGCTGTTGCTGTGTCCGGCCTACCGCGGCCTCGAACCGACCGCGACGGCCAGGTCGTTCGGGGAGCGCGAGGATGCGTTCCTCGAGGCCGGAGACCTCGACGCTGCCGTCGAGCTCAACATCGCGACCTGGCTCGGGCCGGAGGCGTCGACGCAGACGCGCGACCTGGTGTGCATGATGCAGCGGCACGCGTTCGAGGTCCAGATCGCGGCCGAGGCGGGCGACGACGTCCCGCGGCCGGAGTCGGTCGAGGTGGACCCTGCGCGCATCAGTGCGCCGGCGGTGGTGGTCAGTGGCGACCTCGACATGGACCACTTCCGCAACGTCGCGCGGCACCTTGCCGAGACCATCCCGGCGGCTCGTCCGGTCACCCTCCCGTGGGCAGCGCACCTGCCGAGCCTGGAGCGGCCGGACGAGACGAGCCGGCTGATCATCGACTGGCTGTGACCCGGCGCCTGGACCTTGCTCAACCCCGGCTGCCCGCTGGCCCGGCCGAAACCGCGGCACCCGGCCGTTTCCCCCGTAAACATGGAGAAGCGCCGCATTACGTGGCAGCCGACCACCCGAATCGGGTCGGTTGCCTCGCAAGGCGACCGGCAGGCACGCCCCGTCGGCGTACGGACGCGCACTCGGCGCGGGCGCGGTGTCAGTCCGTCACGTGTGCTCGGCGATGTACTTCCGCGGGTCCTTGTCCACCGGCTCGACGCCGGTGACGTGGGCGGTCGCGAAGGCGGTAAAGGCAACCGCAAGGTCGTGTCGGGTGTGCAGCGGCGCGTTCCGGCGGAAGTCGGTCAGTCCCTCGCGCTCCTCCTCGGCCATGTGGGTGCTGTTGACCTCGTTTGCCGTGTCCACCGCCGCGAACCACGCGTCGCTGCCGACCTCGTGCCGGCTGACTGCTGCCACGGCGTCGCGGATCTCGTTGTGGTCATGGATCGCGTCGTCAGTCTCCTCGGCCGCGTCATCCTTGTCCCCGGCGCCCGTACCCAGGTGGAGGAGGGCCGGGTAGAAGTGCCGCTCCTCGGCCTCGGCGTGGACGTCGAGGAATGCGGCGAGGCGGCGCCACACGGCGTCCAACGACGCGGTGTCGCTTCGGTCGATCTCCTCGAGCATGGCGAACAGCCGGCGCTGCTCGGCGTGGTCGTCGAGGATCAGCTGCGTGATGTCCACGGTTCCTCCGGTGTGCGTGGGTCGGACGCCGCTGCGGCCACCCTGTCGCAGGCTCGTCGTACGGGTTGGCAGCCGCCGTGCAGGGCTGCACGGATCGGGGCGGGGGCGGCACGCCACTGCCCGAGGGTTGTGTGCACTACCCCGAGGGTCGTAGCCCCCGGGCAGTGCACCTTTCCCCGGGGCAGCGCCCGTACGTGGCACCGCGGCTGGGGTCCGACCGATCGGGGGACATCGTTGCCAGCCCCATCGGGTGGCGCAAGACCGTACGCGACACGCGCGGCGGTGACTTCGACGCGCTAGTCGCGATGCCCGACCCCGCCGATCCCGCGGCGGCGACGTGCAGCGAGCAGACGTGCGGACCGATGATGGGGCCCATGACGACGGCGCCCGTGAACCTGACCGCAGCGCTGGCGACGTTCGACGAGGTGTACAGCCCGCGAATCGTCGCCCGCATGAGCGACTACGACGTTCGCGTCGCCCACACGAAGGGCGAGCACGTGTGGCACGTGCACGAGGACACCGACGAGTTCTTCCTCGTTCTCCACGGCCAGTTCGACGTCGCCGTGCGTGACAGCGCTGGCAACGAGACCACCGTGGTCCTGCGAGCAGGTGACACGTACGTGGTGCCGAAGGGCACCGAGCACAAGCCGTCGTCACCGGGGGGCTCCGTGCTGATGTTCGAGCCGTCCGGGACGTCGACCACGGGGGACCGGCACGACGGTGCCGTCCCGGACCACGTCGACAGCACCACCGGCCACGACCTCTAGCAGGTCCGCGGCGCCCCGGTCGGTGCAGACTCGACCGCATGCTCCAGGTCCTGGTGTTCGCCGTCGGCGCGTCCCTGCCCCTCAGCCTCGGGGCGTGGCTGGGAGTGGTCTGGACGCCACCGCGCCCGGTGCTGGCCGTCGCCCTGGCGTTCGCGAGCGGCGCCCTGATCAGCGCGGTGTCGTTCGAGCTGTTCGAGGTGAGCTTCCGCACCGGGGGTGCGCTACGGGCCGGGCTCGGCTTCGCCGCCGGAGCGGTCGTGTTCGTCGTGGTCGACACCCTCCTCGACCAGAAGATGCACGCCGGTTCCGCTGGCTTCGCACTCCTGGCGGGGGGTCACCCTCGACGGGGTACCCGAGAACGCGGCGCTGGGCGTCTCCCTGGTGGAGGGAGGCAGCGTGGCGCTGCTCGTGGCGGTGTTCGCGTCCAACTTCCCCGAGGCGCTGACCGGTGCGGCCAAGATGCTCGAGCAGGGCCGCACGACACGGTCGGTGCTCATGTTGTGGGGTGGCGCCACCGTGCTCCTGGCCCTTGCGGTCGTCCTCGGTCGACTCGGGTTCGCCGGCGCCTCGGACGCCGAGCTGGCCCTCCCCCTGGCCTTTGCCGGCGGTGCGGTGCTCGCCTCCGTCGTCGACACCCTGGCCCCGGAGGCCTTCGCGGACGGCGGGCCGTACGTTGCGCTGGCCAGCGCGGCCGGGTTCGTGACCGCCTTCCTGCTCGGCGTGTGAGGACGAGGCCGGCGCCCGGGTGGCGCACGCGAGTGGCGCAATGCGGCTCTCGGCACGGCAGTCCGTCAGCCGCAATGCGCCAGTGATCTCAGACCCCTCGGGACTCGGCGACCCGACGCATCCAGTACCGGAACCAGTCCGCGCCGAACGGCACGTACACCCGCACGGGCACGCCGCGGGCGACGAGGTCGTCGAGCACCTCGGGGCGGACGCCGAGCAGCTGCTCCACCGGTCGCCGTCCGAGGGCGGCCAGCAGCGCCTCGCGCAGGACGCCGTCGTGGGTCGCGAGCGCGAAGTCCGCGTCGGCGGCGGCCAGGCGGTGCGCCAGGCGTACGTAGGCGACGTCGGTGGGCTCGCCGTACGGCAGCGCGCGGGCCGGCGGCTCGACGTAGGCACCCTTCACCAGGCGGACGTGCACCCCGGCCCCGACCAGCCGGTCCAGGTCGCCGGGTGAGCGGAGCAGGTTGGCCTGCACCGTCGCTCCGAGCCGGTCGGCGTGCCCCTGCCCGGCAGCGGCCAGCACGCAGGACAGCACCGCGTCCGCGCGGTCGTGGTCCTCGGCGCCCACCTGGATCCGCCGGCCGGCCGGCAGGGCCGCGGCAACGACGGCCAGGTGCTCCGCACAGCGCCGCGGGTCCACGTCAAGCCCCAGGTGGGACAGGTCCACCGACAGCCACGTGTGGTCCGGCAGCTGCGCGAGCCACCCCGCCGTCCGGACATAGTCGGCCGCCACCGCGTCCGCGGTCGACCGGTCGCGCACCTGCTCGCCGAACTGGTCGAGGCTGCTGGCGACGCCGCGCAGGTCGAGCTCGTCGGCAACGCGTGCGGCCGCTGCGAGCCCGGTGCCGGCGACGTAGCGCGCCGCCCACCTCCACGCGAGCTGTTCCCCGCGGGGGACCGCGCGTACGGCGCGCTCGAACCGGCCGCTCGTGGCGAGCCGGAACAGGACTGCTCGGTCGAGGGACATGGCTCCATCCTGGCGCGGATGGCACGGACCGGTACGTCGTGCGACGTCAGCGGAAGGCGTCGGCGTGGTCCAGCGCCCAGCGGCGGATCGACCGCGGCGGCGTGCCGGTGATCGCCTTCGACGGTGCCCGTGACGGGTTGCGGCTCGAAGTCCCCGGGGTCGTCGAAGAGTGCCGCCACCAGGTCGTCCGGGTAGCCGGCCTCGACGGCTTGCGCGCGGGCGGTCGACAGGGGAATCTCCTCGAACCGCACCGGCTGGCCCAGGGCGTCCCCGATGGCTCGCGCCTGCTCTGCGGTGGTGAGCGCCTCCGGCCCGCTCAGCTCAGGTCTGGTGCCCACCAGCGAGTCGCCGGTGAGGGCAACCGCCGCGACGGCCGCGATGTCCGCCTCGTGAATCACCGATCTGACCTCGGAGGCCCCCGGAGCCCGCACCGCCCCGGTCCCGACCTGCTCGGCCCACCCCAGGTTGTTGCCGGCGAAGCTCGTCGGCCGCAGGATCACCCACTCCAGCCCGGTCCGCTCGACTGCCCGCTCCAGGTCGGCGTGGAACTGCAGGATCGGGTTGGCCTCGCGGTCCCTGCGGAGGTCGACGCCGTAGGCCGACAGGTAGACGACGCGGTCCGCGTGCCGACGCACCACGTCCAGCACGGCGTCCGCCCCGTCGGCGTCGAGGAAGGGCCACAGCAGGAACACCGCCGAGACGCCGACCAGCGGCGGCTCCAGGCTCGCGGGGTCCGACAGGTCGCCCCGTGCCACCTCCACTCCGGTGGGGAACGCCGCCGCGCTCGGGTCGCGTACCAGGGCGCGGACATCCGTGCCGGAGTCCGCGAGCTGTTCGACGAGCGACCTGCCGACGTTGCCGGTCGCTCCGGTGACCAGGACCGTGCCGCGTGCTGCCATCGGTGCCGGCCTTTCCGCGTGCCTCGTGGGTGTCTCGGTGTCCGGGCACCGTACGAGCTCGAGTCTGCTTCAGGTCAACCGGCGGCGCCCGCACCGCGGCGGACGTGCCGTTTGCCACGTAAACGTGGCTTTGCGCCTCGTTGCGTGGCAACGGACGGGCTGGCTCGGGTCGGTTGCCCCGCAAGGGCCTCCCCGCTCGGCCTCGCAGCGGGAGTGGGACGCGGCGTACGTACGCACCAACGTTCGTCGCCGTACGCTGAGGCGATGGTGTCGGTCGGCCAGGTGTTGGTGTTCGCGCTCACGGCGTTCGTCCTCATCGTCGTGCCGGGGCCGAGCGTGCTGTTCACGATCGGGCGGGCACTCAGCGTCGGTCGACGCGCCGCCCTGCTGACGGTCGCTGGCAACGCCGTCGGGCTGTGTCTGCAGGTGGCGGCGGTGGCGCTCGGACTGGGCGCCCTGGTGGCCGAGTCGGTGGCGGCGTTCACCGCGCTCAAGCTGGTCGGTGCCGCGTACCTCATCTACCTGGGGGTCCGGGCCATCCGGCACCGCCGGGACCGCACGTCGGCGACCGACGTCACGCTGGCGCCCGCCCGGACCCGCCGGGTGCTGTGGGAAGGGTTCGTCGTGGGCGCCACCAACCCCAAGATGATCGTCTTCCTGGCGGCCGGCCTGCCGCAGTTCGTCGACCGGGATGCCGGGCAGGTAACAGCCCAGATGCTCGCTCTCGGCGCAGTCGTGGCGGTCGTCGCGCTGGTGTCGGACAGCGTGTGGGCGCTGGCCGCGGGGACCGCCCGGACCTGGCTGGCCCGCTCACCCCGCCGGGTCGAGACGATGGGAGGTGCCGGCGGCCTCGCGATGATCGGGGTCGGTGCCGGCCTCGCCGTCAGCGGTCGCCCGGACTGATCGACCGACGCCGTCGCCGAGGCTGCGACGCTGGGCGCCTTGAACAGCCGTCTGGTCGTCCTCGGCAGCTGCGGCGCATGGCCGGAGGCCGGTCGCGCGCGCGCAGCGGCTTCGTCCTCGAGCACGCCGGGTCTGGCCCGGCAACGACCGGGAGATCTCCCGTGCCTCCGCCCAGGTGGCGTACGACGGCGAGGTTCTGTTCGCCTCTCACGAGGTCGTCCGCCGCCAGTACGCCCACGTCACGGCCAGCAGCAAAGGCCCCCACAGCAGGGCGGGCAGGTAGCACGCGATCATCAGCCGTGCCCAGCCGGAGTCGGGGTCGTCGGCGAAGCCGCTCACCCGGTCCCAGCTCGCCACACTCTGCACGCAGAGCACCACCACCACGGACGCCCCGACGACGGCCGGGACGACACCGACGAGGACGGGGACGCGTCGACCGCCGACGAACGGCACGGCGGGAGGCACGACCTCGCCCCACCGGTGGACCAGGCCGAGCGTGAGCGCGGCGGCGGCTATCGAGACGACGCTCAGCCCGATCACGTACGCCGTGCCCCACCCCGGGATCTGCTGCGCACGCAGCTGGTCGTCGCTCCAGCCGAGAGGAGCGCCGAGCCCGACCGCCGTGCGCCAGATCGCGGAAGGGACGACGGACAGCACCGCGACGTACGCCGCTGCCACCGCCCACGTCGGGGTGCCCGCGGCAATGCGTGCACGAGTGCCGACGGGGACTGCCGGCGTCGGCGTCGAGTCACGCATCGGCGACCGGGCGGACCTCGACGGCGTCGATCCGTGCGTCGGGCAGCCGGGTCGCCAGAGCGACTGCGTCGTCCTCGCCGTCGCACTCGACCACGTAGAAGCCCGCCAGGTGCTCCTTCGACTCGACGAACGGGCCGTCGGTCGCGACGGTCACCCCGTCGCGCACCCGGACCGTCCTGGTCCGGACCGGGTCGGCCAGACCCTCGGAGGCGACCAGCCGCCCGGCATCCGTCAGCTCGGTGGTGAAGTCCGCGTGGGCCCGCCCGAGGGCGCGCTGCCCGTCGGCCGACAGCGTGGCCCAGCTCTCGCGGTTGCTGTGGATCAGCAGCACGTACCGCATCCCACGACCTCCGATGTCGAGTCCGTCCGGTCGGCTCCGACCCTTCCACGACAAGCGCCCGCACCGTACGGACGAGAGGACCGACCGTGAGACAGACCGACACGGGCACCGGGTCGGCGACCGCCGCCGCCGCCCCGCTCGCCGCGACACCCGCCGGGACCCGGCGACCCGACCCACGCCGCTGGTACGCGTTGGCCCTGCTGTGCACCACCCTGTTTGTGATCATCCTCGACGCGTCGGTCGTGGTCGTCGCGATCCCGTCGATCCAAGCCGCCCTCGCGATGGACCCCGGCACCGCGCAGTGGGTGGTCAGCGCGTACGCCGTGCCGTTCGGTGGGCTGATGCTGCTCGGCGGGCGGCTGGCCGACGTGCTGGGGCGCCGCCGCGTGTTCATGGTCGGGGTCGGCCTGTTCGCCCTCGCGTCGCTGGCCTGCGGGCTCGCCGGGTCGAGCGAGGCGGTGATCGCTGCACGGATGGTGCAGGGCGCCGCGGCGGCGGTGATGACGCCGAGCGCGCTGTCCATCGTGGTCACCACGTTCGACGAGGGCGCGGAGCGCAACAAGGCGCTCGGCTTCTGGGGCGCCACCGGCGGCATCGGCGGCACTGCGGGTGCGCTCATCGGCGGACCGGTCACCGACGGCCCGGGGTGGCCGTGGATCTTCTACCTCAACGTGCCGGTGTGCGTGGCGCTGCTCGCTCTCAGCCCGGCGCTGCTGCAGGAGAGCCGGGACCGCAGCCACCGCAGGTCGTTCGACGTGCTCGGCGCCGGCACGGTCACGGCCGCGACGCTGCTGCTGGTGTACGCGGTCGTGCAGGCGCCGGTCAACGGATGGGCCAGCCCGGCGACGCTGCTGCCGCTGCTGCTCGCCGTCGCGTCGGGCACGGTCTTCTGGCGGGTCGAGCGGCGCTCGGCCGACCCGCTGGTCCCGCCCCGGGTCTTCGCCTCCCGCACCCTCGTCGCCGGCAACCTGGTCACCGTCGCCATCGCGATGATGGTCTTCGGCGGGGTGGCGTTCACGCTGACCCAGTACGCGCAGCTCGTGCTGGGCTACTCGGCCTGGGAGTTCGGGCTGATGAGCTCGGTCAACGCCGCGATGGCAATGGTCGGCTCGTACGTGGGACAGCGGGCGATGACCCGCTACGGGGCGCGGGCCGGTGGCCGAGGTGAGTCTGCTGCTCACCGGCGCGGCCTGCGCGTACTTCACCCGGATCGAGGTGGGCGGCAACTACCTCGATGACATGCTGCTGGGCCTGCTGGTCTTCGGCGCCGGGCTCGGCACGGCCCAGAGGCAGGGCTGGCGGCGTTGGACGACGCGGCGTCCGACCGTCGGCTCGCCGACCACCACCGGGTGTCGGCGGTCCGCGCCCACCTGCTGGAGCTGGCCGGCGACGTCGACGCGG
>Ga0183260_10002536_pt1 | contig 15082 bp, 5 predicted proteins | sample AntDrymUQ4972206_2_FD_129768 | JGI IMG/M metagenome (GOLD analysis project Ga0183260, IMG submission 129768) | Polar desert sand microbial communities from Dry Valleys, Antarctica - metaG UQ497 (22.06) (version 2) (version 2) | ecosystem: Environmental > Terrestrial > Soil > Desert | place... | reverse complement strand
TGAGCGTTCCTCGAGCTCTGCGACTGCACCACCGTCTGCCCGTGCTGGGTGGACTTGCCGCCCACCGATAACCGGTGCACGGGGGCCTTTGGGTGGGCGATCGACGTGGGCGAGGTCGACGGCGTCGACGTAGGAGGGATGCGCGTAGTGAGCATCTCCTTCCACAGCGGCCACCGCGATACCGGCGGCCAGGAGGTTTTCCTCTTCATCGACGAGCGCGCGACGGACGAGCAGTACGACCGGCTCCGGGCCCTCTTCACCGGCGGCCTCGGCGGGCCGCTAGGCGAGCTGCAGACGCTGATGGGCGTGCTGCAGGGGGAGGATCGCGCGGCGATCGAGCTCAAGTCCGAGGGGCGCTACACGACGATCACGGTCGACCACCGGATCAGCGGCGACGCCGAGATGCTGACGGGGGCGGACGGCGAGGTCACGCAGTTCGCGCACGGCCGGCTGTCGAACGTGCTCGGACCGGTTGCCGACGTGGGCACGAGCTCGGGGTTCCGCGTCTCGCTCGGCCTGGGCAACTTCGGCATCGAGGTCAAGGGCCGGGCCGCGATGCGGGGGCCGTTCCGGTACCGGTTCAACGGGGACTCGGGAGGCCCCACGTGAACGGGACGCGCGTGGCATGACGGCGACGCACGGGGCGTGGCTTCCGGTCGGCACGAACACGATCGACACCGAGGTCATCCGGTACAGGAAGCTCTCCGTCAACGACCCGCGCGACCTGTTCCCGCTGCACGCCGTGATGCTGCGCACGGGCAAGGTGCTGTGGTTCAGCGGCCACGCCGAGCACAACCACTACGCGGAGGCCAGCTGGGTGTTCGACCCGACGGACAGCACGCTCCGCCGCGCGGCCTTCCCGTCGACCGTCGACTTCTTCTGCTGTCACTACGTGCAGCTCCCGGACGGGAACATCCTCGCGGTCGGCGGCTCGCAGCACGACTTCGCGACGGTGAGCAGCAGGGGCTCGAAGACCGTTGCGATCTTCGAGCCGTCGGGCGCCTCGGGGGCGTGGCGGCCCACCGGCCACGAGCTTCTGCAGGGCCGCTGGTACCCGACGGCCGTCCTCCTGGGTGACGGACGGGTGCTGGTGTTCTCCGGTCGCCGCGAGCCCGGCGTCAGCAACGCGTTCGCCAACATCGCCGACTGGGTCGAGGTGCTCCGGCCGCCGGACTACATACCCGAGCACCTGACGGTGGGACCCACCGAGGTGCCGCTCCCCCTCTATCCGGGGCTGCACCTCGCCCCTGACGGCCGGGTGTACTACACGCACACGAACTGGGGCCAGGAGATCGACGAGCCCACGACCCGCGCGCTGAGGGTCACCGGACCCACCAGCGGCGCGTGGGACGACTTTGGCTTCCAGCCCGACCAGCCCCGGCGGGAGGAGGGCATGAGCGTCCTGCTCCCGCCCGCCCAGGACGGCAAGATCCTGCTCGTCGGAGGCAGCGAGGCCCGGGACGTCAACGGTGATCCCATGGTGCGGACCCGCCTGGCTTTCGATCACATCGCCGACGCCGGAGATGGGCGGCGCGCGGAGATCCTCACCACCGGCGCGACACCGGCGTGGACCGACGCCCCGGGGGGCGGCAACACCCGCCGTCCGCGCATCAACGGCCACCTCGTCCTGCTGCCGGACGCCACGGTGCTCGTATGCGGCGGTCACAACCGCTACAAGCGCGGCGCAGGGACGGTCCCGTCCAACACCGCCGAGATCTTCACCCCGGGTGTCGGCTTCACCGAAGTGGCCGCCATGACCCAATCGCGCATGTATCACTCGACGGCGCTGCTGCTGCCAGACGGCCGCGTCCTCGTCGCCGGTGGGGAGCTGTCCATCCTGCCGACCGACCGCGAGGAGACGCTCCCGTGGCCGGCCGGTTGGCCCGCCGACATCCAATGGGCGGCCGGCGACGTCCCGCTCAACCAGAAGACACATCAGATCTACCGACCGCCGTACCTCTTCAAGGGCGCGCAGCCGACCATCGACCGGGTTGCCCGCAACGGCGCGAGGACGTCGCAGATCCCGTACGGCTCGACGTTCACCGTCGACTCGCCGCAGGCGTCCACGATCGACAAGGTGGCGCTGATGCGGCCGGGCGCTCCGACCCACCACACCGACAGCGAGCAGCGCTACGTCGCCCTGACGTGCACCAAGACGAGCACGCAACTGACCGTCACGATGCTGCCGGACACGCCGGCGTCGCGGAACCTCGCGCCGCCGGGCTACTACATGCTGTGGATCGTCACCGCCTCGGGAGTGCCGTGCGCCCGGGCGAAGTTCGTGCACGTCGTCGCCGCCGGCACGCCCGAGCCGCCGCCGGAGCCCGAGCCGCCGCCGCCGCCGGCCCCGGCCTCCGGCTGCTGCCTCGGGACGCTGGTGATCGCCGCGACGGGTGCGCTGCTGGGGGCCCGCGTGCTCCTTCGTGCCACTGGAGGCCGCCGTGCCCGCTGAGCCCGGCACCTTCGAGCGCATCGGCCTGCTGCTCGGGGACGCGCTCGCGCCGCTGGCAGAGCGGATGCACCCCGACCGGGCGCCGGAGACCCTCGGCCTGCTGGGCGTCAGCCTGCCGCCGGAGGTGCTCACGCCCGCGGCGCGCTCCGCGTTGGGCGCAGCCGCGACCGCCGCCGGCCAGCTGCCCCCGCTCACCACCGCGCTCGTGCAGTCGATCGAGGCCGAGGCGGACGCCCTGGAGATCGCGGGCAACGCTGTCCTGCTCGCCGAGAAGGTCGGGCGGCTGCTCGAGGCCGCGATCACCATCGCCGACCACCTGGGCTCGATCCCGAGCGTGCCAGGCGTCTCCGCGGCCGAGCTCGACGCGTTCGCCTCCGCGCTACCCGGCCGCCTGCTCGAGCTGCTCCTGACCGATCACCTCGAGCGCCGCGCCCCCGCCGCCCTGGCCGCCTTGGAGCTGATCGGCGTGATCGCGCACGAGCGGCTCAACGCCGGCTCGCGCGATCCCGCCAAGCCCGAGGTGGTGGTCAAGCACCTGCGGTTCGACCGGCTCGGCGCCCTGTTCACGGAGCCTGAGGCGCTCGTCGAGGAGCTCTACGGCTGGGGCACCGGCTCCTTCCAGGCCGGCGTCCTGCTCGACCGGGTGGCGCGCCTGCTCACCGCCGTGGCCGTCCCCGTGACCCGGACGACACTGGAGGGGACGCCACCCCGCGACGCCATCGAGATCTTCCTGGCGATGATCGCCGGCACGCCCACCGGGATCGCCCCGCCCGGGCTGGAGGCTGGGCTAACGCTGGACCTGGCCGACGGGTTCGCGCTCACGATCCCCCCCGCGCCGGGCCTGGAGGTGAACTTCCGGGTGGAGGGAAGCGTCGGCGCCGAGACCGGCGTGCGGATCCAGCCTCCCGCAGACGTGACCGTCCTGCCGCCTTCGGGCTCGGTGCAGGGGCAGCTCAGCGCCGGCCTGGCCCTCGTGCCCGTGGCGCCCGCGCAGGAGGTGACGCTCCTCGGCGTGATAGGGGGCAGCCGGCTGGCGGCGCGGCGCATCGCCGGGGAGGTGCAGGGCCTCTTTGCGTGGGACCCCGCCGCGGGGCGGGCGACCGGCGACTTCGGCATCGGCGGGCGGGTCGAGGGCGGGAAGCTCGTGGTGACGATGGCCGAGGCGGACGGCTTCATCGGGACCATCATGAGCGGCTTCGGGCTCGAGGCCGACTTCGACCTCGGCTTCGGCTGGCGCGCCGGCAGCGGCGTCTACTTCACCGGCAGCGGCGGGCTCGAGGTGCAGGTCCCCACGCACATCGAGCTCGGCCCGATCGAGCTGATGGCGATCACGGTGCGGATCGGCATCGACGGGGCCTCGTTCCCCGTCGACCTCACCGCCGACATCAAGGCGGCGCTCGGTCCGGTGCAGGCGGTGGTCCAGCAGATAGGCCTACGGGCGACGCTCAGCTTCCCGGAGGGCCAGGACGGCAACCTCGGGGTCGCCGACCTGGCGTTCAGCTTCAAGCCGCCGAGCGGTGTCGGCCTTTCGATCGACGTCGGCGTCGTCAAGGGCGGCGGCTTCCTCTTCATCGACACCGAGCGCGGCGAGTACGCCGGCGCGCTCGAGCTGGTGATCGCGGACTTCCTCGAGGTCGCCGCGATCGGGCTGATCAACACCAAGAACCCGGATGGGAGCCCAGGCTTCTCGCTGCTGATCATCATCAGCGTCGGGTTCGGCACCGGCATCCAGCTCGGCTACGGCTTCACGCTGCTCGCCGTCGGCGGCCTCGTCGGCATCAACCGCACGATGAACCTCCAGGCGTTGATGGAGGGCGTGCGCTCGGGGTCGATCGAGTCGGTGATGTTCCCGCAGGACATCATCGCCAACGCGCCGCGGATCATCAGCGACCTGCGAACGTTCTTCCCGGCGCGGGAGGGCACGTTCCTCGTCGGGCCGATGCTGAAGATCGGCTGGGGCACGCCGACGCTGATCAGCCTGGCCGTCGGGGTGATCATCGAGATCCCCGGCAACATCGCGATCGTGGGCGTGCTCAAGCTCGCGCTGCCCACCGCGGACGCGCCGCTGATCATCCTGCAGGTCAACTTCGCCGGCGCGCTGGAGTTCGACAAGTCGCGGCTGTACTTCTTCGCGAGCCTGTTCGAGTCGCGCATCCTGTTCATGACGATCGACGGCGAGATGGGGCTGCTCGTCGCCTGGGGCGACGACGCGAGCTTCGTGCTCTCGGTGGGCGGCTTCCACCCGACCTTCACGCCGCCGCCGCTGCCGTTCCCCAGCCCGCGCCGGATCGTCGTGAGCATCATCGACACCGACTACGCGCGGATCCAGGTCTCGGGCTACTTCGCGATCACCAGCAACACGGCGCAGTTCGGGGCGCGAGCCGAGCTGTTCTTCGGCGTCAGCGCGTTCAGCGTCGAGGGGCATATCGCCTTCGACGCGCTGTTCCAGTTTTCGCCCTTCTACTTCATCATCGAGATCTCCGCCTCCGTCTCCCTGAAGGCGTTCGGCGTCGGGGTGTTCTCAATCCGGCTGCGACTCTCGCTCGAGGGCCCGTCGCCGTGGCGGGCGAAGGGGACGGGCTCGATCTCCCTGCTGTTCTTCGAGATCGAGGCGGACTTCGACATCACGTGGGGTGAGGCGCACGACACCGAGCTCGAGCCCGCCGACGTGCTGCCGCTGCTGGCTGCCGAGCTCGCCAAGGACGAGGCGTGGCAGGCGCTGCCGCCGGCGGGGGCGAACCTGCTCGTGTCGCTCCGCGGGCTCGAGGACGAGGCCGGCCTGGTGCTGCACCCCGTCGGCGCGCTGCAGGTGCGCCAGCGGGCGGTCCCGCTCGACCTCACGATCGCCAAGGTCGGGAGCCGCCGGGCGCGCGACGGCAAGCGCTTCTCGCTCAGCGTGACGAGCGCCTCGGTGTCCAGGCGGGCCGACCTCGACGAGCAGTTCGCCGTCGCCCAGTTCGTGGAGATGGACGACGCCGCCAAGCTCTCGCGGCCCGCCTACGAGCGCCAGCACGGCGGCATCGAGCTCGCCGCCGACAGCACCACCGGCGGGACCGCCCGGATGGTCAAGCGGATCGTCCGCTTCGAGGAAGTGATCATCGACAACCGCTTCCGCCGTCACGTTCGTCGCTTCCGCTCGATCGGCGGCCTGCTGTTCGACCACTTCCTCGACGGCGCAGCGATCACGCTGTCGCCGCTGTCGGCCAAGACGGCGAGCCTGATGGACCCGTTCGCCGACGCGATGACGTGTCCCGGCGAGACGTTCGCCGTCGCCTCCACGATGACCAACGCCCCGGTCGCCGCCGAGGCGGTGTTCACGAGCCACGCCGCGGCGCTCGACCACATGGCGGCGCTCGTGACCGAGGACCCGAACGCTGCGGCCGCCATGCACGTGATCCCCGCGGAGGAGATGAGCGTCGGGTGACCAGCCCGATCGCCACCTACTCGTTCCTGCCCTGGCTGCGGCGCGGAATCGCCAACACGATCACCGCCGGCGACGGCGCCGCCGGCCCCGGCCGTGCCAGCGTGGCGGTGGACCTGCGGGTGACCGGCGTGGGCCTGGACGACGGCCCCCTCAAGGCGGACATCCCCCGCAACGTGCAGCTGTTCGGCCCGGGCGACGTGCTCGGCGTGGATTCGCGGGCGATCGTGAGGATGGAGCCGCGGCCGTGGATCACCGACTTCGAGCCGAACTACCTGCCGTTCGTCGAGTTCTATCCCGAGGACTTCTGCTGGCGCTACACGCCCAGCGCCCCGGACGGCACGACGCAGCGCCTGCGCCCGTGGCTCGCGCTCGTCGTGCTGACCGAGGACGAGTTCGACGACCCCGAGGGCGTCGCGCCCGGGGCGCCGCTGCCCGCTGTCCAGGTGAGCGACCTCGGGGCGTTCCCGCCCGCCGGGCAGCTGTGGGCGTGGGCGCACGTCCACGTCAACCGCAGCCTCGCGGCCTCGCTCTCCGAGCTGAGCTCCGACGACGCGGCCGCCGTGCTCGGGCGCCTGGACGCGGTGCTCGCCGAGAACGCGGACCTCGCCTCCTCGCGGCTGCTGTGCCCGCGTCGGCTCGTCGCGAACACGGCCTACCACGCGTTCCTGATGCCCACGTTCGAGACCGGCCGCGTCGCCGGGCTGGGGCTCGACCCGGCGGCGGTCCCGGGCGCCACGACCTCGGCGTGGGAGGCCTACGGCGGCCGGCCGTCCGGCGCGATGTTCCCGTACTACCAGCGCTGGTACTTCCGCACGGGCGTCGTGGGCGACTTCGAGTCGCTCGTCCGCCTGCTGGAGCCGCGCCCCGCAGACCCTCGCGTGGGCCAGCGCGACATGGACGTCCAGGCGCCCGGCCCGCCGCTCCCGGGGATCGCCGACCCCGCCCTGGGCGGTGTGCTGCGCCTCGGCGGCGCGCTGCGGGTGCCGGTCTCCAGCCTCGACCCTGCGCAGCTCACGAAGGCCCAGCGCTTCGAGGACTGGGACGAGCCGGGGCCGCACCCGTTCCAGACCTCGCTGGCGGCGTTCGTGAACCTGGCGGCCGACTACGAGGCGACCGGCGCCGGGGACCCCGATCCGGTCATCGCACCGCCGCTGTACGGGCAGTGGCACGCGCTGACGAGCCGGCTGCTCGAGCCGACGCCGCCGCCGCCCGCCACGCACGACAACTGGGTGCACGAGCTCAACCTCGATCCGCGCTTCCGCGTCGCTGCCGGCTTCGGCACCAGCGCCGTGCAGCGCAACCAGGAGAGCTACATGGCCGCCGCCTGGAGCCAGATCGGCGACGTGCTGGAGGCCAACCGGCGGATCCGGCTCGCGCACATGGCGCGGGAGGTGGGGCGCAGCCTGCACCGGCGCCACCTCGAGCGGCGGCTCGCCGCGGACCCGGGCCGGGTGCTCGAGGTCACCGGGCCGGTCCACTCGCGGGTGCTCGCTCAGGGGACCACGGTCGCCCACCGCGTGGCCACCTCGGCGGTCGGCGCCGCGCCCGTGTCCTCCGCGATGCGGCGCATCGCGCGGCCGGGCGGGCGGGTGGCCCGCCGGCTCGATCTCGCCGGGGAGCGCCGGCAGGGCGGTCTGCTGCAGCGCCTCGCCGCCGGCGAGGTGACCGCCGCCCGTCCGAAGAAGGTGCCGGCGGGGGTCGTCGACACCGGCCGCCTGCTCAAGGGGCTGGTCCCGAAGCTGCGCCAGCGCGGGCTGGAGCGCCGGATCGCTCTCCTCGACGACCGCAAGCGCGACCCGGGGGCGGTCGCCGAGCTGCCGCTGCGCGAGAGCTTCAAGCTCGCCCCGCTGAGCCGGAAGCGCGTGCACCGCGGCCGCCGCTCGGATCGCGACAGCACCGAGGCGCGGCGGTTCAAGGAGGGCCTGACCGGGGTGGCCGAGCTGGTCACGACGACCCAGCTCGTCTCGCGCGAGCCGGCGCGCGCGGCGCTGCCCGTGCAGGACCTCGCCTCCACCACGCTCGTGGCGGTCCACCCGGACACCACCGTCCGGCGCCGCGCGCTGGCCGGCCTGCGCGTGCCCGAGCGGCTGCGCCCGGTCATCGTCGAGCGCTTCCGCGAGGCGATGGCCTATCCGGAGATCGACGTGCCGATGTTCCAGCCGCTCGTCGACCTCTCCACGGACCGCTTCCTGCCCAACATCAACCTGATCGAGCCGAACACGATCACGCTGCTGGAGACCAACCAGCGCTTCATCGAGGCGTACATGGTCGGCCTCAACCACGAGTTCGGGCGCGAGCTGCTGTGGCGCGAGTACCCCACGGACCAGCGCGGCAGCTACTTCCGCCAGTTCTGGGACCCCTCGTCGCAGCTCCCGGTGGCCGGCGAGACGGCCGAGCAGCGGCGGGAGCGGCTGCGCGACATCCCGCCGCTGCACCTGTGGTCGCTGGGCTCGGGGCTGGGGCAGCACGACAACCGCGAGCTCGTCCCCGGCACCAGCGAGGAGGAGCTCGCGCTGGTCATCCGCGGCGACCTGCTCAAGCGCTACCCGACCGCGGTCGTGTACGCGCAGCGGGCCGACTGGACGTACACGAACGGCGAGATCGACCGGACCAAGGAGCGTGTGCTCGTCGACCTCCTGCCGGCGGAGGAGGCCGCCCCGCCGCACGACAAGCTCCGGATGCCGCTCTACGGCGCGAAGGTCGATCCCGACATCACCTTCCTCGGCTTCGACCTCACCGCGGAGGCCGCCCGCGGCGTGGACGAGGACGACCCGGGCTGGTTCTTCGTGATCCGCGAGCGGCCGGGGGAGCCGCGGTTCGGCTTCGACATCGCGCGCGAGGGCGCGCTGAACGTCTGGAACGACCTCGCGTGGCCGGACGTGCTGCCCGATGGCGCGACGTACGTCCCCGTCGACGCGGCGGCTCCGCTGCGCACGCTCGTCGAGCCGACCGCGGCGGCCGTCGCCGAGAAGCACGACCAGTGGGACGACGACAAGGGCCTGCACTGGGGCAGCGACCTGCAGTCCTCGGAGGTGGCGTACATCACCTACCAGGCGCCGGTCCTCGTGGCGGTCCACGCACAGGAGATGCTCCGTGGCTGAGCTCGACGCCGCGCACGCGAAGGTCCGCAAGCTCGAGCGCGAGCGGGAGGCCGAGCGAGCCGCCGTGACCGCCGCGGCCGGCGAGCTCGAGCGGGCGCGCGCGCGACGCAAGGTCGCGGGCCGCACGGTCGACCCGCGCGGCGACGGCAGCCGGCTGGCGGAGCTCGATGCGCAGGTGTCGGCCGTGGCGGAGCGGTTGGAGGGCATTCGCAAGCGCGCGGCCGCGATCGACGAGCGGCTGGTCGCCGCGCTGGCGGAGTTCGGGGCCCTGGCCGACCCGGTCGACGAGGCGGCCAGGCTGGCGGCCGACACGCCCGTGCTGCTGCTCCCCGTACGGATGGAGACGCGCTTCATCAGGCGTGAGCTGTGCGTGCGCGTGTACCCCGACCAGTGGGCGGTGGACGGCTTCGAGGAGCGCCTCGCCACCGTCGAGGTCGAGAGCGCCCGCCGGTTCTGGGCCGGCTGGTGGCGGGCCGGGGGCGACGAGGACCGCCGCCGCGCGGCGTGGCGCGGGCTGGTGGCAAGCCACGGGAGCGGGCGCGGCGGCTGGATCACCCGCAACCACCGCCCCCTGAACCTCGGCACCGAGCCGGTCCGCGCGAGCGACGACGAGGTGATCCTCGTGATCGCGAGCGCCGAGCCGCCGCTGGACGGCGAGCGCGCCGCGGTGGCCGCGTACTGGGAGGCGGTGTGGCGGGCCGGCACGGACGCCGCCGCGCTCGAGGCCGCGCGCGACGCGCTGGAGGCCGGCGTCGGCGAGGAGCGCGCGAAGGCGCTCGCCGACCAGCCGCCGCTGTTCGTCGACGAGCCGTTCGCCGGCGACCGCGCCGGCGCGACCGTCACCGTCGCGTTCTGCGAGCTGCCCGCTCCGGCGCCCGAGGAGCTCAAGGAGGCGACGTGGACGCAGCCGGCCCGGGCGAGCGTGCTGCCCGACCGCTTCGTGCTGCTCGGCTTCACCGGCGGCGCCGAGGTCCTGCGCGAGGTCGGCGAGCCGATCCCCGCGACGCTGGCGGTGGGCCCCGACCCATCGGCGGCCCCTGACGCCCAGCTGCGCATCGAGGACGGCGAGCTGGTCGTGCCCGACGAGCTGCGGTGGATGATCGACTTCGACCGCGCGGTCGAGGTCGGGATGGGCTTCCGCGTGCCGCTGAGCGCGCGCACCCGCCGGGGCATCGGCCGCCTGATGGTGCTGGGCCTGCGCGTCGCCGCCAAGCCCGAGGAGTCCCAGGCGGACCTGGAGCGGCTGCTCGCCCACCACCACCACAGCCGAACCGGACTGGCGCTCGTCCCCCAGGGCACGCCCACCAACAACACGGAGTCCGCGGGAGCGGGCTTCGACCGGCTCGACGACGCCGATGCCTCCTACGACGAGTGGCTCGGGGACGGCTCGGACCTCGAGGACCGCGCGGAATGGGATCGCAAGCAGGACGGCCAGGTGCTGGCGGAGGCGCTCGGCATCGACCCGGAGCTGCTGGCCACGGTGCCCGGCGCGGCGGGCACGGACCAGGCCGAGTCGCGGGCGGCCAACGTCGCGCTGTGGCCTGCGACCTGGGGCTACTTCCTGGAGACCATGATGCACCCGATCCTCCGGGACGGGACGATCGAGGCGGCCCGGACGTTCTTCACGCGATACGTCAGCGGCCGCGGCGCCGTGCCCGCGCTGCGGATCGGCCGCCAGCCCTACGGGATCCTTCCCACCACGGCGTTCTCCCGGCTGAAGACCGTCGACCGCGACGCCGGCGACGGCGTCAGCCCGAAGTTCATGGGCCAGCTGGACCAGCTGCTGGAGCGGATCGGCGGGGAGTGGGCCGCGTTCGCCGCGGCGGTGCCGCACGTGCGCGGCGCCGGCGACGCGCACCAGACGCTGCTCGACATCCTGGGCGCGCATCCTGCCTCGGTGGAGTTCCACCAGCGCTACGCGGAGAGCGCGGAGGACCTCTACAACCGCCTCTCGATGGACGGCTTCGGCGCCGACTTCGCCGAGGCGCTCGAGCAGACGATCGAGCTCTTCCAGGCCCGCACGCTGCTCGGTGAGCTGGGCTGGAACGGCGCCAGCCCCGAGCTGCTGGAGAAGGTCTTCCACAGCGCCCAGCACCGCCTCAAGGGCCCGCTCGTCGACGACCGCCCGCTGTCGGAGGCCGAGCCGGTGCGGCCCTACACCGACGACGGCCGCAACTACCTGCGCTGGCTGGCCGACGCCGCCGGGACGTCGCTCGACGCGCTGCGGCGCCAGCTCGGGTTCACCGGCGACCGCAGGCCCACCGCGCTGCTCTACCTCCTGCTGCGCCACGGCCTGCTGCTGTCGTGGTGGGACGCCGGGCTGCGCTTCCGCGTCGCCGACGCGGTGCTCGACGACGCCGAGCTGCACCTCGCCCGGCGCGAGGGCCCGTTCCTGCACGTCCGCGACCAGGCGGGGAGCGAGAGCCGCTTCGAGGCGCTCTACGCAACCGAGCCGCGGGTCACGGGCGACCCCCGGACGACGCTCGCGGAGTTCATCCCCGGGCGCCTCTCTCAGCCTCCCGCGCGCCACCTAGCCGAGGTGATCGCAGCGATCGAGCGGCTCGCGGACGTCCCAACGGCCCGGCTGGAGCGCGTGCTGGCCGAGCACCTGGACTGCTGCAGCCACCGCTTGGACGCGTGGCAACTGGGGCTCGTGCACCGGCGGCTGCACCGGCTGCGCCTCGGCGGTGACCGGCCCCGCCGGGGCATCCACCTCGGGGCCTACGGGTGGCTCGAGAACGTGCGCCCCGAGCCCGCGGACCTCGACGAGGTAGAGCTGCCCGAGCCGCTGCAGAGGGCGTTCGGCGACGGGACGGCGCCGCTGCTGCACGACGCCCGCAACGGGGGCTTCGTCCACGCGCCGTCGCTCAACCACGCCGCGACCGCCGCGGTGCTGCGCAGCGGCTACCTCGCCAACGCCACGCCGGGCCAGCCCGGCGTGATGGCCGTCAACCTCAGCTCGGAGCGCATGCGGCTCGCCGTCTCGGTGCTCCAGGGGCTGCGCCAGGGGCAGACGCTCGGCGCCCTGCTCGGCTACCGGCTGGAGCGGGGGCTGCACGACCGCCACGCGCTGGCCGAGGTCGACCGCTTCATCCACGAGCTGCGCGCCGTGTTCCCGGCGCCCTCGGACCGCGACGGTCGCCACGCGATCGACGGGCTCGACCTCCTCGACCACATCCAGGAGACGCAGGTCACCGCGTACCCGTTCGCCCATCCCGACCTCCCGCCCGCCTCCACCGCGGAGGCGGCGGCGATCGACCTCGAGGTCGGGCGCCTGCTCGACCTGCGCGACGCGCTGGCCGACCTCGCGCTGGCGGAGGGCGTCCACCAGGCGGTGCTCAGCAACTTCGACCGCGCCGCCGCCACCCTGGACGCCTTCGGCAAGGGCAGCTTCCCGCCGGAGCCGGCGGTGCTGGAGACGCCGCGCACCGGGCACGCGATCACCCATCGGGTGGGCCTGCACCTGCGTCCGGGGGTCGACCACGCCACCTCGCCGGTCCCCGGGGTGGCGATGACCCCGCGGGCGGTTGCGAGCCCTGCCGTCAACGACATGCTGGCCCGCATGCTCCCCATCCCGTCCGGCGTGGTCGTCCGCGTGGGCTGGGTGGATCGCGACGGGGACCCGGGCGAGCGCGTCGTCACGCAGGCCGAGCTCGGCCTGCAGCCGATCGACCTCCTGGCGCTCCTGCAGCTCGGCGGCCAGGGGATGAGCGAGCTCGACGAGCGCATCCTGCTGCGCGTCGCCACGGCGGAGAGCCTGCCGCCCGACGTGGCGGGTACGGCCACCATCCGCTACACGGAGCGGGTCCCCGGGCAGGTCACGCTGTTCGAGGCGGCCCCGCTCGTCGCATACCTGCGCTCGCTCGTCACACGCTCGCGGCCGCTGCGTCCCACCGACGTCGTGCCGCCCACGGAGGCGACCGGCGCGGTCGACGCCGCGGTCGAGGCCGCCCGCGCCCGGCCGGCGGCGGTCCGCAGGATGCTCGAGGCCGAGCGCGCCGTCGCCGAGGGGATCGTCTCCGATCTCGACGACCCGGCGACGGACCGCGCGGCGCTGCTGGCCGGGGTCGACGACCTCGTCGACCGCACGGTCGCGAGCCTGCGCGGCGCGGGCGCGTTCGGGCTGCCGGGCACGGGCTGGGACGGTCTCCTCGAGCGCCGGCGCGAGCTGCTCGCACAGATCGTCGGGGCCGTCGCCGAGGTGGTCGAGCGCTGGACGCGACGGCTCGCCGACGCGGACGCCCAGCTCGCCGCGGAGGGCGCGCTGCCCTCGACCGCCACCGACGAGGAGCGCAGCCGGCTGCTGTTGCTGGCCGAGGGCTCGATCAGCACCGCGACCACCGATCCGGTGCCCGCCGACGCGGATGCCACCGCGCCGCCGTCGACGCGAAGCGGGCGGCGTTCGTACAGCGACTCGACGAGCTCGAGGCGGTCGGGCCGGCGGCGGATGCGGTGGCCGGCGCACTGGCGGCGGTCGCCGCGCTGCTCCCGCTGGACGCCTTCGACCCGGTGGGGCTCGACCTCACGTCGAGCGAGGACGGCGCGGTTGCACTGGCCGGCGAGCTGCGCGCGCGGGCCGCGGCCGTCGCGGCGGAAGCGGCGCGGCGTATCGCCGCGGCCGACGCGCTGCTCGCCGAGCACGACGCTCTGGCTGCCGGCCAGGCGCGCGTGGACGCGCTGGTGGCCGCCACGAAGGCGCTGGTCGGCGAGGACGCCGTGGTCGTGCCGGAGTTCTCGCTCCCCTCCGAGCTCGGCGACGAGTGGGAGGCGGCGATGGCGTGGAGCCGCACGGGCCAGCTCACCGCCCACGCCGGGACCACGCGTGCGCTGCCCGTCGACGACTGGCTGCACGGGGTGGCGCGTACGCGCGAGAAGGTCCGCGCGCTGGAGCAGGCGGCGCTGCTCGCGGGCGCGCTCGGGCGACCCGAGCCGGAGCTGCGCCCGATCCAGCTCCCGCACGCCGGCGAGCCGTGGCTCGCACTCGAGCTTCCACCCGATCACGTCATCCAGGGCGAGCGCGTGCTCTACACCGCCCACTACCCGGTCGCCTTCGACAGGGCCGAGCGCCAGTGCGGGCTGCTCGTGGACGAGTGGACGGAGACGATCCCGGGCGTGCAGGAGACCACCGGCCTCGCCTTCCACCACGACGCGCCGGACTGCGAGGCCCCGCAGGCGTGGCTGCTCGCCGTCGCGCCCGGGCCAGAGCCCGAGTGGGCCTGGGACGACCTCGTCGCCACCCTGCACGACACGCTCGACCTCGCGCGCTCGCGGGCGATCGAGCCCGAGCAGGTGGACGCCACCCCGTTCGCCTCCTTCCTGCCCGCGACGGTGATGGCGGCGAGCGTCAGCGGCATCTCGATCGCCGCCAACCTCGCCGTCAACAACGGCCTCCTGCACCAGCTCCGGAGGGACGATGGCTGACCTGCACGACATCGCGAACATGCGGGCCGCGCTGAAGAAGCGGAGCTTCCCGACCGTCACAATCTGGAACCGGCTCGAGGGCCGCCCGCGCAGCGTCGACTTCGACCGCTCGCTGCGCGCCGAGGTGCGCGACGCGCTGTGGATGCTGACCCGGCAGTGGCAGCTCGGGGAGTTCGAGGGCGACGACGCCGGCTCGCCCGTGACGGCCCGCTTCCAGCTCTCCCAGGCGGCGCTCGACGGCTACCAGCCGCGCGAGGCGCCGGCGACGGGGCTCGACGGCAGCGTGCCGCTCGAGGCGCTGGTGGAGCGGCGCGCGCTGGAGCCCGCGCTGACCGCCGGCGGACTCGGGCTGGTCGACGTGCGGCTGGCCATGGGGCAGCACTTCCTCAAGCTCGTGCCGTCCCCCTACCGCGCGGCGCTCGCCGCGCAGCACTCTTTCGTGCTGCCCGCCGAGAACGCCGTGGCCGACGCGGAGCGGGTCGCGCATCCGGAGGTGTGGGCCACGTTGCAGGCGTTGGCCGGCCGCGCGCTCGACGGCTACCGCCTCTATCGCTACCTCGTGGAGGACCCGGCGCACCGGCCCTGGGACGGGATCGTCGTGCTCGATGCCGACAAGCCGGCGCTGATCGAGGCGGGCGACGCGCTCGTCGCGTGGGTCGCGGCCGTCTTCGAGATTCCGGTCGG
>Ga0183260_10002535_pt1 | contig 15086 bp, 14 predicted proteins | sample AntDrymUQ4972206_2_FD_129768 | JGI IMG/M metagenome (GOLD analysis project Ga0183260, IMG submission 129768) | Polar desert sand microbial communities from Dry Valleys, Antarctica - metaG UQ497 (22.06) (version 2) (version 2) | ecosystem: Environmental > Terrestrial > Soil > Desert | place... | reverse complement strand
GCCCAGGCGCTGAACGCCTTCTTCACCGACCTCGGTGGGCTGGCCTCGTCGGTGACCGTGGTCACCATCAGTGAGTTCGGACGGCGGCTGCAGGAGAACGGCAGCGCCGGCCTCGACCACGGCTACGGCAGCTGCATGTTCGTGCTGGGCGCCGGCGTGCGCGGCGGCAAGGTGCACGGTCGCTGGCCCGGGCTGGCCGGCTCCGCGCTGGTCGAGGGCGACCTTGCGGTGCTCCAGGACTACCGCAGCGTGCTCACCGAGGTGGTGCGTTCCCGGTTCCCCGACGTCAACTCCTCGCAGGTGTTCCCCAACTTCATCCCCGAGCCCCTCGGTGTGATGACCGCCTGAGCGGTACGACCCGACGTAGACGTACTGCACCGTGCTGGCTCAGCTGAGCTGGACGAGCACCTGCCCTGCGGCACCACCGCTCAGCACCGTGACCGCCCCGTCCGGGCCACGGACGTGCACCCCGTCACCGTCGGCGCGGACCCGCACCGAGCGACCCGGCAGCGCGCCGGTACGCCGCAGCGACGCGAGCACGGGGACGTCACTTTGCAGCGGCTCGCTGATCCGGCGCACCTGCACCTGCAGCTCGCTGCCGGGGCGCGCGGCCGCAGCCACCACGTCGGCCAGCGGGTGCACCCCGACGAGGAACCCCTCTGGCGCCCGGCCGCCCTCACCGAGCTCGGCCAGCCCCGGGATCGGGTTGCCGTACGGCGACTCGGTCGGATGGTCGAGCAGCGCGACGAGGCGGCGCTCGACATGCTCGGACACCACGTGCTCCCACCGACAGGCCTCCTCGTGCACCAGCTCGATCTCTAGGCCGATGACGTCGGTGAGCAGACGCTCGACCAGGCGGTGCTTGCGCATCACCCGGGTGGCGGCCTGGCGGCCGGCATCGGTCAGCTCCAGGTGCCGGTCCCCCTCGACGGTCAGCAGCCCGTCACGCTCCATCCGGGCCACCGTCTGGCTGACCGTCGGCCCGCTCTGGTGCATCCGCTCGGCGATCCTGGCCCGCAGCGGGGTGACGCCCTCCTCCTCTAGCTCGAAGACGGTACGCAGGTACATCTCGGTGGTGTCGATCCAGGGCCCGCTCACCGCGCCATTGTTGCCCAACCCGGCGAGCATGGGTCGATGACGACAGTGATGTGGTTCCGGCGGGACCTGCGGCTCGCGGACAACCCCGCCCTGCGGGCGGCCGTCGACGAGGCGTCGACACGGGGGTCCGGACGGGTGGTGCCGCTGTTCGTGCTCGATCCGGCGCTCTGGGGCCGGCGGGGCCCAGCCGGCGGGCGTATCTCGCCGCGAGCCTGCGTGACCTCGGTGAGCGGATCGGCGGCTGGCAGCTGCGCCGCGGTGACCCGGTCGACGAGGTGGTCCGGGTGGCCCGTGCCGCCGACGCCTCGTCGGTGCACATCGCGGCCGACTCCGGGCCGTACGGCAGCCAGCGCGACCAGCGGGTCGGCCCGGCGTTGGCCGAGCACGGCATCGAGCTGGTGCGGACCGGCTCGCCGTACGCGGTGACGCCCGGGCGGGTGACCAAGGACGACGGGACTCCGTACGCGGTCTACACCCCCTTCAGCCGGGCCTGGGCGGAGCACGGGTGGCGCCGGCCGGTGGGCTCGCCGCGTGGCGTGGACTGGGCGCGCCCGCTGGCGTCGGTGGACCTGCCGGCAGCCGAGCCGTCGGTCGGCACCAGGCTGCCGGCAGCCGGTGAGGCCGCCGCCCGGCGTCAATGGCGGGCATTCCTCGACGACGGTGTCGACGGGTACCGCGGCGACCGAGACCGGCCGGACCTCGACCGCACGTCGCGGATGTCGGTGCACCTCAAGTGGGGCGAGATCCACCCCCGCACGATGCTTGCCGACCTTGCCGACCTCGGCGACCTCGCCGACCAAGGATCGTCGGCTCGCCAGCGGGGGGAGTCGCTGCGCAGCTACCGCCAGGAGCTGGCGTGGCGAGAGTTCTACGCCGACGTGCTGTGGCGGCGGCCGGACTCGGCCCGGGACTACCTGCGCGCCGAGTTCGCCGGCATGTCGTACGCCCGCCCCGGCGAGCAGCTCGCGGCGTGGGCGGACGGGCGAACCGGCTTCCCGATCGTGGACGCCGGCATGCGCCAGCTGCGGCGCGAGGCGTGGATGCACAACCGGGTGCGGATGATCGTGGCGAGCTTCCTGGTCAAGGACCTGCACGTCGAGTGGCAGCACGGCGCCCGGCACTTCCTGCACTGGCTGGTGGACGGCGACCTGGCGTCGAACAACCACGGCTGGCAGTGGGTAGCCGGCAGCGGCACCGACGCGTCGCCGTACTTCCGCGTGTTCAACCCGGTCACTCAGGGCAAGAAGTTCGACCCGGACGGCGCATACGTCCGCCGTTTCGTCGAGGAGCTGGCCGACGTCGACGGCCCGGCAGCGCACGAGCCATGGACGTTGCCCGGCGGGCCGCCGAACGGTTACCCGCTGCCGATGGTGGACCACAAGGCCGAGCGCGCCGACGCCCTCGCCCGTTACCAGGCCCTGCGCTGACGCCGTCGTCTTTTGGTGGGGTTGGATGGGCCGGTGGAGCAGCGGCCGGGGGGGCATGCCCGGGTGCCCGCAGGTGCCGGGCTGGACCAGCTGCGTGCGGCCGCCGCCGACTGCCAGGGTTGTGAGCTGCATGTCGATGCGACCCAGACGGTGTTCGCTTCCGGCTCCCCGACGGCGCGGCTGGCACTGGTGGGTGAGCAGCCCGGCGACGCCGAGGATCGGGCCGGCGCCCCGTTCGTCGGACCGGCCGGGCGGCTTCTCGACCAGGCCCTGCACCAGGCCGGGATCGACCGCGCCGACACCTACGTGACCAACGCGGTCAAGCATTTCCGGTTCACCCACACCGCGACGCGCCGGCTGCACAAGACGCCTGACCTGGCGCACCTGGCAGCCTGCCGGCCGTGGCTGGTCGCCGAGCTCGCGGTGGTCGACCCGCAGGTGGTGGTCTGCCTCGGCGCGTCGGCGGCACGGGCGCTGCTCGGACCCGACTTCCGGGTCACCAAGCAGCGCGGGCTGCTGTTCCCGCGTACCGCCCGCTCGGCCGACCCGGGGCTGGTACAGGCCGGCTGGCTGATGGGCACGGTGCACCCGTCGGCGGTGCTGCGTGCCGACGACCGCGACGGGGCCCTGGCCGCGCTGGTGGCCGACCTCACCGTGGCTCGCAGTGTCTTGTGAGGCCACCTGGCTGCTCGACCCGCGCCCGGCCGACGCAGTTCCGCAGGCTAGGCTGCGAAACGCCGCCTGCATCGCCGTGTCTCGCTGGCCAAGGCGGCAATTTCACAAAGTGGCCTGCACGAGTCGCGGCGCGCCTGCCGGCACGAGCCCCCGGAGACTGCCATGACGCACGCCCCTTGGTGGCGCGATGCCGTCTGCTATCAGATCTACGTCCGCAGCTTCGCCGACGCCGACGGTGACGGCGTCGGCGACCTCGCCGGCGCCACCTCGCGCCTGCCCTACCTCGCCGAGCTCGGGATCGACGCGGTGTGGCTGACGCCGTTCTACCCGTCCCCGCAAGCCGACCACGGCTACGACGTCAGCGACTACTGCGACGTCGACCCCCTCTTCGGTGACCTGACGGCCTTCGACGAGCTGCTCGAGCAGGCGCACCACCTGGGGATCCGGATCATCGTGGACATCGTCCCCAACCACTCGTCCGACCAGCACCCCTGGTTTCGGGCGGCCATGGCGGGCTCGCCCGGCAGCCGGGAGCGGGGACGCTACGTCTTCCGCGACGGGCGGGGCGACGGCGACCAGCCACCGAACAACTGGCTGTCGATGTTCGGGGGGCCGGCCTGGACCCGGGTCCCTGACGGCCAGTGGTACCTGCACCTGTTCGACACCGGCCAGCCGGACTTCTGCTGGGCCAACCCCGAGGTGGGCGACGAGTTCGAGCGGGTGCTCCGGTTCTGGCTCGACCGGGGCGTCGACGGGTTCCGCATCGACGTGGCGAACGCCCTGGTGAAGGCGGACGGCCTGCCGGACCTGACCGACGAGCAGCTGCGCGCAGAGAGCGGCGAGCTGGTGGAGCACACCCTGAACGAGACCGGCCGTCCATACCAGGACCAGCCAGGTGTGCACGAGGTCTACCGGCGGTGGCACCGGGTGCTGGCCGAGTACCCCGGCGACCGGATGGCGATCGCCGAGGCGTGGGTGGGCACGGCGGAGTCACTGGCCCGCTACGTACGCCCGGACGAGCTGCAGCAGGCGTTCAACTTCCTCTGGCTGCAGGCCGAGTGGTCCGCCGACTCGATGCGTGCGGTCGTGCGGGAGACGTTCTCGGCCACCGACCTGGTGGACGCGTCGCCCACCTGGGTGCTGTCCAACCACGACGTGGTCCGCACCGTCACCCGTTTCGGCGGCGGTGCCCGTGGGCTGGACCGGGCCCGCAGCTCGCTGCTCGCAATACTGGCGCTGCCCGGCTCGGCCTATCTGTACCAGGGTGAGGAGCTCGGACTACCGCAGGTCGACATCGGACCGGAGCATCGGCAGGACCCGACCTTCCTGAACGGCCGCGGCGTGGGTCGCGATGGCTGCCGGGTCCCGATGCCGTGGACGGCGGCGGGCGGCGACGGCAGCGCTTACGGCTTCTCCCCGTCCGGCGGAGCCCTGCCGTGGCTGCCGTTGCCCGACGGTTGGGGTCAGCTGTCGGTGGAGGCCCAGCAGGCCGACCCGGCGTCGACGCTGAGGTTCGTGCGTGACGCGGTGCGGGTCCGGCGGCGCCTGGCCGGCTCTCTCGGACACACGGTCGACCTGCCCGAGGTCGGCCCCGACGTCCTCGTAGTGCTCCGGCCCTCGCCGGAGGGTGCCGCTGGGCTCGTCTGCGTGCTGGCGTGCGGCGCCGCGGCGGTCCCCCTCGCCCCGCTCCGGGTCGATCCCGACACCGCGGTGTTGACCAGCCGGGCCGGTGCGGTGCTCGACGGGGCGCTGCAGCCGGACACCGCGGCCTGGTTCCACCCTGGCTGACCCCGGCACTGACCCCGGCACTGACACAGCAGCGGTGGGGGAAAGCCTCTTGTGCACCCCGAACACGGCCACGTACTTTCGTCGTACGCAGGGAAGGAGGTGGTCCGATCAATGAGTGACAGACGGACGTGCGAGGTGGCTGCCCGCTAGTCGCCACTGCTTGCTGTGATCCGCAGGCCGCGCTGCGACCCGGCGAATCCACGGCAGTCACCCGGCCCGCAGGGTGCCGAGCCCCGTCCGCTCGGCAGGCGGAGCCTCCCCGGCCGGACGCCGGTGTGGTGCACCGCACCCTGCGGGCCGACCCATGTCCGGTACGTGTCGGCCGTGCAGGGCAGGCTGAGGGGACCTTGCCTCAGGGGGCGAGGCGGTCGCGCCGCCACCCGGACCCGGCGGTACGGACGAACCGCAGCCGGTCGTGCATACGCCCGGGACGGCCGTGCCAGAACTCCATCTGCTGTGGCACCACCCGCCAGCCACCCCAGTGTGGTGGGCGCGGGACCGGCTGCTCGTCGCCGAAGCGCCGCTCCAGGGCCTCGTAGCTGGCCTCGAGCTCGGCCCGGTCGGCGACGACTCGCGACTGCGGCGACGCCCAGGCACCGAGCTGTGATCCGCGCGGCCGGGAGGCGAAGTAGGTGTCGCTCACGTGGTCCTCGACCGGCTCGGCAACCCCCTCCACGCGCACCTGCCGCTGCAGGTCGTGCCACAGCAGCGTGAGCGCGCACCGCGGGTCGGCGGCCAGCTCGCGACCCTTGCGCGACTCATAGTTGCTGTAGAACACGAGCCCGCCGTCGACCATCCCCTTGAGCAGCACGATCCGCACCGACGGTGAGCCGTCGGCGGCCACCGTCGCCAGCGCCATCGCGTTCGGCTCCACCAGCACCCCCGCTTCATGGGCGGTCACCGCGTCGCCGAGCCAGCGGTCGAACAACGCGTACGGCTCGTCGCCGGCGGCGTCCTCGTGCAGGCCACGGTCGCCGTACTCGCGCCGCAGCCGCGCCAGCACCTCACGCGCAGTGGCCGGCTGCTGCTCGGACGACATTGGCGCAGCGTAGGTGCTGCACCGCCCCCTCCGCCGGGTAGCGTCGCTGCCCATGCCATCGCCGCCGAGCATCCCGGCCGGCCTGCTGCCGAGCGACGGCCGCTTCGGCTGTGGGCCGTCGAAGGTCCGGCCCGAGGCGCTCGCCGCGCTCGCTGCAACCGGCACCAGGCTGCTCGGCACCTCGCATCGGCAGCCGCCGGTGCGTGCGCTGGTGCGCCGGGTGCGCGAGGGGCTGGGCGCGCTGTTCGGGCTTCCCGATGGCTACGCGGTGGTGCTCGGCAACGGTGGTGCCAGCGCCTTCTGGGACGTCGCCACCTTCGGCCTGATCCGCGACCGCAGCCAGCACCTGCTGTTCGGCGAGTTCTCGGCCAAGTTCGCCGCGGCATCGACGCTGGCGCCGTTCCTCACCGAGCCGTCGGTCATCTCCTCGCCGCCGGGTACCCGCCCGACCCCGGCGGCCGAGGCCGGGGTGGACGCCTACGCCTGGGCGCACAACGAGACCTCCACCGGGGTCATGACCGACGTACGACGGGTGGCCGGTGCCGACGACGGGGCGCTGGTGCTCGTCGACGCGACCTCCGCAGCCGGTGGGTTGCCGGTCGACGTCGGGGAGGTCGACGCGTACTACTTCGCGCCGCAGAAGTGCTTCGCCTCCGAGGGGGGGCTGTGGGTGGCCCTGTTGTCGCCCGCCGCTCTGGAGCGGGCGGTCGAGATCACCGCCTCCGGACGGTTCGTACCGGCGTCGCTGGACCTGGCCGTGGCGATCGACAACTCGGCCAGGGATCAGACGTACAACACCCCGGCCGTGGCAACCCTTTTCCTGCTGGCCGAGCAGGTCGACTGGCTGAACGGGCACGGCGGCCTCGGCTGGGCCGTGAACCGCACGTCCGACTCGTCGGGGCGGCTGTACCGGTGGGCCGACAAGACGGCGTACACCCGGCCGTACGTCGCCGACCCCGAGGCGCGGTCGCTGGTCGTCGGGACGGTCGACTTCGACGCTGATGTCGACGCGGCGGCCGTGGCGAGGGCGCTTCGCGGCAACGGCGTGCTGGACGTGGAGCCCTACCGCAAGCTCGGTCGCAACCAGCTGCGGGTGGGGATGTTCCCGGCGGTGGACCCGGCCGACGTCGAGGCGCTGACCGGTTGCATCGACTGGGTCGTCGAGCGCCTCGCCTGACGCGTGTCGCAGGATCGAGTGGGGCAAGATCGAGTGACGCAAAGCAGACGACTAGGCCCCGCCACCCGGGCTCCTGGGCCACTCAGCGATCCGGCGGGCGCCTAACGATCGCGGGCGCCTGAGGATCGGCGGGCGAGCGATTCTGGGTTGGTCAGCGGCCTGCGCGCCGGCGGCGGACCAGGAGCACGGCGGCCGACATCGTCAGCACTGCCGATCCCACCAGGACGGCTACCAGCACGAACGGCTGGTCGTCGTCGGCGGGGTCCGGTAGCCCGTCCTCCAGCCCACGAGGGATGCGGACGCGCGGTTCGTCCCGTGTCAGCGCCCGGCCCACCCGTGCTGGCACCAGGACCTCGTCGATCAGCGCCGGGCTCCCCTCGGAGCCCGCGAGCAGCAGACCCCGCGACAGCGCAGTCACGGACTCGCCCTGCTCCTGGCGCGGCAGGGCAAAGGACTCGATCAGCTCCCAGCCCGGCAGCCGGTAGACGAACGCGGCGGTATAGGTGCGCAGCACCGCGGCATCCCCGCCGGGCAGCATCACGCCGTCAGTCACCAGCACGGGCGGGTCGACGTCGGGTACCGGTTCGGGGGTGATCGGCTGGCCGGGCGACCGCCTGGCGGGTAGCCGGAGAACCTGCGCGCCGAACACGCCCTTGGTCACCAGCCACCCGTCGCCCCCGGCGGGGTCGATGAGCAGGGCCTCGACATCCGTGGCGCCGTCGGCGTACGTCAGCGGGTAGCGCCGCGGGGTCACGGCGCCGGCTCCGCGACCGGGGGCGGGCAGCGCGTACAGCGCGGTGTCCGACCTGTCGGCGCCGTTGTCGCCGGTGTCGGCCACCCAGAGCACCTCGTCGGCGCCGACCGCGAGCGCCTCCAGGTCGTCGGTGTCGGTGTCGACCCCGACCAGCGTGGTCGTGCCGGCAACCTCGCCGGTGGTCCGGTCGACCACGTACACGACCGAGTCGTGGCCCGAGTCGTTCACGGTGTAGAGCAGGTCCTGCTCGGCCGGCGAGACCGCGAGGCCGCTCGACTCCGTGATCCGCGAGTCGTCGATCACGATGTCGCTGAGCCCGTCCTGCCCCCATGTCTGCGCCGCACCGGCACCGCTGACGACAAGTAGCGCCAGCAGGGCGGGCAGCCGCAGCCGGCCCAGCAGCCGGACCAGGCGGCGGATCACCGTCTCGGCACCTCGAGCAGCTCGGCCAGCCTTGGGGTGACCTGCCAGTCCGCGACCAGCCGGTCGTAGTCGGCCCGGACGTCAGCGTGGCCTACCGATCCGGTACGCACGCAGCGCAGCAGGCTGTTGCGTGGAGTGTGGGCACTGTCGACGAACTCCGCCACGTCGACGCGGTACCCGTGCAGCCGCATCAGCGCCGCCCGAAAGCCGTCGGTGAGCGTGTCCGCGAGGCGCTCACGCAAGATCGCGTGCCGAGTCAGCAGGGCGTACGGAGCCGGCGGACGCCGGGCCCGCAGCTGCGCCTGCAGGTGGTGGTGGCAGCACGACGCCGCCATCACCACCGGCGCCTGCCAGCCCAGCGCCCTGGCCAGCGCCTCGTCGGTGGCGGTGTCGCACGCGTGCAGCGCCAGCACGATGTCCGGCGGCCGGTCCAGGTCGACGGCGCTGATGTCGGCCGCGACGAATCGCAGCTCGCTCGCGTTGAGCCGGGTCGCCAGTGCGGTGTTGCGTTCGCGGGCCTGCGTCTTGACGTCCACCCCGGTCATCGCGACCGGCACGCCCCGCACCTGGGTGAGGAACCGGTAGGCGGCGAACGTGAGGTAGGCGTTGCCGCAACCGAGGTCCACAACTCTGAGCGGCTCGGCCGGCGTCGGCGCGCGCAGCCGACCGGATCCGGCGGCGTCGTCCAGCAGGAGGTCGAGCTGGCGGCAGAATGCCTCCACCTGTCGGTGCTTCGACTGCCGGGAAGGCTTGACCACGCCGGCGTGGGAGCTGATCCCAACAGCGACGAGGAAGGCGTCGTCGGGGGGCAGGATCCGTCGCTTGACCCGGTCGTGCGGCGCCGGCACCGGGGCCACCGAGTCGACCGGCCGCACGGCCTCGTGCAGCTGTGCGGCGCCTGCTTTGGTCACCCGCAGCTGCAGCGTCGTGGCGGCAGACTCCAGGTGCCAGCTGTTGAACGGGATGGCGAGCACCTCATCGATCAGGGTGGCCGCCTCGGCTGCGGCGACGTTGCGGGTGTGCGCCTGGGTGCTGTCGTACACCGTGGACTGCAGGTGACGGCCGGACTCGAGGTCAACCGGCCGTAGCTCGGCGCGGCGCCACCTCGGCTGCTCGCCGCGGCGTCGGCCGGACCCGATGGCGCGAACCAGGTCGTCGTCGAGCAGCCGGTCACGGACCCGCGCCATCGCCTCGTCCAGGGGGACGGGCACGCGGATCACCTGCTCACAGCGACGGCGACGACGACGAGCAGCAGCGCCACGAGCAGGCCCGGGATCACGAGCCGGCCGAGGCGGGGATTCACCCCGCCGAGTCTAGTGAGCGGCCGGGTCGGGGACCGGCGCGTCGGTGTCCTCCCGCGGGGCGGTGAACCGGTAGCTGTCCACGGTCTCCCAGTCGTCGGGCCCACCGGCACCACCGGGCACCCAGCGGACGATCCGCATCTCGTCGGCCTGCCACCCGATGCCGGAGAAGCCGGCCAGCCGGCTCATCGCCTGCCGGGCGTCGAACGGCCCACGGGACCCGTGCGCGATGGTGATGCTGGCACGGAAGGAGCGCCGGTCCAGGAACAGCCCGTACGGCTGGACCATCGACGGGATCGCCCGAGCCAGGCTCCACAGGGCGTCGACGTCGCCGGCGAGCCCGACGGTGAGCGTCTCAGCCCGTCCCTCCTCGGGTAGGGCCTCCGCCCCGACCATCTGCAGCATCAGCGGATGACAGTAGGACCCGATCTTGGTCAGGGTTTCGCGGATGGTCACCGACTCCCGCAACCCCAGGTTGCCGAAGTAGGCCAGCCGCAGCTGCCACTCGTGACGCGGCAGCCACGGCACCGCAGGCTCGTCCCCTCCGGCACTGTCGACGGCCTGCCCGAGCTCAGCGAAGGCCTCGGCGGGCGGGACGATTACCGCATGGAGTCGCATGACAACACATTGTAGTCGCATGGGCCGAGGATGGTCATCCCGGCACGTTCTCCGATCGCTCGACCTGCGCGCCAGCGGGGCGCACGTCCAGCACGGGATGCCGGCCGACGTGGGCCCGGATCACCAGCCCGCTGGAGCGGGTGAAGACCGCCGCGGCCGCGAGCGTGCCGACCAGCGCCACCGCACCCCCTCCGATGAGGGTCCATCGAGCGCCGAACTGGTCGCCGACCCACCCGATGACCGGGGCCCCGAGCGGTGTGCCGCCCATGAAGATCATCATGTACAGCGCGGCCACCCGACCGCGCATCTCCGGCACGACCGACAGCTGCATGGTGGCGTTGGCGGCGGTGATCACGGTTAGCGCGGTGATCCCCACCAGCGGCAGCCACAGCGCGAACGTCAGGTAGGTGGGCATCAGCCCCGCCACCATCTCGACCAGGCTGAACGCGACCGCCGCGCCGACCACGAGCCGTGCCCGCGGGCGAGCCCGCCGGGCGGCGAACAGCGCACCGGCCAGCGAGCCGACCGCCATTATCGAGCCCAGCAGGCCGTAGGCCCCGGCACCCTCGTCGAACACCTGGGTGGCCATCAGGGCGGTGGTCAGCTGGAAGTTCAGCCCGAAGGTGCCGACGAAGAACACGATGGCGAGGATCATCATCAGGTCGGGCCGGCCGCGCACGTAGCGCAGCCCGTCCCGGATCGCGCCCGGCCCGGCCTGGGCGGGTTCGGCCGGGCGCAGCCGGTCGGCGTCGAGTGCCCGCAGCGAGCAGATCACGGCCAGGTAGCTCACCGCGTTGAGCGCTATCACCCAGCCGGTCGCAGCAACGCCCGAGCCGAGCAGCGCAATGAGTCCGCCGGCGGCGGCCGGGCCGATCACGCGAGCCAGGTTGAACGATGCCGAGTTGAGTCCGACCGCGTTGGTCAACACCTCCGGACCGACCATCTCGACCACGAACGACTGCCGGGCCGGCGCGTCGAACGCGGTGCCGACGCCGAGCAGCAAGGCGAGCACGTACACGTGCCAGGTCTGCGCCAGCCCGGTGATCGCAAGCAGGCCCAGCACCCCTGCGGGCACGGCCATGGACAGCTGGGTGGCGATCAGTACCCGTCGTTTCGGGAACCGGTCCGCGACCAGCCCGGCGTACGGGGACAGCAGCAGCATCGGCAGGAACTGCAGCCCGGTGGTGATGCCGAGCGCGACGCCGTCGCCGGCTGACAGCTGCAGCACCAGCCAGTCCTGGCCGACCCGCTGCATCCAGGTACCGGTGTTGGACACCAGCGCACCCATGGCGTACAAACGGTAGTTCCGGATCGCCAGCGCGCGGAAGGTGCGCCTCACGACTGGGCCAGCTGCTCGAGCAGCGGCGCGACCCGACGCAGTAGCTCACGCTGCTCGGGCTGCAGCGCGCGCAGCCGCTGCGCCAGCCAGGCATCGCGCCGACGACGTTCGGCCTCGAGCAGGCGGGCTCCGACGACGGACAGCTGCACCATCACCTGTCGGCGGTCGGTCGGGTGCGGCTTGCGGGCCACCATGCCGCTGCGCACGAGGCAGTTGACCGTGCGGGTCATCGAGGGGGGCTGCACCTTCTCGCAGGCGGCCAGGGCCCCGATGGTCATGGCGCCACGACGGTGCAGCGTGCCGAGTGCGGACAGCTGGGTGGCGGTGAGGTCGGTGTCCCGCTCCTGACGGAGCCGGCGGGCAAGCCGGCCGGTGGAGACGGCCAAGGCGCTCGCCCCGTTGCCAGCGTTGGTGCCGGTGCGCACTCGCAGAGTCGCTCCCTCAGTGATCGCGGCCGCCTTTCCAGTCATCACGGCGAACGTATCTCATTAGCCATGCTAATCAAATCGCTCGGGTCCCGGATGACCTACCCTGAAGGGGTGGACAACCCGATGGACCGGTTGCGCGAGGGCGGCGAGCTGCTGCGCCCGGCGTCAGCTCACGAGCTCGGCCGGCCCGACGTCACCGAGCACGAGTTCGCCAACCGGACGTACCTGGTGGCGCAGGTGCAGCCGCTGGACGTCGACGGGTTCCGCACGATCGCGGTCGGCGCGGCGCTCTGGCTGGTCGCGTTCATCGCGTTGCTGCCATTCCGGTCCACGCTGGAAGACAGCGGGCGGTCATGGTGGCTGTGGACCTGCCTGGCCGGTTTCGGCCTGGGTGTGATCGGCGTGGAGTCCTGCCGCCGGCGGCGCCGGCACCTGCGCGGCAAGCTGACCGCCGGCTGAGCCTGGTCAGTCCCAGGCGAGCATCTCGTAGGCCACCGTGTCTATGACCGGGTCGGGCAGGCGCCGCTCCACCCGGGGGCCTGGCACCCGGACGTCGGAATGTCCTCCGCAGCCGTGGTCGAGCGAGACCACCCGGCCGTCGTCGGCGACGTTGCCGTTGCCGCAGACACCGAACAGCAGTCCCAGGGGGCCCGCCATCCGCACCAGGAAGCCACAACCGATGCATCGGCCCGGCGCCTGCTTGGCGGTTGCCGCGGCCGGTCCCCGGTCGCCGTCGTACCAGCGTTCGGCGGCCTCGTCGCGGCCCTCCAGCGACAGCACCCGCTCCCGGCCGAGGCCGATCTCGTAGGCGGCCTGGCGCACCGAGCTGTCGTCGACAAGCGGCTCGACGGCCGGATCCCCCACCAGCCAGCCGGGTGCCAGGCGGGGGTCGGTGTCGTCGACCGGGAGCAGGTCACCCGGGCCGAGGTCGTCCGGGCGTACCCGCTCGGACCAGGGCACCCAGGGTGGTGGGACCACGGCCTCCTCACCGGGGAGCAACGCCACCTCGTCGACGGTGACGTGCTTCTGCCGGGACGCCCGGGTCAGCGTCACTGACCAGCGCCAGCCGCGGTAGCCCGCGCGGGTGCTCTCGAACAGGTGGCTGACGACGCGCTCACCTTCGGCCCGGTGGCCGAGATGCGCGCCGACCACGCCCGCGCCACCGGTCTCGACCGCGGCGGCGCGGGCCTCGTCGACGGCGGCCACGAGGGTGGCGTCCGCCCGGGGCCGCGCGGTCCGGGTGGGGGTGGGCACGCCGTGAATCCTCACACACTCGCGGTCCCCGTGGTGAGGCAGGATTGCCGGGTGCGCACCGAGGACCGGCCGCAGCGTCGCCTGCGCGCCATCGGCCGTGCCGCGCAGTCGACCGGGCGGGTCACGAGCCGGTTGGCCGGGCGAACCTTTCGCGGTGCCCGCCGGCTGACCCACTCCAGCGGGGCCGGAGAAAGCGGGCTGGCGCGGCTGCTGGAGATGCACGCGTTCTCGACGGCGGGCGATGCCGCGGTGGCGGTAGCCCTTGCCGGCACGCTGTTCTTCCAGGTGCCGACCGGTGAGGCACGCGGCCAGGTGGCGCAGTTCCTCGCCCTCACCATGCTGCCCTTCGCGGTGATGGCGCCCCTGATCGGGCCGTTCCTCGACCGCTACCGCCGTGGCCGGCGCTGGGCGATCGGCGCGACGGTCGCGGTCCGCGCTGTGTGCTGCCTGCTGCTGGCTGGGGCGGTCGGCGCCGAGTCGCCGACCCTGTTCGGCGCGGCGCTCGGGGTGCTCGTGGCGTCGAAGGCGTACGGCGTCACCAAGTCCTCGGCGGTACCGCGGGTGCTGCCGCGCGAGATCACACTGGTCAAAGCGAATTCCCGGTTGGGGCTCACCGGGACCGCGGCGGCCGCGGCGTCGGCACCGATCGCGGTCGCGCTGTCCCAGATCGGCTCGGCCTGGGTGTTGCGCTACGCGTTCTGCCTGTTCGTGGCGGCAACCGTGCTCGCGGTGCTGCTGCCGGCGCGCGTCGACTCCGCCGCCGGCGAGGAGCAGGTCGGGCTGTCCGACGTGGGCGGGGACACCGGCGCCGCGCGGCGGGCCGGGGTGTCCGCGATGGTCGTGGCCGGGCTGCGCTGCAACGCCGGGCTGCGATTCCTGTCCGGATTCCTGGTGATGTACATGGCCTTCCTGCTCCGGGACCGGCCGTTCGCGGGCTGGGAGGACCGGACCACGCTGTTGCTGGTGCTGGTGGTGGGCGCCGCCGGGGTGGGCAACACCGTCGGCACCGGGCTCGCGGCCGTGCTGCGTACCCGCCGACCCGAGATCACGATCATGGTGGTGCTCGTCCTCGACGTGGCCGTGGTGGTGCTGACGGCGACCGTCTACGCGCTGCCGACCGCGGTCGCCCTCGGCCTAACCGCCGGCACCTGCCAGTCCCTCGGCAAGCTGTCCCTCGACGCGGTGATCCAGCGCGACGTGCCCGAGGCGGTGCGGACCAGTGTGTTCGCCCGCTCGGAGACGCTGCTGCAGCTGTCGTGGGTGATGGGCGGCTTCGTCGGGATCGCGCTACCGCTGTCGATGCCGCAGCTGAGCCTCGGGGTGGCCGCGGCGATCCTGCTCGGCTGGACAGCGTTCGTGCTGCGCGGCGTGCTGCTGCTGCGCCGCCGCCGAACGCCCTGAGCGCTCCGGTCCCGGACTTACGCAGCTTGGCCGGTGAGGGTGTCAGTGGAGCAGCCATGTTCGGCGTGCCCAGTGGGTGTTTCGCCGGCCCGGTCGGCCACTCGGCGACTCCCTCGCCCGCGCTCGCCGTGCCCGATGTTCCGACGTGTTGGTTGCCATGGCAGCCAGCAGGTCGGAAGATCCGTCCGCGCCACCGCGCCCCCACCCGGATGATCCGACAGCTGGGTCGCCAGAACCACCAACCAGTCGGAAGATGCGTCCGCGACACCGCGCCCCCCGCGCCGCCGCGCCCCCACCCAGATGATCCGACAGCTGGGTCGCCAGAACCACCAACCAGTCGGAAGATCCGTCCGCGCCCCCGTGC
>Ga0183260_10002534_pt1 | contig 15087 bp, 17 predicted proteins | sample AntDrymUQ4972206_2_FD_129768 | JGI IMG/M metagenome (GOLD analysis project Ga0183260, IMG submission 129768) | Polar desert sand microbial communities from Dry Valleys, Antarctica - metaG UQ497 (22.06) (version 2) (version 2) | ecosystem: Environmental > Terrestrial > Soil > Desert | place... | reverse complement strand
GCCTCCGCGTGCCGCGGGGTCGACCCAAACTCCCCAGACGACGGCCTCGTCGCCGTGCCGACGACGAGGTACGCGCCCGCCATCCCCGTCGGGGCCGCCGGGTCGTTGCCGAACGCCAGGAGCGCTACGGAGCGCCGGTCGTCGGCGGCCAGCTCGGCCGACCATTCAGCCCATTCTCCATGGCGCCGTGCGCGACGCGGCGGCGCTCGGGAGGCTCGCCCTCGGCATCAAGGCTCTCGGCTCGACTCCTCGCCGCAGCGCGAAGACCGGCGCCGGCGAGCTCGACGTCCCGGTGACGTTCGGCGAGGTGACGTTCCGGCCGGGGGCCATGCTCTACAGCGACGAGGACGGCATCGTCGTGCTGGACGCGCCGGCGTAGCGGTTGCGGATCATCGCGCCCGGCGTGCTGACGGTGCTCCTGGCAGCGGCCGCGTACGACGGTGCCGTGGCGCTCGGTTGGATCGCCGTCGGGCCGGCGCCCGGTCAGGGGCCCGCCGGCGCCGGCCCCGTCCAGGCCGCGGCGCTGCTCGCCCTGCTGGCGGGCGCAGTGAGGCGTATGTCCGAAGCAGGCGCCGTCAGCGGGACCTGGGTGCTCGCGCTCGCCGGCGTGGCGCTCGTGGCCGCAGCTCTGACCGGGCTGCGCCCACGGGTCGGGCTCGCAGTCTCCGGCCTCACGCTGCTCCTGAGCGCCGTTACCGCGCTCTGGATGGGCACCGGGCACTGACCGGGAGCGGCGCTTCCAGCACCCGCGCCCCAGCGGTTACAGTGGAGACCTTCCGCTCCACCCACGGGTAAGGGGACGCATGGCAGTTCGAGAAGCCGAGCCGCTGAGCTCGCTGAGAGAGGTACGGGAGGCCGGTCTCGACCGCGAGGACCTGCTCGGCATCTACCGCAACCTCCTGGTCACGCGCGGTGTCGAGGAGCGCGGCCACATTCTCTACCGGCAGGGGAAGATCCCCGGCTCCTTCTACACGGGCCGCGGCAATGAGGGTGCCGCCGTCGGCGTCGCCACCGCGATGGGCCCGGACGACGTGGGCGCGCCGCTCCACCGCGACATGGGCGTCCACATCACCCGAGGAGTCGAGCCGTGGCGGATCTTCGCGCAGTACATGGGTCGCGCCGACGGGCCGACGCGCGGGCGCGACGGCAACGTCCACATGGCCGACCTGCGACTCGGGCTGATGGCGATGGTCAGCCACCTGCCGGCGATGCTGCCGGTCGCCGTCGGCGCCGCGCTCGCCTTCCGCATCCGGGAGGAGAAGCGCGTGGCCGTCGCCTGGTACGGCGAGGGCGCCTCGGCGCGCGGCGACACGCATGAGGGCATGAACCTGGCCGGGGTGCGCCGCCTGCCCGTCGTCTTCATCTGCGACAACAACCAGTGGGCCTACTCCACGCCCACGCACCTCGGCTACGCCGTTGAGCACCTGGCCGACCGTGCCGCTGCCTACGGCTTCGAGGGCGTCGTCGTCGACGGCACTGACGTCCTCGCCGTGTACCGCGAGGCCAAGCGGGCAATCGAGCACGCCCGCGCCGGGGGCGGCCCGACGCTGATCGAGTGCCTGACCCTGCGCATGGAGGGCCACGCAGTCCACGACGACGCCTTCTACGTTCCGAAGGAGCTCTTCGAGGAGTGGGCCAAGCGCGACCCGCTCGAGCGCTTCCGCACCTGGCTGATCGAGAACGCCGAGCTCTCGGACGACGAGGAGGACGAGATCACGGGCGGCGTCAAGCGGCTGCTGAACGAGGCCATTCGCCGCGCGGAGGACTCGCCGCTGCCCGATCCGGCGAGCCTGCTCGAGGGTGTCTACGCGACGCCGGAAGACCTCGACACGCCCCACCACAAGTAGTGGCCGAGAAGACCTACCTCCAGGCGATCTCCGACGGGCTGCGCGAGGAGATGCGCCGCGACGAGCGCGTCTTCGTGATCGGCGAGGACGTCGGCGTCTACGGCGGCGCCTTCAAGGTGACGCTCGGGTTCCAGGAGGAGTTCGGGCCGTGGCGGGTGATCGACTCACCGCTCTCCGAGACCGCGATCGTCGGCGGCTGCACGGGTGCCGCGCTGATGGGCATGCGGCCCGTGGCGGAGATGCAGTTCGCGGACTTCATCTCCTGTGCCTGGGATCAGCTCGTCACCGTGGCCGCCAAGCAGCGCTTCCGTGCGGGCACGCCCGTGCCGATCGTGGTGCGCCTGCCCTCCGGCGGAGGCTTCTCCGGGGGTCCCTTCCACTCGCAGAACCCCGAGAGCTCATTCGCGCACATCCCGGGACTCAAGTGCGTCTGTCCGGCAACCCCCGAGGACGCCAAGGGCCTCATCATCAGCGCCATCCAGGATCCGAACCCCGTGCTCTTCTTCGAGCACAAGCACCTCTACCGGCGCATCAAGGCCGAGGTGCCGGACGAGCGCTACCTGACGCCGATCGGTAAGGCGCGCACCCACCGGGAGGGCGACGACGTCTCGGTGATCACATGGGGCGCCATGGTCTACGCGGCCGACGAAGCGGCGAAGCAACTCGAGGAGGAAGGGCTCTCCGTCGAGATCATCGACCTGCGCACGATCATGCCGTGGGACAAGGCCGCAGTCCTGGCGAGCGCGCGTAAGACCTCGAAGGTACTCGTCCTGCACGAGGACACGCGCACGGGGGGCTTCGGTGCCGAGATCGCCGCCACGATCGGCGAGGAGGCCTACGAGGACCTTGACGGCCCGATCAGGCGCATCGCCGCACCGGACACCCCAGTCCCGTTCTCCCCGCCGCTCGAGAAGGCATTCATCCCTCAGGTCGCAGACGTCGTCGCAGGCCTCCGCGAGCTGGCCGAGTACTAAGGAGACACCCGAATGGCTACAGACACCGCCGTCGACGTCGTCATGCCGCAGATGGGCGTCTCCGTCTCGGAGGGCACCGTCACCAAGTGGCTCAAGCAGCAGGGCGAGGCCATCGCGGCCGACGAGGCCCTGCTCGAGATCTCGACCGACAAGGTCGACACCGAGGTGCCGAGCCCCGGCTCCGGCGTCGTCCAGCAGATCCTCGTGCAGGAGGGCGAGACCGTGGAGGTTGGGACGCTCCTGGCCGTGATCGCGCCCGAGGGCGCCGAGATCCCGTCCGCGCCGCCGGCCGACGTGCCCGAGCCGGCGACCGCCGCTGCCGCCGTCGAGGCGAACGCGGCCGCAGAGGGCACGACTCCCACCGCGGAGACGGTAGAGGGGGTGCGGCCCGCCGAAACCGAGACGGCCGAGACGATCGGCGACTCGGAGCCCGAGCCTGCGGTCGCGTCGGAGGAGGACTCGGAGCCCGAGCCTGCGGTCGCGTCGGAGGAGGACGCGGGGGACGGCCGCACGTTCGTCTCTCCCGTCGTCGCGCGGATCGCCTCCGAGCACGGCGTCGACGTCACGCGTGTCGCGGGCACCGGCCGCGGCGGGCGCGTGACCAAGAAGGACATCCTCCAGTACGTCGAGTCGAACGGGCAGCCGGCGGCGCAGACGCGGGACGAGGAGGAGCCCGCTCCTCCGCCTGCTCCCGCCGCGCCGCCTCCTGCCCCTGCTGCCGCGCCCTCTCCCGCTGCCGCACCGGAGCGTCCGCCGGCTCCACTCGTGGTGTCGCCGCCGGCAGCGCCTTCGCGTCCCGCGCCCGCACCCGTCGCGGACGCCGGCCAGCCGGGCGCCGGGGAGACCTTCGAGCCCATGAGCCCCATGCGGCGCGGCATTGCCGAGCACATGCGCCGCTCGCTCGACACCTCGGCACACGTGACGACGGTGTTCGAGGTCGACCTCACCAAGGTCGTCGCCATGCGCCGTCGTCTCAAGGCCGAGTACGAGGCGAGCTATGGCGTCAACCTCACCTACCTGGCCTTCATCGCACGCGCGACGATCGAGGCGATCCGCAACTGGCCGTGGGTGAACGGCGAGATCCGCGGCGACAAGATCGTCGTCAAGTCGTACGTCAACCTCGGCATCGCCGTCTCGCTCGAGGGCGGCAAGGGCCTGATCGTGCCCGTCGTGAAGCACGCCGAGGAGAAGAACCTGCTCGGCCTGGCGCGGGCGATCGCGGACGTGGCCGAGCGCGCGCGCTCGAAGCGGCTGACGCCCGACGACGTCCAGGGCGGCTCCTTCACGCTTACGAACCCCGGAGGGTGGGGAGCGATCATGGGCACGCCCATCATCAGCCAGCCCCAGGCGGCGATCCTCGACGTCGAGGCTCTCGTGAAACGGCCGGTCGTCATCACCGACGACTACGGCAACGACCAGATCGCGATCCGCTCGATGATGAACCTCTGCCTCTCCTACGACCACCGCCTCGTGGACGGCGCCTACGCCGCGCAGTTCATGAAGGAGTTGCGCGAGAACCTCGAGACCTGGGACGAGAGCTCGTACTGACGCGCGGCGCCTACCTCCTCCAGCTGGGGCGCACGCCCTACCGGGAGGCCTGGGAGCTGCAGCGCTCGCTCGCGGGCGCTGTGTCCCAGGGTGCGATACCCGACACGGTCGTCCTGCTCGAGCACCCGCCGGTCGTCACGCTGGGGCGGCGGGCCGATGCCGGCGAGCTGCACGTCCCCGAGGACGTCGAGATCGAGATCGTCGAGACCGATCGCGGCGGCAAGTCCACCTACCACGGGCCGGGTCAGCTCGTCTGCTACCCGATCCTCGACCTGCGCCGGCACGGGCAGGACGTCAGGCGTTACTGCCGCGAGCTGGAGGAGTCGCTGATCCGCACACTGGCGCCCCTCGGACTCGCCGGGGAGCGGATCGAGGGGCTGACGGGCATCTGGCTGACGCCGCCTCCCCGCAAGATCGCTTCGATCGGCATCCACATCTCGCGCTGGGTGACGACCCACGGTTACGCGCTCAACGTCGATCTCGACCCCGCGCCCTTCACTGGGTGGATCACCGCCTGCGGACTCGCGGACACCTCCTTCACGACGATCGCGCGGGAGGCCGGCCGCCCTGTGTCGGTCGAGGAGGTACGGCCGCACGCCGTCGCTGCCCTCGCGGAGGTCTTCGGCCTCACGTTCGAGGACCTGCCCGCGGAGGACGGACACGGCCTGTGGCCGCAGCCCGTGCACGCGGCCATCGCCACTCGCGCCTGACGGACGAAGAGGCGGCGTAACTACCATGGGCGACATGGAGAGCTCGCTCCCCGTCGCCGAGCGGCCCCGCCGTCCCGCGTGGATGAAGGTCCGCGCGCCAAGCGCCGAGGGGAGCTACTTCGACGTCAAGAAGCTCATCCACGGACAAGGGCTGCACACGATCTGCGAGGAGGCGCGCTGCCCCAACATCGCCGAGTGCTGGGGGCGCGGCACGGCCACCTTCCAGATCCTCGGCGACACCTGCACGCGGGCCTGCCGCTACTGCTACGTCAACTCAGGCCGTCCCGAGCATCCGCCGGATCCCCTGGAGCCGCTTCGCCTCGCGCACGCCGCCGCGAGCATGGGCCTCCAGCACGTCGTCGTCACCTCGGTCGACCGTGACGACGTCCCGGATCGCGGCGCGGGGCACTACGCCGCCACCATCCGGGCGCTGAAAGCCAGGCTGCCCGCCGCCTCCGTGGAGGTGCTGACGCCTGATTTCCTCGGCGTCGAGGAGGAGGCACTCGCGACAGTGCTCGGCGCGCGCCCGGAGGTCTTCAACCACAACATCGAGACCGTCCGCCGACTTCATCGCCGCATGCGCGGCGGCAAGGCCTCCTACAACGGTGCGCTCGGGCTGCTGCGGCGCGCCAAGGAGGTCGCGGACTACCCCGTGCTGACGAAGTCCGGGCTCATCGTCGGGCTCGGCGAGACGAACGACGAGGTCGTGAGGACGATGCGCGACCTGCGCGAGCACCGCGTCGACGTCGTCACCATTGGCCAGTACCTGCAGCCTTCGCCGAAGCATGCGCCGATCGACCGCTGGGTACACCCGGACGAGTTCCGGTGGTTTCGCGAGCAGGGCGAGGCGCTCGGCTTCGGCTCGGTCTTCTCCGGGCCGCTGGTGCGCTCGAGCTACCGCGCCGACGAGCAGCGCCATGCGGCCGAGACGGGCCGCGGAGCCGCCGCGCTCTAGCCGGAAGGGGCGTAGCGGGAGCGCGAGCTCAGCTTCCCGCTGACGAAGCAGAGCTGGTAGGAGCCTGTTGCGGCGACGATGCCGTAGTACCAGCACTCGACCTTCACGCCCTCGACCGTCGCCGTGTGCTTCTTCTCCGGCTCGCCGATGCGACTACGGACGGACGCGCTCGTGGCGCTGCGGCGGAGCCCGACGTACTCGGTCGAGGAGATCTGCGCGGCACCCTGACCCTCGCCATCCTCGTCGCCGCGGATGATGCCCGTCACCCGCTCGCGGGCTTCCGGCGCTTTGGCCACGACCGCCGACCCGCCAACTGCGAAGAAGACGATCACGCCAAGCACGATCAGAATCCACTTGACCATGCCCGGAGCTTCGCCGGGCGGGCCCCCGCTCCTCTACGCCGCGGGCGGCCTCGCCATCGCGCGCAGGTCGAGCGCCTCGTCGAGCGTGGCATCGTCGACCCCGGCCTCCCGCGCCACCTCTCGCAGCGAGCGCCCGGAGGCGGCCGCGTCCTTGACGATCGCCGACGCACGGTCGTAGCCGATGTACGGGTTGAGCGCCGTCGCAGCGGAGAGCGTCAGCTCCGCGTAGCGCTCGCACGCCTCCCGGTTCGGCTCGATGCCGTCGACGCACTTCTCCGCGAGGAGGCGCGAGGCGCTCGCCAGGAGCTTCACCGAGCCGAGCAGATTGCGGGCGAGCAGCGGCACGAACACGTTCAGCTCGAAGTGCCCCTGCATGCCGCCGACGGCGATGGCCGCGTCGTTCCCGATCACCTGCGCCGCCACCTGCGTGACGACCTCGGGGATGACCGGATTCACCTTGCCGGGCATGATCGAGCTGCCCTTCTGGAGCTCGGGCAGGAAGATCTCGGCGAGTCCGGCCCGAGGACCCGAGCCCATCAGGCGCAGGTCGTTGGCGATCTTCGTCAGCGACACCGCGAGCGTCCGTAGCGCGCCCGAGGCCTCCACGAGGCCGTCGCGCGCCGCCTGGGCCTCGAAGGGATCGGCAGGCGCGTAGATCCCGAGGCCCGTCTCCTCCACGAGCCGAGCGCGCACGCGCTCGGCGAACTCGGGATGGGTGTTGAGTCCCGTGCCGACGGCCGTCCCTCCGAGCGGGATCTGTCCCAGGCGCGGTAGCGCCCCTTCCACCCGCGCGATGCCCTGGCGCACCTGCGCCGCGTAGCCGCCGAACTCCTGTCCGAGCGTCACCGGCACTGCGTCCATGAGATGCGTGCGGCCCGACTTGACGATGTCGTCGAACTCGGTCGCCTTCGCGCCGAGCGAGTCGGCGAGGCGCTCGAGGGCCGGCAGGAGGTTGTTCGTCAGCTCGTCGAGCGCCGCGAGGTGCACTGCCGAAGGGAAGACGTCGTTCGACGACTGGCCCATGTTGACGTCGTCGTTCGGGTGCACGTCCTCGCCCGCGAGCGCCGCGATCACCTCGTTCGCGTTCATGTTCGACGACGTACCCGAGCCCGTCTGGAAGACGTCGATCGGAAACTGGTCGTCCAGCTCGCCGGCCGCGACACGATCGCCGGCCGAAGCGATCCTCTCGGCCTTGCCGGCGTCGAGCAGCCCGAGCTCTGCATTCGCGCGCGCCGCAGCCGCCTTGATGCGTCCGAGCCACCGGGCCACCGGCGCGGGGATCGGCTCCCCCGAGACCGGGAAGTTGGCGACCGCCTTGCGGGTCTCGCCGCCCCAGAGCTCGCGCGCGCTCTCGACCTCGGTCACGTTGCCGAGTGTAGAGGGCGGAGCCCCACGAGCTGTTCGATCTGGAGACCTGACCCCGTTCTTGGTGCGTCGGTGTTCGATCTGGAGACCTGACCCCGTTCCTGGTGCGTCAGTGTTCGGGCGATCGTCTAGCGTGGCTGCCATGCTCGAGCTGTGGACGGCGGACGGAGCCTTCGCGGCGCTCGTGGAGGACCTCCGCGCGGGGCTCACGGAGGATCTCGTCGCCGACGTCTACCTCGGCTACGGCCTCTCGCAGACGCTGCGGCGCAACCCAGGGCCGCCGCCGCCCGAGCCCTGCCGGCTGCCACTGCTCGCCTGCCGGATCCACCCGCCCGACGAGACGGAGACGGCGCCGCGTGCGTACCGCGTGGGCGTCTGGGAGCGCAGCTCGAGCGATGCGCGGCACACCGCCGCCGTCGAGGCCGCGCGGGCGGCGATCGCCCGCGGCGACGTCTACCAGGTCAACGTCGTCCAGCACCTCTCGGCGCCCTTCGAGGGGGATCCGACTGGTGTTGCGGCGGCCCTCCAGCCCCTGGCGCCGCTCCACCCCGCGCCGCTCGCCGGCGAGGGGTGGACGATCGTCTCCGCCTCTCCCGAGCTCTTCCTGCGGCGGCGAGGCGACCGCGTCCGGACGATGCCGATCAAGGGCACGCGACCACTCGGCTCCACAGAGGGTCTGAGTGACGCGGAGAAGGACGCCGCCGAGCACGTGATGATCGTCGACCTCGAGCGCAACGATCTCTCGCGCGTGTGCAGGCCGGGAAGCGTCCGCTGGCCCGAGCTCATGGTCGAGCGCGAGCTGGCCGGCGTCACGCACCTCGTCAGCACCGTCGAGGGAGAGCTGCGCAAGGACGTCACCCTGGCCGAGCTCCTCGCCGCCACCTTTCCCGGCGGATCGGTCACGGGCGCTCCCAAGATCGCGGCGGTCGACCACATTGCGGCACTCGAGCCGGTCGGGCGCGGGGCCTCCATGGGCGCGCTGGGGCGCATCTACCCGAACGGCGACCTCGATCTCGCGCTCACGATCCGTACCTTCGCCATCGCGGAGGGGCGAATCCACCTCTGGGTCGGTGGCGGCATCGTCTGGGACTCGCTACCGGAGGCAGAGCTGGAGGAGTCGTGGGTGAAAGCCCGTCCCCTTCTGGCCGCGATCGGCGCTCCACTCGCCGAGCCGGTCGCGGCGTGAGCCTTCTGGCCCTCGCCGTCGGCGGCCGCGGCGTGGTCGATGCCGCCCAGCCCGTGCTGCACGCCGACGACGAGGCGCTCCTGCGCGGGCGCGCCGCCTTCGAGACTCTGCGCGTCTACGGCGGCCGGCCCTTCCGCCTGCCCGAGCACCTCGACCGGCTCCGCTTCTCGAGCGAGCGGATCGGGTTACCCCCTGTGGAGCCGACACGGTTCGAGTCGCTCGCGGGTGAGGCGCTCGCCGCCGCCTCCGCGCCCGAGGCAGTGCTCCGGCTCCTCTGGACGGCAGGCAGGGCAGGCGGCAAGCCGATGGCGCTCGCGCTCGTGAGCTCGCTCCCCACCTACCTCGACGAGTTGCGGGCGCGCGGTGCGCGCCTCGTCTCGCTGCTCGGGTTGAAGTCCGATGCGCCATGGCTCCTCGGCGGCGTGAAGTCGACGAGCTACGCCGTGAACATGGCGGCCGAGGCCGAGGCGCGCCGGCAGGGCGGGGACGACGCAGTCTTCGTGGACGGTGACGGCGTGGTGCTCGAGGGGCCGGTGACGAACATCTGGTGGCGGACAGGGAGCACGCTCTTCACGCCCGGACTCGAGCTCGGCATCCTTGCCGGCGTGACGCGCGGGTTCCTGCTCGAGGCCGCACCGGAGCGGGGCTTCACCGTGCGGGAGGGCGCCTTCTCACTCGCCGAGCTCGCGGCCGCCGAGGAGGCGTTCACCTCCTCATCCGTGCGGGAGGTGCTGCCGGTGGTCGCGCTCGACGGCCGAAGCGTGGGAGACGGCCGCCCCGGGCGGGCGGCGCTCGCCCTCCAGGCTGCACTGCGGGCGGCAGCCGGCTCGACGGATACCGACTCCGAGTCGATAACCTCGGAGAGGTGACAGGGAACAAGATCCATCTCGGCGGCATGGCGCTCCCGAACGGCGTGCTCGTCCACGGGCCGTCCTCATGGGCCTGCGCCATTCGCCTGCCGAACGGCGAGGTGCGCGTGGCCGCGGAGCGAAAGCGCTTCCGCGCAGCAGAGATCCGCAACCCGGTGCTGCGCGGCCCCGCCAAGCTGCTCGAGGTCTTCATGCTCCTCCCCGAGCTGCGCCGCCGGTTGCCGGAGGCGCGGCTTCCGTTCGAGCGCCCGCAGGTGCTCGCGGCGATGATCGGAACCAGCGTCGCAGTCCGCCTCGTGCGCGGCTCGAGCCTCGGCCCGGCGGCCCAGGAGCTGATGAGCGGCGCGCTCTCGCTCGCCCCGGCCGCCCTCGCGCTGCGCGGCGGCGAGCTCGCCGCCTACCACGGCGCCGAGCACATGTCGATCGGCTCCTACGAGCACGGCGAGCCTCGCACGCGGGAGCACGAGCGCTGCGGCTCGCACCTCGTCGGCCCGATGCTGACGACGACCGCGCTCGGCCAGTACCTCGCCACCCGCGCGCCCGAGCACGTGCGTGCGCCGGCCCGCCTCGCCGCGTCGTTCGGCGCCATCGCCGCCTCGACCGAGATCTTCGGCTGGATGACCCGCCACCCCGAGCACCGGCTCTCGCAGGCGCTCGCGAGACCCGGCCACGAGTTCCAGCACCGACTCGCCACCGCGGAGCCCTCGCCCGAGCAGCTCGAGGTCGCCGAACGGGCGCTCGCCGCCTGCCTCGAGCTGGAGCGCGATGGCGCTCGCGACTAGACAGTCGATCGGGAATTGACGTGCCGGCCGGGGATGGCTCAGACCAAGCCGGGCGCCGCACTCGTTCGCAGGCCAGGCCGGTGGCCTGGTCAAGGGCGAGGGTGGTGATCCGGCGAAGTGTCTGAGCCACCATCCGGCTCCGCGGCAATTGTCGATCGACCGTCAAGGCCCGCCCGACTCCCGCCGGAGATCTTCGACCTGCCGGTCGAGAAGATGCGCGACGGCTACTACACCGACGCGTACTTCAATCACGCGCGCGAGACGCTGCTCGCCGACGGCCGCCGCCCTCGGGTCGTCATGCAGGTGTTCCAGCGCAACCGGGCGGTGCTCGGCGGCATGGACGAGGCGATCGCCATCCTCAAGCTCTGCTCCCATGACTGGGACGCCCTCACCGTGCACGCGCTCCACGACGGCGACGCGCTACGGCCGTGGGAGACGGCGCTCACCGTCGAGGGCGACTACACCCTCTTCGGCCACCTGGAGACGGTCTACCTCGGCGTCCTCGCCCGGCGCACGCTCATCTCGACGAACGTGCGGCGCGTACTCGAGGCGGCGAACGGCAAGCCGATCATCTTCATGGCCGCGCGACACGACCACCACCGCATCCAGACCGGGGACGGCTACGCCGCCTTCGTGGCCGGCGCCATGATCGGTGCTCCCATCGGCGTGACCTCCGACGCCCAGGCCTCCTGGTGGGGCGGCCGTGCCGTCGGCACGGTGCCGCACGCGCTGATCGCGGCTTACGGAGGGAACACGGTGCTCGCGGCCACGAAGTTCGCCGAGTGGGCGCCGCCGGAGCTGAACGTGGTCGTGCTCGTCGACTTCGAGAACGACTCGGTGCGCACGGCGCTCGAGGTCGCGCGAGCCCTCGGCGACCGCGTCTGGGGCGTGCGGCTCGATACCTCGGGGCAGCTCGTCGATCGCTCGCTGTGGGACGAGATGGGCGACTTCGATCCGCGCGGGGTCAACGAGCAGCTCGTCTGGAGAGTGCGTGAAGCGCTCGATCGCCACGGCTTCGAGCGCATTCGCATCGTGGTCTCGGGCGGCTTCACGGCGGAGCGCATCGAGGCCTTCGAGGAGGCCGGAGTGCCCGTCGACTCCTATGGCGTCGGCTCGTCACTGATCCGCGGCGACAACGACTTCACCGGCGACATCGTGCTCACCGACGGCCTGCCGTCGGGCAAGTCCGGGCGCCGCTACCGGCCCAACCCGCGGCTCGCGCTCGTTGACTAGCCGCATCCTCTGGGACGTCGACACGCAGGTCGACTTCGTGCTGCCGCACGGGAAGCTGTATGTACGCGGCGCCGAGGAGACCGTCCCGGCCATGCGGCTGCTCGTGGAGGCGGCGCGGGCGGCGGGCATCGTCCACGTCGCCTCGGCAGACGACCACGAGCTGACCGACCCGGAGATCGTGGCTGCGGAGACGGCGGACTTCACCAGCACCTACCCGCCGCATTGCCTACGCGGGACGCCCGGGGCCGAGAAGATCGCCGAGACCAAGCAAGTCGATCCCCTGCCCCTCTCCTCGGTGCCCTACCCGCCGAGGCTCGTGCCCGGGCTGATCGAGGGCCGGCGCGAGCTGCTCCTGCTCAAGAAGAACTTCGACGTCTTCACCAACGCGAACACCCAGGCCGTGGTCGACGCGCTCGACCCCGACGAGGTCGTGCTCTTCGGCGTGGCGACCGACGTCTGCAACGACGCGGCGGTGCTCGGCCTGCTGGCACGGGGGCGGCGCATCGTGTTCGTGGAGGACGCTGCCCGCGGGCTCGACGATGCCCGCGTGGAGAGCTGCACGGCTGTCTGGCGTGAACGCGGCGTCGAGTTCACGACCGCCGAGTCGGTCGTCTCACGACTGTGACGCTGCGGGAGCCGCCGCTCGCGGGGCGCGCGCTCGGCCTGGCGAAGGAGCACGGCTTCGAGCGCTCGTCGATCCCTGAGGTGGGCCGCCTGCTGCACGTGCTCGCGGCCGGACGCGGCCGGACGCGCGTCGCCGAGGTCGGCACGGGCTACGGCGCCGGCACCGCCTGGATCGCCTCTGCGCTGCCGCCCGGCGTCCCGCTCGTGACGGTCGAGCTCGACGCCGAGCGCGCTGCCGCAGCGGCCGATCTCTTCCGCGACGATCCCGACGTCCACGTCCTGGCCGGCGACTGGCGCGAGCTCCTGCCACCCGAGGCGCCGTTCGACCTGCTCTTCCTCGACGGCGGGCACTGGAAGCGCCAGCCGGAGCAGGACGGCGAGGCGGCGGTCGGGCTCCTCGCGCCGGGCGGGACGATCCTCGTCGACGACTTCACGCCCGGCCGGCCGGGGCCGGATCCCGCACGGCGCTTCATCCTCGAGCACGCGGACCTCGTCGCGGTCGAGCTGCTGACGACGCCGGAGTCGGCGGCCCTCGTCGGCGTGCGCCGCCGCTGAGCGCCCCTCTTTACAGACTCTTAACGGGGTCAGACCCCGGCGCTGCCGATGGATTGCCGTGCCCGACATCGGGGGATGGCTCGACCGCACGGGTGACATCGCTCTCACCTGGCTGCCGCTCGTCCTCTTCGGGCTGATCATCTACCTGCTCTGGCGCACGCTCCAGCTCATGCCGCGCGTCAACTCGGCGTCGGTCGAGCCGAGCACCGCCACCTCCATCACCTGGGCCGACGTCGCGGGCGTCGAGGAGACGAAGGCGGAGCTCCAGGAGGTGGTCGACTTCCTCAAGTCGCCGGGGCGCTTCGAGGTCCTGGGGGCGCGCGTGCCGAAGGGCATCCTGCTCTACGGGCCGCCCGGCACCGGTAAGACGCTGCTCGCCAAGGCGCTGGCGAACGAGTCGGGCGCGGCGTTCTTCTCGCAGAGCGCCTCGGCCTTCGTCGAGATGTTCGCCGGCCTCGGAGCGTTGCGCATCCGCAAGCTCTTCGCCGAGGCACGCAGCAAGGCGCCGTCGATCGTCTTCATCGACGAGCTCGACGCGGTCGGTGCGGCCCGTACTGGACACGGCTTCAACCGCGAGCAGGATCAGACGCTGAACCAGCTGCTCGTCGAGCTCGACGGCTTCGGCGGCCGCGAGCAGGTCGTCGTGATGGGCGCCTCCAACCGCCTGCAGGACCTCGATCCGGCGCTGCTGCGGCCCGGCCGTTTCGACCGCCAGGTGCTCGTGCCGCCGCCGGACGTCGCAGGGCGCGAGGCGATCCTCCGCGTCCACACCCGCGGAAAACCGCTGGCCCCGGATGTCGAGCTCTCGCTGATCGCCCGTCAGACGGCGGGCCTGACGGGCGCCGACCTCGCCAACATCGCCAACGAGGCTGCCATCTTCGCTGGACGCGAGAGCCTCCACCACATCCGCATGGCCGACTTCGACGCCGCCATGGAGCGCGTCGTGGCCGGCCTCCAGCAGCGCCGGGTCGTGAGCGAGAAGGAGAAGCGCATCCTGGCCTACCACGAGGCGGGCCACGCGGTCATGTCCTTCCTGATGGGCGAGACCATGCCCGTGCAGAAGGCGACCATCGTCTCCCGCGGCCAGGCGCTCGGCTACACGCTCAACCTCCCCACGGAGGATCGCTACCTCCATACGCGCGAGGAGTTCATCGACATGATGAAGATCTACCTTGCGGGCCGCGCGGCCGAGCAGGTGGTCTTCGGACGCGTCACGAACGGAGCGGCCAACGACCTCGAGCGCGTGACGGATCTCGCCCGCTCGATGGTGTTCGAGTACGGAATGGCCGAAGGGATCAACTCTCGGACGATGCGCGCCGACAACTACGCCCTCTCGGAGGACACGAAGCGGCGGCGCGATGCCGAGCAGGCGCGCCTCACCGACGATGCCTTCGAGGAGGCCAAGCGCCTCCTCGAGAAGCACAGGGCAGCCCTCGATCGTGTCGCGGCCGCGCTGCTCGAGAAGGAGACGCTCGTGCGGGAGGAGCTCGTCGCCCTGCTCCGAGACCTCGAGGCCGAGTCGCACTCGAGCGAGACGGTGGGCACGGTACGGCTGGTGCCTCTGGCCGAGTGACGTCATACCTCACTTGACGTGACATCAATATGATGTCATAGTGCGGCCATGCAGCTGTCGCCGCACCTCGAAGCCCTCCAGAACGACCTCGCCGCCGTGGCCGCAATCAGCGACACGGAGGCGGCAGAGCTCGTCCAGCGGATCAGCGCCGCGCTCGAGGCCTCGTTGCGCCTCCGCCTACTCGAGGCCATCACCGAGGTGGCGCACGAGCTGTCCCCGCAGCTCGCCTCCGGCCATGTCGAGGTTCGTCTGGCCGGCGGCGACCCGTCCCTCGTCTACGTCGAGGACGCCTCCTCACCGCCGCAGTCGAGCGGAGAGGAAGCCTTCTCGGCCCGCATCAGCCTCCGCCTGCCCGAGGGCCTGAAGGCGACGGTCGAGGCCGCCGCCGGCCGCGAGGGCCTCTCGGTCAACACCTGGCTCGTCCAGGCCATCAGTCGCAGCATCGATCCCCGCCCGCCGCGAGGCACGCACCTGACCGGCTTCGCGCGTAGCTGAAAAGGAGCT
>Ga0183260_10002533_pt1 | contig 15089 bp, 10 predicted proteins | sample AntDrymUQ4972206_2_FD_129768 | JGI IMG/M metagenome (GOLD analysis project Ga0183260, IMG submission 129768) | Polar desert sand microbial communities from Dry Valleys, Antarctica - metaG UQ497 (22.06) (version 2) (version 2) | ecosystem: Environmental > Terrestrial > Soil > Desert | place... | reverse complement strand
CGATCGTCGAGTAGCCCCAGTAGTTGGTCAGCTTCCGCTGTGCCAGAAAGGACTCGTCGGCGATGTGGTGCACGGGCAGCAGCTCGACGGCGGTCACCCCCAGGTCCTGCAGGTACTTCAGCGCCGCGGGCGAGGCGAGGCCGGCGTAGGTGCCGCGCAGGTCATCGCGGACCTCCGGGTGCAGCTTTGTGAAGCCCTTCACGTGAGCCTCGTAGATGATCATCTCGTGCAGCGGGATGTCCGGGCGCCGGTCGCCCTCCCAGTCGAAGTGGGGGTCCACCACCACGGACTTGGGGATGGCGATCGCGGAGTCCTCGTCGTCCAGCTCGAGGTCGGCGTCGTCGCCGGCGCCCTCGGTCGGCACGTACGGGAGCACGTTCGCCCGGTTCCAGCGCACCTTGCCCTCGATCGACTTCGCATAGGGGTCGATCAGCAGCTTGTGCGGGTTGAAGCGGTGCCCCTCGAGCGGGGCGTAGGGCCCGTGCACGCGGTAGCCGTAGCGCCGGCCGGGCCCGACGCCCGGCAGGTAGCCGTGCCAGTGGTGGGCGGTGCGCTCGCACAGCTCCACCCGCGTCTCCTCGTCGTCGCCGTCGCCGAACAGGCACAGCTCGACGCGCTCGGCGTGCTCGGAGAACAGCGAGAAGTTGGTGCCGCCCCCATCCCACGTCGCGCCGAGCGGGAAGGGCCGGCCGGGCCAGATGTCGGTCATCTCAGGAGGACTCCGGAGAGGGGCGGGAGGACGACGAAGCCCGGCTCGAGCGTGGCGTGGTGCGTGGCCAGCACCGTCTCGACCGTGTGCTCGGTGGGAACGTGCACGTCGCGCTGGGAGAAGTTGGCGAGCAGGGTGAATGCGCCGCGGCCGGCGCGCAGCCAGCCGGCGTGCTCGTCGAAGTCGATCGGGCCGGCCTCGCCGGCCGGCAGCTCGGCGCGTGCCCGCAGCAGCGCGGCGTAGAGCTCGCGCAGGCCGCCGGGCTCGCCCTCGCGCGTGAGGGTCGAGGCCTCGAAGGTCGCCTCGTCCTGCGGGTCGGGCACCTCCTCGCCGGCGAACTCCGCGAACGCCGAGAACTCGCGCCGGCGCCCGTCGCGCGTCGCGACGGCGATCTCCTCGTCGATGTGGTCCGAGAAGAACTGGAAGGGGGCGAGCTCGCCGTGTTCCTCGCCCTGGAAGAGCATGGGCGTGAACGGTGCCAGAAGGGTGCAGAACGCGGCGAGCGGCCGGACCTCGACGGGCAGGCGGTCGCCGAGCGCGCGATTGCCGACCTGGTCGTGGTTGGAGGAGAAGACGACGAAGCGCTCGGGCGCGACCGCGTCCGCGGGCGCGCCGAAGCGGCGGCGGCGGAAGCTGGAGTACGTGCCATCGTGGAAGTGCGGGCGCCTGAAGGTCTTGGCCAGCGCCGCGACGGTGCCGAACTCCGCGTAATAGCCGTCACGGTCGCCGGTGAGCAGCACCCGCAGCGCGTGGTGGAAGTCGTCGGCCCAGACGGCGTCGCACTGGTACTCGGTCAGGACCTTCGGATCGTTCATCCCGGACTCGGCGATCACCAGCGCGCGTGGGTTCGCCTCGTGGACGCGCCGGGCGATCGCGGCGACCAGGTGCTCGGGGTTGGAGTCCATGATCGAGTGGATGGCGTCGAGCCGCAGGCCGTCGAGGTGGAAGTCGCGGATCCACTGCTCGGCGCTCTGCAGCACCCACTCGCGGACGGCGTCCGAGTCGGCGTCGTCGTAGTTCATCGCCCGGCCCCACGGCGTCTCGTAGTGGCCGGTGAAGTAGGGGCCGAACGCCTCCAGGCCCTGGGTGCCCGAGGCGCCGACGTGGTTGTAGACGACGTCGAGCAGGACGGCGAGGCCCTCGCCGTGGGCGGCGTCGACGAGCCGCTGCAGCCCGAGCGGGCCGCCGTAGGGGTCGTGCGCCGCGCTGATGTAGACGCCGTCGTAGCCCCAGCCGTGGCGGCCTCCGAACGCCGCGACCGGCATCAGCTCGATCGCCGTGACCCCCAGCTCGCGTAGGCCCCGGAGGTATCCGATCGCGGCCTCGAACGTGCCCTCCGGGGTGAAGGTGCCGACGTGCAGCTCGTAGAGCACGGTGTCGCGCAGGCTCGGCGCCTGGAAGCCCTCGTCGCTCCACGCGAAGGCGGTCGTGTCGAGCAGCCGCGAGCGCCCGCGCAGGCCGTGCGGCTGCCAGCGCGTGGCCGGGTCCGGGAACTCGACGCCGGAGATCACGTAGGCGTAGTCCTCGCCCGGGGCTGCCTCCACGGTCCCCTCGAGGATCCCGAGGCCGGCCTCGGCGAGCTCCCGGTCGCGGCCGCCGACGCGCAGGCTCACGTGATCCGGACTCGGCGCCCAGACGCGGAACTCGGCCCGGCCGTCGCCGGCCGGGAAGGCGCCGAGGCGGCGCTCGAAGGGATGGGCGGGCGGCATTCGGAGGCATCTATCCGTAGCAGCGCGCTGCCGAAACTCGCCCGCCAGGGCCGTGTTGGAGCCCAGGCCGTGCGCATGCCCGTCCTCCTCATCCTGCTCGTGCTCGCGCTGCCCGCCGCGGCCGGCGCGCAGGTCGTCGATCCGACGCCCCCGAGCGCGACCACCGGCGCCGCGAGGGCGGTCGAGCGCACGGCGGCGACGCTGGCCGGCACGGTCGATCCCAACGGCTCGGCGACCAGCTACCGCTTCGAATACGGCACCGGCACCGCCTACGGCCTCCAGACCGCCGACCGCGACGCCGGCGCGGGCGACGGCGACGTGGCCGCCGAGGCGCCGGTCGCCGGCCTCAGCCCCGGGACGACCTACCACTTCCGGATCGTCGCGACCAACGGCAACGGCACCTCGCGCGGCGCCGACCGGACGTTCCGCACCGCCCCGAATCCGCGGCCGCCCGGCGTCGCGGGCACCGGCGCGAGCCAGGTCGGCGCCGAGGGTGCGCTGCTGCGCTCGCGGATCGACCCCAACGACGGCGCCACGAGCTACTTCTTCGAGTACGGGCTCTCGCGCGGCTACGGCGGGCGCACGCCCGACCGCGACGCCGGCGCGGGCGACGCGTCCGTCGCGGTGACCGAGCCCGTGGGCGGGCTGCGCCCCTATCGCCGCTACCACTTCCGCCTGGTGGCGGCCAACGCGGCCGGCCGGACCGTGAGCCGCGACCGCACGCTCGTCACCAGCCGGCTGCCGACCGCCGTGACGCTCGCGCTGGAGACTCCGCGCACGCCGTGGGGCGAGGGCGTGGAGGTGTTCGGCCGGGTCAGCGGCACCGGCGTGAACGGCCTGCCGGTGGGGATCGAGCGCCAGGACTTCCCGTTCGGCGGGCCCTTCTCGTCGATCGGGACGCCGCTGCCGGTGCGCACCGACCGCTCCGGGGGCTTTCGCATCTTCGTGCCAGCGCTGTTCTCCACCACCCGCCTGCGGGCGGTGACGCGCACGGCGGTCTCCGTGGCCAGTCCGGCGGTCGAGGCCGCCGTCTCTTTGCGGGTCGGCGCCGCGGCCCGGCGGGCCTCGCGCCGGCGGGTGCGGCTGCGCGGCGCGGTGCGCCCCGCAGCGCCGGACGGCCGCGCCGTGCTGCAACGCCGGACCGCGAGCGGCCGCTGGAGCTTCGTGCGCGGGGCCGACTTGACGCCGCTGGGCGAGAACCGCTCCCGCTACTCGTTCGCCGTCGCCCGGCGCCGCGCCGCCCGCCGCTTCCGGGTGCGCGTGATCGCCCGCGACGGCGGCGCGCACGTGCCCGGCACCAGCCGCACCGTCAAGGTCCGCGCGCTTCCGCGACGCTGACCCGGCCCGGGTAGGGTGCCGCCGTGGGCGGCGAAGCGCAGGCGGGCTACGAGGCGAGCAGGGCGCGATTGCGCGGGCAGTACGCCGCGACCCCGGCCGGCACCCCGGTGCGGCTGGCGAAGCGCACCTCCAACCTGTTCCGCTCCCGCTCGCGCCGCGGCGCCGCCCGGCTGGACGTCAGCGGCCTGGACGGCGTGCTGGCGGTCGATCCGGACGCCCGCACCGCGGACGTGCTGGGCATGACGACCTACGAGCACCTCGTCGACGCGACGCTTCCCCACGGCCTGATGCCGCTCGTGGTGCCGCAGCTGAAGACGATCACGCTCGGCGGCGCGGTCAGCGGTCTGGGCATCGAGTCCTCGTCGTTCCGCAACGGCCTGCCGCACGAGTCCGTGCGCGAGATGGAGGTGCTCACCGGCGACGGGCGGGTGGTCCTCGCCCGCCCCGGCAACGAGCACGACGCCCTGTTCCGCGGCTTCCCGAACTCCTACGGCACGCTCGGGTACGCCCTGCGGCTGACCATCGAGCTGGAGCCGGTGAAGCCGTTCGTCCGGCTGCGCCACGTCCCGTTCGGCGATCCGGACGCCTGCTTCGCGGCGCTGGCCGAGGTGTGCGCGGGGCGCTCGTACGCGGGCGAGCCCGTCGACTTCGTCGACGGCACGGTCTTCGGGGCGGGCGAGCTGTACCTGACGCTCGGGACGTTCGCGGACGACGCGCCGGCGTCCAGCGACTACACCGGCATGGAGGTCTACTACCGCTCGCTCCAGCGCCGGCGCGTCGACCACCTGACCGTCCGCGACTACCTGTGGCGCTGGGACACCGACTGGTTCTGGTGCTCGCGCGCGTTCGGCGTGCAGGACCCGCGCGTCCGCCGGCTGGTGCCCAAGCGCTGGCTGCGCTCGGACAGCTACTGGAAGCTGGTCGACCTCGAGCGGCGCTTCGGCCCCGCCCGCCGGCTCAACCGGCTGCGCGGCAGGGGAGACTGGGAGGACGTGGTCCAGGACGTCGAGATCCCGATCGAGCGCGCGAGCGAGTTCTTCGCCTTCATGGTGCGCGAGATCCCCATCCTGCCGTTCTGGCTGTGCCCGCTGCGCCGGCGCGAGCGCAGCTCCGGATGGGACCTCTACGCGCTGGACCCCGAGGCGACGTACGTCAACTTCGGCTTCTGGTCCACGGTGCCCCTCGGCGAGGGGGAGCGCGACGGCGCCCGCAACCGCCGGATCGAGCAGGTGGTCTCCGAGCTCGGCGGGCGCAAGTCGCTCTACTCGACCTCCTACTACGACCGCGACGAGTTCTGGCGGCTCTACAACGGCTCCGCCTACGCGGAGCTGAAGGCCGCCTACGACGGCGATCACCGGCTGCTCGACCTCTACGAGAAGTGCGTGGGGCGTGGCTAGGGGGAGCGGAGCCATCGGACTGAGCGAGGCCCTGGACCGGGTCACCGGCTCGAACACGGGCATCGAGTTCCGCGCGTACGACGGGAGCCGCTCCGGGCCGCGCGACGCCGCCGTGCGCGTGGAGGTCCGCTCCCCCCGGGCGATGCACTACCTGGTCCAGGCCCGCAACGACCTCGGCCTGGCGCGGGCGTACGTGTCGGGGGAGCTGCAGGTCCACGGCGACCTGCACGAGGCGCTGCGCCGGTTGTGGGAGGTCAACGACGGCAACGTCCCCTGGGCCGAGCGGCTGCTGGTGCTGCGCTCGGCCGGGCTGCGCGCGCTGCGTCCGATCGAGCCGCCGCCGCAGGAGGCGCGGATGCGCGGCCGCCGGCACTCCAAGCGGCGCAGCGCGGTGGCGGCCTCGCACCACTACGACGTCTCCAACCGCTTCTACGCCTGGATGCTCGGGCCCAGCATGGCCTACACGTGCGCCGTCTACCCCGAGCCGGACGCGACGCTGGAGCAGGCGCAGGCCGCGAAGGTCGACCTCGTGTGCCGCAAGCTCGGGCTGCGGCCGGGCATGCGGCTGCTCGACGTCGGCTGCGGCTGGGGCGGCATGGTGCTGCACGCGGCGGAGCACTACGGGGTGCAGGCGCTCGGGGTGACGCTCGCGACGCGGCAGGTGGAGTGGGGGCGGCGGGCGATCGCCGCGGCGGGGCTCTCCTCCCGGGCCGAGGTGCGCCTGCTCGACTACCGCGACGTGCCGGAGGGCGGCTTCGACGCCGTCTCGTCGATCGGGCTCACCGAGCACGTGGGCAAAACCGGGCTGCCCGCGTACTTCGCCTTCCTGCACAGCCGTTTGCGGCCAGGCGGGCGGCTGCTCAACCACTCCATAACGCGCCCCAACGACCGCTATCCGCTGCTGCTGCGCGACGGCTTCATCGACCGCTACGTGTTCCCCGACGGCGAGCTGCTCGGCCCCGGCCACATCGTCTCGACCATGCACGACGCCGGCTTCGAGCTGCGCCACGAGGAGAACCTGCGCGAGCACTACGCGCGCACGCTCGCGGACTGGGAGGCCAACCTGGACGCGCACTGGCCCGAAGCGGTGGCGGAGGTCGGCGAGGGCCGGGCGCGGGTGTGGCGGCTGTACCTCGCCGGCGCGCGGGTGAGCTTCGAGGAGGACCTGCTGGAGCTGCACCAGCTCCTGGCCACCAGGACGCACGCCGGCGACTCGGGGATGCCGCTGCGGCCGGACTGGGAGCCCTCGGCGAGTCAGCCGGAGCCCGGCGGCGCGCCCTCCAGCGCGCTCACGTGGCGCGAGCCCGACAGCGCGGCGGCCCCCGCGCACACCGCGGCCACGGAGACGCCGAGCGGCACCGCCGCCGCCGGCGAGGACGCCCACCCCTCCCCGAGCAGCGCCGCGGCGATCAGCACGGGGACGACGACCGGCACGACGTAGATGATCACGCCGACCTGGACCGCGCCGCGGCGCTGGAGCGCGGTGGTCTGGTCGATGAGGGCCAGCGAGGCCGCCGCCACCGTGATCCCGAGCCACAGCGAGACGCCGGGCCAGTCGGCCTCGGCGACCCGGTCGCTGATGAGCTTCGTGGTCAGGCCGGTGAGGGCGTAGGCCGCACCGGCGCCGAGCGTCGCCGCGAGGCTCCCGCCCGGGCGCCGGCCGACGCGGGCGAGGGCGTGCGGCAGCAGGGCGATCGCCGCCAGCGGGCAGAGCGCCAGGGCCAGCTCGCCGGCGCTCACGTCGAGCGCGTCGCGCTCGGTCGCCGTCAGGGTCAGGACCACGACGCCCGCCGAGATGACGAAGACCGAGACCACCTCGCGGGCGGATATGGGCTCTCCGTCGGCGCGGGCGCCCGCGATCACAAGGACGACGAGCCCCGCCGCCAGCGACGGCTGCACGACGCTGAGGGGCGCGAGCAGCAGGGCGCCGACGTGGAAGCCGAACCCGGCGACCATCATCAGCCCGCCGAGGACCCAGCGGCGGCGGCCGAGCAGGCGCGCGATCAGCGACAGCCGCAGCGCGTGCTCGGCCGAGATGGTGCGCGCCTCGAGCGATTGGACGACGAGCCCCGCGCTGAAGAGCACCGAAGCCATCACCGCGGCCAGGGCGCCGAGTGCGAGTTCTGCCATCGCGCTCGCAGCCTAGTCGCGCCGAGTCGGCGCCGTTGGCCCGAGTTCAGGACTGCCGAGGCGTGAAAGAGGGGAGCCAACAGGTGTGGGCGCGTCACCTGACACCGGGCGATCCGGGTTGCGCGACCTGCTGCGTGAGCGGCGCCGCTTCCTGCGCTCCTTCCTGGCCGGCCCGGGCCGCGTCGGCGCCGTCCTGCCCACCTCCCGGCGCACCGTGCGGCACACCCTGGACATGGCGCCCGTCTCGCGGGCGCGCTGCGTGGTCGAGCTGGGCGCCGGCACCGGGCCCTACACCCGGGGCATCCTGCCGCGGCTGGGACCGGACGCGCGGCTGCTGGCCTTCGAGGTCGACCCGGCGCTGGCCCGTGGCCTCGAGCGCGACCTGGCCGACCCGCGCCTGACCGTGGTCGCGGACTCGGCCGCGAACCTCGAGGCACACCTGGACGGGCAGCGGCCCGAGGTGATCGTGTCGGCGCTGCCCTTCACCTCGCTGCCGGCCGGCGTCCGCGCCGAGATCCTCGCCGTGGCCCGGCGGGTCCTCGCCGACGACGGCGTGATGCTCGTGCTCCAGTACTCCCCCTTCGTGCAGCGCGACCTCGAGCGCGCGTTCGGCTCGGTCAAGCGCCGCCTCTCGCCGCTCAACGTCCCACCCGCCGTGCTGTTCGCCTGCACTCCCGGTCGAGCGGGGCCATGAGCCGGCGCAGCCTCTTCGAGGCCCGGCGCTACGTCCTCGCCGCCGCGGCGGCCGAGCTGGCGCTGGCCCCGCTGCGCGCGCTGAAAGGCAGGCTGCTGCTGGCGGTGAGCCTCGCCTGCCTGGTCTTCTTCCGCGATCCGGCACGCGAGCTCACGCAGGAGCCCGACACGATCTACGCCCCGGCCGACGGAGTGGTCGTCGACGTCGACCGCGTGGCGGACGGCTGGCTGGACGGCGAGGCGCTGCGGATCAGTACCTTCCTGGCGATCTACGACGTCCACGTCAACCGCAGCCCCGCGACCGGGCGGATCGTCGCGGTCGAGGAGACGGCAGGCGGCTTCGCCCCCGCCTTCATGGGCCGCGCGCGGAGCAACCACCGCAAGCGGCTGGCGATCGAGGACGGAGCCCGGCGCGTGGTGCTCGTCCAGTTCGCCGGCATGCTCGCGCGGCGGATCTCCTCGTGGGCGTGGCTGGGCGACCGCGTCGTGGCCGGCCAGCGGATCGCCCTCATCCACTTGGGCTCGCGCGCGGACGTCCTGGTGCCCGCGCAGGAGGCGCGACCCCTGGTCGAGGTCGGCCAGCGCGTCCGCGCGGGCCTCACGCCGATCGCGCGCTACGGCCCCGCGGGAGGCACGGCATGAGGCCGTACGTCAACGTGGCCAACCTGCTGACCACCGGCAGCCTCGCGGCCGGCTTCGTGGCGCTCGTGCTCGCCGGAGACGGACGGCTGGGCGCGGCCTTCGCCGCGGTGGCGGTCGCGGCCGTGCTCGACTCGATCGACGGCCACGTCGCCCGCCGCGCCGAGGTCACCGGCCCCTTCGGCGGCCAGCTGGACTCGCTGGCCGACCTCGTGGCGTTCGGCGTCGCTCCCGCGCTGATGCTCCACGAGGCCGGGCTGGCGGCCGTGCCGGCGCTGGGCATCGGCGCGTCCGTCGCGTTCGTGGTGGCCGGCGCGTGGCGGCTAGCGCGCTTCGCGGTCGTGAAGGACAGCCAGCGGTTCGTCGGCCTGCCGATCCCGCCCGCCGGGCTGATCGCCGCCGGCGCGGCCGTCCTCGCGCTGCCCGGCGAAGCGGCGCTCGCGCTCTGCCTCCTGCTCGCCCTGCTCATGGTCAGCTCCGTCCCGTTCCCGACGCTCGTCGGCCTCGGCGGCCTCTCCCGCCGGCGTCCCCGCGTCGCCCTCCGCCTCGTCGGGGGCCATGGCGGCGCCGACGGCCTTCGCGCCCGCCAGCGCGCGCGTGCCCAGCGCGACGACGACGAGCGAGACGGCGAGGCATACGAGGACGAGCGCGTCCGGGCTCCAGCTCTCGCCCGCAAGTAGCGGCGCGAGCAGCACGGCGACGACGATCTGGACCACCAGCACCACGGGGAAGACGCGAATCGCCGAGCGGTGCTGCAGCGCTGTCATCTCGCTCAGCAGCCCCACGACCGCGGCGAACACCGTCGCCCCCAGCCACAAGACCGCGAAGCTCCACGCGCCGTCTGACATCTCGTCCGCGAGGAACTTGGTGCTGAAGCCGGTCCACGCGTAGGCGAGGCCGGCCCCGAAGAGCACCAGCGCGTCGAAGCGATGGTGGCTGCGCAGCGCGAACGGGGCCAGCGCCACCACGGCCAGCACGGACATGCCGACCGTGAGCGGGAGCGCCGCCGCGTGGGAGTCGCTCTGGCCGGGCGAGGCGAGCACGAGCCCGGCGACGCCGATCACAATGGCCGCGGCGGCCGCCTTCTCCCGGCGCTGGATGTCCTCGCCGAAGAAGCGGGCGCCGATGAAGAGCAGCACGACCACGCTGACGGCGAGCGCCGGCTGCACGATCGTGATCGGGGCGAGCGTCAGGGCCAGCGCCTGCATGACCCAGCCGCCGATCACGCACAGCGTGCCGACGATCCAGCGCCGGCGGGTGATCAGCCGCTTCAGCAGCGAGAAGTGGAGTGCCTCGTCGTCCGGCGCCTGCGCCGCCTCGATCGCCTGCAGCGTGACCCCGGAGGCGTAGAGCGTGGCCGACATCAGCGCGGCCATGACTCCGAGGACGACGGACATCAGGTCAGGAATCCCGGTCGGGAACGAGCCACAGCGCGCCCAGCGGGGGCAGCGTGACCTCGGCGGAGAACGGCTGCGAGTGCCAGCCCATCGGCTCGGCGACGACGCCGCCGAGGTTGCCCACGTCCGAGCCGCCGTAGTACGTGGAGTCGGTGTTGAGCGCCTCCACCCAGCGCCCCGCGCGCGGCAGGCCGATCCGGTAGCCCTCGCGCGGCACGGGCGAGAAGTTCGCCGCGAAGACGATCACGCGCTCGGAGTCCGCGCTGCGCCGCGCGAAGGCGATCACGTTGTCCTCGGCGGCGTTGGCCTCGATCCACCAGAAGCCCGTGTGGTCGGATTCCATCTCCCACAGCGCCGGCTCGTCGCGGTAGCGGTGGTTGAGGTCGCGCACCAGCGACTGGATGCCGGCGTGCTCGGGGTTCTCGAGCAGGTGCCAGTCCAGCGAGCGCTCGTGGCTCCACTCCGCCACCTGTGCGAACTCCTGTCCCATGAACAGCAGCTTCTTCCCGGGATGCGCCCACATGTAGGCGTACAACGAGCGCAGGTTGGCGCGGCGCTGCCACGGGTCGCCGGGCATCTTGTTGATCAGGGAGCCCTTGCCGTGCACGACCTCGTCGTGGGACAGCGGCAGGATGAAGTTCTCCGTGAAGGCGTAGACGAGCGAGAAGGTCAGCTCGTGGTGGTGCCAGCGGCGGTGGACGGGGTCCTGCTGGAAGTAGGCCAGCGTGTCGTGCATCCAGCCCATGTTCCACTTGAAGCCGAAGCCCAGCCCGCCGAGGTAGGTGGGGCGCGAGACGCCCGGCCAGGCCGTGGACTCCTCCGCGGCGGACACGATGCCCGGCTCGCGCGCATGGGTGACCTCGTTGAGCTCCTTGAGCATCGCCACGGCCTCGAGGTCCTCGCGGCCGCCGTGCTCGTTGGGCACCCACTCGTCCGCCTCGCGCGAGTAGTCGAGGTAGAGCATGGAGGCGACGGCGTCCACGCGGATGCCGTCGGCGTGGTACTCCTGCAGCCAGAACAGGGCGTTGGCGACGAGGAAGTTGCGGACCTCGCTGCGGCCGTAGTTGAAGATCAGGGTGCCCCAGTCCGGGTGCGCGCCGCGCCGCGGGTCCTCGTGCTCGTACAGCGCGGTGCCGTCGAAGCGGGCGAGCGCGAAGTCGTCGCGCGGGAAGTGGGCCGGCACCCAGTCGAGGATCACGCCGAGGCCGTGGGAGTGCAGGCGGTCGACGAACTCCCGGAAGTCGTCGGGCGAGCCGAAGTGCGGCGTGGGCGCGAAGTAGCCGGTCACCTGATACCCCCAGGAGCCCGTGAACGGGTGGGCCATCACCGGCATCAGCTCGATGTGTGTGAAGCCCATGTCGCGCGCGTAGGCGGCCAGCTCGTCGGCCAGCTCGAGGTAGGTGAGCGAGCGGTTGTCCTCCATCGGGTTCAGCCGCCACGAGCCGAGGTGGACCTCGTAGATCGAGATCGGCCCCTTCAGCGGCTCGCTCTCGCGGCGGCTGCGCAGCCACTCCTCGTCGGACCAGGCGTGCTTGGGCTCGTGCACGACGGAGGCCGTCTTGGGCGGCAGCTCGGCCGCGAACGCGAGGGGGTCGGCCTTCAGGCGGATCTCGCCGTCGGGGGCGATGATCTCGAACTTGTAGCGGTCGCCCGCCTCGACGCCGGGGAGGAAGACCTCCCAGATGCCGCTCGAGCCGAGCGAGCGCATCGGATGGACGCGGCCGTCCCAGAAGTTGAACTCGCCGACCACGGAGACCGCCTTCGCCGCCGGGGCCCAGACGGCGAACGCCGTACCGCGCACGCCCTCGAGCTCGCGCACGTGCGCGCCGAGGCGCTGCCACAGCTCCTCGTGGCGCCCCTCGCCGACCAAGTGCAGGTCCAGCTCGCCGACCGTCGGCAGGAAGCGGTAGGGATCCTCGACGGTGACCCGCCCGCTGTCGCCGTAGTCCACCTCGTAGCGGTAGGTCAGCGGAAGCGACGTGCCCTGCAGTCGCCCTTCGAACACGCCACCCGGGTGCACCAGCTCGAGCGGCACGGGCTCGCCGCCCTCGGGGACGACCGACACGCCGGCGGCCGCCGGGCGGAAGGCCCGGACGACGACGCTGCCGTCGCCGTCGGGATGGGCGCCGAGGAAGGCGTGGGGCTGCGAGTGCTCGCGCGCGAGCAGTCGGTCGGCGTCGTTCACCATGGACCTCATATCCAATCGAGGCGCGAAGTAACGTCGCGCAACCGGCTTGGCGGCCGCGAGCCGAGCACCTGCGCGAGGCGGGCGGCGACGAGGAGCGGCTCCGCACCCCCACGGTGCTTATTGTCGTATCCGTCGGCGGGGATCGGGCGGGTACGACGTTGGGGCTCGGGGCGAGGGGCACGCATCCACGATCCCATCGGATTCCCCTCCTCGGGGCCCGCGGTGAGGATTGGCACGGACCCGTCACGGATCCGGCACGAACGGCGGCTCAGCCGTCGAGCAGCCGGGCGATCCCGGCGACCGGGATCGGCACCCAGTCGGGGCGGTTGTTGAGTTCGTAGCGCAGCTCGTAGATCGCCTTCTCGAGCTCGAAGACGGTCAGCAGCTGCCCCATCGCCTGCTCGCCCGGCGGCAGCAGCGCCGGATCGACATGGGCGCGGTAGCCCTCCAGGAACGCCGTGCGCGCGCGGCCCTCCCAGCCCTCCGGCGCCGGGTGGCCGCGCAGGATCTCCGAGCCGGCGGCGGCGTAGGAGAACGAGCGCAGCATGCCGGCCACGTCGCGCAGCGGGGAGCGCTTGAGCCGCCGCTCCGGCAGCGAGCGCGCCGGCTCGCCCTCGAAGTCCAGGACCACCCAGCCGCGGTCGGGGGTGAGCATGGTCTGGCCGAGGTGGAAGTCGCCGTGCGTGCGGATCACCTTCCCGCCCGCGCCGATGTGCGAGAGCAGCTGCAGGCGCTCGCGCACGTCCTGGCCGCGGCCGGCGATCGGCGCCAGCGCCTCGGTGTCGGGCAGCTCGACGAACACGCGCTCGATCTGCTCGTCGACCGTGGCGGTGAGCAGCGACAGCGACTCCGTGCTCGGCTCGTCGGGCGAGAACGCCGGATCGCCGGCGTCCGAGCCGAGCGCGGCGTGCAGGTCGCCGGTCACGCCGCCGAGGTCGCGCAGGCGCTCGAGCAGCCGCTCGGGATCGGAGGCCAGCTCGTCGAGCGCGAGCTCCCAGCCGTCCTGCGCCCCCGCGAGGTAGTGCTGCAGGATGCCCAGGGTGGCGTCCACGAGGCGCCCCTCGAAGTCGTACCAGCCGGCCAGCGGGGCGATGTGCGGGAAGCCGCGCCCCGAGAGGAACCGCAGCAGCTCCAGCTCGGGGTTCTCGCCCGGCTCCACGCGCCGGAAGGCCTTCAGGATCAGCTCCTCGCCGTACACGATCGAGGAGTTGGACTGCTCGACGCCGACCGGGCGCACGTCGACGGTCCCCCCGAGGCTGAAGGCGGCGACGTCGGCCCAGTGGAAGCCCAGCAGCCCCTCCTCGACGGTCAGCTCGGACTCGCATCGCATGCGGTGCAGCAGCTCGCGCCCGAGCGCCGGGTCGGCGAGCCCGTCGTAGACCGTCCAGCCGCCGGTCTCGAGGATCACGCGCTCCTTCCAGCCCTCCGCGGCCGGCCGCAGGCCGATCGGCAGCTGGTACGTCTCGTGCGTCCCGGGCGAGAAGACCGCCTCCACCAGCGCCAGCACCAGCAGCGGCGGCTCGGCGCGCAGCGGGACCGCTTCGAGCACGTTGAGGTGCGCGACCTCGCGCGCCTTGGACGCGAACCAGCGCTGCACCACGATCCACTCGTGCAGCTCGGACTCGGGCAGGAACGAGAGGTCCCCGGCCGCGGCGGCCTGCCGGACGTCAGCCACCGTCCGTCTCCTCCGCCTCGTCCTCGACCAGTTGGAACCAGTAGAAGCCGCGCGGGGCCATGGTCAGCAGGTAGGACCACTGGCCGATCTTCGGGAAGCGCGAGCGGCCGAAGATCTCCACCGGGTGGCGCCCCTCGTACTCCGACAGGTCGAGCTCCACGGCCTGCGCGGAGCGCGCCAGGTTGTGCACGCACAGCATCACGTCCTCCTCGTAGCGGCGCACGTGGGCGAAGATGCGCGGGTTGCTGGGCTCCAGCGGCTCGTAGGTCCCCAGCCCGAACACCGGGTGCTCCTTGCGCAGCGCGATGAAGCGCCGCATCCAGCGCAGCAGGCTGGTCGGCAGCCGCAGCTGCGCCTCGACGTTGACCGACGCATAGCCGTAGACCGGGTCCATCAGCGGCGGCGCGTAGAGCTGCGCGAAGTCCGCGCGCGAGAAGCCGCCGTTGCGGTCGCCGGTCCACTGCATCGGCGTGCGCACCCCGTCGCGGTCGCCGAGGTACACGTTGTCGCCCATCGCGATCTCGTCGCCGTAGTACAGGACGGGCGAGCCCGGCAGCGAGAACAGGATCGCGTGCATCAGCTCGATCTCGTCGCGACCGCCCTCCAGCAGCGGGGCGAGCCGGCGGCGGATGCCGACGTTGATCTTCATGCGCGGGTCCTTCGCGTACTCCGCGTACATGTAGTCGCGCTCCTCGTCGGTGACCATCTCGAGCGTGAGCTCGTCGTGGTTGCGCAGGAAGAGGCCCCACTGGCAATTGCCGGGGATCGGCGGCGTGTTGCGCAGGATCTCGTACATCGGCATCGCCGTCTCGCGCCGCAGCGCCATGAACATGCGCGGCATGACCGGGAAGTGGAAGGCCATGTGGCACTCGTCGCCCTCGCCGAAGTACTCGACGACGTCGGCCGGCCACTGGTTGGCCTCGGCCAGCAGCACGCGGTCCGGGTAGTTCGCGTCGATCTCGATCCGCACGCGCTTCAGGTACTCGTGCGTCTCGGGGAGGTTCTCCCCGTTGGTGCCGTCGCGCTCGTAGAGGTAGGGCACCGCATCGAGCCGGAAGCCGTCCATGCCCAGGTCCAGCCAGAAGCGCAGGACCTCGAGCATCGCCACCTGGACCTCGGGGTTGTCGAAGTTGAGGTCGGGCTGGTGGGAGAAGAAGCGGTGCCAGAAGTACGCGCCGGCCTGCTCGTCCCAGGTCCAGTTCGACGTCTCGGTG
>Ga0183260_10002532_pt1 | contig 15094 bp, 14 predicted proteins | sample AntDrymUQ4972206_2_FD_129768 | JGI IMG/M metagenome (GOLD analysis project Ga0183260, IMG submission 129768) | Polar desert sand microbial communities from Dry Valleys, Antarctica - metaG UQ497 (22.06) (version 2) (version 2) | ecosystem: Environmental > Terrestrial > Soil > Desert | place... | reverse complement strand
CCGGCGACGGCGCGTCAGCGCAGGTGCCGGCACAGGGTGCGGGCGAGCCGGACGTGGTCGTCCTCGGTCGTGAACACCTGGCTCCCCACGCGTAGCCACCCGCGCCCGCCCCACGCAATGACACCGACCTCGACCCCGTCACCGCTGAGCCGCTCGTAGACCAGCTCGGCGCCCAGCTCGGTGTGGCCGACACCGGCTGGCAGCGGCACCAGCCTCATCGCCGGCGCCGGTCGGGCCGGCAGCCCGTAGAGGGAAACCCCGATCGCGTCGGCGACGTGGCGCTGGCCCCACTCGGCCAGCGCGGCGTTGCGGTCGACCATCGACCAGCCGCCGAGCGTCTCCCACAGAGCGCGCGCCTCCGGCACTGTCATCCAGGCGCTGAGGTCGGCTGTCCCGCGCGCGTCGAAGCATTCCGGGTACGCGTCGGTGGCGGCCCAGCCCAGCACCAGCGGCCAGACCTGGTCCCGCCACTGCGGGGCCAGCCACATCACCGCGGTGCCCCGGGCCGCGAACGCCCACTTGTGCAGGTTGGCGACCCACGCGTCGGCCTCCAGGCCCTCCACGTCCACGTGCAGATGGCCAGGAGCGTGTGCGCCGTCGACGAGGACCATCGCGTCCGTACGGCGGGCGGCGGCCACCACCGCGGCGACCGGCATCGAGCGAGCGGTGGGCGCGGTGATCTGGTCGACCACCACCAGCCTGGTGCGGTCGCTCAGCTGCTCGGCGTACGCGGCCACCACCGCCTCGTCGTCGGCGTCGAGGGAGACCACCGCTTCCCGTAGCACCACGCCCACGCGCTTGCACCAGGCGTCGACCGCGAACCGGACCGCGCCGTACCCGTGGTCGCTGAGCACGACCTCGTCGCCGTACTTCAGGTCGAGCGAGCCGAGCAGGGTGGACACGCCCTCGGTCACGTTGGTCAGCAGCGCCAGCGACTCGTGCGGCATCCCGAGCCAGTCCGCGGCGGCCCGGCGCCCGCAGGCAACCGCCGCGGGCATCTCGTAACGGTGGAACCGGTGCGGGTCGGACTCCGCCTTGCGGCGCCATGACCGCTGCGCCTCCAGCACCGGGCGGGGCACCGCGCCGTACGCTCCCGGGCTCAGGTGAGCGCGAGATGGATCGAGCGCGAACAGGTCCTGAACGTCAGTCGCGTCCCGCACCAAGGTTGTCACGGACTCCATCCTCCCTCTTCCCGACTGGACAGCAGATCGAGCATGCCCGGTTCATTGTTCGACGCCACCCGGGTCACGGATGGGTCAAGACAGCGCCGGGCCGGTGAGATGCACCGTCCCGGCGTCCGCGTCCAGCCGGGCCGGGACCCCGAGCGGGACCGACCGGTTGTCGGCGACGTGGCCGACCGGGGCGCCGGAGACGACCGGGACGCCGAGCGGCCCGAGCCGGTCGGCGAGCACCGCGTCCACCGCGGCCGGGTCGATGGTGGCCGCCGCCGTGCCGGTGCTGGTCGCCCCCGCGGTGAAGGCGCCGGCCACCACCCCGCGCACCTGGTCGAACCAGCCGCTGCGGAGCAAGTGGGTGAGCATCCCGTCGATCCGGTACGGCTCCTCGTCGATGTCCTCGAGGACGACGATGCCGCCGCGGCCGGGCCGCGCGAGCCAGGTGCCGATGCTCGCGGTGAGCACCCGCAGGTTGCCGCCGACCAGCACTCCGGCCGCGCTGCCTGCCGCGACGACGCGCAGCCGCACGTCCGGGAACAGCTCGTCGACATCGGCGGGCTCGAAGAGCAGCCTGCGCAGGTGCTCGCGGCCGGCCGCCGGCGCGTCGGCCAGCGAGGTGAGCACCGGCGCATGCAGGCTGACCAGCCCGAGTCGGGTGGCAACGGCCTCGTGCAGCGCGGTGACGTCGGAGAAGCCGACCAGCAACCGTGGCGGAACAGCCGCCATCGCGGTGTAGTCGAGGCGGTCGACGATCCGGTGGCAGCCGTACCCACCGCGCGCACACCACACCGCGTCGACGCCGGCGTCGGTCCAGTTGGTCACGAGGTCGGCGGCCCGGTCGGCGTCGGATCCCGCCAGGTGCGGCAGCGCGGGGTCCTGCCCGGCCACGTGGTCGGCGAACCGAACCCGAAGTCCCCACTCGTGTAGCACCGCCAACCCGTGCTCGAGCCGGTCGGCGGGCACCGGCCCGGCGGGGGCGACCACGGCGACGGTCGAGCCCGGGCGTAGCCGCGGCGGGCGCAGCAGCGCCTGACCGGGCTTGCGCCTACCGGGTGTCTCGGCGCGACGCTGCCGCAGACCGGCGGCTCGCAACCGCGCGAGCAGCTCCCGGCTGGGCACCGCCTCTGCACCGGCCGCGACCACCCGGTCGTACGCCTGCGCCGGGACGTCGTAGTGGTCGCGGTCGAAGCCTTGGCGCGGCACGCCCACCCGAGCGGCGAAGGCGTGCAGCTCGTCCAGCGAGTGGTCGCTGACCAAGTGCGACCAGAGCAGTCCGTGCGCGGGCCAGGCCGGAGGGTCGACCAGAACGCTCACGCGGTGCCGGTCGCGGAGCGCGACCGGCTGCGGGCCAGCTCGTCGTCGAGCAGCAGTCGCCACGCCCGCACGAGCGCAGCATCGGTGTGCGCCTTGGTCCACGAGCCGCCCGGCCGCACGCTGCTGCCGAGGTGGACACCGCGCACACCGGCGCGCAACAGCCACGGCACGTGCTCGGTCGCGACACCGCCGGCGGCCAGCAGCCGGTCGGCGACCGCTGGGTCCTGCGCGGCGGCGAGCAGCGCCTCGTGGCCGTGCCCGGCATCGACCGCCGACCCCGCGGACAGGACGGAGTCGACGCCCGGCAGCGCCAGCACCCGGCGCCAGGACCGGCGGTAGTCGAGGGTCCGGTCGATCGCGCGGGAGAACGTCCACGGGCAGTCCAGCCGCTCGGCCAGCGCGAGACACAGCTCGGTGTCGACCTCGAGCTGGTCAGTGACGAAACCGGCGACGACCCCCTCGGCGCCGGCGGCGAGGTAGGCCTCGGCCAGCCCGGTCATCCGGACCAGGCCCGCGCCGGTGGTCGTGTCATCGTGGTCGCCGTCGCCGGGAAGCCGCAGCAGCGCACGTACGGGCAGCGAGCTGGCCCGGGCGACCGCCGACACGACGGCGGGTTCCGCCGACTGCGCGCGGTGCTCGCCGAGGGCAGCGACCACCATCCGGTCGGCTCCGCCGGCCTCGGCCGCCTCGGCGTCGTCCGGGTGCAGCACGCGAACTTCGAGCACTCCGCCCATCACCCCATCATGGCCCGCCGCCACGCCTTCGGCCGTCATCCGCGGGCGTGTCACTCACCTCCGGCGCAGCAGCCACCAGGTGAGGGCGGCGACGGCGGCGAGGGCAAGCGCGGCCGGACCGAAGCGGCGGGCGAGCACGGGGAGCACGGTCAGTCCAAGGTCGAGGGCGTCGATCTTCTCGGCTGGTCTGCGTGAGGGCGGCTGCTGCGGCGCCGGCTCGTTCGCCGCGGGCTTTGATGGCTGCCCGGCCGTCGGCTGTCTTGCCGGCGCCGGCTGGTCGTTGTCGTTGAGCTTGTCGGACAGGCAGCCGACAAACGTCGCCAGCAGCTTGTCGCTCACGTCCTGCATCAGGCCGCGGCCGAACTGTGCGGGCTTGCCGGTGATCGCGAGGTCGGTGGTCACCTCGACGGCGGTCCCGTCACCGGCAGCCGACAGCACGGTCCGCACGGCCGCCTTGGCAGTGCCGTTGCCGCGCTTGTCCTTGCCTCGCGCCTCGAACCGTGCGGTGTGGTTAGCCGCGTCGCGCTCGACGAAGCTGCCGGTGCCGTTGTACTGCAGCGAGATCGGGCCGAGCTTGACCTTCACCGTCCCGGCGAAGTCGTCGCCGTCGGTGGAGGTGAGGGTGGCGCCGGGAAAGCATGGCGCCACCTGCTCCAGGTCGTTGAACAACTCCCACGTCGTGTCGACCGACGCGGGCACGGTGAAGCGGTGCTGCAGTTCCATCAGCTGCCAGCAGCAGCCAGCACCGCCCGGCGCGTCAGCACGGTCGCCAGGTTTCGCCGGAAGTCCGCGTCCCCGTTGATGTCCGACGGCGGCGAGGTGCCCTCGGCTGCCTGAGCAGCGGCGGCGCGTACGGCCTCGTCGCTCGGCTCGGCGCCGACCAGGGCCTGCTCCACCGCCGTGGCGCGCACAGCCGTTGACCCCATGTTCGTCAGCGCCACCTTGGCCTCAGCGATCGAGCCGCCCTCGGTGCGTACAGCGGCGGCCACCGCGACGATCGACCACTGCTGCGCCACCCGGGTGAACTTGGCGTAGTGCCCGCCCCAGCCCTGGTGCGACGGGATGCGCACCTCGACGAGGATCTCGTCGTCGCCAAGCGCGGTGGTGAACAGGTCCTCGAAAAAGTCGTCGGCAGGCACCGTGCGACGGCCGCCCGGACCGCCGACGACCAGCTCGCCGCCGAGCGCAAGCACCGGCGCCGGCATGTCACCGGCCGGGTCGGCGTGCGCGATCGCGCCACCGATCGTGCCGCGGTGCCGCACCTGGGGATCGGCCACAGTGGCAGCCGCTTCGGAGAGCACCCTGGCGTGCCGGCGAACGGCGTCGCTGGCAGCGACTTCCGCGTGCGACGTCATCGCGCCGATCACCAGGGTGTCGCCGTCCTCGCGGACCCCGCGGAGCTCGTCGACCCGACCCAGGTCGACGACGACCTCCGGCGCGGCCAGCCGCAGCCGCAGCACCGGCAGGAGGCTCTGCCCGCCGGCGAGCACCTTTGCCTCGTCGCCGGCCTCGGCGAGCAGCCGGACCGCCTCGTCGAGCGTCGTCGGCGCGTGGTAGTCGAAGCGCGCGGGTATCATCGGTCTGCTCCGTCCTGGATCGCGCGCCACACCCGTTGCGGTGACAGCGGCATGGTGATGTCGTCCACCCCGTACGGACGCAGCGCGTCGACCGCCGCGTTGACGACGGCGGGAGTAGAGGCGATGGTGCCCGCCTCGCCCACCCCCTTGACGCCCAGGGGGTTCGTGGTGGCCGGGGTCTCCGTTCGGTCGGTGACCATCGTCGGAAGGTCGGCGGCGCTCGGCACCAGGTAGTCCGTGAACGAGCCGGTGACCAGCGTCCCCGACTCGTCGTAGACCGCCTCCTCGAACAGCGCCTGCGCGATGCCCTGCACGACCCCCCCGTGTACCTGGCCCTCGACGATCAGCGGGTTGACGACCTTGCCGATGTCGTCGACGCAGACGTACTTGCGGATCGTCACCTGCCCGGTCTCGGTGTCCACCTCGACCGCGCAGAGATGGGTTCCGTGCGGGTAGGAGAACGTGTTCGGGTCGATGGTGGCGTCACCCTCGAGGGTCGGCTCCACACCGTCGGGGAGATCGTGCGCGGCAAACGCCGCGAACGCCACCTCGGCCATCGACTTGGCTTGGTCGGTACCACGGACCGAGAACGCGCCGCCTGCGAAGTCGACGTCGTCGGGGCTCGCCTCCAGCATGTGGGCGGCGATGACCTTCGCCTTCTCGACCACCTTCTCGGCGGCGGCGACGACTGCCATACCGCCGACCACGAGCGAGCGCGACCCGTACGTGTCCATGCCTCTCGACGCCACTGCCGTGTCCCCGTGCAGCACCTCGATGTCGTCGAAATCGACCCCGAGCGCGTCCGCCGCGATCTGGCTCCACGCCGTCTCGTGTCCCTGGCCGTGCGCCGAGGAGCCGGTGATGACCTCGACCTTCCCGGTCGGGAGCATCCGCACCGAGGCGTGCTCCCACCCGCCGGCGGCGTACGACAGCGCACCGAGGATCCGGCTCGGTGCCAGGCCGCACATCTCGGTGTAGGTGGAGACGCCGATGCCGAGCTGCACTGGGTCCTTGCGGTCGCGGCGCTCGGCCTGCTCTGCGCGCAGCTCGTCGTAGCCGAACAACTCCTTGGCCTTGGCGGTCGCCGCCTCGTAGTTGCCGGAGTCGTACTCGAGCCCGGCCACCGTGGTGAACGGGAACTCCTCGTGCCGGATCCAGTTCTTCTCGCGCAGCTCCAGCGGGTCCATGCCGAGCTCGTGCGCGAAGTCGTCCATGAGCCGCTCGATGCCGAACGTGGCCTCCGGCCGGCCAGCCCCGCGGTACGCGTCGGTCCATGCCTTGTTGGTAAAGACCGTACGGAGGTCGAACCGGTAGGCGTCGAACTTGTAGATCGCGTTGAACATGAACGCGCCGAGGGTCGGCGTGCCGCCACCCAGCAGCGACAGGTACGCGCCCATGTCTGCCTCGAGCTCGACCTTGAGCCCGGTGACCGTGCCGTCCTTCTTTGCGGCGAGCGTGAGCTTCTGGTGCTGCGCGCGGCCGTGGTGCGCCACCATCAGCGACTCGCTGCGCGTCTCGGTGTACTTGCACGGCTTGCCCAGCCGGCGTGCCACCAGCACGGTGATGAACTCCTCGGGGGTGACCTGTAGCTTGCCGCCGAAGCCGCCGCCGACGTCAGGGGCGACAACGCGCAGCTTGCTCTCGGACACGCCGAGGGAGAGCGCGAGCAGCACCCGCAGCACGTGCGGGATCTGGGTCGCGCTCCACAGCACGATCTGCTCGCCGGTCGGGTCGCACAGCATCGACCGCGGCTCCATGAACGCGGGGATCAGCCGCTGCTGCTCGTACTCGCGCTCGAAGACGATGCCGTCCTTGCTGGCCGTCTCGATCACGGCGTCGACGTTGCCGGCGGCGCCCTCGGTCTGGAAGTCGAGCACCAGGTGCGCACTCTCGTTCGTCCCGAGGTCCGGGTGCAGAATCGTGGCGCCGTCGGCGAGCGCGTCGCGGGTGTCGAGCACGACCGGCAGGTCGTCGTAGTCGACGTCGACCAGCTCGATCGCGTCGCGAGCCTCGGCCGCCGAGCGGGCGACCACGACTGCGACCACCTCGCCGGCGAACCGTACGGTGTCGACGGCGACAGACGGGTGCGGCGGGACCTTCTGGTCCGGCGTGATCGACCAGACGTTCGGCAGCGTGCCCTGCTCGTCGGCCAGGTCCGCACCGGTGACCACCGCGACCACGCCGGAGGCCTCCTGCGCCGCCTTGACGTTGACCGCGCCGATCGTGGCGTGCGCGACGGGGCTGCGGACCATCGCTATGTGCAGCATCCCCGGCGCACTGAGGTTGTCGGTCCACCTGGTCCGGCCGGTGATCAGCCGGCGGTCCTCCTTGCGGCGGCGGTCCCGCCCAACCTCCATCGCCGGTGCGTCGGTCGTCGCGGTCATCACGCACCTGCCTTCGCGGCTGCCCGCACGGCCTTGACGATGTTCTGGTAGCCAGTGCAGCGGCAGAGGTTGCCCTCTAGCCCCTCGCGGACCTCCTGCTCGCTCGGGTCCGGGTTGTCCATGAGCAGGTCGATGGCCTGCATGATCATCCCCGGCGTGCAGTACCCGCACTGCAAGGCGTGAGACTCGTGAAAGGCCTCCTGCATCGGGTGCAGCTCGCCGTTGGTCGCCAGCCCCTCGATGGTAGTGACCTCGTGACCGTCGGCCTGGACCGCGAGCACACTGCAGGACTTCACGCTGCGGCCGTCGAGATGCACGGTGCACGCGCCGCAGTTGGTGGTGTCGCACCCGACGACGGTGCCGGTCTTCCCGAGCTGCTCTCGCAGGTACTGCACGAGGAGCATGCGGGGCTCAACCTCGTCGGTGTAGGAAGCCCCGTCAACATTGACGGTGATGCTGGTCATGGGGCTGCCACCTCTCGTCGGGTCAACTGTGCTCACCCAACCTCGCCGGGAGAGGTGGCACAAGTGGCAGTGTCAGCCCGCGGCAGCGGCCTCGAGGCTCAGCAGCGCCCGCTTCGCTGCCGATCCGCCGGCGTACCCACCCAACGACCCGTCGCTGCGGACCACCCGGTGGCACGGGACCACGAGCGGCAGCGGGTTGCGGGCGCAAGCGTTGCCCACCGCCCGTACGGCAGCCGGCCGACCGGCCTTGGTTGCAACCTCGGCATAGCTCTCGGTGGCCCCGTACCCGATCCTGGCCAGCTGGTCCAGTACCGCACGGGAGAAGCCGCTGGCCAGCTGCATGTCCAGCACGAGGTCAAATGCCCGCCGGCGGCCGGCGAAGTACTCGTCCAGCTCGCGGGCAGCAAGGTCCAGCCGGGCCGGGGCCTGCAGCACCCGCGGGCTGACCCGATCGGCGATGGTGGCGAGCACCGACTCGTGGTCCTCGCGGACGTACGCGACCCGCACCAGGCCACGCTCGGTGGCGGCCAGCAGCAGCTCGCCGACGGGCGAGTCGATGGTCCGGTACGCCACGTCCAGGGTGCCGGCCCGGTCGGCCTGCTCGGCCAGCCGGTCGTGCAGCGCCGTCAGTCGCTGCGGGTCACCGCTGCGTGCGAGCCTCGACACGACATCGAAGGTGGGGTCGACGGTGCTGGTTTCGCTGGTCATGATGCTCCTTGCCGTTCGTAGGTTGCCCGCAGCGACGCGATCCCGTCGGCCGCTGAGCGCCGGGCTGCCGCCTCGCTGGTCCCGAGCAGCTCGCCGATGCGTCTGTAGGGCAGGTCACCGAGGTAGCGGCAGGCCACCGCCGCCCGCTGCTTGGGCGGCAGCGCGCGTACGAGGGCCCACAGCTCATCCTCGGCCGGCTCGGGGACGGCGAGCGGGCTGGGCCGGTCCGGCAGCCGTTCGGTGGGCACCGGCTGGCGGGCGGCCGCGCGGTGCCGGTCGACCGCCTTGCGATGGGCGATGGTGACCAGCCAGGCGCGGACATTGCTCCCGGGCCGCAGCCGCGGGTAGGCCTGCAGAGCCGACAGGAACGTCTCCGACCACGCGTCGTCGGCGTCGACCGGAGACAGCAGCGCCCGGCAGACCCGCAGCACTGCGGCGCCGTGCTCGGCCACCACGTGCTCGAACGGTTGCGCGGTCACACCCTTGTCAACGCCCGTGCCCCCGCTGTTGTGAGGTCACCCGTGGTGGTGGATGGCGCCGTCGGTCCCGCTGAGCCGCTCACCACCGCCGCCCCAGCGCAGCGCGATGATCTCCGCGAAGATCGACACTGCCGTCTCCTCCGGGGTGCGGGCGCCGAGGTCGAGGCCGATCGGGCTGGCGAGCCCGGCCAGCTCGGCGTCGGCCAGCCCCGACTCGCGCAACCGTTTCAGCCGGTCGTCGTGCGTGCGCCGCGAGCCCATCGCGCCTACGTACGCGACCTCCGGGAGCCGCAGCGCGACCTCCAGCAGCGGGACGTCGAACTTTGGGTCGTGGGTGAGCACGCAGATGACGGTGCGCCCGTCGATGTCGCCCTTGTCGGCGTGCCGGCGCAGGTAGCGGTGCGGCCACTCGACCACCACCTCGTCGGCGTCGGGAAACCGGGCCGGGGTGGCGAAGACCGGCCGCGCGTCGCAGACCGTCACCCGGTAGTCGAGGAAGGCGCCAACGCGCGCCACCGCGGCGGCGAAGTCGATCGCACCGAACACGAGCAGCCGCGGTTTGGGGGCGTACGAGGCGCAGAAGACCCGCATGCCCTCGCCGCGACGCTGCCCGTCCGGCCCATACGTGAGGACCGTGCTGGTGCCGTGCTCGAGCAGGCCGCGAGCGTCGTCGACCACGGCGGCATCGGCGCGGTCGGATCCGAGCCCGCCCTGCACGGCGTCGTCGCTTCCCTCCGGGCGCACCACCAGCCGGCGACCGATGCGCGCCGGGTCGGCGTGGGCGACGACCGTCGCCACCGCCACCGGCCGGCCGGCGGCCAGGTCGGCGGCGACCTGGCCGAGCTCGGGGAACGTCTCCCGGGACACGGTCTCGACGAAGACGTCGAGGACGCCGCCACATGTAAGCCCGACGGCGAACGCGTCGCCGTCAGAGACGCCGTAGCGTTGGAGGACCGGGGTGCCGGCGGCGACGACGGACTGGGCCAGCTCGTACACCGCGCCTTCGACGCAGCCGCCGGACACCGAGCCGACCGCGGTGCCGTCCGGCCCCACCAGCATGGCCGCGCCCGGCGGGCGGGGCGCCGACTTCCAGGTCGCGACCACGGTGCCGACGCCCACCGGCTGGCCGTCGTGCCACCACTGGGCCAGCTCGTCGGCCACGTCACGCACGGGCGACCACCTCGAACAGCTCCTCGAAGGTCGCCAGCGAGTGGCCGGCAAGCAGGTGGTCGAGCGCGGGCGCAGCCGCCACGATGCCGCTCTGGACCGGCAGGTAGCCGGGCTTGCCGCGGTGCGGGTTGACCCAGATCAGGCGGTGTGCGAGCCGCCGCAGCCGCAGCGCCTGCTCGGCGAGCAGCGTGGTTTCGCCGCGCTCCCACCCGTCGCTGAGCACGACGACGACCGCACCCCGAGCCATGCCGCGCTGACCGTGCCGGTCGAGGAACGCGCGCAGCACGTCGCCGAGGCGGGTGCCGCCGGACCAGTCCGGCACGGTCCGACCGGCGACCGTCAGCGCCTGGCCGCCGTCGCGGATCCGCAGCGCCGAGGTGACGCGGGTGAGCCTGGTCCCGACGGTGAACACCTCGGTGGTCGTCGGTGCCGCCTGCACCACCCGGTGCGCGAGCCGCAGCAGGTGGTCGGCGTAGCGCGCCATCGAGCCGGACACGTCCACGAGCAGGACCACCCGGCGTCGGCGTACTCCGCGTCGGTGGTGCCGCAGCGGCCCCGGCTCACCTGCGTTGCGAAGCTGGTCGCGCAGGGTGCGCCGGGCGTCGACCGGTCCGCGGCGGGACGGGCGCAGCCGAGCGCTGCTGCGCTGCGGCGGCCGGGCGTCCAGCTGCTGCAGCAGCCGGTCGAGGCGGCGTCGCTCCGCCGGGCCGAGGTCGGCCACGTCGCGGTGCCTGAGCAGCTCGGCGCCGCTCGCGACCGTGGCGACCCGCACCTCCGTACGGCCGGCGACGCCCGCACGTTCGTCGAGGGCGGCCATGGTCTGGGGCTCGGTCCGGGTCGAGCGTCTGACGTCGGGGCCGCGCCCGCCGTGTCGCTTGCCGTCTGCTGCGAACCACGCCTCGAACACCTTGTCGTAGGTGTCCCGGTCGTCGTGGCTCCCGCACAGCGTGGCCCGGCCGGCCCAGTAGACCGCCTCCTCGCGTTGCGCACCGGCCAGCGCGGACGCGCGCAGGAACTGCTGCGACCGGTCCTGCGTCACCGCGACCCCGGCCGCGCGCAGCGCGGTCGCGAACGCCAGCAGCAGCTCGTCCGGGTCGTTCACGTCAGCCCGCCAGCAGCTGGTCGAGCTGGTCGCGGACGCGCTCCACGTCCTCGCGGTACTTCACCACCGCACCCAGGGTCGCCGCGGCCCCGCTGAGGTCGAGCCGCTCGGCGCCGAGCGTGTGCAGCGCCCGTGCCCAGTCGAGGGTTTCGGCCACCCCCGGCGGCTTGAGCAGGTCGGCGCCGTCGCGCAGCCGGTGCACCACCGCGGTCACCTGCTCGGCCAGGGTGGACGACACCTCCGGCATCCGGGTGCGGACGATCTCGACCTCCCGGGCCAGCCCAGGGTGGTCGATCCAGTGGTAGAGACAGCGCCGCTTGAGCGCGTCGTGCAGCTCGCGGGTGCGGTTGGACGTGAGCACGACGACCGGGGGCGGGTCGGCGGTCACCGTGCCGTGCTCGGGGATGGTGACCTGGTACGTCGACAGCACCTCGAGCAGGAACGCCTCGAACTCGTCGTCGGCGCGGTCCACCTCGTCGACGAGCAGCACGGCGGGGCTGTGCCGCAGCGCCCGCAGCACCGGCCGGTCGACGAGGAATCGCTCGTCGAACAGCGACTCCTCGACTGCCTGCGCGTCGACCTCGTCACCCTTCGTCCTGGTGGCCTCGACGGTGCGCAGGTGCAGGATCTGGCGCGGGAAGTCCCAGTCGTACAGCGCCTGGCTGACGTCGATGCCCTCGTAGCACTGCAGCCGGATCAGCGGGGCGGCGAGTACCTCCGACAACGCCTCGGCGAGCGCGGTCTTGCCGGTGCCCGGCTCACCCTCGACGAGCAGTGGGCGGCGCATCCGAAGCGCCAACCACGCGACCGTCGCGAGACCCTCGTCGGCCAGGTAGCCGGTCCCGCGAAGCGACGTGCCGAGCGCCTGCACCGAGCCGTCGGCCGCCGCGGACTCCTGGGTCACCACACCAGTTTCGCTCATGGCGTCGCGGCTCACCGGTCTACGTCCCGACCGGACGCCAGGTCACCGCACTCGACGTTCGCGACGTCGCGGGCGGCGAGGTAGTCCCGGGCACCACGATCGCCGTGCACCGACTCCGCGACGGCGTCCCAGTGCTCGCGGCCGAGCAGCACCGGATGGCCCGGCGCGCGGTCGTACGTCGCCCGGGCCAGCACGCCCGTGCCACCGTCGGGCGCGAGCGCGAGCAGCCGGCGGAGCACGTCGGTGCCGACGTCTGGCAGGTCGACCAGGTGGACCAGCGCGGCCTCGGCGTCGGGCGCCGCGACGGCCAGCTCAGTCAGCCCGGCGCGCAGGGATGCGCTCATCCCGTCCGCCCAGTCCGTCGCGACCACGAGCTCGACGTCTTCTCGATCGAGCGCCGCAGCCGCCTCTTCTGCACCAGCGCCGAGCACCACTCGCACGGGGGCGCAGCCGGCCTCGGTCAGGCGCCGGGCGGTGGCCGCGGCCCAGGAACGGCCGTCGGCGGCAGCGACCAGCGCCTTTGGCCTGCCGAACCGGCGACCGGCCCCGGCCGCGAGCAGCACGCCCACGACGAGTGGCCCGGGCACGTCAACGCGGGCAGGCACGGGACCCAGCCTGCCACCGGCGTGTCTGCGTAACCGGCGCGGTGCGGGCAGGTAGACAAGGACGAGGCCCCTCCATGCATGTGATGGAGGGGCCTCGCTGTTCGCGAGTGCCGCCACACGGTGCTGTCGGCAAGCCGACGGCACCGGTGGCCGGGAGATGACGCTCCCGCCGGGGCTGGCCAATCCGGTCACCGAGGTGACCGGGACACCCGTCCCGACCGCACCGCCCGACCGATTCCTTCCGGGCCCGACGCTTCGTCATCGACGTCGCCTCGCAGGTCGCCCTGCGTGGTGTGGCCCGGTGGTTTCCCGACCGGTCCGCCTCCGATTTCTCGGTGGCGTGGGACGAGATTAGCGGCCCGTACCGGGCGCCACACAAGGGCTTTCGCGAACTTCTGTGCGGTCCGTCCGCACTCGTTCGGCACCGTCCTGGGGACGCCGTGTGGACAGCCTGTGGACGGGTCGCGCCCACCATCGGTTCACCCGGATCGAGGTGCTGGTCAACACCCCGTACGTGCGTCGCGATTGTGGACGGCGGTTGGTGCACAGGCTGTGGATTGGGACGCGAAGTTACTCCGAAACCCGTCTCATCATCCGGACACGGCTGCCGTACGCATGCGGAAGGGCGGCCCCGGTATCGGGACCGCCCCTTCGCGGAGTTGCTACGGACTCAGAAGTCCATGCCGCCCATCCCGCCGTCGCCGCCGGGCATGGCCGGAGCGGCCTTCTCCGGCTTGTCGGCGACGACCGCCTCGGTGGTGAGGAACAGCGCCGCGATCGACGCAGCGTTCTGCAGCGCCGAGCGGGTGACCTTGGCCGGGTCGATTATGCCCTCGGCGATCATGTCGACGTAGTCACCGGTCTCGGCGTCGAGTCCGTGGCCGATCTCGAGCCCGCTCACCTTCTCGGCCACCACGCCGCCTTCCATGCCGGCGTTGATCGCGATCTGCTTGAGCGGCGCCGAGATCGCGGCCCGGACGATCCCGGCACCGGTGGCCTCGTCGCCGTCGAGGTCGAGCTTCTCGAACGCCGCGGCGGTGGCCTGGACGAGCGCCACGCCGCCACCGGCGACGATGCCCTCTTCGACCGCGGCCTTGGCGTTGCGCACCGCGTCCTCGATGCGGTGCTTGCGCTCCTTGAGCTCCACCTCGGTGGCAGCGCCGACCTTGATCACTGCGACGCCGCCGGCCAGCTTGGCCAGCCGCTCCTGCAGCTTCTCGCGGTCGTAGTCGGAGTCGCTGTTCTCGATCTCGGCCCGGATCTGGTTGACCCGGCCCTGGATCTGGTCAGCGTCTCCGCCGCCCTCGACGATCGTGGTCTCGTCCTTGGTGACGACGACCTTGCGGGCGCCGCCCAGCAGGTCGAGGCCGACGTTGTCGAGCTTGAGCCCGACCTCTTCGCTGACGACCTGGCCGCCGGTGAGGATCGCGATGTCCTGCAGCATGGCCTTGCGGCGGTCACCGAAGCCGGGCGCCTTGACGGCCACCGACTTGAACGTCCCGCGGACCTTGTTGACCACCAGGGTCGCCAGCGCCTCGCCCTCGACATCCTCGGCGATGATCGCCAGCGCCTTGCCGGACTGCATGACCTTCTCGAGCACCGGCACGAGGTCCTTGACCGAGCTGATCTTGGAGTTGACGACGAGGACGTACGGATCCTCTAGCACGGCCTCCATCCGCTCGGCGTCGGTCCAGAAGTAGGGCGAGATGTAGCCCTTGTCGAAGCGCATGCCCTCGGTCAGCTCGAGCTCGAGGCCGAAGGTGTTGCTCTCCTCAACGGTGATGACGCCTTCCTTGCCGACCTTGTCCATGGCCTCGGCGATGATCTCGCCGACCTGGACGTCGGCAGCAGAGATGGAGGCTGTCGAGGCGATCTGCTCCTTGGTCTCGACGTCCTTGGCCATCCCGAGCAGCTGCTCGGCGATCGCCTCGGTGGCCTTCTCGATGCCGCGCTTCAGCGACATCGGGTTGGCGCCGGCCGCGATGTTGCGCAGCCCCTCGCGCACGAGCGCCTGGGCGAGCACCGTCGCGGTGGTGGTGCCGTCGCCGGCGACGTCGTCGGTCTTCTTGGCGACCTCCTTGACGAGTTCGGCGCCGATCTTCTCGTACGGGTCCTCGAGGTCGATCTCCTTGGCGATGGAGACGCCGTCGTTGGTGATCGTGGGGGCGCCCCACTTCTTCTCCAGCACGACGTTGCGGCCCTTGGGGCCGAGGGTCACCTTGACGGCGTCGGCGAGGGTGTTCATCCCCCGCTCGAGAGCACGCCGGGCGTCCTCGTTGAAGGCAATGGTCTTGGGCATTGGCTCGCTGATTCCTCACGCGTAGACGGTGGCAGGGAGCCCGGGCTGTGGCCGGTCCCGTTGTCACTCTCCGGTCGAGAGTGCCAGCCTCAGGTTTAGCACTCAGCCATCGAGAGTGCAAGCCGTCAACCGGGTGCGTACGAGTGTGGCCGAACCGGTGG
>Ga0183260_10002531_pt1 | contig 15096 bp, 14 predicted proteins | sample AntDrymUQ4972206_2_FD_129768 | JGI IMG/M metagenome (GOLD analysis project Ga0183260, IMG submission 129768) | Polar desert sand microbial communities from Dry Valleys, Antarctica - metaG UQ497 (22.06) (version 2) (version 2) | ecosystem: Environmental > Terrestrial > Soil > Desert | place... | reverse complement strand
GACGAAGGTGATGGTCCGTTTCTGGATCGTGTGCGCGATCCTGTGCGCCTCTGGGTTCGCGCTCTTCTATCGCGATTTCCTCGAGTTCGTCGAGCCTTGAGCAACGGAGTCGAGCTCGCCGGCAAGCGCGTTCTCGTCGTCGGGCTAGCCCGTTCCGGCGTCGCCGCCGCCGAGGCTCTCGTGGCGCTGGGCGCAGAAGTCGTCGGCGTCGACCGCGACGAGGCCGTGGACGCGGGAAGGCTCCGTGAGCTGGGCGTCGAAGTCCGTCTCGGACGCGAGGAGGAGACGTTGGCAAAGGGGTTCTATCTCGTCGTGAAGAGCCCGGGTGTTCCGGGGGAGATATCGCTGGTTCAGGGGGCGCGCGACCTCCGCATACCCGTCTGGAGCGAGATCGAGCTCGGCGCGCGGCTGCTCGCAAATCCGATCCTGGGCGTGACCGGCACCAACGGAAAGACGACGACGAGCGAGCTCTTGGGTGCCATCTTCCGCGCGGCCGGCCGGCCCGTCGAGGTGGCAGGCAACATCGGGAGACCGCTGACATCTCTCGTGGAAGAGGTCGACGACAGCACGTGGATCGTCTGCGAGCTTTCGTCGTTCCAGCTCGAGGACGTCGAGCTCCTCCGGCCGCGGATCGCCGTCCTTCTCAACCTCGAGCCGGATCACCTCGACCGTCACGGAACCTTCGAGTGGTACGTCGATGCGAAGCTCCGCATCTTCGAGGCGCAGACCGAGGACGACATTGCGGTCTTGCCGCGTGGCTTCGGGCCGGTCCCGGGCGCGGCGAGACGAGTGGAGTTCAGCGCCGACGACGTGCTTCCGGCCGAGCCCGCGCTCCCCGGCGAGCACAATCGCGAGAACGCCGCGGCCGCCACCGCAGCCGCCCGCGCCGCCGGGATCCCGGACGAGGCGATCGCATCGGCGCTTCGGAGCTTCGAGGGCGTTCCTCATCGCATCGAGCTCGTTCGTGAGCTCCACGGTGTTCGCTATGTCAACGACTCCAAGGCGACGAACGTGGCGGCAGCGCTGCGGGCCGTTGCTGCGCTTCGGGCTTCGCCGCTGCATCTCATTCTCGGTGGACTCGGCAAGAACGAGAGCTACGCGCCTCTCGCAGACGCACTCGAGCTCGGAGATCACGCGTATCTGATCGGCCAGGCGGCCGCAGAGATCGCGACGGCGCTCGATGAGGCTGGCGTCTCCTTCACTCAGTGCGGAGCTCTCGAGGATGCGCTCGCCGCTGCGTCGGCTGGTGCAGAACCCGGCGCCGTCGTTCTTCTCTCGCCAGCGTGCGCGAGCTTCGACCAGTTCCGCGACTTCGAGGCGCGAGGAGATGCGTTCCGTCGTCTGGTCGAGGATCTCTCGTGAAGGCCGCCAATCGCTTCGACCAGAAGCTCCTCGTTCTCGTGACGCTCGGGCTCGTCGCCTTCGGCCTGGTGATGGTGTACAGCGCGACGTCCGCCTCCGCCGCGGTCGGCGATGGCGACCCGATGAGCTTCCTCAAGCGACAGGCGATCTACGCGTGCATCGGCATCGTCTTGATGGCGCTCGCGTCGCGCTTCGATTATCACCGGCTGCGCTTTGTCGCTCCGCCCTTGATGCTCGTCGCGCTCGGCCTGTGTGCGGCGGTGCTCGTCGTCGCGCCGGAGATCAACGGCGCGCGGCGCTGGTTCCTACTGGGCCCGGCCAGCTTCCAGCCCTCCGAGTTGGCGAAGCTCGCGCTCTGCCTCTTTGCCGCGGTCTATCTCGCCCGGCGCTCTCCGCCCCGGACGCTCGGAGAGCTCTTCAAGCCGCTCGGCCTGCTGACAGCGATCTTCTGCGGGCTGATCCTCCTCGAGCCCGATCTCGGAACCACGATCACGCTCTGCGGGATGATGCTCGCCATTCTGCTCGTCGCCGGGGTTCCAACCCGGTTGCTCGTCACCGCGACGTTCCTCGCCGTCGGAATGGGAATGCTCGCGATCTGGGTGGAGCCATACCGGCGCGCCCGCGTGTTCAGCTTTCTCGATCCGTGGAGCGATGCCGAGGGGTCGGGCTTCCAGATCGTGCAGGCGATGATCGGGATCGGCTCAGGGGGCGTGACGGGCGCCGGGCTGGGCGAAGGGGTCGGGAAGATCTCCTACCTCCCCGAGGCGCATACGGACATGATCTTCGCGGTCATCGGGGAGGAGCTCGGACTCGTCGGCTCCGCGCTCGTCATCGGCGCTTTCGCGGCGTTCGCCCTCGTCGGCTTTCGCGTCGCGCTGCGCTGTCGCGACCCCTTCGGAAAGTTGCTCGCGGCGGGTCTGACGGCCCTCGTGTGCGGGCAGGCGGCCGTGAATCTCGCTGCCGTGCTCGGCATCGCCCCGCTGACGGGGATTCCGCTGCCGTTCGTCTCCTACGGCGGCTCGAGCTTGGTCGTGCTGCTCGGCGCCGTGGGCATTCTCCTTAACATCGCGGTCAATGGAGAGGTCGTCCGGGCTCGTGTGCCTGATCGCAGCCGGCGGAACAGCCGGGCACGTCCGGCCCGCGCTCGCAGTCGCGGAAGCGCTTCGCGAGCGCGGAGTGACGGTGACGTTCGCCGGGTCGCCAGATCGCGTCGAGTCGCGGCTGGTTCCTGAGGCGGGCTACGAGCTCGACACGTTCTCCATCTCGGGGTTTCCGCGACGTCCGGGAGTCGAGCTCCTGCGCGCGCTGGCGCGGGCGGCGCGAGCGCCGTTCGCGTGCTCCCGCATCCTCGCCCAGCGCCGGCCGGACGTCGTGCTCGGCGCCGGAGGCTACGTCGCCGGGCCCATGGTGCTCGCCGCTCGCCTCCGCGGGATCCCGGCCGCGCTGACCGAGGCCGACGCCCATCTCGGGCTAGCCAACCGGCTTGCAGCTCCCTTCGCTCGCCGCGTCTTCCTTGCGTATCCGGTCACGGGTCGCGGCGGCGACAAGTACCGGCTGGTTGGGCGTCCCACCCCGCAGTCTCACCTCGACGGAAACCGGGAGCAGGCGAGGGTGCGCTTCGGCCTTCCTGCCGAGGGGGCGGTGCTTGCGGTGTTCGGCGGTCTCGCCGGGGCGCAGGCGCTGAACGAGTTTGCGGTGGACACCTACGGAACACGCGGTCCGGCGGTGCTACACATCGCCGGTGAGCGCGACTACGCCGTTTTGCGACCGAAGATCGAGCGTGGTGACTATGTCCTGCTCGAGACGACGAACGACTTCGGCGGCGCACTCGCGGTTGCAGATCTCGCGATCTCCCGCGCCGGAGGCACGGTCTGGGAGCTAGCCGCCGCCGGTATTCCGTCGATTCTTGTCCCCTATCCGCACGCGACTGCCGACCATCAGGCGCTGAACGCGCGCTACTTCGAGGAGGGCGGAGGCGCGGTCGTAGTTCGTCAGGACGACCTCGCGCGGGTGCCGGCGCTCGTCGACGAGCTGCTCGTCGACGAAGGACGTCTCCGAAGGATGAGCGACGCAATGAAGGCGCTCGGCAAGCCGGAGGCCGCCGGGACGGTCGCCGTCGAGCTCGTTCGCCTCGCCCAGGGGCGTCGATGATGCCGAGCAACAGTCTGTTACTTGACAAGGAAAGGCGATCTTGAGCCGAGCAACAGCCCCTCTTCTCGGGAGACGCTTTTACTTCGTGGGGATCGGCGGCGCGGGGCTCTCCGCCTACGCCAACTTTGCACGCGGCTGGGGAGCTGAGGTCCGCGGCTGGGACAGGCAGGAGACGATTTTCATGGAGACGCTTTCTGGGGTCGAGCTCGATGTCGGGGGAGAGCCTGCTGCACCTCCGGGATTCGAGGTCGTCGTCTCCAGTGCTCATCTCGGGCGGGCGGTCGGACGCTCGCGGGCCGAGTTCCTGGCGGAGCTGGTCGCGCTTCGCCGGTCCATCGTCGTTGGCGGAGCGCACGGGAAGACGACGACCGCGGCGATGATCGCGTACGTCCTCCGTGAACTTGCGCAGGACCCCGCCTGGATCATCGGCGGCGTCGTGCCGCAGCTCGGTGGCAACGCGGGCGTGGGCGAGGGCTGGCTGGTGGTCGAGGGCGACGAGTCCGATCGTTCGATCGCCCTCCTGCGCCCCGAGATCGCCGTGATCACGAACATCGAGCTCGACCACCACGCGGCGTTTGCCTCGGTGACGGAGCTCGAAGCCTTCTTCGACGAGTGGGCTGACGGGGTACCGAACGTGATTCGCGCGTGGGAGCTGGAGCCCGCGTCGTTCGAGCTCGCGGTCCCAGGGGAGCACAATCGGAGGAACGCCGCCGCTGCGCTCGCTGCGCTGGAGTTGGCCGGAGTCCCGCTATCGGATTCCGAGCGGCGGATCGCGCTCTTCGAAGGTGTCGGAAGGCGGTTCGAGCTGGTCGCCGATCGCGGAGGCGTCCGCGTCTACGACGACTACGCGCACAACCCCACGGAGATCGAGGTCACGCTCGAGACCGCCCGGGAGCAAACCGAGGGGCGACTCATCGCCGTCTACCAACCCCACGTCTACGAACGCACGCGCCAGCTTTTCCGGGAGCTGGGCAGCGCTCTCGGGATCGCGGACGCGGCCGTCGTGACCGACGTGATCGGCGGGCGCGACGCGCCCCGCCCGGGCGTCAACGGCAAGCTCGTGCTGGACAGCGTGCCCGCGGGGGTCAGGCGAGGCTGGGCCCCGACGCTGGACGACGCGGCTCGGCTCACGCTCTCCTGGGTGCGCCCGGGCGATGTCGTCGTCACGCTCGGAGTCGGGGAGCCGTGGAAGATTGCACGCGCCGTCGCGGCAGAGCTGCCCGAGTGAGCATCGAGTCGGGCGTCTCGCTCTCGAAGTTGACGACGATCGGCACGGGTGGCCCCGCGAGAGCGCTCGCCCGGCCACGCTCGCTGGTCGAGCTGGAAGAGGCTCTTCGCTACGCGCCTGCCGAGGGGCTCGAGATCGTCGTCATCGGACTGGGGTCGAACCTGCTCGTCGCGGACGAGGGCGTCGAGGCGCTCGTGATCCATCTCGAGGGAGAGCTGGCTGCGATCGAGGTCAGGCCCGCAGGTCTCGTCGCCGGAGGAGGCGCGACGAACGCCGTCTGCCTGCATCGTGCGCGAGACGCGGGTCTCGGCGGCTTCGAGTTCGCCTGCGCGATACCGGGCACCGTCGGGGGCGGTGTCAAGATGAATGCCGGAGCGTACGGGCGCGACTGGTCGAACATCGTCGCACGGGCTTTGATCGCGACCGCCGCTGGGGCCGACTGGATCGCGCTCGACAAGCTCGCTCTCTCGTACCGCAGCTCGGCGCTCGACCCCGGAGAGGTCGTTGCTCGCGTGGAGCTACGGCTCGAACCACGTCCGCGTGAGGAGATCAAGGCAACAGTGTCCGAGCTGATCGCGCAGCGGAAAGCAACCCAGCCGACCAACAAGCGCACGTTCGGCAGCGTGTTCAAGAACCCACCGGGAGAGCTCGGGGCGGGACGCTTGCTCGAGCTGTGCGGCCTCAAGGGGCACCGGATCGGCGGCGCCGTGATCTCACCCAAGCACGCCAACTTCATCGAGAACGCGGACAGAGCGACGAGCGCCGACTGCGTCGCGCTCATGGTGGAGGCGCGTCGACGAGCACACGAGCAGTTCGGCGTGGTGCTGGAGCGCGAGGTTGCCTTCGTCGGCGAGCTCGAGCTCGAGCTTCCCTCGGTCTAGCCACACGATGATGTCATCACCCCGGGGGTGAAGTCGCCTGCTCTCGCACGTAGGAGCGGCGTCCGCTGCGGCGAATCCCACTTTATGGCCGGGGGACGGACCGAGCGCGGATCGCGTCGGCGGACGCGCGCGGCAAGCGTCGTCGTCCCGTTTCCGCGCAGCGAGGCCGGCAATCGCCTGGATCTCGCTCGGCTCGTTCCCTCCGGTCGTTCGCTGCTCGTCGGGTTCGTGCTCGTCGTAGCCGTGCTCGGAGGGTACTGGGGAGCAAAGGCGTCCTCCGTCTTCGCCGTCCGGCAGCTCGAGGTTCAGGGAGCTCCGCCTGCGGTGGCGCGCGAGGTCGAGAGAGCGGCGCGAGGCGTCGTCGGGTCGAGTCTGATCGACATCGACGCGCGAGCTCTCGAGGACACCGTGCGAGCGCTCCCCTCGGTTGCGGGTGTGTCAGTCGACCGCGCCTTCCCGAACACGCTCGTCGTAAAGGTTGCCGCCGAACGGCCGGTCGCGGTGATTCGCCGCGGCAACTCGGCGTGGCTCGCGACCGGGTCGGGAAAGGTGATTCAGGAGATCGAGCCGGGTACGGCGCGAGAGTTTCCACGTCTGTGGCTAACCAGGGAAGTCGGCGTGAGAATCGGCGGATCGCTCCCGTCGAGTCTTGCTGCCGCAACTCGCGCGCTCGCCGCTGCCCGAGAGGTTCGGCTGCCACGGCGAGTGAAGGCGGTGCGCTCCGGAGACGGACGGCTGACGCTGATCCTGCACGAAGGCCGCGAGATCAGGTTGGGGGGCACCTCCGACGTGCTGCTCAAGCTCACGGTCGCGGCGCGCGTCTTCCCACTCCTCGAAGAGGGAGCGCTCTACGTCGACGTCAGTGTGCCGGAACGGCCGGTCGCCTCCCGTTACCTCAACTCTTAGGTTGAGGTTGAAGGTTGGGGATTGACATGTCGACAGAGGAGCCGTACCCTCGAGAGCGAAATCGTGCGAGCGTGTCGTACGTTCAACGAGAGCTTCAGCTTGAGGTGGTCGAGAGATGAGCAATCAGTCCGGTAGCTATCTCGCCGTGATCAAGGTCGTCGGGATCGGCGGGGGCGGGTCGAACGCGGTCAGCCGCATGGTCGAGGCGGGGATGTCGGGGGTCGAGTTCGTCGCCGTGAACACGGACGCGCAGGCGTTGCTGATGACGGAGGCGGACGTGAAGATCCACATCGGCTCGCAGGCAACACGCGGCTTGGGCGCCGGCGCGGATCCCCAGGTCGGGGCGACCGCGGCGCACGAGAGCCGGGATGAGCTGAAGGAGGCGCTGAAGGGCGCGGACATGATCTTCGTCACCGCCGGAGAAGGCGGGGGCACCGGCACCGGGGGAGCCCCGGTCGTGGCCGAGATCGGACGTGAGCTCGGCGCTCTCACCGTCGGCGTCGTGACCAAGCCTTTCGCCTTCGAGGGCCGCCGGCGCGCCGAACAGGCCGAGCAAGGCGCTCAGACCCTGCGCGACAACGTCGACACGCTGATCGTCATCGAGAACGACCGCCTGCTGCAGGTCGTCGAGCGCTCGACCCCCGTCACCGACGCGTTCCGTATGGTCGACGACATCCTGCGCCAGGGCGTCCAGGGAATCACCGACCTCATCACCGTTCCCGGGCTGATCAACCTCGACTTCGCGGACGTGCGGACGATCATGCGCGACGCAGGCTCGGCGTTGATGGGAATCGGCGTCGCCGACGGCGAGAATCGCGCGATGGAGGCGGCGCGCGCAGCCATCTCCTCGCCGCTGCTCGAGACCTCGCTCGACGGCGCGACAGGAATCCTGCTCAACATCACCGGAGGCCCGGACCTCGGTCTGGCAGAGGTGGACGAGGCGGCTCAGGTCGTGACCGCGGCGGCCGACGCGAACGCGAACGTCATCTTCGGTGCCGTGATCGACGAATCGATGGGCGACTCGGTTCGTGTCACCGCGATCGCCACGGGCTTTGGCGGCGGCCGTCCGCGACGACGACGCGTCGAGGGAGCGGCGGTCGAGCCGGTGCGCCCCGCGTTCCAGGCGCCGAGCGTCTCGGACGTCGAGATCGACATCCCGAGCTTCCTCAAAGAGGACTGATCTCTCTTACGTCGCCTTGTCGATGATGGCCACGTAGCTCGGTCCGTCGCCGAGCGTGCGCGACAACTGCCAATCGGTGCCGTCGAGGAGCTCGAAAAGCTCCGCCGGCGAGACCTGGAGCCAGTCGAGCCACGGGGTCGCGAGCTCCCCGTAGCGAATCCGGACTCGGAGTTGCCCAGGCATCCGCCCCCGCCGGTGATTCTGGTCTCGATAGCGACGATGAACCGGCTCGACGAGCGCATGTGGATCGAACGTCTCGGCCACGATACGGCCGCGGGTCGTCGTGAGTCGCGCCAACCGGCGCAGGATGCGCCGAGCTCGCGGGCGGGAGCCCAGCATCCCGAAGTTCTGGCCGAGGAACACGATCGTGTCGAACGAGCCTAGTGAAGCGTCGATCGCATCGATCGCGAGCACGCGGGCGTCGCGCACACCTCGCTGTCGGGAGCACGCAATCGCCTCAGGCGACGAGTCGATGCCGACCACGTCGAGTCCGCGCTCCTGTAGATGGAGGCATACGCGACCCCCTCCGCAGCCGACGTCGAGGACGCGACCGCGGACGAACCGCATCGCGCGTCGTTCGTCGGAATCGTCCCATTTCCTGAACGGAGCGATGAGATAGCGGGCATCGAAAGCCATGATGTAGCCGTCGCTTCGCTCGACGATCTCCGTCGCGCGCTTCCCCGAGCATAGGTCCACGAGCAGAGCGCCGTACACATCGTCCGCCCGCATCGCCCGAGGTTACGGCACCTTCGGAAAGTTATCGTCCGCTCTAAGGGCGACACTTGCCTCGGCCCCGATAGAGTCGCGGTCGTGGAGGCCACGTCGCTCCAGCGCACGCCTCTCTACGCGCGCCACGTCTCGCTCGGCGCGCGGATGGTGCCCTTCGCGGGCTACGAGATGCCCGTCCAGTACACGGGGGTGATCGAGGAGCACCGGGCGGTCCGCACCGACTGCGGGGCGTTCGACGTCTCGCACATGGGCGAGCTCCACGTCGACGGACCGGCGGCGCACAGCTTTCTCCAGGAGATGCTCTCGAACGACATCGACAAGATCGGCGATGGCGAGGCGCAGTACACGCTCCTCACCAACGAGCAGGGCGGCATCGTCGACGACCTCATCGTCTACCGGCTCGCGCACGGGCAGTACCTGCTCGTCGTCAACGCGTCCAACCGCCACGCCGTCTTCGACTGGCTCAAGGAGCGCGGGGCGCGCGGTACCGAGGTGCGAGACACCTCCGACGAGTACGGCCTGGTCGCGGTTCAGGGTCCCCGCTCGATCGAGCGCCTCGGGCTGCCCGACCGACCCGCCTTCACGCACGAACTGGGAGAGCTCGACGGAATCGAGGTCATGATCTCGCGCACCGGTTACACGGGCGAGTTGGGAGTCGAGCTGTGCTCCGCTGACGAGGACACCGAGGCCCTCTGGGACGCCGTTCTCGCCCGCGGCGCGACACCCTGCGGCCTCGGCGCCCGCGACACGCTTCGTCTCGAGGTCTGCTACCCACTGCACGGGAATGACATCACCCCCTACACCGATGCGATCTCCGCGGGACTCGGCTGGGCTTGCGCGCTCGAGACCGAGTTCGCGGGGGTCGAGACGCTGCGTCGGATAGAGACGGAAGGGCCGGAGCGCAAGCTCGTCCCGTTCGTTATGGAGGAGAAGGGGATCCCTCGCCAAGGGATGTGGATCGAGGGCGGCGGCGAGGTGACCTCCGGGACGCACTCTCCGACGCTCGACCGAGGTATCGGAATGGGATACGTGCCGACCGCCAGCGCCACGCCCGACACCGAGCTCGATATCAACGTTCGCGGCAAGTCGCGCCGCGCTCGCGTCGTCTCCAAACCGATCTACCGAAGGGGAGAGTGAGAGTGCCAGCAGCAGAGAGCTACCCCGACGACCTCAGATACCACCCCGAGCACGACTGGGCCCGCGTCGACGGCGACGAGGCCACGCTGGGAATCACCTGGTTCGCGCAGGATGCGCTTGGCGAGCTGGTGCACTACGAGGCGCCGGAGGTGGGCTCTACGGTGACGAAGGATCGGCCGTGCGGCGAAGTGGAGTCCGTGAAGGCCGTTTCGGACGTCGTCTCGCCGCTCTCCGGCGAGGTGCTCGAAATCAACCAGAAGGCCGTCGACGAGCCCGAGATCGTCAACGAGGATCCGTACGGCGAGGGCTGGCTGATCCGGATTCGCGTGTCGGACGCGTCGGAGGCCGACTCGCTCATGGATGCCGAGCCGTACCGGGCTCACGTCGCTGAACAGTGAGCAGCGGGTACCTGAGCCTCACCGATGCCGACCGCGAGGAGATGCTCGCGGCGATCGGCGTCTCCTCCGTCGACGAGCTCTTCGAGCAGGTGCCGGTGGGGGTGCGCCTCGACCGCGAGCTCGACGTTCCCCCCGCGCTTGGCGAGGCGGAGCTCGTTCGCCACATCGAGGAGCTCGCCGCGCGAAACGTCCATACCGGCGCCGAGCTCTCGTTCCTGGGCGCGGGAATCTATGACCACTACGTCCCTTCGGTCGTCGACGTCGTCCTCTCCCGCGGGGAGTTCCTGACCGCGTACACGCCATACCAGCCGGAGATGAGCCAGGGCGTGCTGCAGGCGATCTTCGAGTACCAGACCGTCATCTGCGAGCTGACCGGAATGGACGTGTCGAACGCGTCGGGCTACGACGGCATGACCGTCGCCGCGGACGCATGCTTCATCGCCAAGCACGCGGTTCCCGATCGGAAGAAGATCGTTCTCGCGGAGACGCTCAACCCGCAGGTACGCCAGGTCGTAAAGACGTATGCGCCCGGGTTCGGGCTCGAGGTCGTCGAGGTGCCGCACACGGGCGGGACGACCGACCCGGAGCAGCTGGCGGCGGCGGCAGAAGACGCGGCGGCAGCTCTCTTCCAGCAACCGAACTTCCTGGGCTGCCTCGAGCCCGCACCGGATCTCGCTGAGGCGGCGACCGAGGCGGGGGCGCTTGCGATCGCGCATGTTGATCCGATGTCGCTCGGAGTGCTCGAGGCGCCTGGCACCTACGGGTGTGCCATGGCGATCGGCGAGGGTCAGAGCGCCGGAAACTGGCCGTCCTACGGCGGCCCGCACTATGGATTTCTCGCCGCGCGCAGGGACTTCATCAGGCGGATGCCCGGTCGCATCGTCGGCGAGACGGTCGACATGGACGGACAGCGGGCGTTCGTCCTCACGCTCCAAACCCGCGAGCAGCACATCCGCCGCGAGAAAGCGACGTCGAACATCACGACGAACCAGACGCTGCTCGCGTTCGCCGGACTCGCGACCCTGTCCTGGCTCGGGCCGCAGGGGCTGCGCGAGGTGGGGGAGACGTGCCTCGCGCTCGCGCAGTACGCACGCGAACGGATCCCGCTGGAACCGGTGTTCGATGCGCCCACGTTCAAGGAGGTCGCGTTCCGAACTCCCATCCCCGCGCGTGAGGTGATCAAGCGAGCGCGCGAGCGCGGTGTGCACCCGGGCTACGCGCTCGGCCGAGATTACGAGGGCATGGACGACGTCCTGCTGGTCGCGGTCACAGAGAAGCGAAGCGTCGAGGACATCGACCGGCTGACCGCGGTGCTCGAGGAGGTGTGCCAGTGACTGAGCAGACAAGCGCGCAGCCGGACACGACCCCGCTCATCTTCGAGCGATCCCGTGCCGGGCGCCGCGCCGGACGCCCGCCGCGTCCTGGTCTCCCCGTTCCCGAGCTGCCGAGCTCGCTGCGACGCGCCACATCGCCGCGCCTGCCCGAGCTCTCCGAGCCCGAGCTCGTCCGCCACTTCACGAAGCTGGCCGACCGCACCTTCGGCATCGACACGGGCTTCTACCCGCTCGGCTCCTGCACCATGAAGCACAACCCCCGGGTGCACGAGCGGCTCGCGGGGCTCCCCGGGTTTCGCGACCTCCATCCCCACCAGGAGGACGAAGGCGCCCAGGGCGCGCTCGAGCTGATGTGGCGGCTACAGGAGATGCTCGCCGAGATCGCCGGGCTTCCGGCGGTCACGCTGCAGCCGGCGGCCGGCTCACAGGGCGAGCTGACCGGGCTCATGCTCATGCGCGCGTACTTCGCCGACCACGGGGAAGAGCGCGACACGATCATCACCGCCGACACGGCGCACGGGACGAACCCCGCGAGCGTGACCATGGCCGGCTACAAGCTCGAGAAGGTCGAGACCGATGCGCGCGGCAACCTCGATCTCGACGATCTGCGCGGGAAGGTGAACGAGCGCACGGCCGGGCTTATGCTCACGAACCCCTCGACGCTCGGTCTCTTCGACGAGGGGATCGAGGAGGTCGCGGGGATCTTCCACGACGCCGGTGCGCTCCTCTACTACGACGGCGCGAATCTGAATGCCGTCGTCGGGATCTCGCGCCCGGGCGACATGGGCTTCGACATCGTCCACTACAACCTGCACAAGACCTTCTCGCAGCCCCATGGTGGAGGCGGGCCGGGCGGCGGGCCGGTCGCGGTGCGGGAGCGGCTCGAGCCGTTCCTCCCGGTTCCGCGGGTGGTTCAGGAGGGTGATGTGTATCGGCTCGACTCCGACCATCCGAAGTCGATTGGCCGCGTTCGAGGGTTCGCGGGGCCGTTCGGGGTCTTCGTCCGCTCGTACGCTTTCATGCGTGCTTACGGGCCTGCGCTCAAGGAGATGTCGGAGGTCGCCGTGCTCAACGCGAACTACCTGCTTGCACAGCTGAGGGACGCCTACGACCTGCCATACGACCGTCTGTGCATGCACGAGTTCGTTCTGTCGGCGCGTGCGCTGAAACGGGAGCACGGAGTCACCGCGCTCGACGTGGCGAAGCGGCTGATGGACTACGGGATCCATCCGCCCACGATCTACTTCCCGCTCGTCGTCCCCGAGGCGCTGATGATCGAGCCCACCGAGACCGAGCCGAAGGAGCGCCTGGACGACTTCGTCGACGCGATGCACGCGATCTCCGAGGAGGCCGCGAAATCTCCCGAGCTGCTGAAAGATGCGCCGCGGTCGAGACCGGTCAGGCGGCTCGACGAGGTACGGGCGGCGAAGCAACCGATCGTGCGCTACGACTTCGGCGCGCGAGTCCACGTGGAGGCCACCGCTGCACCGACCATTCCCGAAGACAGGGGGCAGGCTGAAGCCTGACCCCGGACGTCCAACGGTCGGTATTTAGCTCCACGAACCGCGTCAGGGGTCAGGCTTCAGCCTGCCCTCGTAGTCGAGGTTGTCGTTCTCGGAGCTCGGAGCGGTTTCCCTCGCCCGACTCCCGTGCCGCCTCATCTAGCGCACCGAAGCCAGCTGCCCGCACGCGGCCCCGATGTCGCGCCCGCGGGTGAGCCGCACGGTCGCAGGGATGCGGGCGCGATCAAGCTCACGCTTGAAAGCCTCGATCGTCTGGCGCGACGATCCTTCGAAGGTCCCGGTCGGGTTGTACGGGATGAGATTGACCTTGAACGTCCTCGGATCCAGCAGGGCCGCGAGTGCACGTGCCGCGGCCGGTGAGTCGTTGACGCCGGCGAGCATGACGTACTCGACGAATACCTTCCTTCGCCTGAGCTCGAAGTAGCGGCGGCACTCTGCGAGCACCTCGTACAGTGGATAGCGGTCGTTCACCGGCATGAGCTCCGACCGCAATGCGGGATCGGCCGCGTGGATCGAGAGCGCAAGCCGGATCGGCTCCTCGACCTCGTCGACGAACCGGCTTAGGCCCGGCATCCAGCCGACCGTGGAGATCGTCGTCCGCCGGTGCGTGATCCCGAGATCCGGGAGCCGGCGCGCGGAGTCGAGCACGGCCTCGTAGTTCACGAACGGCTCGCCCATGCCCATGTACACGGCGTGGTTGACAGGCGCGATGCGCCGGAAGTGCAGCGCCTGGTCGAGGATCTCGGAAGCGTTCAGGCTGCGCCCGAAGCGCATCGCGCCTGTGGCGCAGAACGTGCAGGTCAACGGACAGCCGGATTGCGACGAAAGGCAGAGCGAGCGGCGACCGTCGCGGTAGCGCATCAGCACCGCTTCCACGGCGTGCCCGTCGTGCGTGCGGAAGAGCACCTTGAGCGTGCCGTCGCGCGACTCGCGCTCGGTGACGACCTCGAGAGTCGAGAACGGCACGCCCTCGGCCAATGCCAGGCGCAAGGGCTTCGCCAGCGTCGTCATCTCCTCGTAGGAGACCGAGCCGCGCGCCGTCCACTCCCAGACCTGCCGCGCGCGGTAGCCGGGCTCGCCGCGCTCGGAGAGGGTGCGGTCGAGGAGCGCGAGGTCCATGCCCGGACGGTAGCGTCTCGGCTCGAAATGATCGATCTTCGGTCCGACACCGTTACGCAGCCCACATCCGGAATGCGCCGCGCGATCGCGGATGCCGCTGTCGGTGACGAGCAGAAGCGGGAGGACCCGACCGTAAGCGATCTCCAGCGGCGGGTCGCGGAGCTGCTCGGTCACGAGGCTGCGGTCTTCGTACCGACGGCGACGATGGCCAACCAGATCGCTCTCAAGCTGCATAGCCGCCCCGGAGATGTGCTGCTGGCCGAGGAGACGTCGCATGTCGTGGTCTACGAGTACGGAGGAGCCGCTGCCCATGCGGGGCTGATGACCCTCGGTCTACGCGGCGTCGACGGGCGCATCACCCGTGAGCAGATCCTCGAGGCCGCGGCGCCGAGCACGAAGATCGCCGACCAACGGGCGGCTGTCCTCTCGCTCGAGAACACGCACAACAACGCGGGCGGGAGGGTGTGGCCGCTCGCCGAGCTGGAGGACGTCGTCGCGACCGCGCGCGAGCTCGGGCTGGCGGTGCACCTCGACGGCGCCCGGCTTCTCAACGCCTCGATCGCGCTCGGCGTCGCGCCTGCGACGATCGCAGGTCGCTTCGACACCGTCACGCTGTGCCTCTCCAAGGGACTCGGCTGCCCGCTCGGAGCCGTGCTCGCGGGGTCAGGAGACCTGATCGAGCGAGCGTGGCGCGAGAAGCACCTCTTCGGCGGCGCGATGCGCCAGGCGGGGATCGTCGCGGCTGCGGGCGTCTACGCGCTCGATCACCATGTCGACCGGCTCGCCGAGGACCACACGCGCGCACGCCGTCTCGCGGAGGCGCTAGTCGAAGCAGGTATGGCAATCGACCTCGATCGAGTCGAGACCAACTTCGTCCAGGTAGACCTGGCGCCTTTAGGACTCGATCGCGCGGCCGCGCTTACCTCTCTCCGCGATGCGGGAGTGGGCCTCTCGGCGACGATTCATCCCACAGTTGTCCGCGCCGTCACCCATCTCGAGATCACCGACGAGGACATCGAGCGCGCCGCCGGGTTGATCCCGCAAGCCCTAGGGATCGATGCACGAGTCGCGGCGGGCTAGCGGACGACGAGAACCGGGCTCGCCAGCCGCAACACCGGGGACCACAGCCGCAGCTTCGAGCCCTTCGG
>Ga0183260_10002530_pt1 | contig 15100 bp, 10 predicted proteins | sample AntDrymUQ4972206_2_FD_129768 | JGI IMG/M metagenome (GOLD analysis project Ga0183260, IMG submission 129768) | Polar desert sand microbial communities from Dry Valleys, Antarctica - metaG UQ497 (22.06) (version 2) (version 2) | ecosystem: Environmental > Terrestrial > Soil > Desert | place... | reverse complement strand
TCCTACATGAGCCTCAATACCGTGGGATTTGCGGATCGATATCCGCCCACGCTTCGATGCCGCCCTCAACGTTGTAAACGTCTCGGTATCCGAGCTCGCGGAAATGTTCCGCAGCTTCGGCGCTGCGACCGCCGTGGTGGCAGAGGAAGGCCAGCGGCGCGTCCTTCGGCAATGCCTGCAAAGGGGCGAGCCCCTCATCCAGGGTAAGGAACGCTACGTTGATCGATGCCAGCGCGCGTTCGTTGTCGGGGCGTACATCGACGATGCGCAATATGCCGGCTGCAACACCATCACGGGCCGCGTGAGGCGAGATCGTCTTGATCGGCGGCGGCGCATTTGGATTGTCGATGATCAGGCCGCGGCCGCGTTCGTCATCGGCCCAGTCGACGATGAGGCCTTCGGCGCGGCGCGCGCTGGCCAGGTCGAACTGCAGGCGGATGCCTGCGGATTCGCTGGTGATGCCGCGCGGATCTTCGGGTGCAAGATGCAACCGCGTACGGAAGCGTGGATCGATGTCGAGCTTCACCACCACCTCGCCGCCGGCATCGTCGATCGCAGTACGCAACATCTGCGCAGCGGCCGTTGTCACCGTAATTCGGGGCGGCGTCCGATCAGGCATCGGTACGCCGAGTAGCGCATGCAGTTCGCCGCTGTTGGCCATCTGCTCGATGATGTCGCTGCCGCCGACCAGCTCGCCGTCGACGTACAGCTGCGGAATCGTCGGCCACTCACCGTAGGCCTTGATGCCTTCGCGGATGTCGGCATCGGCCAGCACGTCGACGTGGCCGTAGGCGACGCCGAGCGCATCGAGCGCACCGATCGCCTTGGCCGAAAACCCGCATTGCGGCGCCTGCGGCTGGCCTTTCATGAACAACAGGACGCGGTGTTCGCTGAGCAGCGATTCGATGCGGTGGCGCAAGCCGGGGTCGAGGGACATCACGGGCGTTCCGGGGGCGGGGAGGTCGGATGGTACGCCGCCCATTCGTCGAGTGGTATTGCGCGCGCGTGGCATCATGGGTCATGCGAATTGTCTCCGTCCCGCATCGCCCGCCGCGTCATCCACGGGCAGGGTTGTGGCTGATCGGCGCGTCGCAACTGGTGGTGATCGCGTTGTGGTGGCGCCATGGATGGCAGATCGGTTTGCCGGCGCTGATGGCGTCGCACCTGTTGATCCTGTGGGGCACGTTATGGCCGCAGTCGAGGTTGTTCGGCCCGGTGCTGACGCGGTTGCCGGTCGACGACAAACGCGTCTGGCTGACCATCGACGACGGCCCCTCCGACGATACCTCCGCGATCCTCAACCTGCTCGATGCGCACGATGCCAAAGCGACGTTTTTCGTGGTCGGCGATCGTGCCGCGCAACGGCCGGAATTGATACGGGAAATCGTGCGGCGCGGGCATGGGCTGGGCAATCACAGCGCGACGCATCCCGCGGCATGGTTCTGGGCGCTGGGGCCGCGGCGCATGCGCGAGCAGATCACGCGCTGCCACACGATCCTGCTGCAGATCACCGGCGCGCCTCCACGCTGGTTCCGTGCCGTCGTCGGCCTGGCCAATCCATTCGTGTCGGTGCCGTTGCACGAGCTTGGACTCGCGCGCGTGGCGTGGAGTGCACGCGGCTTCGATGCGGTGGCAGCGGACCCGGTTGCGGTCGTGGCCCGTATCGAGCGTGGCCTGGGTCCCGGCGCAATCGTGCTGCTGCATGAAGGCGCGCGCCATGGTCGCAACGTGGAAATGATCGCGTTGTTCTTGCAGCGGCTGGATGCATTGGGGTACCGGAGCGTGTTGCCGGAGTAGCTTTTTCCTTCTCCCGGAGCAAGCAGGGAAAAAACTACCCCGGCCTCGTCGCCACGATCCGCCAGTTGTTGAACGGCGTCTTCCCGTACCAAGGCTCGATACGGACCTCCAATGCCGCCGCCGTGAAACGCGCGCGCAATGCGTCGGCTTCCGGATAGCGCTTGGGCGCGGTATTCATCCAGCCGATGCTGCGTGCGAGACGATCGGTGAAATGGGTGAAACGCGCGCGCCGGGAATGGTCGTGCAATCCGCTGCGGATCACCAGGCGCGCACCCGGCGTCAGCATCGCAATCGCCGAATCAAGCGTGCGCTGCTGCGCGTCGGCAGGCAGGTACTGCAGTACATCCAGCAACGCGACACTGCCCCGGTGCGGCGGGATCGTCACCGACAGGTCGACGACATCGAAACGCACGTCGTTGATGCCGGCCGCTTGCGCGGCACGCTTGGCGAGCGCGATCTTGTTCGCATCGCTGTCAACGCCGGCGTACGGCAGCGATACACCATACAAGCGCAGCGTGTGCGCCAGCAGGCCGAGCCCGCAGCCCAGATCGAGCAAGGGCTCGCTGCTGCCGCGCAATGCGTCGGCGACGCCGGCATAGAGCGGATCGCTTCCGAGCTTGAATCGCACGTAGTGATAGTGGAAGCGACCGGGCAGGTAGTGACGTGCGATCGACTGCGCAGTGTCGCGATGGAGCGCCTTCATGGCGTCGCAAGCAGTTTCCGTGCGACAGGCAGTGTCTGCCTGACCCATGCGGCATACATGGTTGCCGACGGATGCAGACCATCTTCGGCCAGCATCCCCGCATCAAGTCCCTGGGCGCGGCTGACCGGAGCGATGTCGACGAACGCCACGCCATGCGATTCGCAGACCGCTTTCGCTGCCGCGTTGTAGGCATCGAGTTCGCGCGATACCCGGGCCAGGTCGCGGCCGGGCTTGTCGGCGGCACGCTCGGCGCCGAAACGCGTGGCGCCCCAGTCGGGAATGCCCAGCACCAGCACGCGATCCTTGCGGCCTCCGGCAAAACCGATCGCGCGTTGCAGCAATGCCGCGAACTCCGCACGGTAGTTGGCGACATCACGGCCGCGGTACTGGTTGTTGACGCCGATCAGCAGGCTGACGAAGTCGTACTCGCCCCGTGGCTGCGCCGCATCGATAGCGGCATCGAGTTCGTCGGTAGTCCAGCCGGTTTTCGCAATGATGCGCGGGTCGGCCAGCGCAATTCCCTGCGCACGCAAAGCGCGGGCAAGCTGCACCGGCCAGCGCTGGCGGTCGGCAACGCCCTCGCCGATGGTGTACGAATCGCCCAGTGCAAGGTAATCATGCATGTCGCGTTTTCCGGAAGGCGCGTGGACAGTCGTGCTGCAGGCAGCCATCACGCCGATGATGGCGAGCCATCCAATGCCAGGCAGCGCCCTAGGCAACAGCCACCTGCCGCACCGCATTGGCCTTCGCGCGTCGTGCCAGCATCCGATCGATGCGTGAAAACACTTCGCGCAATTGATCCGGTTGCGGCAGCAGCGTTACCCGGAAGTGGTTGCGGTAAGGCACGTTGAAACTGGAGCCGGGCACGATCAGCACATCCTCGTGTTCCAGCATGTCCAGTGCGAACGCATGATCGTCGAAGCCGACGGCGGCATCGCCGACCACCGCGGGAAAGCCGTACAGCGCAGCCGCCGGTGCGACCAGTTCGAGATGCGCGCTGGCGGCGCAGGCATCGATCAATGCACGGCGCGTTTCGTAAAGGCGGCCTTCGGGGCGGCACAACGGCGTGATCGTATCGGCGCCGTGCAACGCGGCATCGATCGCGAATTGTCCAGGCACGTTGGCGCACAGGCGCAGGGCGCCGAGCAGGTCCATCGCGTGGTGGTACTCGCCGCTGGCCAGCGGATCGCCCGACAACACCGCCCAGCCCACGCGCCAGCCGCAGGCGCGGTGCACCTTCGACAAGCCGCCGAACGACAGGCATGGCAGGTCGCCTGCGAGCGGCGCCAGCGGCTCGAAGGTGGCGTCGTCGTAGAGGATGCTGTCGTAGATCTCGTCGGCCATCAGCAGCAGGTGGTGCTTGCCAGCGATGGCGACGATGCGCTCGAGCAACGCGCGCGGATAGGTCGCGCCGGTCGGATTGTTGGGGTTGATCAGCACGATCGCGCGGGTGCGCGAGGAGACCAGCGACTCGATCTGGTCGGGATCGGGCAGGAAGCCGTTCGCCGGTTCGCAGCGGTAATACACCGGGCGGCCATCGTTGAGGATCGTGGCTGCGCTCCACAACGGATAGTCAGGCGAAGGCAACAACACTTCGTCGCCGGGATTGAGCAGCGCGCGCAGCGACATGTCGATCAGTTCGCTGACGCCGTTGCCGATGAATACGCGTTCGGGCGATGCATTGGGCGTGCCGCGTTGCCGGTGGAAGGCGGCGATGGACTCGCGCGCCTGCGGCAGACCCTGTTGATGCGTGTATGGATCGGTGCTGGCGATGTGGTCGACGATGGCGCGCTGCAGATGTTCCGGTGCGCGGAACCCGAATGCGCCCGGATTGCCGATGTTGAGTTTGATCAGCGTGCGGCCCTGGCCTTCGAGCTCGCGTGCGCGGCGGGCGAGTTCGCCGCGGATTTCGTAGCGGACTTCGGACAGGCGTTCGCGGGTCGGGAGGTTGGGGATCGGCATCGAAATAGGCGGGATGGGCTGGTTTGCAAGCCTAGCGGAAACGGTGCACGGCTTCAGCTTTTGGGTTTGTGCGTTTGTCGCAAGACGGAGGGAGGTCGGTCCTGCTACTCAACGCATGATCAAAGGATCGCTCTTGCTTGAAGGCTTTCGCGCCGCGCGCGAGTTCATTTCTTTTGGGGGGCGCAAATGAAACGAACCAAAGAAAACGCCTTTCCCGATCACAGCGTCAAGTTGGTTTCGTTGCTGAGGGGATGTTTCGACTCGCCTTTGTCTGCTTCGCAGTCAAAGTCCGTCCCGCGCTTGCGGCGCGGGCGTTCGCACGGTGCGCGAGCCGATGGCTCGCAAGCGCGCACCTCACCCATGGCTCGACCGAAAAACGGCGTGCATCCATGCACGCCGCCCTCCGGGTTTCTACGTTTTCAGAACCGTGGCGTAAAAAAGCGGTGGACACACGTTGCCGTCTCCCTTTGGGATCGGAGTCGCGTGGAGCCGCGTGGAGCGGCTGAGGGCGGCGCGCAGCGCCGAAGGGGAGTGGGTTGTTCAGATCCATCACTGGTGATGCATGCCGAGAGCATCGTCGATCGCACGTCTGCTGGAACCCGTATCAATCGTCCGGGTCATGCATGCGAATGACCGGCGCTAGAATGCCGCCATGAAAATGCACGTCACCCCATGACCCCGTTGCGCGCGATCGGCTGGCCCTACGAGGGCCTGCCTGACGATCCGCGATGGCGCGAGTTGATGGCGGTGCATCCGCGGGCGCAACTTGCGCGCGTCATCGAGCAGCACCGCTCCGGCTATGTGATGGCCGATACGCCCGACAGCAGTTTCAAGGCCGAATCGCTGCCGGAGTGGCAACGTCCGCGGTTTGCCGCGCAGGATCGGGCCGCGGTCGGCGACTGGGTGCTGGTTGAAGGCGTGGCCGGCGAAGAGCGGCGCATCGTGGCGATGCTGCCGCGGCACAGCGCGATCAAGCGCGGCGCGGCGGGCGAGCATTACAAGCAGCAGGTGATCGCGGCGAACATCGACACGGTGTTCGTGGTCTGCGGACTCGATGCGGACTTCAACCCGCGCCGCATCGAGCGTTACCTGATGCTGGTGCGCAGCGGCGGCAGCGAGCCGGTCGTGGTGCTGACCAAGGCCGACAAGGCCATCGCCGAAAACCCCGACGCAGTCGCCGACGCCATCGCCGGCCTTGCGGAACTCGAGGCGCAGGACATCGCGGTGCGCGCGGTCAATGCCAAGGATCACGACAGCGTTTCGGTGCTGTACGCGTGGCTGCAGGCCGGACATACCGTCGTGCTGGTCGGATCGTCCGGCGCGGGCAAGTCCACGCTGACCAACACGCTGCTGGGCCGCGACCGGATGAAGACCGCGGACGTTCGCGAATCCGATTCGCGCGGCCGCCACACCACGACGCATCGCGCGCTGATCCCGTTGCCTTCGGGCGCGTGCCTGATCGACACGCCGGGCATGCGCGAACTCAAACCGACCGGCGAGGAAGACCTGGCCGAAAGCGTGTTCGCCGACATCGAGGCGCTGGCCGACACCTGCAGGTTCCGCGACTGCAACCACGAGCGCGAGCCGGGTTGCGCGGTGTGTGCGGCCATCGAGGCAGGCAGGCTCGATCGCGACCGGTATGCGAATTATCTGAAACTGCGCGACGAAGTCGCCGCGGCCGCCGACAAGCTCGCCACGCGACTTGCGCAAAACAACCAGGCACGCGTGCAGGGCAAGGCGCTGAACAAGCGTCTGGACGACAAATACGGCCGGCATTGAGCGGCGAAACGCTTCTGATTTTACAGCAGCGCACCCGGGCGCGATGAGACTTTACCGGTAACGCCCGTCGCGCCCGGGTGCGCTCCTGCAAGGCACGCCACATCGCCGGGCGATTGCATCCTCCCACGCGCAAGGCTTGACGGACCCCGCAACCGCGGGCGTAATCGGGCCTTGGAAGCATCCACGACCACCAGCTCCGACATCATTCACCACGCCGCGCTCGACGCGCGCATGGTCAGGGCGGCCCGCGGCATCCGGCTGTTGAGCATGGTCAGCTGGCCGATGACGTTGCAGCAGCCGTTCCTCGATTCGTTCGCCCGCGGCCAGCCGGCATTGCCCAAGGTCGAGTATCCGAAGCATGATTTTTCCGAAGCGCGGCGCGAACTCGAGGCGATCGGCGCCGAGGCCGATCCCCAGCATCCCCTCGGCATTTATCTGATCGAGTCCGCGCAGAGCTGGTCGATCGCGGCGGAACTGCTGGAATGCCTCGGCACCAATGAGGTCACGACGCATTCGGTGCGCTTGTTCGGTCGCCCGGAGGAACCGTTGCCGGGCCATGGTCCGACCACGCGTGAAGCGGCGCGGCACTTCATCGTCATCGCCGACGAACTCGATCGCGAATTGCTGGCGCCGTCCGAACAGGTGGCGATTTCGGCGACCGCATTGCAGTTGCAGCTGCAGGCCGATCTCGACGATTTTTTCGACGCGCGCGTCATTGAAGTCGTGCTCGATCGCGAACTGATCGCCAAGGCTGCCGCCGGCGCGACCCGCATCCGGCTGCGCGCAGGCGCGGCCTTCAGCGATTACGATCGTCACCAGCTGCTGCAGCACGAGGCCTTCGTGCACTCGCTGACCGCGCTCAACGGCCGCCTGCAGCCGCACTTCGAGAGCCTGTCGCTGTCGTCGCCGCGCACCACCGCAACGCAGGAAGGGCTGGCCACGTTCGCCGAGCAGATCACCGGGTCGATCGACATCGAGCGCATGAAACGCGTCAGCCTGCGCATCGAAGCGGTCGCGATGGCGCTTGCGGGTGCGGATTTCATCGACGTGTTCCGTTATTTCATGGAGGCCGGACAGAACGACGTCGAAAGCTTTGCCTCGGCGCAGCGCGTCTTCCGCGGCGTTCCGGTGAGCGGCGGCGCGGCGTTCACCAAGGACACCGTGTACCTGCGCGGCCTGGTCGGCGTGCACACGTTCTTCCGCTGGGCCTTGCGGCAACGCAAATTGCGGCTGTGCCGGATGTTGTTCGCCGGCAAGATGACGCTGGCGGACGTGCAGCGTTTCGAGCCGTTGTTCGAGGCCGGCGTCATCGTGCCGCCGCGCTGGTTGCCGCCGTGGCTGGCGCGTGCCAACGGCCTGGCCGGCATGCTCGCGTTCTCGCTGTTCGCCAACAAGATCCGGCTGGATCGGATAGCCGAGGATCAGCCGGTGCAATACCTCTGAGGCGGATCGGCTGAGGCGGGATCGGCTGAGGGGGATCGGCAGGAGCTGCTGCGACGAAGCGGCGATCTGCGATGGGCGAGAGACATCGAAAAAAACCGGAGATCGCGTGCGCTAGCGCAACGGGGTCAGGCGGCCATCCGCTTCGATGCGGTAATCGGCCGCCTGATCCGGCGCCACCAGCAATACCCGATTGCCTATGGGGACGCCGTCATAACTCGGGATGCCGTGCGTCAGTCGCCGGAAGATCCATTCCTTTGCGTCGGGCGCAGGCTGCAATCGCAAAGGCGCGGCATGTGTTTCCGCCGTGTCGAGACTGCGAGCCAGCGTCGGCGAAAACACCGCCTGTACTTCGCCCACCTGGCGCATTTCGCGCATGACATTGATTCCGTGCCACAGATTCAACAATGCCAGCCCCAGCAGCAGGGCGCGGCCAGCGCCGCGCGTCCTGCCCCAGACCGCAGCCAGCAATCCGGTCACCAGTGCCGCAAACGCATACCCGTATTGATTGGTGGCCGCGCCCAGCACCAGCACCGGGCCGAGTGCGGCAAGGCCGCCAGCGACAAACGCCATCGCCCAGCGCCAGCCAGCGCGCGACAGCACCACCATGGCGGCCACCCACAACAAGGCCGACAGCAGCACGCGCTTGCTGGCGAAGCCGCCGCTGAACGCGTTGCCGGTTTCAAAGGCGGTGATATTGGGAATGAACAGCTGGTATTCCAGCCAGCGCTGGGGCGCGTGCAACAGGCTCCAGTCGTAGGCAGTGCCCTGCGGCGGCGAAAACAGCAGCACACCCATCCGCGCGGCCAGATACAGCGCCACCGGCAAGGCCGAGACCATCGCAGCGATGCCCCAGTGCCGGGCTCTGCCCAGACACCACCATGCGACGACGAGCAGCGCCGGGATCGCAACGGCGGACTCCTTGGCCGACAGCGCCAGCGTGGTCAGCAGCAGGCTCGCCAGCACGACCACCGCGACATGCGGCCTGCCTGCCACCACGGTGCCAAGCAGCAATGCAAACCCCACCCACAGCAGGTCGCCGAGCGTGCCGACCCAGCCATGCACGTACATCGCAAACGGCCCGAGCGCGAACAGCACCGCCGCCGCCGCCGCGGCCAATGGCGTCATCCCCAGACGCCTGCCGAGCAGCATCAGCAATGCCGCATTCGCCGCGCCGGCAGTCACCACCACCGTATGGAATGCCTGCGGACGGTCGAACAGCAAGCGCGACAGCCACGACCACAGATCGAAGGTCAGCGGCCGGTACTGAAAACTGTGCAATGCGGTCCAGTCGACGACGGCGCCCTTCGCGGCGAAAAAGCCCCATTGCAGTTCGTCGTGACTGAAATAGCCGGGATTGCTCGCCAGCGGCCACTGCGCCAGCAACACCACCGCGAAAACGGCGAGCGCCAGCACACTGGCCGGCAGCTTGTGGAGGACATCGCGCGTCAATGGGCGCGTCAACGGAAGGTTCATCGCGACGATTCTGCGCGATCTTCCCCGCCCGGCGCCACAGCGAGGCCGCGCGCTAGAATCGACGACCCTTCCGCGCGATGCCGACAACGATGTCCGACACGCCGTCCAGCAACGATCTGAAGCAAGCCGCGCTCGATTACCACCGCTGCCCTCCACCGGGCAAGATCAAGGTCGTTCCCACCAAGCCGATGCTGACGCAGCGGGATCTGGCGCTGGCGTATTCCCCGGGCGTGGCGTACGCCTGCGAGGCGATCGTCGCCGATCCCAATGCCGCCAGCGAGTTGACGATCCGCGGCAACCTGGTCGCGGTGATCACCAACGGCACGGCGGTGCTGGGCCTCGGCAACATCGGGCCGCTCGCCGGCAAACCGGTCATGGAAGGCAAGGGCATCCTGTTCCAGAAATTCGCCGGCATCGACGTGTTCGACATCGAGATCGACGAACACGACCCCGACAAGCTGGTCGAGATCATCGCCAGCCTCGAGCCGACGTTCGGCGGCATCAACCTCGAGGACATCAAGGCGCCGGAATGTTTCATCGTTGAGCGCAAATTGCGCGAGCGCATGCAGATCCCGGTGTTCCACGACGACCAGCACGGCACCGCGATCATCGTCGGCGCGGCGGTGCTCAATGCGCTGGAAATTTCCGCCAAGGATATTGCGAAGGTCAAGCTGGCGACGGCCGGCGCGGGCGCGGCGGGCATCGCCTGTCTCGACATGCTGGTCGCGCTGGGCATGGACCCGCAGAACATTCTTGCAGTCGATCGCGACGGCGTGCTGCATACCGGTCGCGACAACCTCGATCCCGACAAGCAGCGTTATGCGCGCGGCACCGACAAGCGCACGCTGGCCGACATTGTCGACGGGGCCGATATCTTCCTGGGCCTGTCGGCAGGCGGCGTGCTGAAACCGGAGATGGTCGCGACGATGGCCGCGCAGCCGATCATCCTGGCGCTGGCCAACCCGCATCCGGAGATCCTGCCGGAGGACGCGAAGAAAGTGCGCCCCGACTGCATCATCGCCACCGGCCGCTCGGACTATCCGAACCAGGTCAACAACGCACTGTGTTTCCCCTACATCTTCCGCGGCGCGCTGGATGTCGGCGCCACCGAGATCGACGAGGCGATGAAACTGGCCTGCGTGCGCGCGATCGCGGCGTTGGCGAAGATGGAATCCTCCGACCTCGGCAGCGCCTACGGCGGCGACGTGCCGAAATTCGGCATCGATTATCTGATCCCGAGACCGTTCGATCCACGGCTGCTGGTGATGCTCGCGCCTGCGGTCGCGCAGGCGGCGATGGACTCGGGTATTGCGCTGCGTCCGATCGCCGACATGGACGCCTACCGGGAAAAACTCGGCCAGTTCATCTACCGCACCGGACTGATGATGAAGCCGGTCTTCGATCGCGCGCGCGGCGACCGCCAGCGGGTGGTCTATGCCGAAGGCGAGGAAGAGGTGGTACTGCGCGCGGCGCAGACGGTCATCGACGAGCAGATCGCATTTCCCATTTTGATCGGCCGCCCGGATGTCATCGACTCGCGGATCGAACGCCTCGGACTGCGGATGCGCGCCGGCACCGATTTCGAGCTGACCAACATCCTCGACGATCCGCGCTACAACGACTACTGGCAGCAGTACCACACGTTGACGCAGCGCCGCGGCGTGACTCCGGATTCGGCAAAAAACCTGTTGCGTTCGCGGCCGACGCTGATCGCCGCGCTGATGGTGGAACGCGGCGAAGCCGATGCGATGATCTGCGGGCTGGTCGGCCGCTTCCACAAGAAGCTCGGCTACCTGCGCAGCGTGTTCGATCTCGATCCGGGCGTGCAGGGCACCTCGGCGATGACCGGCGTCATCAACGAACACGGCATGTGGTTCTTCCTCGACACCCATGTGCAGGTCGATCCCACCGCAGAACAGATCGCCGAAAGCACGCTGCAGGCGACCTACCGCCTGAAGCTGTTCGGCATCGAACCCAAGGTCGCGCTGCTGTCGCATTCCAATTTCGGCAGCCACGACAACCCGTCGGCGGCGAAGATGCGCCAGGTGCGCGCACTGCTGAAAAAGCGCGTGCCAAAACTCGAAGTCGACGGCGAAATGCAGGCCGACACCGCACTGGACGAATCGCTGCGCCTGCGGATGTTCCCCAACACCACGTTGTCGGGCCGCCCCAACCTGTTCGTGCTGCCCAACCTGGACGCCGCCAACATCACCTACAACATGGTGCGCGTGATGACCGACGGCGTGGCCATCGGCCCGATCCTGATGGGCATCGACCAGCCTGCGCACGTGCTGACCACCGCCTCGACGCCGCGCCGCGTGATCAACATGACCGCCGTGGTCGCGGTGGAAGCGCAGATCCGCAAACTGCAGCGGCAGCCGGGTGAAGCCCGGTGAAGCCCGGTGAAGCCCGTGCGCACGTCATCAGCGACACAGCCGCCGAATGATCCGCGCGCGATGACGTCGCACGCCTGCATCGAAGCCTGTGTCGGGATGCGGCCTGCGCGGCTGAAGCGCGTTGCACGCCGGTAAGCCAGGCGCCGACCCAGCGCATGATCCGCCGCGCCATCCGCCGCGCCCGGCATCACTGAACCTGATCGCCTGGGACAACGGCGTCGGCCTGACGCGCGACCTGCGACTGCTGGCGGACGCGCTGCGGCATGCCGGATTCGACGTGCACCTGACCCGCATCGGTCGCGGCAAGCTGCGCAAGTGGTTGCGCCCGACGTGGGTGCGCAGCCAGCTGTGGTGGCAGCGGTTGCGTCATGGCAGTGCGTTGCGCTTCGATGCCAACGTGATGCTCGAGCACGTCCGCGCCGAGCATTTGCCGGCAGCAAGATTGAACCTCTTCATCCCCAATCCGGAATGGTGCCTGCCGTCCGATGTCGCCCTGTTCGACCGCGTCGATGCGGTACTGACCAAGACCCGGCACGCCGGCCCGATTTTTGCATCGCGCGGTTGCCGCGAGGCCCATATCGGCTTCACCAGTGAGGACCGCCACGACCCGACAGTCACGCGCGAACGGACTTTTTTCCACCTCGCCGGTCGCAGTCGCAACAAGGGCACGCAATCCCTGCTGGAACTGTGGCGCCGGCATCCGCAATGGCCGCTGCTGACAGTCGTGCAGAGCCCGCGGGAAGCGAAGGTGTTCACGCCGCCGGTCGACAACATCGATCATCGCGTCGATTACATCGACGACGCGCAATTGCGCCATCTGCAGAACCGCAACCGGTTCCACCTGTGCCCATCGGAAACCGAGGGCTTCGGTCATTACCTGGTCGAAGCCATGAGCGTCGGCGCAGTGACCATCACCACCGATGCGCCGCCGATGAACGAACTCGTCGCCGCCGATCGCGGCATGCTGGTCGGCTACGCGCGCACCGGCACGCAGTTCCTGGCGACGACCTATCATTTCGACGACGCGGCGATGGAAGCCGCGGTGCTGCGCGCGCTCTCGCTGGAAGACGACGAGCTGGCCAGTCTTGGCGCAAACGCGCGCGACTGGTTCCTGCGCAACGATCGCCGATTCAGCGCACGCCTCAAGCAGGCGATCGACCCGCTGCTGCGCTGACGGGCGGCCGCAGACCCTTGGCTGGCCGAAGCGTGTTTGGGTGCTCGAATAGCCCACTCTGAACACACAGTCCGTCGCAAAACATGTGTTTCCGAGCCCGGCGCATGGCTTGTGGCTGTCCGTTTGTATTTTATCCGGGTGAAATTATCGTGCCCGCTGCTGCCTGTTAGACTCGATCTTCCCCCACAGGCGCGGCCGCGACGGAGCACGCATGAACTGGCTCAACGAACTGCTGCAGAACGATCCCGATCCGGCCGAATCGCGCGAGTGGATCGAGTCGATCAAGGCGGTCATCGACGCCGACGGCGCCGAGCGCGCGCACCAGCTGCTCGAAGGCATGGTCGAGCTGACCCGTCGCGCCGGCGCGCACCTGCCGTTCGCGCCGACCACCGAATACATCAACACCATCCCGACGCACCTGGAGCCGCCCACGCCCGGCGACGCGACGATGGAATGGCGGATCCGCTCGATCATCCGCTGGAACGCGATGGCGATGGTGGTGCGCGCCAACCGCAAGCCCGGCGACCTCGGTGGCCACATCGCCAGCTTCGCGTCCGGCGCAACCTTGTACGACGTCGGCTTCAACCATTTCTGGCGCGCGCCATCCGCGGAACATCCGGGCGACCTGCTCTACATCCAGGGCCACAGTTCGCCGGGCATCTACGCACGTTCGTTCCTCGAAGGCCGCATCAGCGAATCGCAGCTCGACAACTTCCGCATGGAAGTCGACGGCCGCGGCATCAGTTCCTATCCGCATCCGTGGCTGATGCCCGATTACTGGCAGACGCCGACGGTGTCGATGGGGCTGGGCCCGATCGCTGCCATCTACCAGGCGCGCAACTGGAAATACCTCGAAGCCCGCGGCCTGATGCCGAAGACCGACCGCAAGGTCTGGTGCTTCATCGGCGATGGCGAAATCGACGAGCCCGAATCCCTCGGCGCGATTTCCGTCGCCGGGCGGGAAGGCCTGGACAATCTCGTCTTCGTCGTCAACTGCAACCTGCAGCGCCTCGACGGCCCGGTGCGCGGCAACGGCAAGATCATCCAGGAACTCGAAGGCGCGTTCCGCGGCGCCGGCTGGAACGTGGTCAAGACCATCTGGGGCAGTTACTGGGATCCGTTGCTGGCGAAGGATTCGCAGGGGATGTTGAAGAAACTGATGATGGAAACCGTCGACGGCGAATACCAGAACTGCAAGGCCTTCGGCGGCGCCTACACGCGCGCGAATTTCTTCGGCAAGTATCCGGAGACGCTGGCCATGGTCGCCAACATGTCCGACGACGACATCTGGCGCTTGAACCGCGGCGGCCACGATCCGCACAAGGTCTACGCTGCCTACGACAACGCGATGAAAACAAAAAACCAGCCGACGGTGATCCTTGCCAAGACGGTCAAGGGCTACGGCATGGGCGCGTCGGGCGAGGCGCTCAATCCCACCCACCAGACCAAGAAACTCGACGACGAGGCGGTGCGCGCGTTCCGCGACCGCTTCAAGATCGCGGTGACCGATGCGCAGCTCGAAGGCGGCAAGGTGCCGTTCTACCACCCGGGCGAGAAGTCGCCGGAAGTCGAATACATGCAGGAAAGACGTCGCGCCCTCGGCGGCTACCTGCCACAGCGCCGCCGCAACAGCACGCAGACGTTCGAGGCGCCCAAACTCGACGTGTTCGACCGCCTGCTCAAGAGCAGCGGCGAGCGCGAGATCAGCACCACGATGGCGTTCGTGCAAAGCCTGAGCATCATCCTGCGCGACAAGCAGGTCGGCCCGCGCTGCGTGCCGATCGTCGCCGACGAGGCGCGCACCTTCGGCATGGAAGGCCTGTTCCGCCAGCTCGGCATCTACGCGCCGTACGGGCAGAAGTACAAGCCGGTGGATGCCGACCAGTTGATGTACTACCGCGAGGACGCGGCGGGGCAGGTGCTGGAGGAAGGCATCACCGAGTGCGGCGCGTTTTCGTCGTGGATGGCCGCGGCAACCAGTTATTCGACCAACGACCTGCCGATGCTGCCGTTCTACATCTTCTATTCGATGTTCGGTTTCCAGCGCATCGGCGACAGCGCGTGGCAGGCGGCCGACATGCGCGCGCGCGGCTTCCTGCTCGGCGCAACGGCGGGCCGCACCACGCTCAACGGCGAAGGCCTGCAGCACGAAGACGGGCACTCGCATCTGCTCGCAGGCGCCGTGCCCAATTGCCGCGCGTACGACCCGACCTTCGGCTTCGAGGTCGCGGTGATCCTGCAACACGGCATGCAGCGCATGCTCGCCGAGCAGCAGGACGAGTACTACTACATCACCCTGATGAACGAGAACTACGCCCATCCTGAGATGCCCGAAGGCGCGGTCGACGGCATCATCAAGGGCATGTATCTGCT
>Ga0183260_10002529_pt1 | contig 15101 bp, 12 predicted proteins | sample AntDrymUQ4972206_2_FD_129768 | JGI IMG/M metagenome (GOLD analysis project Ga0183260, IMG submission 129768) | Polar desert sand microbial communities from Dry Valleys, Antarctica - metaG UQ497 (22.06) (version 2) (version 2) | ecosystem: Environmental > Terrestrial > Soil > Desert | place... | reverse complement strand
TATATAGATTCATTTTCAAACCAAATCAATCTTAAATCCACAAAATTAATTTGTTTTCATATCAAAATATTATTGTTGCAGGCCGCAATTCAGAAAATCTATTTCTTAAGTGAACAGAGCCATCAGACATCTAATGGCGAGTTCAACCATGCCTGAAGTATATGCTTATGAAGACATAGATGGACGAAAGTTCTGGGATGGGGGACTAATGAGCAATACCCCAATCAAAGAATTGATAGAGGCACACAAAAAATACTGGGAAAAACGGATAGGCTCCAAAAATCTTGAGGATTCGTTCCGAAGAAATTTGAAAAGCAAAGAAGGGAAAGGAGAGAAAACAAACGGTAGCCTCAAATTACAAGAGCAACAACAGTATATACAAAGAATACCCGATTTGGAAATATACATAGTGAATTTATTGGATCCCAAGCAAAATAACAGTAATACCATAATGACTATGGTCCCAGAGGATTTTGATGGCGTTAAAGATAGGCATTTGGATATCAAACTTGGCAAAGGATATGATGCAAAAACAGATGGCCTTTATACAGACTATGTGAATTTAATTGAGCGGTTGATTAGCCTTGAAGACAATGATGAATCACTAAAAGAGAAAATTAACGGAATATTGGGCGAGTTTACACCAAAAAGATTTATCAATGAAGAGATTAAGAGAAATATCGATATACTAAAGAGTACTTTTAAAATAGTTAAAGTCATTCAAATACAGCGTAAAGATGATGACGATAGCATATCTGGAAAATTTGCTGATTTTACATCTGAAACCATAAACAAACTAATTAAAGAAGGATATAATGACGCTCTTAGTAAATAAAAATTATGTGGTGATTAGAATGTTTATGCGGTTAAAGGTATTTGATATCCTGACCTAGTAATTATATCCTATAACAACATTTTATATTGATCATGATAAATTGTTAGTAAAACTCTTTTGTTTTTATTGTAACTAAATGTGGGTTTTAATTGTCCACTTTTCCAGTTTATAATTGTGAAAGGTAAGAGAAATTTTTTCCCTATTCATAAGATGGTGGCTTACAGGTTTTTACCTTTTTACTTTCTGATGCTTAAAATCGATGAGGAATAAGAGGTATGACTTAAAAATAGATTTTATTTTCCTCCGTAATTATTTCCATCTAAATTTTCAATCTGTATTTATTAACAAGAAAATTCAAATCGCGTTAATCCTTTCAGTAAAAATCTTTTACAATTGGATGTCAAACAGAATAAATAGTGAAAGAGAAAGGGAAATTAATGTTGGAGTCTTGAATTAGCACGGACAATTATATTATAGATATGGGATGGGGGTTTGATAGGTACATGAAAAAAAAGACTTGAATTTGTAATAATGTTTAAAATATCTAATATAAAATTTTGAGAATGTATTGGCTTTAGAACCTAAGACAACATTGTACCATTAGGATGAAGGCCATGTGATTAGGTTAGTAGAGCCTAAAATAGATGACCATAAAAATATAATGAAGCTTACGAATTTTGACGGTAACGCAATTCATACTTTGTTATCTATACAAATAAGTTGTTAATACTTGCTTATTTTTTGGGGCTGATCATATCCTTCGGATTTACATTTGCATCGTATTCCTCTCCGGATAGATATCCTAGGTCTATAGTTGCCTGTCGGAGTGTTATTCTGTCTTCATATGCCTTTTTAGAAATCTTTGCAGCTTTATCATATCCTATCTTTGCTTTTAATGCTGTTACTAGCATAAGAGAATTTGTAACCAGTTCATTCATACGATCAACATTTGGCTCTATTCCTTTTGGATTTTTATTGTTGTCTTTTTCAGAGTGCTCTATATCATTGATACAAAAATTACAGAATGTATTGCAAGCATCTGATAAAATCTGTATTGAATGCAATAGGTTGAATATGATGACAGGCTTAAACACGTTAAGCTCAAAGTTGCCTTGGGAGCCAGCCATTCCTATCGTCATATCGTTTCCTATTACCTGGCAACATACCATAGTCATTGCTTCACATTGAGTTGGATTGACCTTGCCGGGCATTATTGAAGAACCTGGCTCTTTTTGTGGGATACGTATCTCTCCTATTCCGCATCGAGGACCAGATGCCAACCAGCGGATATCGTTTGCAATCTTCATAAGCGCACAGGCTAATGTTTTTAATGATCCACTCATATGGACTATAGGATCATGGCTTGCTAAAGACGCAAATTTGTTAGTTGATGAGCGAAAAGGCAGATGTGTTTCCTTTGAGATTTGATAGGCCGTCTCTTCACCAAAAGTGGCAAAGGTATCTAGCCCGGTGCCCACTGCGGTTCCTCCAATGGCGAGATCATATAACTCATTCAGACTCTGTTCAATGTATTTGTAACACAAATCCAATTGAGTTACCCATCCTGAGATTTCTTGACCGAAGGTTAAAGGTACAGCATCTTGCAAATGCGTACGACCAACCTTCATAACATCTTTGAATTCGTTAGATTTCTCATTTAAAGCGTTACGTAATTTAGATATGCTATGAAGCAAAGGTGTTTTATTTTCAGTGTTTTTGTTAAAATCATTATTGTCATTTGAATGAGAGATTCCTGATGATCCATGTGATGGTGTTAATGGATCACTGTTACTATTGTTGCCGACAATGCATAATACTGCTGCGATATGCATTGCTGTTGGAAATACATCATTAGAGGATTGTGACATGTTTACATCGTCATTGGGATGTATTGATGTGCCTGACATCTGCTTTGCGCGATTGGCAATTACTTCGTTCACATTCATATTTGTTTGAGTTCCTGAACCGGTCTGCCACACATATAATGGAAAGTGTTCGTCAAGAGCACCTGACAGTACCTCATCCGCTGCCTTTATAATGGCGTCTGCTTTGTCTCTTGAAATCAACTCTCTGTTATCGGAGTTTTTTTTTTGAGACAAATTCACTATGGCTGCACACTTTTTAACAAGCGCTAGTGCGTGTATTACCTCAAGTGGCATCCTATCGTTACCAATAGAAAAATGGTGAAGAGAGCGCTGTGTCTGGGCTGCCCAATACCTATTAACAGGCACCTTAATTTCACCCATACTGTCAAACTCTATTCTATACCCGTCAGAACTATTAATTTGGGCATGCAATTTATTCTGTAGGTTTTGAAGATTATCTCTATATTTGTCATCCAATAAAAGTTCTGGCTGTTCATTATCATCTGATTTTGATAATAAAATTTCGAATGTTTTATTTAGAACACCTAAATCTTCTTTTGTGAATGTGATATTGGTCATATTAAAACTATTAGATAGTTGATAAATTATTGTAATATATTGGTTGAATAATCTTACAACTTTCATACCGTGGGAATCTATTCTTTTCTTTTTTGGGTTATTATGGGGGTATATTGCAGAATGTGTATTCAGATAACTTTTTAATATTGTTTTTCATAAAAAATCTAAAACCACAGAATTTGCCCGCGTCAAACTGCAAAAGCAGAAAAGGTTGACCATTACCTATTTTGCATTCCTAGTTGTAAAAGTGCAAAGTGAGAGTGTTATCAGTTGCATGTACTAACAGCAAAAAAGCAGGGAATCCAAGCATATAAAGAATAGGGCACTGAGTTGTTGATATTATAATCATGTATTAGGGAGTTTAAATGATGATGCAGAATCCTATTTATTATCCGAGATAAACCTTTTAGGAAAAACTACCTTAATATGGAAAATTCTATATGTGAAAGGTAAAAATTATTTTGGTTTTAAGCGTCCACACAACATATTTTTGCGATCGTATTTTCCGAATGTTAGCGGTTAACTTGATTTAAAATAAAAGACCATTTTTAATGTGCCATAACATAGGCTAAATAGTTCAATGAATCATCATTTCCATATGGCTTTTGATGAAGATCATAATGTTGATTTAATTAAACCAAAGTCCAATTCAGAATATATCTATATCATTGATGAAAAAACAATATGGTTTTTAGATCATATCTTGGGTGTTGCTTTCCCAACGCCAGTTGATTTTTCTGGCAAAGAAAACGGTCTTTACGATTCGGGTTTATTGTATAGAGAATTCGCAGACTATTTGGACTTTCAAAACTATTTAGAAGAAATAACAGGAGGACAAGAAGTATCTTTAGAATCATCAGTAAATCCGGATACATTCGAAGAAACAAATAGAATAATAAAATGGGTCACTAGGTACGCAATACAGTAAAACGACAATTCAACTTACCTGTACAATCCAATAGGTATAGGGAAAGATACATCTGAATGACTATTCGTTAAATCATTGTTAACAAAGTAAATACCCGTTTACCTTCGTCAACATGTTGCTGTTTGGGCAGTAATGCTTCATTCATTCTGCGAGCCAGTCTTTCATCGTGCTCCCCCTAATTTTATCAATATAAAATAAGTAACCATTTCCTTAAGATTTGGATTATTGAGGTGTTCGGCATTATGTTCTATATTACTCGTATCCTTACTGTTATTGCATCAATATGGGGGATTCTTAAAGTGGCTTTAGCCAATATTTTGAAAAATGAGTCGCTCTGAGTCACTCATATTTGTCGTTTATCTTGAAGATGAAGATACGCTCTGTTTTAATATGCTAAGACAGCAAAAACATTTTAATCAGTGCACGGGCCAAGCAAAACCCTACGCAATGGGATGGGTTTGCTTATTTGTATTTTTAGATATTGTAGTTTTCCGATTGCTGTTTTTAAGATATGGAAATCACTTTTCCAAACTTTTGATCCCCCAAGCCTTGCCAAAACTCTAGATGGACTATTGTGGACGTATCTTAAACAATTGCGATTGATTTTGGGTTTATAGGCTGTCAATCAAGTTGTTGATTATCATGAGAATAAAATTTGATGATCACAAAGAAAATAAAAAAATATGCAGTTAACTGTGCCATACATGACAGTAATAACTAAAAATGTTCAAATTCTATCGAATGTAGAAAATAACATCATTGGCATTACCAACCAAACATCCCAAGCAGTAAAAGAAAGCAAAATAGACACTGGGATTGTTACGGTTTTTGTTGTGGGATCGACTGCGGCGATAACAACCATAGAATATGAACCAGGTCTGCTAGATGATTTCCAAATATGTTGTCTAGAGTGGCACCAAAAGATATTGAGTATAAACATAACAATGCTTGGCATGATGGAAACGGACACTCTCACATACGCTCATCCTTGATTGGGCCAAGCTTAACTATTCCGTTTACAGGGGGTCAATTGATGCTAGTCACATGGCAACAAATAGTCTTGTTAGAAATGGATACAAGACCAAGGAAGCGCAAGGTTATGCTACAGATGTTAGGTGAATAAACTCTATATCGGTTCTGAACATAACATGGAAATGAATTGGTTCTTAAACAGGTTTCTCCATATTGTATGCTATTGTTTTGAAATGTGTAACACATTAGCGTATTTTTGAACTCCTTGATAATTATCAATGCACGGAATACATACATACGTCAATTCATTTTTAAACACACCTGACGGAAATTTTAATACTATTAGATTGATAGAGCAAGCATATAGATGGCATCCAATCAAAACAGCAACAGATTACAATTTGGATTATCTATTCCTCAAGGGTGGCGAGGTGGGGATTTGCCACTGGAAAACGAAAATGACCCGGTCAGACAGCATGAGTTTTCAAAAACCATCGCCACCTTAGCAGACAGTCTTGGTTTTGACTCAATCTATGCTTATGATCATTTTATTCCCCATCATGGTGGTGACATGGACAAAAATATACTTGAATGCATTACACTATTAACTGCTACAGCAGCAATCACAAAAAGAATAAGAATAGGACAGGTGGTAATATGCAACTCTTATCGTCATCCATCCTTATTGGCAAAGATGCTTTCCACCTTGGATATTATTAGCAATGGGAGAATGGAATTAGGAATGGGGGCAGGATGGTATGAGCAAGAATACACCGCATATGGGTATGTTTTTCCATCAAATGCGGCAAGGATTAAACAATTGGATGAGTCTTTAAGCATAATAAAGACAATGTGGACAGAACCATATGCTAATTTTCAAGGACAACATTACACCATAAAAAAAGCAATATGCAATCCAAAGCCGATTCAAAAACCCTGCCCTACTATCATGGTTGGAGGTTCTGGAGAAAAGTATTTGCTAAAGGTTGTAGCAAAACACGCGGACCGATACAACCTATTTTTTGGTTCACCTAAAGAAATGAAAAGAAAAATATCCATCTTGAAAGACTATTGCAATTCTACAGACCGGAAAAACCAGGATGATATCCAGTATTCTGTCGTTTTACCCTGCATAGTTAGAGAGACAGATGAGGAAGTTAATCAGGTTCTAATGCAACACAAACGAAAAGATAAAACCATGAAACAATACAAAGAATATCTTGTAAATGGGATTGCAATAGGAACTCCTGAAAGAATTTTGAAAGGAATAAATGAGTATGTGGAAATGGGTGTGACGCATTTTATTCTGCATTTTATAGGAATAGATCAAGGCTCTCTAAGGATTTTTGACTCCAAGATAATAAATCAAATATGAATAAAGTGATCATAATGCTGTGTTATTGATTCCTTAAAAATAACTTTTTTTGGCACTTTGATTCTATCTATGCGTTTTATTTGAATCATGTTTTGTGAATGGGTATGTCAAACCTTGGTAGTATATTAGATGCATCAGAAGAAATGTAATTTCAACATGAAAGCCGCAATCTTTTATACCTCAAATCAAAGGACGTATTATTTCTCTTTATGCATAAAAAACAAAATCTTCCATTTGGTTCATTTGAAATAAACTACTTTCAATAATTGTACTTTAGGTACGTTTTGTTTTCCAGAAGTGGATGTAGGTTTATAATTTTGACAGGAAAAAAAAGCATAATTGGAAAACAGCAAGCAAGGTATAATTAAATTTCAATTCATTAGAAAAACACTGTATTGTATCAGCCACAAAAGAATGCTTATTGTATCAGTGTGAGGTACTTGTGTGCTCCTTTAATTCTTGTCGAGAGTTAAATTTCTGGTCACATTTATCACAGGAAAACGTTGCCTGTACGTCGGTAGAACTTTCGTCAGATTTTTCACCGCTGTCTGTGTTATAATTACTCGCTGTTTTCATTAAGCATCATATATTATATAAGACACCTACATCTGGTTTAGAGATTTGTTCCCCAATTATTACTCTCAATCCATTGTTATGAAAATCTGCAAAAACCTGTTTAGCCCCCTTATAGCCCGTTTTGTTACATGCTTGTCATCCACCATCCGTTTTACTGCCATTAGGTGATTTTCTGTTCATATTTCTTCTCAAACGGTGAGGGTGGATGTGTGCTTAACATTATCTCTTTATTTGTTGTCTTTAGGATCATCATTTAGTGTCCAGGGAAACCATTTCCCAATAATTTTTGCCCAGTCTACTTTGATTAATGAATAGATGATTAACACCATACTAGTTACACTGACTACCGAAATTACAATAATTGATAATGGGCTTTGGCTTTGTGCAAAAATTTGCTCTATAAGGGGCTTACCCATTAATATTGCCCCCCATACAACAGCCATATTTGCAATCAATTTGCCTGCAAAATTGGCCACCACAAATTTCAATGGGTTGTATTTGGCAATACCTAAAAGTATGATAATCATGTCATCCGGTGGAAAAGGGGTGATAGCTGAGATAAATGCACCTATCCACCCATATCTCATTAACAGTCTTTGGAGGGGTATCATCTTTTCTTTTGTCCTGTCCTTTAATATTTTTCTACCATAGTAACTTGCCAGAAATATGATGGTCCTACCTGCGGTTACGCCTACTGTACTAGTCAATGCAATAAGGTTTGGATCTAATTTCTCGTTAAATGATGAGGCTATCAGGACCGGGACATAAGGAATTGGAATAAACAAAATAATGCTTGTAATAAAACTTACTATCAAAATGTTGATATATGAAAAAATATCTGCAGAATTGAGCAAAAATACACTCATGCTTTTCCTTTAAACCAAAAATGGTTAATTGGAACTCTTGTAAAAGTATATCTTTGAGAATTGCCTTTGTTTTTCATTTACTTTGTCTAAACGACAAAATGGATTATCACAGGGAGAGGCTTTCTTAACGGGTGGTTAATGGTCATTGTTGACGTATGGTTATCTACGCATAATCGATCCCTATAATATGTAGTTGTGTGTGGTTATTGAAAACTTTGTTAAAAAAAATTGAAAATCCAACAAAACGTTAAAACCTAATCTGTTGTAAAGATAAATTATTTTCGACTTGTTGCCTTATCTGCATTACACAATTTGACACTAGCAGCATATAATCATGTCAAGAGCGCCAATCTTCCGTCAACATACACGGTTGTTCCTGTAATGTATCTTGCAGCAGACGAGGCCAAGAACAATGCAACCTTTGTTACTTCCTCGGGTGTTCCTATTCTGCGCATAGGAATTTTTTGCTCCTCGGGATTTTTCTTTTCTTTATTCTCCAACACATCCTTATTCACATCTGTGTCTATCGTTCCAGGTGCAATGCCGTTGATCCGAATTCCTTTGTCTGCTACCCCCAATGCCACAGTTTTAGTTAGCATAATCATGCCACCTTTTGATGAGGATTATGGGATTGTTTTTGGTTGTGGTATGGATTCATGAACAGATGAAATATTAATAATTGAATAATTGTTATTTTTGCTCATATTCTTATCTCCAATGCCTCTTTTGTGCAAAGAAACGCGCTCTTTAAATTTGTATCAATGACCTCATTCCAATCATTTACACTTAGATCGGTTATTTTCTTTGAAGAGCCACTTATTCCAACATTGTTAATCAGTGTATCAATTCTTCTGAATTTAGTTATTGCTTCACCTATTAGCGATTTGCTGGTTTGCTCCTTTGATATATCACCTACAATGGATGATATCCTAATTTCCTTTCCTTCTTTGGTTTCTCTTGCAACTTCATCAATAGCTTTTGATGATTCAGATGGGTTTTTTGCATTCATCACCACAGAGTATTCATTTATGGCCAATTCTTTAGCTATATCTTTTCCTATGCCTTTGCTAGAGCCGGTAACTATAACAACTCTGCCGTTGTTTTCCACCATCTCGTCGTTTTCATGCATATGCTGTATACCCTAAACTGACGGTATAAAATAATAAATATAATCTAAATGGTTGTATTTTTTTATCAACAAAAAATTAAATTTTTTTTTCCTTAATATTAAAACAAAATAATGAATAGGCATTGAAATAGTTTATAGAAACAAAGGTGTATCAATCTGTTATCTTACTTTAAACCATCAGTTAATAAAAAAGCATTGGAAACCCGTATTCGCGAAAACAATCAATAGTGTCAGATGCGTTAAATTGTTTTTGAGCCATTAGGTGAAGAAGCCTGTTTTGCCAATACCTGACCCCTCTTTTTTATTATTTGTTCGCCAATCTGATTTGCAGCTGCAGATGATAATATATAAAAATCAAGAATAGAAAGAAAATCCTACTAGTGAAAAATACGTGGCGATAAGGGATATGCCAAAAATGGATGTGCCAACTACACAAAGGGCTCTTGTTCTTCAGGGAGGGGGAGCACTTGGTGCATACGAAGTGGGTGTTATCAAGGCTCTATACGAAAAACTAACAGAAAAAGACGACAATAAAGACGCTAATGAAAATAAACCCCTATTTGATGTTATTGCTGGCACTTCTATAGGGGCAATAAATGGTGCAATACTAGTTAGTCAGGTATTAAAGAACAATGGTGACTGGGGGAAATCGATAGCAAAACTGGAGGAGTTTTGGAAAACCCATATTTCCTCGGACCCGGACTATAAGTCGTTATGGGAGCCATGGTCAAGAGAAAAACATAATCCAACTGCTGCCTCAATAGAGGCTGCCAGGAGGTATTATTCGGTACAATCGTATTTCATGACTGGTGCGCCCAATATATTTACAACCCCGACTGCGATAAATGATGAAAGGTTTTATGACAATTACTTTAATAAATGGTATAGGTCAGACTATGCTCCACTAAAAGAAAGCATTGGGAAATACGCTGATTTTCCGATAGCGACCAACTTTGATAAAAAACAACCAAGACTGCTTGTTATCAGTGTCGATGTATTGGATGCTGCTACAGTAACATTTGATAGCTATAAAAAGCCTGAATACGGCAGAAGAGAATCACGATATAGAAATTACAACGAAAAAACAGAAGATCAAAAATTTGTTATAGAATATGATGAAGGCATCTCAGTTGACTATGTGATGGCAAGCGCATCAGTGCCAGAGTTTTATGATTATACAAAAATAGAAGTTCAAAAAAAATCTAATAACCAAAACATAGGTGATGTCAACTCTGAATCCGAAACAGAAACCAGCCTGAATTACTTCTGGGATGGAGCTATATTAAGTAACACTCCTTTACGGGAACTGATCCAAACCCACAGAGACTATTGGAAAGATGTCCAGGGCAATCAGGTTCCACCCCTTGAAATTTATATTGTTGACTTGTGGCCGTCAAATAAATCCACCTCCCCGCCACTGGACCGAAATGGAATCAAGGATTTACAAGATACCATACAATACAGCAACAAGACTTCGTATGATGAGAAAGTCGCAAAAATCATCACAGACTACGTAAATCTATCTCAAAAGCTAATTGAACTCGCAGGGAAAAAGGGGGCAAATTTGAAAGAAATTGAAGAAATTTTAGGCGGGGCTGCAACAAGCACATCAAGGTCTGGGCGGCAAAGACAATACAAAGATCTACTGGAGGGGCGATTTAGGATTACAAGATTCATAAGGATACAAAGATCAGAAGATCCAGATAGCATATGGGGCAAAATTGCTGACTTTACTTCTGTTACAATAAATACACTAATGGAACAAGGGTATAGGGATACATTAAACCAAATGTGATATTTTCCTAAAAGTAGATAATGATGATTCCCATTACCAATTCTGTATCCTTCATTTAATTTTGATTTCTTAACACTGTTTTACCCTGTCGAAAACACAAAGGTATCGTTATAAACAATAAAGTTAATTTTTTATTTGTGGTGGGTGGTGATAAGAAAAATGAGGATAGGCTATCCATGCAAAAACTTAACTTTGGAAAATGCTTATAGCTCTACATTTAGGCTAAAATCCTTTTCTGAAACCCGGTTTAATGAAACTGTAAAAAATAACCTTTGTTATTTGCTGAAAATATTGGGTTTTAACAAAAAAAACAATATTTTGTTTTTTAGAATAAGCTCTGATATCATTCCATTTGCAAGTCATCCAATTTGTCAAACAGATTGGAGCCATACATTTAAAACAGAGCTCAATGAAATTGGAGACTTCATCAAAAAAAATAATATGAGGGTATCTATGCATCCAGACCAATTTGTTGTCCTTAACTCAACAAGTGAAAAAGTGATTGAAAACAGCATTAGAGAATTGCAATATCATTCTAAAGTATTGGAAAGTATGACCTTACCAACCGACGCAAAAATCCAAATTCATATAGGGGGTGTATATGGTGACAAAAATATGGCAAAGGAAAAGTTTATCAATAGTTTCAATAAACTGGAGGGATACCTAAAAGAGAGAATTATAATAGAAAATGATGATAGGTCCTACTCACTAAAGGATTGTTTGGATGTTCATAGTGAAACAGGCACTCCGATTGTTTTTGATACGTTTCATCATGAATGCCTGAATCACAACGAGACCATGCAAGAGGCCTTATTTTGCTCGGCAAGTACCTGGAAACACAGTTTAGATGGAAACCCCATCATAGATTACAGTAGCCAAAGTATTGGCGAAAGAAAGGGAAAACATGCAAAAACCATAGATAAAAATCATTTTATTGCTTTACATAAAGAATTAAAAAAATTTATTCAGAAAGGTTCTACTGACTTGGATGTAATGTTGGAGATAAAAGACAAAGAGGCCAGCGCGTTATTATCTTTGGCCTTGACAAAATGAAATTAGCCCCTTTGTTCGCCTGATTCAAAATCCAATCAAGCAAAACGGCAGCAGAGATGGCAAACATTTGGGAATCTTTTTTATCTTTATTAATTTGTGAAACTGTTGGTAGTTTTCACTCAATCTAAATTTTTGTTATATGGCTCAAGATGAATGTAATCCAAAATGTGAATCTACAAAAAATGATAAATAAAAGCGATACCCTAAATACTCCAATATCATAGATGCCCATTACCTTTACTTTGACCAATCTCTATTTCTAATTAATTTGACTTGATTATCCGACAATGTTTTGTGTTTGTTCTACTGTGTATGTTTTGATGCTGTTTGAGAAACAAACTCCTAGTCCATTTTATGAAAACACGTGGATGCGGGAATTTGTTACTAAATACTATAACTTAAGCTCATAATGTCACTTTTCAGAATATGTGCCATTGTGATGAGTATTCTTTTTAGGGTTAACATGTGTATAAGATTATGAAGAAATCTCATCAATATGCAGAAAGATATGTGTTATTTTTCCTAATTTGGAAAACAAAAGAAGATCTTTATAAATCTTGATACATAATTATTAGTGGTAAAGTCTGCCAAGTGAATGGAAAGCCCGCTAGTAAAATAAGGGATATATATACAAAATATCACCGGAGGTACTATAACATTATATCTCTCAACAAGAACCTGTTACTTTCAGGCATAGTTGGTTTTATCATTAGTCTTGCAGTTGCATATGTATCCACAAAATACTCTACTGATGATTTCGCAAACTCTGCACTAACTGTGATAATAGGACTCCTATTCTCTAAAGCGGTTTTTGCCATTCTTTTCCATCATGATAACAAGCACAAATACACAAAAAGGGTTACAGGCAAACTGAACCTTCACATTCTAAAACAAATAGCGTTAAAGATGCTATTTGCTGACTTTGTCTTTGATATTATCCACAACATATCAAGATTCTTTATTTTGCTTGAACTATTGAGAAATCACAATTATCCCCCCATACAGGCGGCAATAGTGTCATCTGTCATAGCTTCTATTTTGTCTTATTTGGCAATAAATTTAATTGTAAAACATATGCACATACTTGGATCAACAAAGGAAAGGTTCTAAACGGTTTATTGTTGGTTCACTATGTAACCGCTCTGCTAACTTGTAAAAAAAGATGCCGTTAGCCCCAAATTAAAACATACTTATGCCCTTTTGCAAAAGAGCATGTTTGGGTATGATACTTTAAATTTTTTTGTTTTTTGCGATTCAACCAACACAAAAAGAAAAATCCGTTTGTTTGCAATTTTGTTAACCTGAATAAGAGGCACATAGTGCTACCAATTTTATATTGTTTACAGATATGCAATTTTGTTGCAAGGGAAGGCAGTTGTTATTGGTGGTGGAATTGCTGGTTTGTTGTCTGCAAGAGTGCTTTCTTCACATTTTGAACAAATTATGGTGTTGGAAAAAGATGCGTATTCTGAAAAAGCGGTAACCAGAAACGGGATACCCCAATCACATCACATACACATATTATTGATGAAAGGCAGGCAAATTCTCACAGATCTCTTTCCCAACCTCGAATCGGTCTTAATATCAAAAGGTGCGCACAGGGTTGACCTTCTTGCGGATGTAAAATATCATTTAGCAACAGGTTTTGCTTTGCGATTGAAGTCGGGAATGTACACTATTGCATGCACAAGGCACCTTTTGGAAAACACAATAAGGGATGAATTGTTGACTCACTGCCATAATGTCAAAATCAAGGAAAACACCATGGCAACCAGCCTAGCCAAAAGCACAAATGGCAATGAAATATTAGGGGTAAACACCATTTCAAACAACTCTCTTTCCAGTTTTTATGAGGGTCGATTAATTGTTGATGCCACGGGAAGAAGGTCTGAAACTGCCAAATGGCTTGAAAAAATCGGTTTTGAGAGGCCTCCGCAATTAAAGATAAATTCCTGGATTGGATACGCTACTCAAAAGTACAAGTTACCTGATAATTTGAATTTGGATTGGAAATCCCTGATAGTTATGACTAAGCCGCCTACTAATCCGCGAATGGCAGTAATTTATCCTGTTGAGGGTGATAATGTTGTTATGGTTGGATTGTTGGGGATAGGCAAGACATACTCTCCTACCGATAAAGATGGATTTATGGAATTTGCAAAACAGATAGGCGTAGATGAGGTAAAAGGAATCATTGAAAAGTCAAAACCCATTTCGCCAATTTTTGGATATAGGGAAACAGGTAGCAGACAATATCTTTTTGAAAATATGAAAAAATGGCCAGATAACCTTGTTGCGTTAGGTGACTCTGTCTGTGCGTTTAATCCACTTTATGGCCAGGGAATAACTGTGACAGCAATTTGTGCCAAGACACTAGGGAATCACCTTGAAAATGACTGGCAGACAAACTACCACATAAAAAAAGGGTTTAGCCAAAGCTTTCAAAAGAAAATTGCCAAAGTTAATTCCTTTCCTTGGTTGCTTGGTACAAGTGAGGATTTACGGTGGCCAACATCAGAGGGCCCACGACCAAATCTTTTAACCACAATAATGCAAAAATATGCAAATGATGTAATGCTGTTGGGACCCGAGAGCAAACTTGCCACAAGATCCTTTTTTGCAATGATGCATATGCTAAAGTCCCCTTTGGTTTTATTTCATCCATTAATAATGACGCATCTTTTATACAAAAAACTAGCCAAAAAAAACACCAAAATATTAATCAAATAACATGTTTGCTTTTTGTTATATCAGTTGTTATTATGATAAGGAACAAGCATGTCGTGTAGATGGGTGGGCAATATTGAAGTATTTTGATTCTAAATCGACTAAATACAGGCAAATATAAAAAACACGTCCATAAAAACAGTCACCACACCATTGTGCCTGCATTTTCAAATCCATAAGCTGTATCTTAAAAAAGGGTTGAACCTTGTCCTTGGATTGTCATGATATTACTTTAAGATAGCCGAGTCAAAAAAAAAACGCAAATAAATTGCCTTGCCTCTGCTTTGTTGCCTAATTCATTATCCTAACGCAACATCTTATTCTGTTGATCTATATTCTTCTAAACAGGTTATACAGCGATATCTTTATCATCATCTCTTTTACCATGTTATCAAACCTGG